>OCZU010002719.1_pt1 | contig 11250 bp, 12 predicted proteins | sample 1539001 | NCBI WGS metagenome assembly OCZU01 (sample SAMEA3539306, study PRJEB22396) | soil metagenome | biome: tundra; feature: field; material: soil | place: USA | collected 2010-05 | depth 0.15 m
CTACCGCCCGGGCGACGCGCTGATGCTGCCGCTCGGTGGGCGCATTCAGCGCTTCGTCGTCGCCGGAGTCTGGCGCGATTACGCGCGCAGCGCCGGTGCGATCGTCATCGACCGCGGCGTGTACATGGCCGACACGCTGGACCGCGATGCGAGTGAGGCCGCGCTTTGGCTCGCGCCGGGCGCCAACGCGCAGGCAGCCGAAGCGGCCGTCAGGGCCTCGTTCGCGCGGCCCGACAGTTTCGAGATCACGACGAGCGCCGTCGTGCACGAGCGCTCACTGCAAATTTTCGACCGGGCATTTGCGATCACCTATGCGTTGGAGGCGATTGCGGTGCTGATCGGATTGACCGGCGTGAGCTTCGCGGCGAGTTCCACGGCGCTCGCACGCCGCGCGGAGTTCGGCATGCTGCGCCATATCGGCATGCTGCGTAAACAGGTCGTCGGGCTGCTCGCCGACGAGGGAATTCTGCTGAGCGTGTTCGGCGTCGTCTATGGCTTGATGCTCGGCGGCATCTTGAGCCTGGTGCTCGTCTATGTCGTCAATCGCCAATCGTTCAATTGGAGCATCGATCTCGCCGTGCCCTTCTGGCAACTTGGGCTGATCAGCCTCATCTTGGTCACCGCGGCGGCCGTCACCGCGATATGGAGCGGCCGCGCGGCCATGAGCCAAGATGCGGTACGCGCCGTGCGCGAGGACTGGTGAACATGCGCTGCGCCATCGCAGCGTCGGCCGGCATCTGTGCGTTGCTTGCGACGCCAATCCCCGTTGACGCCGCCGGCGCCGCGGCGACGCCCTACGCCGAAGTCGATGCGGATCGATCGCTACAGTTCCCGCAGGACTATGGCAGCCATCCGGATTACCGCACCGAATGGTGGTATGTGACCGGATGGCTGATGACGCCGCGCGGCGAGTCGCTCGGCTTTCAGGTCACGTTCTTTCGCACGCGGCCCAGGGTTTTCGAGCAGAATCCGAGCGCATTCACGCCGCGGCAGCTCATCATCGCGCATGCGGCGCTCAGCGATCCGAAGCGCGGTCGCCTATGGCAAGGCCAGCGCATCGAGCGCGCCGGTTTCGGCTTGGCCGAGGCGCTCGCCGGAAATACCGACGTATGGGTCGAGCAGTGGAGCTTGAAGCACAGCGGCGGCACCTACACGACCGCGGTCACGGCCGAGGATTTTGGGTTTGCACTGCAATTCAGCGAGGTTCAGGCACCGCTGCTGAACGGCAACGCCGGCGTTAGTCGCAAGGGTCCCGAGGCGCGCTCGGCAAGCTACTATTACAGTGTTCCGCATTTGAAAGTGGCAGGCACGATCGTGCGCGCCGGCGCCCAGGATCCGGTCAGCGGTGAAGCGTGGCTCGACCATGAATGGTCGAGCGACTACCTCGACAGCGAAGCCGTCGGCTGGGATTGGATTGGCGTCAATTTGGATGATGGCGGCGCGCTCATGGCGTTTCGAATCCGCGGCCTGCATGGCGACGCGCGCTGGAGCGGCGGTACGCTCGAGGCAGCGGATGGCCATGTGCAAATTCTCGACGCCGGCGACGTGCGCTTCACGCCCGGGCGCGCCTGGACTTCGCCGCGCACGGGCATCCAGTACCCGGTGCAGTGGCACGTCACGGCGGGATCGCGCCAATTCGATCTCGAGCCGCTGCTCGACGATCAAGAGAACGACACGCGTCTGTCGACGGGCGCAATTTATTGGGAAGGTGCGGTGCGCGCGTTCGAGGCGCGCCAACTCGTCGGGCGCGGGTATCTCGAGTTGACCGGATACGGGCAGCGGCTGCAGCTGCGCTAGCGCAAAGCGCCGTCAACCTCGGCGCGGCGGTTACGCAACGGTCGCCGCGGCGTTTATCGGACGTTCTCAATGATCGCCGCAATGCCTTGGCCGCCGCCGATGCACATCGTCGCGAGTCCATAGCGGCCGCCGACGCGGCGCAGCTCGTAAATGAGCTTGGTCAGGATAATCGCACCTGTCGCCCCGATCGGATGCCCGAGGGAAATACCGCTGCCGTTGGGATTGACCTTCGCCGGGTCGAATCCGAGTTCATTCGCGACCGCGCAGGCCTGTGCGGCGAAGGCCTCGTTTGCCTCGATGACATCGATGTCCTTGATCGTGAGTCCCGCACGCTCGAGCGCAATGCGCGTCGCGGGCACCGGACCGATACCCATGAGTGCCGGGTCGACGCCGGCATGGCCGTAGGCGACGAGGCGCGCGAGCGGCTTTTGCGCAAGCCGGGCCAGCGTTTTGCCGCTGCCGAGAACCAAAGCCGCCGCGCCGTCGTTGATGCCGGACGCATTGCCGGCGGTCACCGTGCCCTGCTCCTTCCTGAAAATGGTCGGCAATTTTGCCAATTCCTCGAGCGTGGTTTCGCCGCGCACGTGCTCGTCGGTCGCGAAGCGTACCGGCTTGCCGCGGACCTTGATTTCGACGGGAAGAATTTGCTCGGCGAATCGTCCGGCGGCGATCGCGGCGGCCGCGCGCCGCTGGCTCTCCAAGGCGAGCGCATCCTGGGCCGCGCGCTCGATACCATAGCGCGACGCGACGTTTTCCGCGGTCACGCCCATCATGCCGTGCCCGAACGGGTCGGTCAGTGCACCATTGAGCATGTCGAGCAGCGCGCCGTCGCCCAACTTCTTGCCCCAACGCATCGTCGTCACCAAAAACGGAACTCGGCTCATGACCTCGACGCCGCCGCCGATCGCCAAGTCGGTGTCGCCCAACATGATCGCCTGCGCCGCCGACAAGACCGCCTGCAGACCCGAGCCGCAGAGCCGGTTCAGTGTCATCGCCGGCGTCTTATGGGGCACTCCGGCATTGACCGCCGCGACGCGCGCCGCATAGGCATCGCGTGGTTCGGTCGCGATGACTTGACCGAACACGACATGGCCGATCGCATCGGCGTCGACGCCCGCACGCGTGATCGCCTCACGCGTCACGAGTGCCGCAAGTTCGGTTGGCGCAAAATCCTTGAGCGCGCCACCGAAAGTGCCGATCGCGGTGCGCGCCGCCGACAAAATGAATACATCAGTCATGAGACAGCGCTCCTTAGAACATGCACCGTGCAAGGCCCGACAGCGGCGATTATCGCATGTAAGCGCCTGCTGGCCGCCATTGGAATCTCGGTTATAGTGAGACGTTCCGAGGAGCTTCGAATGCGCATGTTTCCGAATCTGGGCGAATTGAGCGGTTTGGTCGGCCAAGAAATCGCGGTCGGCGATTGGTTCGCGATCGAGCAGCCGCGTATCGACGGATTTGCCGAGGCCACGAACGATCGGCAATGGATACACACCGACACGGAACGTGCGCAGCGGGAGTCGCCCTTCAAGGCGACGATCGCGCACGGATTCCTGACCTTGTCGCTGCTGCCGTTCCTGCTCAACCAGGAGATTCGCTTCGAGGGAATACGGCTGATCGTCAACTACGGACTCAGCAGCGTGCGGTTTCCCGGCGCGGTCAAAACCGGGTCTCGCGTACGGGCACGCATTGCCCTCTCCAAGTACAAGGCAACCGGGGCCGGCGCGCACGTCGAATGGCACGTGACCGTGGAGCGGGAGGGCGAGCTCAAACCCGCCTGTGTCGCGGGCCTATTGGTCCGCTTCTACACCTGACATGCCCCGCGATCCGCGCTACGACATTCTGTTCGAGCCGGTCAAGATCGGCCCCGTCGTCAGCACCGAGGAAGTCGAGATCCACGCATCGAGCGACCTCTCTGCACATGTGGAAGGCCGATTATCGGACGACCGCGATATACCGGCGCTGCAACTGATGAGCGATACCGCGCACCATGCCGGCGCTGCCGCCAACCCGGCCGCGTGATAAATTGCCGCTCGTGAAACTAGGATTCATAGGGCTAGGGTCGATGGGCGCGGCAATTGCCACGAACCTCGTGCGCGCCTCGCATGACGTGACGGTCTGGAATCGATCAGCGGACAGGGCCCGGCCCCTCGTCGCGCTCGGTGCCACTCTGGCGGCAAGTCCGAAGGACGTGGCGGCCGGCCGGGAAATCGTGTTCAGCATGCTTGCCGACGACGCAGCGCTGCACGCGGTGCTCGGCGGTGAACTGGGTCTGGTGGCGGGACTCAATCCCGGTGCGATCCACGTGTCGATGAGTACGATCGGCGTTGCGATGGCCGAAGAAGTTCAGGCAATGCACGCGTCTCACGATCAACGTTTCGTCAGCGCGCCGGTGTTCGGCCGACCCGACGCGGCGGTGTCGGCAAAGTTATTCGTTGCAGCCGCGGGTGATCCGGCCGATTTGCTGCGCATCCGCGAACCCTTGGCCAACATCAGTCAACGCGTGTTCCAAGTCGGCGAAAAGCCGTCGAGCGCCAATCTGCTGAAATTGTGCGGCAACTTCATGATTCTTGCGGCGATCGAATCCCTGGGAGAAGCCATGACGCTGGCCGAAAGGGGCGGAATCACCAAGCGCCAACTGCTCGAGGTATTGACCGCGACGCTGTTCGACGCGCCGGTCTATCGCAATTACGGTGCGATTTTGATCGAGCAGCGCTTTCGGCCGGCTGGCTTTGCCGCATCCTTGGGATTGAAAGATATGCGGCTGGTCGCGGCAGCAGCCGACGCCGCACGCGTATCAATGCCGGTTTTGAGCGTGTTGGAGCGGCATTTGCGAGAGACGATCGCGCGCGAGGGCGCCGGCATCGATTGGTCGGCTATCACCAAGACGATCGCGAAAGAAAGCGGCGTCTGAGCAGCGACGCGCGGCGCGCCCGACCACGCTGGCGCTAGGCATCTTCAGTAAATCACTGATACCATTATTAGGGGTTTCCACTACACGACGGCCTGCCCGATTAGGGCGGACGCTGCGCATGCCGCAGCCTATCGGCCGTCGAGCAGCGGGACTGCCGGGGCGATGTTTCATGTCCGCATTGAATATCGTAAATTGGAATCATGAAGCGATTCGGTGCCGGACGCTTCGTCGATAAACAAATAGACGAACGACGATGTCGTCAACAGGGAGCTCATCATGTCGAGATCACCAGTTATCGTGTTCGCGGCCATCGCGGCGGTCACAGCGTATGCCGCCGGCATGGGGCTAAAGCCGGGCCTGTGGGAGGTCAAGATCGTCAAGCACATTGTTGACGGCCGTGACCAGACCGCGCAAATGGCCGGCGCCGCCGACAAAATGCAACAAGCGATGGCGAACATGCCCGCCGCGCAGCGTGCGCAAATGGAAGCGGCGATGAAACAGCACGGAATGGGGCAAGGCAGCGACGGCGGGTTCCGGATTTGCATCACCCCGGAGATGGCGAAAATGGACAAGCCGGTCCTGGATAAGGAAGGACGCTGCCAGCCTGCAACGGTCACCCACAGCGGCAATCAGACGAGTTTTGAGTACAGCTGCGCGTTCAATGGCTCGACGATGAAAGGCAAAGGCGTTTCAACCGTCTCCGCAGATACGGTTGCCACTCATGTCGAGTCGATCAGCACGGATTCGAAAGGCGCATCCCACACCATGCAAAACGACACCCAGATGACGTACGTCAGCGCCGATTGCGGCGATGTGCAACCGCCTGGGGGCGCCAAATAAGGCATCCGGTCAGAGATCCCATTCGGCGGCAGAGCGGCCGAATAAGCGGCCGCTCTGCTCGCTAGCAGCGAAACGTCGAGCGCTAAGGGGCCGCTCTCGACGCTTCTACGGCCATATGCACTTCGCGCTCGGCATCGTGCAGCAGCGCTTCCGCCTTGGCGCCATGTCCAGCCATGTCGTAATGGTTCGCGGCGCGCGCCCTCTCCATTTCATGGATTGCCTCGACTATATGGTCGTGGACCTTGTCGAGCTCGTGCCAATCGTGGACGCGGTCGGCGACGGCGGCGCCAGCCACGAACATGGCGATCGAGACGACCAATAACGATACTTTTTTCATGATACCCCCTCAAATAACGTTGATAGGCTGGCGCACTGATGCCGCCGCTATGGCTTCCTCGAGCCGACGCCGATTCTAGCGCGACGTCGACGGATTGGGCCACGCCAAGTTCAAGGATGATGCGCCTTTCCCCATTGAGCACGATGCTAACAGTTGACGTTGCCGACCATTATCGGCTGTCCTGCAGGCGCTGCGAGTCCGCCTGTCGCTGCGCCCACAGCCGCTCTGCCGGATTGGAGCTGACGAGGATGCTTTGATTGTAGCAATCACGCGCCTTGGGCTTGTCGCCCATTGCCTCATAGGCGCTCGCCATGTAGCGAAGTAGACTGGCGTTGTGCGGGGCGCGGTAGCTTGCGAGTTGGAGAATCGACAGCACGCGGGGCTTGGTTCGACGCCGGTCGGCGAGGTCGAACGGTTCGCCTTTGCTTACCGCGATGCGCGCGAAAAGCGCCCGCACCGCCAGATTCGTCGGGCTTTCCTTGAGAGCGGCCGTCGCGAGCGGCAGGACGACCTCTTTCGGCCTTCCCAGCATAAATACGAAGCGAGCGAATTGCGCGTCGGCTTCCGGGTACCCTTTGTGCAAGGCATGCAGGTAGCGGCTGGTCGGATCCAGGAGGGCCTTGTCGTCGAACACCAGCAGATGCACGAGCGCCCAGGATTCGGCACAGAACTCCGGCGCCAGGCGCTCGGTTAGATACTCCGGATCACTCTTCTTGACCGCCAGTATTCGCTCCACCGGAATCCATCGGGACATGTCGACGTGCAGACCGTTCGGCGTTTTGCCGAGCACGAGCCTGTCCCTCTCGAGTGAAGCGGAACTGAGCAGTTCGGCATAGCCCTCGAGGTACCATGGCGGAAAATTCATCGTGCTGGTATTGCGCTGAATGAAATGCGTGTACTCGTGAAGGATCGTGGTTGCGACGATATCGAAAGGCGCATCCGTATTGACGACGATGACGTTCTCGAATTGCAGCGGCGTGAAGAACCCTTGCCACCCCGGAACCGGCGTCAAGTAGCGGTGGAAGTCGCACTGGCCCACGAGGCATATCAGATCGGAAGGTCGGGCAGCTTGGCGTCGATATGCAGCACCTGCACCGCCGTCTGCTCGAAGCCTTGCAGCCGTGCCGCGAAATCCCGCGTCTTGGAATCGCTGACCGTGCTGTAGAGATGGAAATGGCCGACGGTCAGTTCGCGCCAATCGCTGCGATCGGCCAAAGCGGGGCAGGCCATCCAGCAAACACCGGCGGCGAACAGCGCCACGGCATTTTTCGTTATTGTCCGTCGCAACCGTGCCTCCCCGCTCCCTCGGGATCGACTTTGCGTCATGCCGCGTAAAAGTTAATTGGTCGGGGCGACAAGATTCGAACTTGCGACCCCTTGCACCCCATGCAAGTGCGCTACCAGGCTGCGCCACGCCCCGACCGAGGGTGCGAATGATAGCCCAATTGGGCTTTGGGTTCTTGGCTGCCGCAACGCTTCAGCGGCGCAGAATTTTGATGAGTTCTTCCAATTCGAGCCGCATCTGGTGAATGAGCTGTTGGCTCTGGTTCAGGTCGACCTGCGCATCGTCGCCCTCGAGCCGATTACGCGCACCGCCGATCGTAAAGCCCTGTTCATACAAAAGACTGCGAATCTGACGAATGATCAGCACGTCCTGGCGCTGGTAATAGCGGCGGTTGCCGCGTCGTTTGACGGGCTTTAACTGGGGAAATTCCTGCTCCCAGTAGCGCAGCACGTGCGGCTTGACCCCGCACAAATCGCTGACTTCGCCGATCGTAAAGTAGCGCTTGCCCGGAATCGGCGGCAGGTCGGCGTTATTGCTTGGTTCCAGCATAGGCCTCTACCCGTGCCTTGAGCTTCTGGCCCGGACGGAATGTGACGACACGGCGCGCGCTGATCGGAATTTCCTCGCCAGTTTTTGGATTTCGGCCGGGGCGACGATTCTTGTCGCGCAAATCGAAATTGCCGAATCCGGACAATTTGACTTGTTCGCCCGAGGACAACGCGGCCCGAATCTCCTCGAAAAAGAGGTCGACGAGCTCTCGCGCCTCTCGCTTGTTGAGGCCCAATTGTTCGAATAGGGCCTCGGCCATCTCTGCCTTGGTCAGGGCTGCCATGCTTATGCGTCTCTTATTGTGGCGCTCAATTCATCCCTAAGCCGCGTAACCACCCGGGTCATCACGGAATCTGCGTCAACGTCGGTAAGAGTGCGGGAAGAGTCCTGTAAAATCAAGCCTAAAGCGATGCTTTTTCGTCCTAAATCTATGCTAGAACCGCGGTAAATATCAAAAACGCGCAGTTCGCTCAAAAGGCCCGCAGCGCTCACATTAACATTTTCCGTCACTACTGCGAGAGGGATACTTTCGTCGACGACGACCGCGAGATCGCGGCGCACACTCGGATATTTAGAAATTCCCTTGTATTGCAATATCTTAGATGCGAAAGCTGACTCTATTTCTAATTCAAATAGCAGAGGCGCAATCGTCAAGCTCAGAACCTTCACCGATTGCGGGTGCAATTCACCGAGCCAGCCCACTGCCACGGAGCCTAGCAAAATTCGCGCGCTGCGACCCGGCCGTAAACACGCCGCGTGCGCAGCCTCGAAGCGCAACGCCTGCGCTTCACTCGCAAGTCCAAACAAGCTCTCGAGGTCCGCTTTGACGTCATGAAAGTCGACCGCGGCGTGGGCAATGCCCCACTGTTCCTGGACTCGCGCGCCTGTGACGACGCCCGCGAGCGTCTCGATCTCGTGCAATACCGAGTCGCGCAATTCAAATTTCTTGCCGATCTCGAACAGCCGAACGCGAGTTTGCTGCCGGCGCAAATTTTCGCGACAGGCGTGCAGCAGGCCGGGCCACAGCGAGACGCGCATTTCGCTCAATTCGGCCGAGATCGGGTTGGCGAGCGCGAGTGCCGCCGCCGTGGGGAACAATTGCCGCTGCACGAGCGGATCGACAAAGCTATAGGTAATGGCTTCTCGATAGCCGCGCTCGATGAGGGCGGCGATGAGTCGCTCGTTCGGTACGCGCAATTCGCTGGCGCTGCCGGGCAACTGCGGTGTGATCGCCGGCATCTCGGCAATGCTGTCGAAGCCGCGCAAACGCGCGACTTCCTCGACGAGATCTTCCTCGATGCGCAAATCAAATCGATGCCCCGGTGCGGCCACGCGCCATCCGTCCACAGTCGCCTCGACGCGCTCGCTGATTGCGCCGAGCAACGCCAGCACCTCCGCGTCGGGCACGCTCACACCGAGCAAGCGCGTGAGACGGTTGCGGCGCAAATGCACGACCGCCGACGCCATGGCGCCCGCATCGGCCGAATCGACTGCGCCGAGTACGCCGCGCGCGATTTGCACCGGTCCTGGTTCGCCCCCGACGATCTCGAGCAGCAGCGCGGTTGCACGCTCGATCGCGAGCGGCGGCAAGCCCGGATCGACGCCCCGCTCGAAACGCTGCGCGGCATCCGTGAACAAGCCTAAGCGCCGCGCGCGACCGGCAATCGCGGCCGGCGCGAAATGCGCGGCCTCGAGAAACACATCCGTGGTCGTATCGGAGATCGCGGTGGCCCGGCCTCCCATGATGCCGCCGAGGCCGATCGCGCCGCCCGCATCGGCGATCACCAGAAATCCAGGATCGAGCGCGTATTCCTTGTCGTCGAGCAAGGTCAGCCGCTCAGCCTCGGTGGCCCAGCGTGCGCTCACGATGCCATTCAAGCGCGCGAGGTCGTAGGCATGCATCGGCTGCCCGAGTTCGGCCATCACGTAATTGGTGACATCGACGACCGGCGAAATGCTGTTGATGCCGATGCGCCGCAAACGCTCGCGCAGCCACTGCGGTGATTGTGCATGCTGTCGGATGCCGCGAATTACGCGTGCCGCGAAAATGGGGCAAGCCTGCGGCGCGTCGATGCGCACCAGCCTGCTCGCATCCGAACGGACGGCCACCGGGGCGACGCGGTAGCTCAGGTAGCGCCGTTCGCGCGCGGCGGCGTAGTCGCGCGCGATGCCGAAAACGCTCATGCAATCGCCGCGATTCGGCGTCGCCTTGACATCGAGGACCGCGTCGTCGAGATCGAGTGCCGCCCGCAGATCGCCGCCCACGGCGAGATCCTGCGCAAGTTCCATGATGCCGTCGTGCTCGCTACCTAAGCCCAATTCCCGCGCCGAACACAGCATGCCCTGCGATTCCAGACCGCGCAGTTTTGCACGTTTGATCTTGACGCCTCCCGGCAGCTCTGCACCAAGCGTGGCGACCGCGACCTTGAGTCCAGTGCGCACGTTCGCGGCACCGCAGATGATCTGCAGACGGTCCCGGCCGTCCGTCGTGACTTCGCATACCGAGAGCTTTTCCGCGTCGGGGTGGCGCGCGGTCGCGAGCACTTCGCCGACGACGACGTTCGTGAACGGCGGCGCCACCGGCGTGATCGCCTCGACCTCGAGCCCGGTCAGCGTCAGCTGCTCAGCCAGCACCGCGGGCGCCACGTCGAGGGCAATGAACTCTTGCAGCCAGCGATAGGTGATCTTCACGGGAATTGCTTCAAGAATTGCAGGTCGTTTTCAAAAAATAGCCGCAAATCATCGACGCCGTAGCGCAGCATCGCAAGCCGTTCGATGCCCATGCCGAACGCATAGCCCTGCCACTGCTGGCTATCGATGCCGGCGGCCGCGAGCACATTCGGGTGAATCATTCCGCAGCCGAGCACCTCGAGCCAGCCGGTTTGCTTGCAGATGCGACAGCCGGCGCCCTGGCAGAACACGCACTCGATGTCGACCTCGGCGGAAGGTTCGGTGAAGGGAAAATAAGAAGGCCGCAGCCGCATGCCAAGCGGCCGCTCGAAGAACTGCTCGACGAAGCCGTGCAGCATCGCCTTGAGATTGGCGAAACTGACGCTCTCGCCAACGACCAAGCCCTCGACCTGGTGGAACATCGGCGTATGCGTCATGTCCGAATCGCAGCGATAGACACGGCCCGGCGCAATGACCGACAAGGGCGGCTTCTGAGTCCGCATCTCGCGAATCTGTACCGGCGAGGTGTGGGTACGCAGCAACCTGCCGTCCGGGAAATAGAAGGTGTCGTGCATCGCCCTTGCGGGGTGATTCGCGGGAATATTCAGCGCTTCGAAATTATGAAAATCGTCCTCGACCTCGGGACCAGTAGCGACTTGAAAGCCGGCCTGCTTAAAGATTTGCTCGATCCGGAGCCGTGTGCGCGTCACCGGATGCATGCTGCCGCGCTCCTGCCCCCGCCCGGGCAGCGTCACGTCGATCGCTCCTGAGGCCAATTCGCGCGCCTGCGCGGCCGCGTCGAGCTCGACGTGGCGCGCCTCGATCGCGGCCTGGATGCTCGCCTTCGCATCGTTGATG
>OCZU010002720.1_pt1 | contig 11244 bp, 7 predicted proteins | sample 1539001 | NCBI WGS metagenome assembly OCZU01 (sample SAMEA3539306, study PRJEB22396) | soil metagenome | biome: tundra; feature: field; material: soil | place: USA | collected 2010-05 | depth 0.15 m
AAGCTCCATCAGGTCGAGCGTGGTGTCCTCGGCCATCTGGCGTTCCACCGACAGCCGGGGCAGCACGGACTGGGCAAAGAATAGCGCCGTGGTGATCTTGCCCTGGTAGAACGCGGCATCGCGGCTGCCCGCCGGGACGCCCTCGTCGAGAGCGCGGAGAGCGACCTCAGCCTGGCGGGCGAGCAGCCAGCCGATGACGAGATCACCGAGGGCCATCAGCAGCCTGGTGGTGTTCAGGCCAGCCCGGTACACCTCGGCCGGCTGTTCCGCCGAGGCCACGGCGAACCCGGCCATGGCCGCCACGATGCCCTCGACATCGCTGGCGGCCGCGGCGAGCGCGGCCCGCTCGGTCTTGAGCCGGCCATTGCCGGCGTCGCTGGCCGCGAAGTTCCTGATCTCGCCGATCAGGGCCCCGATTGCCTGGCCCTCGTCGCGCAGGATCTTGCGGAAGAACAGGTCTATCCCCTGGATCGCCGTGGTGCCCTCGTACAAGCTGTCGATCTTGGCGTCCCTGACGTACTGCTCAATCGGGAAATCCTGGATGAAGCCCGAGCCGCCAAAGGTCTGCAGGGACAGCGTCAGCAGTTCGTAGGCGCGCTCCGAGCCAACCCCCTTGACCACCGGGAGCAGCAGGTCATTGATCCGGGCCGCCATGTCGTTCGGGCGGCCCTGCGCCTCCGCGACCTGCAGCGCGTCCTGGTAGGAGGCCGCGTACAGCACGAGCGCCCGCATGCCCTCCGCATACGCCTTCTGCATCATGAGCATCCGGCGGACGTCCGGGTGGTGAATGATGGTGACCCGCGGTGCCGTCTTATCGGCCAGCCTCGTCATATCGGCGCTCTGCACCCGGGTCTTGGCGTAGTCCAGGGCGTTCAGGTAGCCCGTCGAAAGCGTGGCGATGGCCTTGGTGCCGACCATCATCCGGGCGTTCTCGATGATCATGAACATCTGCTTGATGCCCTCGTGAACGCCCCCCACCAGGGTGCCTACGGCCGGACGGTCCCCGCCGAAGGTGAGCTCGCAGGTGGTCGAGGCCTTCAGGCCCATCTTGTGCTCGACCCCGGTGACCTTGACGCCGTTGCGCTCGCCGGGCTCGCCGGCGTCATCGACCAGGAACTTCGGCACGAGGAACATGGACAGGCCCTTGGTGCCCGGGCCATGCCCCTCCGGGCGGGCCAGGACCAGGTGGAAGATGTTCTCCGCCATGTCGTGCTCAGCACTGGTGATGAACCGCTTCACGCCCTCGATGTGCCAGGTGCCGTCAGGCTGCTCGATGGCCTTGGTCCGGGCGGCGCCCACGTCCGAGCCGGCCTCCGGCTCGGTGAGCACCATGGTCGCGGTCCACTTACGCTCGATGGCCTGCTCCGCGAAGCGCCTCTGCTCCGGTGTGCCAACCCGCCAGAGAACCTGCGCGAACGATGGGCCGCCCGAGTACATCCAGACGGCCGGATTCGCGCCGAGGATCAACTCGGCGACAGCCCAGGCCAGCGAGCGGGGCGCGCCGGTCCCGCCCAGTTCGGGCGGCAGGTCAAGGCGGTACCACTCGGCGTCCATGAACGCGGCGAAGGATTTCTTGAAGCCTTCCGGCATGCGCACGGATCCGGTGGCCGGGTCGAATACCGGGGGATGCCGGTCGGCATCGGCGAAGGACTCGGCGATAGGGCCGGTAGCAAGCCTGTTCACCTCGCTGAGGATGCCGCGTGCGGTCTCCTCGTCCACGTCGGGATACGGCTCGGAACCCAGCAGATCCTGCCGCTTCAGCACCTCGAAGAGGTTGAACTCGATGTCACGGAGGTTGCTCTTGTAGTGACCCATCGTCGCCCCCGGTATCCAGGAAAATTTGCTACTGATCAGTAACTTAGAATAATACCCGGAAGTAGCCCAGAAGGCCAGATGGGTGAGATCAGCTACTTCAGGATGTTCACCGCGCGCGCGATCACCAGCGCACCCACCCCGAGCGATACCGCCGACTGGACGAGCATGGCGAGTTTGGCCCAGCGGGCCAGCGGCATGACATCGGTGGGGCTGAACGCCGTGGCGTTCGTGAACGACATGTAGAGGTAGTCCACGAACCGCGTCTCCCAGTCCGGCGGTGTCAGCTCCTGCACCGTCATCTGCGGGAACAGCAGGTCCGGGTGCTGGAATGTGCCGTGGGCGCGATGCACCGGCCCGCCACGGTCGAACTCCCAGTACCAGAGCGCGAACGCGATCACGTTGGTCGCCCACACCGAGGCCCCGGTGGCCAGCAGCGGACCTGCGAGTGAGCCGGCCTTGCCCTCCAGGATGGCCCGGATGAGCAGCACCGCGGAAGCCGCGTTCGCGGCCGTGAGGAGGAAGATCAGCACGATGCTGGCCAGCCGGACGAACCGGGACCGCCGCTCGATCCGCACCGGGTTCGCCGCGATCAGGCCGATCAGTAGCGCGGTCTCCAGCGAGGGTATGGCCGCCCGCGGCAGGAACCGCAACTGGTCTGGAAGCAGGGTCTGCAGCACGACGGCCGCGGCCACGCTCAGGGTCACCGGCCACCGCGGCTCACCTCGCGTCCGGCGCCGCCAGGCCGGCAGGATGCTCCCGGCGCGGTGCACGGCCGCGTGCTCGGCCTGGTTCAGCAGGGCGTACCAGACCCGGCTCCGTGACCGGCGCGGATCCCCAGTTGAGCTCGGGTCGCCCGGCTCCCCTGCTGACCCTAGCTGGCCGGGCTCCCCTGCTGGCCCTAGCTGGCCGGGCTCCCCCGGCGGCCCTAGCTGGCCGGGCTCCCCCGGCGGCCCTGATTCCGACATCTGTCCATTGTCGTCCGCCCGTGTCGTCAGCAAGCTCCGGACCGCTGGACGCGCGGAGGCATTCCGCCAAACCGAATCTCGTTCTAGGGTGGTCGCCATCGGCACAAACCACTGTGTTTATTCAAAGTTCGCGTTATTCAAACTACCCTCAGTGGTCACCGCGGGCCTGACCTGCACCGACCGCTCACCCGGACCCTACGGGCCCGGGTTCGACAGCCGGTTTGAATAACGCTCACCGGCAGCGAGGTGGATCATGGCGCTTGGCCTGAACCGGGAGCACCTGGACCTGGCGGAAGCCGTCCGGGGATGGGCCAGCCGCCATGCCCCCGCCGAGATTGTCCGGGCCGGCCTCGACGAGCCGGGCGCGGCATCGGCCCGGTACGCCGGCACGCTCCGGCCGCGCCTCGCCGAGCAGGGCCTGCTTGGCCTGCACATCCCGGAGGAGCATGGCGGGCAGGGATACGGGCTAACCGAGACCGCGGTCGCCCTGGAAGAGCTAGGCCGGGCCCTGGTCCCCGGTGGCTTCCTGCCCACCGTGCTGGCCAGCGCCGTGCTGCTCGCCGGGGGCGGACCGGAGAAGCTGATAGCTGACCTGGCCGATGGCTCGGCCACCGGCGCGGTTTCGCTGGCCCCCGGGCTGGAGGGCCGGGCCGGGCCACACGATGGGCTGATCCTGGACGGCACCTCATCCCCTGTGCTCGGCGCTTCCCTGGCGGACATCGTGGTCCTGCCGGCCCAGACCGATCAGGGCGAGGTCTGGGTGGCGGTGGACGCAGCCGACCTCGGAATCGCCGCGCTGGACAGTCTTGACCTGACCAGGCCGTCGGCCCGGGTCAGCGCGGAGCACGTATTCGTGCCGGCGGACCGGATCGTGACCGGCCTCGCCGCGGCCACCGTGACGGCGCTCGCCGCGACCCTGTTCAGCGCGGAAGCGTGCGGAATCGCCGACTGGGCGGTGCACACGGCGGCCGACTACGCGAAGATCCGGATTCAGTTCGGCCGGCCGATCGGCCAGTTCCAGGCGGTGAAGCACAGATGTGCCTGGATGCTCACGGTGGCGGAACAGGCGGCCGCGACTGTCTGGGACGCCGCCCGGGCGCAGCAGGCCCACACCGGCGGCGCCGAGGGCCGGGAATCTGAATTCGCGGCCGCGGCGGCCGCCGTCGTGGCCATCGATGCGGCCGTCAGCTGCACGCACGAATGCATCCAGGTCCTCGGCGGCATCGGCTACACCTGGGAACACGATGCCCACCTGTATTACCGCCGCGCCCTGTCGCTACGGGCGCTGCTCGGCCCGTCCGGGGAGTGGGCGCAGCGGGTGGCGGCCCTGGCCCTGGACGGGGTGAGCCGGCCAATGCAGGTGGACCTGCCCGCGGCGGCCGAGCCGCTGCGGGCCCAGATCCGGGACGAGCTGGCCGCCATCGCCGCACTGGAACCAGCGGCACGCACCGAGCAGCTGGCCAGCGGCGGCTGGGTGACCCCCCATCTTCCCCGGCCCTGGGGACGTGCCGCGGAGCCACTGGAGCAGGTCATCATCGCGCAGGAAATGAAGGCGGCCCGGTTGCGCGGCCCGGCCCTCGCCATCGGCGCCTGGGTGGTTCCGGCCCTGGTCCAGTACGGGACGCCCGCGCAGCAGGAGCGGTTCCTGCCGCCCACCCTGCGCGGCGAGATCATCTGGTGCCAGCTGTTCAGCGAACCCGGAGCCGGCTCCGACCTCGCGGGGCTGTCCACCCGCGCCGAGCGAGTGAAGGGGGATAGTGAAGGGGGAACGGGGAGGCGGGCGGGGGGTGGGGGCTGGCGGCTGACCGGGCAGAAGATCTGGACCTCCCTGGCCAAGCAGGCCGCCTGGGCCATCTGCGTGGCCCGCAGCGATCCGGCGGCACCGAAACACGAGGGGATTACGTACTTCCTGGTGGACATGAGCGCGCCCGGCGTATCCGTGCGGCCGCTGCGCGAGATGACTGGCGACGCGATGTTCAACGAGGTCTTCCTCGATGGCGTGATCGTGCCCGACCATCATGTGGTCGGCGAGGTCAACGGCGGCTGGCGGGTGGCGCGGACCACACTGGCCAACGAGCGGGTATCGCTGTCGGCGTCCTGGACATTCGGGTGCGGTGTTCCCGAGCTCCTCGACAGTGTGCGGGGCCTCGGTAAGGAACCCGGGCAGTCCCTGCTCGAACAGGCCGGGAGGCTGGTCAGCGAGGGACACGCGATGGACCTGCTCGGCGTCCGGGTCACTCTCAAGCAGCTGTCCGGGACCGAACCAGGTGCCACGGGCAGCGTGCGCAAGCTGCTCGGAATGCGGCATGCACAGCAGGTCGCGGAGGCGTGCTGGGCCATGCAGGGGGCGGACGGCGCGCTGGCCAGCTCCCCCTGGGCCCGGGCCACCCTCTTCACGAGGGCGCTCACGATCGGCGGGGGCACCACCGACATCCAGCTCAACATCATCGGCGAACGGATCCTGGGCCTGCCCCGGGATCCAGAGCCGCCCGCCTGACCGCCGCCGCCCGCCTGACCGCCGCCGCCCGCCTGACCGCCGCCGCCCGACCGCCGCCGCCAGGCCGGGAGCCGCCGTCCCGTAGGCCGCTGCCGTCCAGCCGGCCGTCACCGCCGCCCAGGCTGGCCGCCGCCGGCCAGGGCTGGGAGCCGCCGCGCAGACCGGGCCACGCCGCACCGCAGATGAGAGGCCGGGCTCGCCGGCCGGGTTAGCCCTCTTTGCCCGGAAGCCGCGTTAGCCTACTGCCAGCCGGCATCTCGGGGGAGGCCGATGACAGACGGTCAGGACGGATCATTGAATGGGCCGCGAGGGCCCGGCAGGCGCGATCGCCCGTGGCCTGGACCGGGTCAGCCGCCGGGTGACCGGCCGGACGCTCCCGCACCGAGGCCCGGCTATTACCCTCCTCCCCCCCGCCCCGTCGTCCCGGATCGGCGCCGGGCGCCCACGGCCGAGCAGAGGGCGATGGCCCGCATCAATGCGGGCAAGAAAGCCCGCCGCCGCCGCGTGCTGCTTACCGTGAGTGGCGCAATGTCGGCGTTGGTGCTGCTCTTCGCGGGGAGCGCGTGGGGGCTCACCAGCTATGTCAACGACACCATCGGGCGGGTGAATGCGGGAACCGCGGGCACGCCGTCGGGCGGCCCGCTCAACATCCTGCTGGCCGGGGTTGACCTGCGCAGTGGCCTCACCCCCCAGCAACAGCAGGAACTGCACGTCGGGCACGATGTGAGCAGCAACTCCGACACGATGATGCTGATCCACGTGTCCGCCGACCGCAGCCAGGTGACGGTCGTCAGCCTGCCGCGGGATTCGTGGGTGCAAATCCCCGGGCAAGGCATGAACAAGATCAACGCAGCCTTCGGCCTAGGTGGCCCGCAACTGATGGTGAAGACGGTGGAAAGCAGCACCGGGCTGACCGTCAACGACTTCATCCAGGTCAACTTCCTCGGCTTCGTCAAGGTCATCGATGCCCTCGGTGGCGTGAACCTGTGCCTGCCCTACTCCGTGAACGACTCGTACAGCGGCCTCGACCTGACCGCGGGCGTGCATCACGTGAACGGCCTGACCGCACTGGAATACGCGCGGGACCGGCACTCCTTCGCCCTGTCTGACCTGGCCAGGATCCAGGATCAGCAGCGCCTCGTGGCCTCGCTGCTCAGCGAGGCGATCAGTTCCGGCACGCTGGCCGACCCGCTCAAGCTGAGCCGGTTCCTGCAGGCCGCCGTCGCCGCGGTCAAGGTCGACCAGAACCTGAATGTCACGGCACTCGCCGACCAGTTGCGCGGTATCTCATCCAGGAACGTCACCTTCATGACCGTCCCGCTGGCCAGCACCAACTACCTGACCTCTACCGGCCAGTCCGCGGTGCTGTGGGACTCAACGGCCTCCGGTGCGCTCTTCGCGAGGCTGAAGAACGACAAACCGGTGGTCACGGCGGCCGCCACGGCGCATGGGAAGAACCCCGGCAGCCTGCAGCACAGCCAGGTGCCGCTCGAGGTCTACAACGGGACCATGATCGGCGGGCTGTCGGCCGGCACGGGCGCCAGTCTGACCCAGCTCGGCTTCCCGGTGACCGCCGGTCTCACCTGGTCCAGCCAGGACATTACGCGGACGCTCATCGAATACCCGCCTGGGCATCAGGCAGCAGCCCAGCTCGTGCAGCACGTCATGCCGGGTGCCGTGCTCCGCCAGGTGAGCGGCCTGGCGAAAATCAGGATCATTCTCGGGTCCTACGGCGCCGCGGTGACCGGGACGTCGGCATCCACCGGGCCGGGCTCGGCGACCGGCCCGGCAGCAACGGCGGCCCAGTACGCGTGCAGGTAAGCCCGCACCGGCAGCTGGCCACGATTAGCTGGGAGGCATGTCACCCGGGGTGGGCGGCGGGCTAGCCGGGGTGGGCGGCGGGCCGGCCGGCGCGGGCGGGGTGCCGCCCTCGGTGTCGCCGAGCCCCTGGTCGGCCTCCTGCCGGGAGAGCGCATCTACCAGGCGGTCGATCTTCTCCTGATTGTCGGCGCCGGCCCGGCCGGTCCGTTCGGCATAGACCGCCGCACCCAGGTCGCGGAAGATGGCATCGGCCCGCCGCTTGGCCTGTGCCTGATCGAGCTTGACCTTGCCCTCGCGAGCAGTTTCCTGCGCCTTCTGCGCGAGCTGAGTGCTCTGCTCACGCACCTTGTCCATGAAACCCATGTCTGCCTCCCTGGGATGGCCGCCCGCGGCGACGCCCGCCTGGGACCGGCTTCCGGCTTTCTGGCCCAGCTACTACCCCAACCCTATGGCCGTATCCCAGAAACCCGACAGCGGGTCTGGTCAGGCTCAGCGCTCCGACATTTCCGGCGAATCCGCTTGCCCGACCTGGCATTCTGGGCGAATGAACCCGGCCGCGCCAACCACCTCTGCGCAACGGCCGCGCGCAGAACCTGCCCATGATCACTCCTCCGGGAGCTTCTGGTGGCTCGCCGCCGTGGCGGCGGCCTTCAGCCTGTCCCAGCTGCTCTTCGTCTCGCCCCGGATGGGCCTGGGCTGGGACGAGACCGTCTACGTGAGCCAGTTCAGCGTGCACGTACCGGCCGCCTATTTCGACGCGGCCCGGGCCAGGGGCGTGCCCCTGCTGGTCGCGCCGGTGACCCTGCTCACGTCGTCGGTCGTCGTGCTCCGCGTCTACCTGGCACTGGCCTCAGGCCTCGGGCTGCTGGTGGCACTCTGGGCGTGGCGGCGGCTGCGGCCCACGTGGGTGCTCGCGCTGGCTGGACTGGCATTCGGCGGCCTGTGGGTGTCGCAGTATTACGGCCCGCAGGCCATGCCAGACGAGTGGGTCGCGCTGAGCGGCCTCGCGGCCGTCGGTTTCTTCCTCCAGGCGGCCACTGGCCGGGGCGGGCCAGGCGCGCTCGCCGGCCTGACCGTGAGCGTGGCCCTTTCCGCGCTATTTCGCCCTGGGGACGCGGTCTTTCTCGCCGTCCCGCTGGCGCTGGCCGTGGTCGTGGTCCGCGCATGGCGACGGTGGCCGTTGCTGGCCTGCCTGGTAGGCGGGATGCTGGCGGGCTCTGCGGAATGGGTCCTCGAGGCGTTTGCGCGGTTCGGCAGCCTGTCCGCCCGGCTGCACGAGGCCAGTGCGGAGCAGGGTGGCTTCGGACTGCATCTCGCCGTGTGGGACGAACTGCGCGCAGTGAACGGACCGACGCTGTGCCGCCCGTGCGCGATCGGCTGGCGATACCCCGAACTCAGCCTGTGGTGGCTGGCCCTCCCTGTCCTCGTCGTAGTGGGAATCGCCGCGGCCAGGCGCACCGGGGCCCTCGGGTCGTCCGCTCTCGCCGCCGTCTGCGGGCTCAGCGTGGCGGTGCAGTATCTCTTCCTGATCAGTTATGCGGCGCCGCGTTTCCTGCTGCCCGGGTACGCACTGACCGCCATCCCGGTGGCCGACGGGCTGGCCTGGTTGCTGGGCGGGGTACGCCGGGATCTGCGCACGATTACCGTTCCCGCCGTGGCGGCTGCCTTGCTCGCCCAGCTTGTGGTCCAGCACCTCGTCCTGGACCACGAGGTCAGCGGGACCATAGCCTTCCATGACGATTACCTGCACGTCGTGACGGACCTGCGCCACCTGGGCGTCCGGCCACCCTGCGTCATCAATGGCGAGCAGGACATCCCGATCGCGTTCTACGCCGGCTGTGCTTCCGCACCTGGGGCCGCGAGCGCACTGGCCGCAGGCCAGCATGTCGCTGTCCTCGCGTCAGCTGGGCAGGAGCCGCCCGGCTACGCGCGGCGCTGGGTACCGCACCCGCTGGCCGGCAGCGGTGTCCTCCGGGTGATCGCCTACCTGCCAGCAGGCGGCAGCGCTGGCTGAGCTCAGCGTCGCGCCCGCCGGTAGTACCCTCGCACCGTGGCCTTCTTTGCTGGCCAGGATCCATGGGTGTCGGCGGGGGTGCTCCGGATCGGCGTTATTTGCCCCTGGGCGGGTAGCCATAATTGGATCTCTCGCCGTCTCCGGTCAGCTGCCCGCTAATAGCCGGTGAAATGCACTGGCATGTGAGCCAATCACGATCACTTAATTTCCGGCTCCTCCCCCTCACCTAACCCTGGTTTCCCTGGGCCCCGAGATACCAGCAGCGTCAAAGTCACTCAGGCAGACCCGCTTGGGGGGCGTACGCTGAGAACATCTCTGGAAGAAGGTAATGATGGGCTTCATGCTGATCTTTCTTGTCCCAGTCGGCCTTCTGCTCGCCTGGGCGGTCGTGTTCGACCTGAGGAGGCGTCGGCGCCGCGCCCCCGGCCAAGACGTCGGGCCGGCGGCACGACGGGCCCGGGCCGAAGGGGAAGCCCGGGGCGGTCCTGGCGGCTTCTAAGCTCCGCTGGGCGCGGCAAACGGCCTGCAAGATCATCGACTGGCTAGTGGGATTCCCATAAATCTGCGCGCAGCAACGGTCAGTCCATGCTGAACACAATGACGTCGTCAGTGCAGGTCGAATTCGTTGCCTTCAATGTCGCGCATCAGGGCGGCACGGTGCCCCGGGTAGGTGTTGAACCCGATCAAAGTAGCTCCCGACGCACGGAGCCGCTCGACCTCGGTGTCCTCGGTTCACGTCGATGCGGCTGGCAGGATCGGGGCATGGGGATGGTTGTGCTACGGGTCCGTACGCCGGTGGCTGATGAGGAACTCAGCGCGTTGTTCGTTGCTGGGTGGCCTGGTCATCGGAATGCCGGGTTCGCCCGGGTGCACGAGCGGAGCCTGACGTGGATCTCGGCCTGGCGGGGTGAGCGCCTGGTCGGGTACGTCAACGTGGCCACTGATGGCGGGATTCACGCGTTCGTGCTGGATACCACGGTGCATCCCGACGAGCGGCGGCACGGGCTGGGGCAGCGGCTGGTCCGCGCGGCGGCGGACGAGGCCCGTGCGGCCGGGATCAAGTGGCTGCACGTCGATTACGAGCCGCACCTGGCCGGGTTTTACCGCAGTTGCGGTTTCGCGCCGACCGCTGCTGGCCTGCTGTCGCTGGGTTGATTGGGCGATCGGACTCGCACTGTCAGCAGTGACCGCTGACCGTCGGTGATGAGCCCCGGCGGCACCGCCAGGCCGCTGCCCGTCTCTATACCCTGGGAGCATGGCTAAGGTCTTCGACAGCATCGATGAGGCATTGGCCTCATGGATCACGGCGCAGCCTGTCTGGTTCGTCGCGACCGCGCCGCTGGCCTCCGATGGGCGCGTCAATGTCTCCCCCCGCGGGCACGGCACCCTGTCCATCCTGGGCCCACACCGGGTGGGCTGGGTCGATTACACCGGAAGCGGTGTGGAAACGATCGCGCATCTGCGTGAGAACGGCCGCATCTGCTTAATGTTCGCCTCCTTCGATCGCCGGCCCCGGATCGTGCGCCTGCACGGCCGCGGGACCGTCGCGCTACCAGGTGACCCGGCCTACGAGGAGGTCGCGACCCGGCATCCGGCGCACCCGAGTACCCGGGCGGTGATCATCGTGAACGTGCACAGGGTCAGCGACTCCTGCGGCCACGGGATGCCAGTCATGGAACTGGCCGGGGAACGGGACCTGCTGCGCCTAACGGCGGAGAAAAAGGGACCCGACGGCATGGCCACTTACCGGGCCATCAACAACACCACCAGCATCGACGGCCTGCCGGGTATCTGACGGCGCGGAACATTCCCCTTCAGGAAAGGGCACGGTGCACCAACATGACAGAGCCTCCCGTCGGGCGCGCGAGCACGCGGGTCTCAAAGACAATCAAGGCACCGCGCACGGCCGTATACCAAGCCTGCCTGGACCCGGACGCTCTGGCCTCGTGGCGAGTGCCGGACAGCATGACGGGCCATATGCACGTCTTCGATGCGCGTGAAGGCGGCACGTTCCGGATGTCGCTCACCTACAAGGACCCGCAGCAGTCGCTGGGCGGCAAGACCACCGAAGATACGGACACCTTCCAAGGCAGATTTACCGAATTGGTCCCTGACGAAAAGATCGTGGAAGT
>OCZU010002722.1_pt1 | contig 11240 bp, 9 predicted proteins | sample 1539001 | NCBI WGS metagenome assembly OCZU01 (sample SAMEA3539306, study PRJEB22396) | soil metagenome | biome: tundra; feature: field; material: soil | place: USA | collected 2010-05 | depth 0.15 m
GGAACAAATTCCGGAACACTCTATGAGTTCGATGGCGCGAAATTGACGGCCGGCCCGCTGGTTGCTGCCGGCAGCAGTTTGCTGGTGCTGCCCACGGGGGAAGTAATCGTCGGCAGCCCGACCGTTCAGATCTACACCCCCTCCGGGCAGCCTTCCGCTTCGTGGGCGCCGACGATCACAACCGCTCCCACGAGCGTGACCCGCGGCTCCACGTACGCCATCTCCGGCACGCAGTTCAACGGTTTATCGCAAGCGGCTGCCTACGGGGACGAGGAGGAAACCGCGACCAACTATCCCCTGGTGCGAATCACGAACCAGGCCACCGGCCATGTCTTTTATGCCCGCACCCACGACCACAGCACCATGGCCGTCGCCACGGGCAGCGCCCTCGTTTCGACAAATTTTGATGTGCCTGCGAGCATGGAGACCGGAGCAAGCTCGCTTGAGGTGGTCGCCAATGGGATTACTTCTGCCAGCGTTAGCGTGACGGTCAATTAGGCTGCCTGCTCACCTAAAGGCCCCGCTCCGTATGACGCCAGTAACTTTATCTCGCACCCCGACTTGCAGTACCTTGGTGTAGTGACCGGAAGTTCGTAGTCGTGCGCCCCCTCGCGCCTGCTTTGGAGAAGACATGAGCCGCTCTGTTGCCGTTCGCTTGTTGCTCGTCGGGTTCTTGATCACTGCGCTGTTTACCGGCTGTTCGCGCGATCCCAATGTGCGCAAACAAAAATTTCTGGAGAGTGGCAACCGCTACCGCGACAAGGGCAAGTTCCGTGAAGCCGCCATTCAGTACGCCAATGCGGTGCAAGTCGATCCCCGCTTCGCCGAAGCGCACTTCCAGTTGGGTGAAACCTACCTCAAGCTGAAGGACTATAACCGCGCCTATGCGGAACTCTCGCGCACCGTCGACCTGGTGCCCGACAACTATCCGGCCCATGTGGAATTGGCAAACCTGCTGATTGCCGCCCGCGACCTGAAGCAGGCCCAGCCTCACCTCGACGTCCTGCGCGAAAAGCAGCCCAACAACCCGGATACCGACCTGGCCTGGGCCAATTTCTATGCCGCTCAGGACAACCTGGGATCGGCGCTGCAAGAGATGCAGAAGGCCATTGCCGCCGACCCCAACCGTTCGGACACTTATCTGGACCTCGCCATGCTCCAGGTCCGCGCCAAGCTGCCCGATCAGCAGGCCGAGAGCAATTTCAAGAAGGCGGCAGAGCTTGGTCCCAAAGCCATGAACCCCCAGCTGGCCCTGGGAGTTTTCTACATGTCGCGGAACCGTCTGCCGGAGGCCGAACAGCAATTCAGGCATGCCATCGACGTTGACCCCAAAGATCCCGCTCCGCGCGTCGATTATGTTCGTCTGCTGATGGCCGAAGGCAAGAAAGCTGAAGCCGAAACTTTTCTGCGGCACGCCAAGGGCGACTTTCCGGACAATTCCGATGGCTACCGCATGCTGGGCGATTTTTATTTCGCCAACGGCGATCTCGACAAAGCCACGGCGGAATACGGCACACTGTACAGCGATCATCCCAAGGATCTGCAGGTCAAGAAGAACTACGTGCAGTTGCTGATCCTGAAGAACCGCCTGGACGAAGCTACCAAGCTGAACGACGAAATCCTCAAGGCCAATCCGCGGGAGGCCGCCGCGCTGGTCTATCGCGGCCAGGTCCAGATCCGCCGCGGCGACGCCGCCGGCGCCGTGGATTCGTTGCAGCAGGCTCTTAAGAACGATTCCAACAATGCCGTGGCCCACTATCAACTCGGCCTCGCCTTTGACATGCAGCACAATGAGGCGCAGAGCGAGTCGGAGTTGCGCGAAGCCGTCAGCCTGCGCCCCGATCTCACCGATGCGCAGCGCGCTCTGGCCACGCTGGAACTGCAGCGCGGCGACTTCGACGCGCTCACCCAAACCGCGCAACAGATCATCGCCGGCGCGCCCAACTCGCCTGACGGCTATCTCATGCGCGCTCTGGCCGAGATGAACCGCCAGAAATACTCTGACGCCGAGCAGGACATGCGGAAAGCGGCAGACATCGCTCCCGGAAGTCCCGCTCCCTACGTGCAGATGGGAAATCTTCATCTGCGGCAGAGGCAGTTCGCGGACGCAATCAAGTTCTATCAGCAGGCGCTCGACCACGATCCTGCGTCCACCGACGGCCTGCAGGGAGTGATGAATGCCTATCTCGCGCAAAAGCAGATCGACCAGGCCATCGCCGCGGCCCAGACCCAAATCGCCAAGTCACCCAATATCAGCGGATTTTATGACCTGCTGGGCACGGCGCTGTTCCAGAAGAAAGACCTGAGCGGCGCCGATGCCGCACTCCGCAAGGCGGTGGAACTTGACAAGAATAATTCCGACGCACTCCTGAAGCTGGCCCAGGTGCAGGCCGCCGAGGGCTCAGTCAGTCAGGCCCTGGCCACTTACCAGCAATCCATCAAGGACCACCCGCGCGAGATCTCGTTCTACATTCTCGCCGGCATGATGAACGAATCGCAGAGCAACTTCGACCAGGCCCGGACCCTGTACCAGCAGGCGCTGAACATTCAGCCCGACAATCCTCTAGCCAGCAACAATCTTGCCTACCTGATGCTGCAGCAGGGCGGCAACGTGGACGTGGCTCTGGCCATGGCGCAAACCGCGCGCCGCGGCATGCCCGATTCGCCGAATGCGGCCGACACCCTGGGCTGGGCATACTTTCAGAAGGGCGTGTACCAGTCCGCGATCGATATGTTCCAGGAGTCGCTGCGGCTCAGCGAAAAGAAAGGCGCGGCCGACGACGCGACGGTGCACTACCATCTCGGACTCGCTTATCAGAAAGCCAACCAGCCCACGCAGGCGCGCCAGCAACTGGAGCGGGTGTTGAAGATCAGCCCCAACTTCAGCGACGCGCGCAAGGCGCTGTCCGAGTTGCGCGGGTAGCAGCCTCCGTGTTCGGGCGCAAGGATTGGCCGGCCTGCCATCCATTGGCTAGAAATTCTTGCCTAGAAATTCCCTCAGCCGGTCAAGCCGAAAGCTGGCATCGCCGATCTCGATCTGCAGTAGTAATTGCGCCGTGGTCAACTGGTTGCGGAAGTCCAGGGCGGCGGTGGTGTCGGCGCCAGCCACGAGTTGCAGGTTGCTTTCGATTTGATTCTGCTCCTCCTGGAGAGCTTTGAGCCGGCCGTCCTGGACGGAGATGCCGTTCAGCACCTGCTCTTTGAGGATGTCAGCGTTGCGCATGACATCGCCTTCCTGAACCTTCTTCCATTCGTCGTAGGCGTCGGCGGCCTGGTCCAGATGTTTGTTGATAGCGTGGCTGGCGAAGTTGTAGCTCAGGCTCACCTCACCGTAAGCTCCTCTGCTATCAATCAACGGACTGATCTGCTGGTGTGCACCCACCGAGAGTGCCACGTCCCAGTCATTCTGGCGATTCAGTTTGTCGAGAGCTTTCTGCTCGTTCGCTTCCCTGCTCTGCTTCTCGGCGACCAGTTCCTTCAGCGGCCTGTCGCTGAGTTGCGGGGTATAGAGGGATGCAATCTTCGACTGCGTATCGCCACGATCCGCGTCCAGCTTGATCTTCGTGGTTTGCAAGGCGAAAGCCATGGGCCGGGTCATGTTCTGCGCTTCCAGCATCTTTCTCGTGGCGGCAACGAGCGCGTCCAGGCTTTCCGACGCTTGCTGGATCAGCCCCAAGCGGTGCTGCAGAGCCTGCTTCTCCAGGCTGGGCAGGGCATATTGGACATCCTGCTGCGCGGATGTAGTGGCGCTGTAGAGTTCGCAATTCTTGCGCGCCGCGTCCATCGTCAGCACGCCTTTCCTTACATTCGAAAGGCTGCCGGAGATTCCCCACACCACCTGCATAGGCAAGCCAGTATTGGGCTGGGTTACGCCCGCGACTGCATTCGGCGCAATCAGCAGGTCCCGTTGCGCCGCAGCCTGCTCGGTCACGTATTTGCAAAAAGCCTGCTGATCTTTATCCTTGGCGTCGGCCGCAAAAGCAGCGGGGACCAGCAGCATCGCAATGGAGAAGGCCGCCGCGAATTTTCTTCGAGCCATTTTTCGGTTTACTGCAAGCTTCACCTTGCTTGGGGGCATCTAGCGTCTCCTCGGAGGAAGATCAGAACAAAAGCGGTTTGCGGTTCAGAAACACGGTTTTCGATTTCGCGGATTCGGAATGGTCCAGTTGCATCTCGATCAGGAAGCCGCGGATGTCGGTCCGGAAGATGGGATGGATGGCATGTTCTTCGCCGGCAAAAATCTGCTTCACCGTTCCCACCTTCCGGCACACCACCATGTTCAGATAAGAGTCGTAGACCGCCGCGCCTGGGGATGCACTGCTCTGGTTGTCATAGGGCACAAAGGCGAAGTTCACGGCATTATTCCCAGACACGCTGAGGTAATAGGGCGTCTGCTTGGCGGTGGCGAGCGCGGCTCTCAGCCGGTCGATCTGTTTCGTCTCTTCGTAGATCTGCTTTTGCGCCACGCCAATCGCAATGTCAAGCTGCGCAATCTCCGAAATCAGTTCGGCCTGCTTGTCGAGGACGTCCAGCGACTTGGTATCGGTCGTGGTCTTCTCTAGAATGCTGTCGGTCAGCAGAATCTCGCCGATCTTGCTGTCTGTATACGCACTCTGGACTTGATTCAGCGCCGCTCGCTGCGTAGCCGCATCGCCTTTGGTGATCAGGCCGGCCGCCAGATCTTTGTCGATGGCGGCTTCCACTTCTTTCACTTGTGCCATGACCGTTTGCGTTTTCCGGATGTCGGCCTGCTTCTGCTGGTCGAGTTCCATGAGTTGCGGACCGGCGGCCAGGTTGTGTTGTTTTTCCCGCGTGATGGCAGCCTGAAGTTCAGGCTCCAGCGCCTCCAGCGCAACCCGGTGCTTGCTCATTTCCGCGATGCCGTCTTCCAGCTTTTTCATGTCCACGTTCAGATCTTCCAGCGTCTGCCGGCTGGTCACCAGCTTCTCGGTGAAGTCGAGACTCTTGTCATCGGCGGGAGAAAGAATTACCGGCGCGGCCCACGATGTGTTCAGGGCATAGAAGCCCATGACGAAGCCGTAGGCCAGCACACCGGCCAGCACCAGGTAGAGCGTTAATATGGCAAAGATGCGGTAGACCGTGACCACCGACTTATACAGCATCGGCTGGATCACGGAAGGTTTTGCCTCAGCTGGCGCTTTCTTTACGTCCAGCGTCGCCATCGGTGGCCTCCTGTTCCGGTTCTCGTTCTTTGGTGCGCGTACCCCAGTCCCTGGAGTCCAGGGTGCACAGAGCCAGGGTAGTTAGAAACAAACTGCTGACGACTGACCAGGCTAAATAGGCGCCGAAGGCGAGCGGGTTGTTCACCGCTTCCCGGGTGCTGTACTTTCTGATCACCCAGCCGAGAATGGCCGCAATCGCGAGATACGCAATCAGCGGCCCTGGACCGGCCAACTCCACTGGATTGCCAGAGAGCACGGTAAGAACCACCAACAACCCAAGCAGCGCTCCGAGTGGTGTCAGCACCAGCGTGAGAACTGTAGCGTCCAGACGTGCTGGGGCAGGGTCCGCAGCGTGTAGAAAAGATCGCGCAGGATGCTGCGCTTCCAGCGTAGCTGTTGCTTGAACAGCTCTGGCAAGGTGGAGGGCACGGTGGTCCAGCACAAAGCATCGGTGTTGATGTAAGTTCCGTATCCGCGCAGAAGCGTCTGATGGGTTAGGAAGCGGTCTTCGCCCTGGTTCACTGGAATGCCGAACCAGTGACGGCTGCGAATCTTGGGCTCAATCTCGAGCAGCAGCTCGCGCCGGATGGCGAACAGGCATCCGCTGATGCAGCCGATGCTGCGCGTCCAGTTCTCCGGGACCTTGTAGACCTGGAACGCGGCGTAGTAGATAAACGTCTGGATCGCGGTGATCGCGTTTTCGTTGGGATTTCTTACGCCGACTCGGCCGCCCACCGACCCAATCTTCGGTTCTGAGAAACAGGCTGCCAGTTCCCGGATCGCCTCCGGGTGAAAGATGCAATCGGAGTCAATCGAGATCATCAACTCGGCCGTCGAGTGCTGCAGGGCGTTGCATACGGTGCGGGCCTTCCCGCTATTCACCGTGTTCCGTCCCACTCTGACTCGAATGTTTGAAAAGTCACGCTGCGCCTTGAGCATCCAGTCATAGCTGTCGTCCACCGAGCAGTCGTCCTGCGCGATCACTTCAAATTTGTCGTTGGGATAGTTGCACTTACTGATGCTCTCGATAGTCTCGTAGACCGTCTTGCCCTCGTTGAAACAAGGCATGAGCACACTCACCGTGGGCTGGTAGGTGTAGTCTTTCTTGACCGTCGCGGCTGGAACCGACCACTTGAGGATGAGCGCGAGCGTGTATTTGACGAGCGAGATCAGCAGGCAGAGGAAAAGAATCAGCCAGACCAGAACCGGAGCCACGTATGCCTCGCCTGCGACGCCTTGATGTGCGGCGCCAAGAATTTTCGAGCTTCACGGATTGCAGACGATTATGACTTGATGCGCGGAAAATAGGAATAGGGCGAACGCGGCCAGAGAGTTAGATTCCAGGCACAATGATTGGTGGTGTCCTAATTTGCGCTTTGGCGCTAGGTTTCGTGATTTGCCTCTGGGGGGCCGTTCTTTTCCCAACGACCGCTGCCGCCGAGAATGGAAGGCGGATGCCCTTTTCTCGGCCCGAAGGACTGCCAGACACAATAGATCGTGGTTTCGCGTTCGATCTCAGCGAAGTCGCGATACTTTATTCGCCCTTTGAAGTGGATGAAAGACTTCCCGTGCAAAAGGCTATCCACCTCAAACTTTGTGGTATCCACTGTTTGGAGTCGCCCGTCAGGCGCGGTGCCGGGAACAATGACTTGAGATGGCCCACTACCGATGCGACCGAATCCGCGTTCTTCCGCGTCTGCCGAATCGGACAGCCATGCACCAAAAGCATCTTCGTCAACAAAAGCATACGTAAAGCCGTAGAAAGTTACCACGTAGTTGATTACCTGAACCGTTTCCCCCTCTCCCGGATCGGGCTGTTGAAGTTCGAGATGTTTAAGGTCAATCCGAATCCGCGCCCGTTCCTTGTTAATTTGCCGTTCCATAAGGTCGGCTTGACGCCGGATCGCACCCAACGTAAACAAAAGCAACAGCACTTGGAGGGCGCTGGTAAAGGCCAGCAGCAGATTGAATACCCATGTGCCACGATCCATCCAGTCTCTTGCGGCGGGGTTCACCGTCACGGGGGGGAGTTCGGTGATTCTTACGGCATGTTGAGTATCGTCTTGTGTTTGAGCTTTGGCGGCGTCTCGATCATTATTGGGGGCGTGCGTATTCACCAAGGCGCTAGGGTCGGCGGCTGGTGCCTTATTGCGGGTGGTGTTGCTTTGGACGCTCTTGCCTGCGCTAGCGGCGCTGTCGGATGTCTGCCGTGGGACTGGTGGACTTGTTTGCACGACGGTCAAGAGCACAGCCAGGGCGAGTATTTTCATGGCGGCAAAATTGTACCACGAAAATACTTGACAATTATTACTTATTGGGGTACAGTAATTGACATGGCAAACGCACTCAGCAAAGACAAGCAAGTCGCGGTCATCGGGGCACTAGCAGAAGGCTCCAGCATCCGCTCCATTGAGCGTCTGACGGGCGTTCACCGCGATACAATCATGCGGTTAGGCGTCCGCGTGGGTAAGGGATGCGCGATGCTCATGGATTCCAAGATGCAGGACTTGGACTGTAACTATTTACAGTTCGATGAACTGTGGGGATTCATCGGCAAAAAGGAGCGCCACGTCAGTGTGGACGATAACCCGGAGCTTGGCGACGTGTGGACGTTCTGCGCGATAGATTCCGAGACCAAGCTGGTGCCGTCATTCAAGGTTGGAAAGCGCACCCACGCTACCACCACCGAGTTTGTCCAAGACGTTGCCAGCCGGATGCGGCATCGGGTGCAGGTTTCCAGTGATGCGATGCACCTATACGTTGAGGCTATGGAACTCGCATTCGGTGCCGATGTAGATTACGGCCAGTGCGTGAAGGTTTACCTCCATGATGCCGCGCAACACCCAGAACGCAAGTACAGTGCCCCGCACTTCGCGTCTGCTGTACGGAGACCCATCACTGGCAGCCCGGAGATGGAACTGGTTTCCACTAGCCACATTGAGCGCCTTAATGCGACTACGCGGCTGCACATGCGCCGCCTGACTCGCCTGACGCTGGCATTCAGCAAGAAACTGGAAAACTTTGAGGCAGCGGTTGGCCTGCACTTCGCCTATTACAATTTTGTGAAGCGCCACAACACGCTGCGCTGCACGCCAGCGATGGCAGCGGGAGTTGAGCGGGACTTCTGGAGTGTGGCCGATCTGGTAGAGGCTACCGCGTGAGTTATATCCAAGAATTGCGCGATGTGATTCGGCGGCTGCACGGCGCTGAAGCTACGCACGTTGAAAGCGTTCCCGTGAAAGAGACGTTTAGAGGCGAGACGGTTTGGGAGGGGATTGTTGAGGTATTCGATCTCGTCGGCCATCCCACGGCACATCGAGCCTATGCGTGGGCGCACGATGGAAAACACCCACAAGAATCAAGCGTGGCTGTGCTGCATATAGAGCCGATTACTTCAGCAGCAGCGGCAGTAAGGGCAGCAATCGTACAGGAGTTTAGAAACCTTGAAACAGCGGAATAAGAAACCCGGCAGACCACCACTACCGAAGGGAAACGCTAAGGTCGGAACCCTGCGAGTCCGCATGATGCCCCACGAATTACGGGCCATCGAACTCTTGGCGAAAGCGCAAAAACAGTCAGTCTCGGAATGGGTTAGAGGCACGTTGAGGGCCGCCGCCAATGTCTGAAAAGTTCAAATTAGGACACTACCCAATGATTTCAAGGCTGGGATTGCGATCAGTCTGCCGCTACGGTGTGGTTCACGTCATCTTGCTGGGGACGGCGGGGGGCGCGGTTGGAGGGCAGGCCGGCGTCGCGGATCTTGTAGAGCAGGGCGCGGTAGCTGATGTTCAGGGCGCGGGCCGCCTGTTTGCGGTTCCAGTGATGATGCTGCAGAACTTTCAGGATGATCTTGCGTTCCAGTTCGCGCACGGCCTGGCGCGTGATCTTTTTCAGCGAGATGGGTCCGTCCACGGAAATGTCGGCGTTGAAAAAATCCTGCTCTTGCGGCCGCAGATCGCCGGAGATGGATTCTTCGGTGCCGAGGATTACGTAGCGCTTCATCAGATTTTCCAGCTCGCGGACGTTGCCGGGCCAGTGGTATTTCTTCAGCGCGTTCATCAAGTCGGCCGAGGGCGGAATGGCACGCGCGTTGAATTTCCGGTTGTAATACTCCAGGAAGTAGCTGACCAGTTGCGGAATGTCGGCGGCTCGGTCGCGCAACGCCGGCATGTGCAGATTCACCACATTGATGCGGTAGAATAGATCGGCACGGAAGGCGCCGGCGGCGATCTCTTCTTCCAGCTTCCGATTGGTGGCGCACACCACCCGCACTTCCACTTTCTTGTCTTCCTGCGCGCCGATGCGGCAGAACTGGCCGTCCTGCAGCAACTGCAGCAACTTCGACTGCAAGGCCATGTCGAGCTCGGAGATTTCATCGAGGAACAGCGTACCGCGGTGCGCCATCTCCACGCGGCCGGGTTTCATGCCATAGGCGCCGGTGAAGGCTCCCTTTTCGTAGCCGAACAGTTCGCTTTCGAGCAGCGTGCCGGGGATCGCCGGGCAATTCACCTTCACCCACGGACCCGTCCTCCACGGCGAGGCGGTATGGATCATGCGCGCGATAATGTCCTTGCCCGTGCCACTTTCTCCGTGGATAAGAACCGGGACGTTGGCGCCAGCTATTTTGGCCAGCCGCTCACGGAGCGCCCGCATGACGTCGGTAGTCCCGAAGACCACAGACTCGGGAGGCATCTCGCCCAGGGGCTGGATCAACGCGCTGACTGGATTGGAAGAAGTACTCATAGGTGTTCCTGGCTTCCGCAGCACAGGCTTATGGTCTGATGTGCATCCGGAGAGCCAAACCGAGGGGGAGCCCACGCGTACCCTATGAGGCTAGTCTATCTGATTGACGAAAAGCAACTTACTAAAGATCGCCGGGCATGGCGACCGGTAATCAGGAGCCTTGGAACACAGGGGAAAACCTGGCAACGGCGGTAGAAAAGATTTTCACACGGAAGAAGCCAGTTTCCGTCGAAGGAGTTTGGCGGGGCCGTGGGAGTTGACCAGCGGCTTGGAGAACTTGACACCGACCAGGTTGTAGCCCTCCCCGTGCTGCATGCGCAACACCTTGGCGCGTAGGTTGCGGGTGACGTGTGGCAGGTCAGCCAACGCGGCCAGCGGAGCACTGGGAATCTCGAGCAGAACTTGGGCCGCAGACGGAATGGACCGCCGCACCGCGACCAGCATGCCCCCGGCGGAGACGTTAAGGGCGGTGGCAAATTCCAGGAATTCCTTGTCAGTCTCAACCTGACTTCTGACAAAAACGGGGATGGCCAAAGGCAAGCGCGGCCACCGCCGACGCTCTGCCGCTGGAGTCATCTCGCTCACACACACCCCTCCTTGCCAGTTTAACCCAAACATTTCGAGCACCTTAGGGGCCAAATCCTGAGTTAAGGACTAAATCCACGGAGGAAGCTGGAAGAAAGCCCGGGGCACATGGTCAACTCGTGGCGTTCGGAGGGCTAAAGCCGTCCAAGTGCGGCCTTTTCTCGGTTTTCAGTCCCGGCCCGGTCTTCGTGGAGCGGTGGGGGGCGTCCGCAATCGAAACCGGCCAAGAGTGCAAGCTTTTGCCACACTTGGGTAATCAGCTTGCATTTTTCGTTGACAGGAAAAGTTGCCTGGCTTACGATTTTGCTAAAGGCATTCTTCCTTAACAAGTCGAGTGCACTCCCCCCTCTGTGTTGGACCGCCGTACCCCTTATGGCCACCGTGCAAAAGAATATGTGTGCTTCCCAGCCTGGCGAAGGAAAGACCGGCTCAGCCGTGGCTCCGGTTCCGGGGGAAGTAGCGCCGAATCCGGCCGATTTGTTGCAGGCATACTCCGAATTGCAGGAGCGATTTCAGCGCACCACCAACGCCCTGGGCTCCGCGGCTCACGATCTAAAGACGCCGCTGGCGATCCTGAACGGCTACGTCGAACTGCTGCAGAGCGAGAAACTTGGACCGTTGACGGTGCGCCAGCGGGAAGTGCTGGGCGACATGCAGTCGAGCGGCAAACGGTTGCAACAGTTCATCCAGGACTTCCTGACCTACAGCGCTCTGGAAACCGGCGGCCTG
>OCZU010002724.1_pt1 | contig 11230 bp, 8 predicted proteins | sample 1539001 | NCBI WGS metagenome assembly OCZU01 (sample SAMEA3539306, study PRJEB22396) | soil metagenome | biome: tundra; feature: field; material: soil | place: USA | collected 2010-05 | depth 0.15 m
ACGCGCCGGTGGACTATGCGTTTGCCGTGCGCCGGGTCCTGCGGACCCTGCAACCATCGGTCGTGGCGATTGCCGAAACCGAGATCTGGCCCAACCTGTTTCGCGAAGTCAAGCGCACGGGGGCCGGACTGACCATCGTGAATGGCCGGATCTCCGACCGGGCGTTCCCCCGCTACCAGCGCTTCCGCTGGATTTTTCGAGCGGTGCTGCCGGCGGTGGATTCGATCCTGGCGCAGACCGACGCAATCCGCGAGCGGTTCGTTCTGCTGGGAGCCCCCCCGGAGCGGGTGCGGACTACCGGCAACTTTAAGTACGATTTCGAGGCCCGCCCCGCGCCCCAGGGTTCCCCGGTGCTGGCGCATCTCGAGCAGGCGCGGCCGAGCCAGGTCTGGATTGCGGCGAGCACCATGCCGCCAGCGGTCCCGGGCGACCTGGACGAAGACGACGTGGTGATTGGGGCGTTCCGGGAATTGGCCGAGCGCCATCCCAGCCTGCTGTTGATTCTGGCGCCGCGGAAGCCCGAGCGATTCGATGTGGTGGCGCAGAAGTTACGGGCGGCCGGTGTGCCGTATCTAAGGAGAACGGAATTGCCGCCCAGAAAGAACCGCCCGCAAGCGGGCGAGGCAGGCGAAAGCGCCTGCCCCACCATCCTCCCCCACGTCCTTCTCCTCGATACCATCGGCGAATTGGGCGGCCTGTTTGCCGTCGCGGATGTCGTCTTCATGGGCGGGACCCTGGCCCAACGCGGCGGCCACAACATCCTGGAACCGGCATTCTTTGCCAAGCCTGTCATCGTCGGACCCCACATGGAGAATTTCCGCGACATCGCGGACCAGTTCCGGTCCGCCGGTGCGTGCGTGGAAATCGCGGATCCCTCGGAGCTCCCGAACGCCGTGGAACGGCTGCTGGCCACCCCCAGCCGGGCGCGGGAAATCGGAGGCAACGCGCTCCGCTCGGCCCAAGCCCGCCGAGGCGCCACAGCCCGCGCCGTCGATGAGGTGCGCGAACTCTTCCGAAGCCACGTTCCGTGGTACCGCCCGGCATCCCCGTGGTTCGAACTGCGATGGGCCCTCGCACGCCTCTGGGAATGGGGCTCACGTCAAAAGCAGGCGAGCGACTTGCGGGATCGGCGCAAACTGGATGTTCCCGTGATCAGCGTGGGGAACCTCTCCATGGGAGGCACTGGGAAGACCCCCTGCGTGTTGCGTCTGGTCGAAGTGATGAAAGGGCGCGGGCATAAGCCGGGCATCCTGACCCGGGGATACGGACGCGGCTCATCCGAGAAACACCTGGTGCTCGAGCCCGGGGCCACCGTAAAGGCGGAACATTCCGGCGATGAGCCGCAGATTTTCGTTCGCTCCCGCCTGGCGCCCGTAGGCATCGGGGTCGACCGGGTCCAAACCGGCCGGCTGCTGCGCAACGCCTTCGATATCGACGTGGTGGTGCTGGACGACGGCTTCCAGCACTTGCGGCTCGCCAGGGACGTGGACGTGGTGCTGATCGACGCGCTCGACCCATTCGGCGGCGGCGACGTATTTCCCTTGGGACGCCTGCGCGAGCCCATGGAAGGCTTGGCGCGAGCCGATGTGATCCTGATCACGCGCTGCGATGTCTCCGACAACGCCCCCGCCGTGGAACGCGCGGTCCGCCAGTGGAATCCGCAGGCGCCGGTCTTTCGCGCCTGGGTGGAGCCCCGGGCTTGGGTAGAGAATTGCACGGGACGAGAGTACGGAATCGGAGAGCGGCCGTTCGGACGCGCTGCCGCCTTTTGCGGGCTGGGCAATCCACACTCGTTCCGCCGCACGCTGGAGGGCTTGGGACTGGATTTGGCGGAATGGGTGGAGTTCGAAGACCACCACCGCTACCGCCCGCAGGAAGTGCGGCGCCTTTCGCAGAGCGCGATGGCCGAAGGTGCGGTGGCACTGGTGACCAGCGAGAAGGACGCCGTCAACCTGTGTGAGTCATGCGAAGACCTGCTCGCTCCACTACCGCTTTTTTGGTTGAAAGTACGCCTCAAGATCGAGCGGGAAAGCGAGTTCGTAACCGAACTCGAGCGGCGTATTGGGGAGCGGCGGGCGGTTTGAATTTGCGGCCCATCAGGATGTCCGGCAATGCTATAATGTGATGGTTCTGCCCGACAGTCCAGGTTGTCCTTTATGTTCCTTAGTGTCAAAGAGATGGAGCTGCGGAAGGTTCGTTTCGACGAAACTTTGCAGCCGGGGCGGATCGATTTTGCGGGCGAAGACCTGGTGCAGACTTCTCCGCTGCACGCCGTGGGCTTAGGCGAGTTGCTGGCCCACTCGGACGGGGAGCTGCGAATCCAGGGGCGGTACACCGTAGAGATGGCGGCCCAGTGCGATCGTTGTCTGGGGGGCGCGCGGTTTCCGTTGGACGCCAGCTTCGACCTGTTTTACAAGCCCACTTCGACCATCGCGCGCGAGGAAGAAGTGGAGATCGACGAAGGGGAAGCCGAAATCGGCTTCTACCAAGGCAGCGCCATCGAACTGGAGGACATCCTTCGGGAGCAGGTGTTGTTAGCCCTGCCCATGCAGCGGGTCTGCAGAGACGACTGCAAGGGGATTTGCCCGGCCTGTGGCAAGAACTGGAACGAGACCATGTGCGATTGTAAAGCCGTGACCACCGACGATCGCTGGGGAGCGCTCCGCAATTTAGAACTCTCGTGATTCCATGATGGAACAACGCACGAGCCAATGAGATTTTGTTGAGGTAGCGATATGCCGAATCCCAAACGTAGACACTCCCAGAAGCGGACCAGTACCCGCCGCGCCCACGATGCGCTGAAGGCCCCCGGCCTTTCGGAGTGTCCGAATTGCCATGAGCCCAAGTTGCCGCACCGCGTGTGCCCGCACTGCGGGCAGTACAAGGGCCGGGAAGTAGTCGAAGTCGCGCAGGAGTAGCCCCGGCCGAACATGCTGACCATTGCGGTGGATGCAATGGGCGGAGACCACGCCCCGAAATCCGAAGTGGACGGGGCGGTTCGTGCCGCCCGGACCCTGGGGGTCAAAGTCATACTGGTAGGCCGGGAAGACGTGGTCCGCCAGGAGCTTGCGCAACACGAAGACTACCGCGATCTGCCCATCGAGATTGTTCATGCCAGCGAACGCATCACCATGGAGGACAGCGCCGCCCGCGCGGTCCGCACCAAACGCGACAGCTCCCTGCGCGTAGCGTCCCGGCTGGTTCGCGATGGCGTGGCCCAGGGATTCGTGTCGGCGGGCAACACCGGCGCCGTCATGGCGACGGCCAAGATGGTGCAGGGCGTGGTCCCCGGCGTCGAGCGCCCGGCCCTGGCCGGAGCTTTTCCCACGGTGGTGCAGGGGTCGCCCGTATTGGTGCTGGATGTGGGCGCCAACGTGGACTGCTCGCCCGGCATGCTGGCGCAGTTCGCGGTCATGGGCGAGATCTATTCCCGCATGATTCTGGGCCGCCCCAGCCCGCGCGTCGGCATCCTTTCGATCGGGGAGGAAGACCACAAGGGCAATGAAGTGACGCGCTCAGCCGCTCCGTTGATTCGAGGCCTGAACCTGAACTTTATCGGCAATGTGGAGGGTGGCGACTTCTACGGCGGCGGAGTGGATGTGATTGTCTGCGATGGCTTCATCGGCAACGTCGCGCTCAAGGTGAGCGAAGGCCTGGTCGACATGGTGAAGCACGTGTTACGGGAATCGCTGGAGGCCACCATTTCGGGTAAAATCGGCTACGCGCTTTCCAAGAGCGCGTTCAGCAATTTCCGCAAGCGCCTGGACTATTCCGAATATGGCGGCGGGCCGCTCCTGGGCGTCAGGGGCGTGTGCATCATCACCCATGGGCGGTCCAACGGCAACGCCATCATGAACTCCATCCGCGTGGCGAAGGAGTTCTCCGATACCAAAGTAAACGGCCTGATCGAGGAACAACTACGGGGAAAAGCGCGAAAAGCGGGGGATTGACCCCATTGTGTTACAACACTCTCAAGTGTTTCCACCCTGCGGCGATTTTGGTGGGGCGGGCCCCCTGGCCGGCCTCTTCGCACGACCGCATCAACCCGCCTTTGGTTGCGGCTCTGCTGCTTGGTGGGGCAGGCGCTTTCGCCTGCCAACCGCTGCCTTGGTGAAGATTTCTTGGCCGCTCAACGTCTAATACTGAGAGCGCAGGGGGCTACGCCAACCTTGAAAGCATCCATCGCCTTTCTTCTTCTATCCACATGCTGTGCCTTCGCCCAGAAGCACGAATACGTAACCTGGACTGTCTCACCCGACTCGCTTTCCGCTGCCCCGGGTGGCAATGTCCTCCTACGCGTCACAGGCCGTGTCGAATCGGGCTGGCATCTGTATTCCGCTTCCACCGCGGGCGGTATCCCGACGTCCTTCCAGGTCGGGCCGGAGACAGTGGTCGAACGAGTGCGCCTGCTCCAGCCCGCGCCGAAACGGGCGTTCGACAAGAACTTCGGCCTCGAGACGGAGACCTTCGAGGGCGAAGTCGCGTTCCTGCTCGAGTTGCAACTCAAGAAGGATGCCCCGGCGGGCGCCCGAGAGCTTGCCATCCGATCCCGATACCAGACCTGCAACGACTCCCAGTGCGTGCCCGGGAAATGGGCGGGAACCGCCAACCTGAACGTCGACCCCGCGTCCCGTGCGGCAGTCACCGTCCCGGCAGGCTATTCGGAAGCCAAGCCTCCGGCAGCCGATCGGTCGCAGCGATCGGGGCCGTCCCAGGATCAAGGCCTCGCAGCGTTCCTTCTGGTGGCGTTCGGGTTCGGGCTGGCGTCCATCTTCACCCCGTGCGTGTTCCCCATGATTCCCATCACCATGTCGTACTTCCTGAACCGCCAGTCGGGCGGAAAACGCGACAGCGTGGTGCAGGCGGTGGTCTTCTGCTTGGGAATCATCGTGCTGTTCTCGGGGATCGGACTGCTGATCACGGTCATTCTGGGACCGTTCGGGATCGTCCAGCTCGGGTCCAACCGGTGGGTCAACGGCTTCATCTCGGCGCTGTTCATCGCCTTCGGATTGAGCCTGCTGGGGGCCTTCGAGATCACCATTCCCTCCGCGATTCTCACGCGTCTCAACCAGTCGTCGGAAAAAGGCGGGTTTGGCGGCACCCTGCTCATGGGGCTGACGTTCTCGCTGGCTTCCTTCGCCTGCGTGGGGCCATTTGTAGGGACCTTGCTGGCGGCCTCCGTGGGATCGGGCGGTGTGCGGCCGGTCTTCGGCATGCTGACCTTTGCCACCGGGCTGGCGTTGCCGTTCCTGCTGCTGGCGCTGTTTCCCTCGTACTTAAAGCGCATGCCGAGGAGCGGTGGGTGGCTGGCCAGAGTGAAAGTGGTGATGGGGTTCGTGATCCTGGCCTTCAGTCTGAAATACCTCAGCAGCCTCGACCAGGTGATGCAGTGGGGTCTTCTGACCCGCGACCGGTTTCTGGCTGCGTGGATTGTGCTGTTCGCCATGGCCGGGCTGTACCTGCTGGGCTACGTGCGGCTGGAGGGCATCAAACCGGATGAATCGATGGGCTTGGGGCGGCTGCTGTCCGGGTTACTGTTTCTGATCTTCGCCATCAGCCTGCTGCCCGGAATGTTCGGCGGGAGACTGGGCGACCTGGACGCTTACGTTCCGGTGGCCAACTCCGATTCGGGCGGACTGGGAGGCGGCACCTCCGAGACCGCTCTCGTCTGGATGAAGAACCAGTACCGCGAGGCGTTGGACCGTGCGCGGCGTGAAGGGAAACTGGTCTTCGTCAACTTCACCGGCTACGCCTGCGCCAATTGTCACTGGATGAAGGCCAACATGTTCACGCGGCCGGAGATCGCCGCCGCGATGAAAAACTTCATCCTGGTCGATCTGTATGCGGACGGCACCGACCAGGCATCCGAGGACAATCAGACGATGGAACTGGCGAAGTTCCAGACCGTGGCGGAGCCGTATTACGCCATCATGGACCCGGATGAGAAAGTGATCGCGACCTTTCCCGGCCTGACCAAGGACCCCCAGGAGTATCTGGCATTTTTGCAGAAGGGGGCAACGCCGGTAGCGCCGGCGGTCTTGCCGCCGGTGTCTTCGGCTGCAAATGCACTGCCCCACGTGAACAAGCTGGATGGTGGAGCGCTGGATACCGCGGAGATGAGCGGCAAGGTGGTCGTCGTCAATTTCTGGGCCACCTGGTGTGTGCCGTGCATTGCGGAAATTCCCACCTTCAACAAGCTGCATCGGCAGTTGGCGTCGAAGGGCGTGGTGGTAGTGGGTGTCTCGATGGATCGGGAAGGCGCCGAGCGGGTCCGGCCGTTCCTGAAAAAGCACGCCATGGACTATACCGTAGCGCTCGGGTCCGACGCAGTCAGCGACCAATACGGCCTCTCCGACTTGTTACCCGTGACCGTGGTCTTCGACCGGTCCGGCAAGCAGGTCAAGCGTTTCGACGGCCTTGTTTCCGAAGCCGAGCTCCAGTCCGTAGTCGATCGGGCGATGCTCTGATCTGACCGGACCCATGAGGAGAATCGACATGCCGGCGGAACCGAGCTCCCTATCCCCATGAGCAATGGGTGCAGCTCTTCAACCATAAGGCCCTGACCAACTGGGTGGCGGCTACCTGCCTACCCCTAGCCGGTCCGCCAGAATCGGGGGCAGGCCCGCATCGCGAATCTTCTTCTGCGCGACCTGCACGTTGTAGTCGGTGCGGCAGTACGCGACCACGTGCGAATCCGAATTGTAGAGTGCGTAAGCCGACCGCGGGTTGCCGTCGCGGGGTTGGCCGACGGAACCGGGGTTGATCAGATAAGCGCACTCCGAGTCGATCTCCATCTCCTGCCGGTCGCCCCATCCGGATGGGCTCAGGATGGTTTCCACTCGGGAGCGGTTCCAGATGAAGCCGCCCTGCACATGGGTGTGGCCGAAGAACGCCAGCCGGCACTCCAGATAGCCGAAGGCCTCCCCGGCCTCCTCGGGGGCGAGCACGTATTCGTCCTCGTCGAAAGGAGACCCATGCACCACCTGGAATCCGTCTTCCAGAATCGGACCTCTGGGCAGGGTGCGCGCGTACTCCGCGTTCTCCGGGGTCAGATTGCTTTGCGTCCAGATGGCGGCGGCGCGGGCCACCGGGTTGAACCACTCCAGGTCGTCCAGGCCGGTGCAGGCCTTGTCGTGATTGCCCCGCACCACAATGGCGCAATTGGCGCGCACCCACTCCACAATGGGGTTCGGGTCGGCCCCATAGCCCACCAGGTCGCCGCAGCACAGGGCCCGGTCGTACTGGCCGGCGGCATCCTGGATTACGGCCTCCAGGGCTTCCCAATTCGCATGAAGGTCGCTCAGGATAAGATAGCGCACGGGGAACCGGAGTTATGCCTTTCTGAGACGCAGTACGGAGATTTCGGGAGGCGCCCCGATGCGAGCCGGGATGGCGATGGTTCCAATCCCGCGCGTGACGTAGGCGGCAGCCGCTCCGGAGCGATAGAGACCGTAAACATAGGGAGTAAAGAAGCGGGCCGGATTGATAGATCGATCCAGGATTTCGACCGTGACTTGTCCGCCATGCGTATGCCCCGCCAGCAGCAAATTATAGCCTTGTTGGGCAGCCACTGGGAAGACATCGGGATTGTGCGAGAGCAAGACGTTGCAGGCTCCGGGCACAATCAAGCGCTCCGCGCCGCGGAGATAATCCTGTTTTCCGGCCAGGGATTGGTAGTCCACGCCTGCCAGGTTGAGCGTCGAATTCCCGAATCGAAGCTGCTGGGACTGGCTCCGCAGGAAGCGAATCCCCACTCGCAGGCCCGCTTCCGCGGTGTACTGTTCGGCGCTGGCGTAACGCTCGTGATTGCCCATGCACCCGAACACGCCGGCCTCGGCCTTGATGCGCGCCAGTTGCCGGATGCAGGCGTCCAGCGGGTCGCCCTTTGACGAGATCAAGTCTCCCGTCACCACCACCAGGTTCGGCCGCAGCCCGATGGCCGCATCGATTACCCGGGCGAGTTCGGCCTCGCTCAGAAAGACGCTGAGGTGGATGTCGCTGAGTTGCAGGATGCGGAGGCCGTCCAGGTCCTGCGGTAATCCGGGGAGCGGCGCGTCCAGTTCACGTACACGGAAATCCGTACGCTGGATCAGGGATCCGTACCCCATCACCGCCAGCGGCGCCGCCATCAAGACATTTCCCGCGGCGTTGAGCGCGCGGCGGCGTCCGGAATCGACGTCGGCCGCCAGGTGATTCTTCACCACCTCGAGAACCGAGTACAACACCAGAAGGGCGCTGGACGCCATGAGATAGCCGAGCGTGACCGCGCCGATCAACATCGCCGGCCGGCCGGGGATTTTCAGGCGCGACACCGGATCCGACCAGGACAGCGCATAGCCGACTACTAAAAGACCACCCAGCAGGAAGACCGCCGATCGCGCCAGGGTGCGCCGGCGGCCCGAGAAACGCCGGCCAGCCGCCCGCAGCAACAGCACGGCGATCCGCCACTGAACAATCGCAAAGACGACGATGAGAATGCGTTCGAGAAGACTCAATACCAATTTCCGGCCCTATCTTTCATTGTAGTGACATTCGGCCCAGGCATCCAGGGTGCTTTGGTGGGGCAGGCGCTTCCGCCTGCCTCTTGCTGCAAGCACCTCGGAGCGGCAAACCCGGCCGTAAGACCCCCGCGCTACAGCCATGCGTTCACCAGCACGGCGATGGCGGCCGCAGCGGCGGTTTCCGCGCGAAGCACCAGCGGCCCCAGGGAAGCGGGTAGCCAATGCGCGGCCGCGGCGGCTTGCCGTTCGGCATCCAGCCACCCGCCTTCGGGACCTGTCAGAAGCGCGATGCGGTCGGTGTGCGAGCGGCCCTCGGGTAAGATGCGCAACAGCGCGGGGGCCGTGGTCTCTTCCAGGAAGTAACGGTAGTCCGCCTCCGTGGCGAGACTGCGGTCGAATCGAACGGCGGGCAGAATCTCGGGGGCGCGCACCCGGCGCGATTGCTGGCTGCTCTCGCGCGCGATGCGGGTCCACCGTTCGGTTCGTTTCCGGGAGGCTTCCAGCAGGCCTTTTTCACAGCGGGCGGTCTCGACCGGGAGCACCCGGTCCACACCCAGCTCCGTGGCCTTTTCGACGATCCACTCGAAGCGGTCGAACTTAATGAGGGCCGCGCACAGCGTAATGCGGACGGGTAGCGCGGGCGTCTGGATGGGCTCAAGGATGCGGAAGAGCACCCGGTCGCCGCGGGCTTCCACAATCTCCGCCAGGTAAGCGGACTGGCTGTCGGTTATCTCGTATCGCTGGCCGGCCTCGGCGCGCAGCACGCGAGTCAAGTGGCGGGCGTCCTCGCCCGCGAGCTCCGCCACTCCGTTGCGCACCGCGTCGACAAAGAATCTCCGTCTGGCCAAGATACCATTGTAGGCAGTGTTTCGTGGCGCAACCTTTCCCCTTAGAATCGGGCCTGCAAAGTGCGTTGCGCGCGCAGGGCTTCCCTGGCCACGTCCGGATCGGAATCGGTGGTGAGCTTCTGGACCTCCGGGATGCTGGTCTTGTCGCCGCTTCGCGCCAGGACTCCCAAGAGGCCGATCTTTTCGTCCTTGGTCCCAGTCCCGAGCGGTCGGTAGAGCGATCCGCGAACCTGATTATCGCGCGCCGCTTCCACCAGGAACGGGACAGCCTCGCCCTTATAGGCCGCGGAATTCAAGTTGTTGATCAGATACTGGAGCGGGCTGAACTCGCTCAAGGCGGTCTTACCCAGCATCACCTGGGCGAAGGCCAGCGAGAGGCGCGGTGAAGTCTTGCCTTCGTCCTGCCATGCTTTTTCCAGCATCGGGAGATCGCCAGCGCTGTGCAACCGCGCGTAGCCCTCGGCGGCGGCCGCGCGCATCTTGTCATCCTTATCGTGCAGGTACTGCGCGTAGAGATTGCGGCTGTCGGGCGAGGGCAACATGGCCACGGCCGTAAGCGCGGCGCGTTTGACTTTGGCGTCGCGCGCGTGGTTGAGGACATCGATCAAGTCCGGAACCGCCTCCGTGTTCCGCAGCAGGCCGGTGGTTTCGATTGCGGCGATCTGCACCTTCGGATCCAGGTCGCGGAGCAGGAAGGTGACCCGCGCCGCCGCCGACTCGTCCCGGATCTTCTGTAACGCCACCAACGATTCGTAAATCACGCCGGTATTCTTCGAATGGGCGGCTTCGAGGAGATCGGGCACGGCCGCTTTACCGCGCAGGATGCCGATCGAGCGCGCCGCATTGGCCCGCACCTCCATGCTCCCGCCACCTCGCGCGAGCCCGCCGAGCGCCGAGACCACTTCGGGACGCACGATGACGAACGGATCGACTACCTGGTCGTTAGTGTCGGTGAACTTGCCCTTGATGCCGGTGCCGACCCGCCGCAGCGAGGATCCGAAACCGTTCTGGACGTAACCCGGCAGATAGAAGTTCACCAGGCCGTCGGTGGCCCGGATCTGGACTTCCGGATCGTTATCCTGTGTGGCGAGGATCAAGGGATCGACGCTGTATTGCGTGCCGATCTCGGTGATCTGCTTGACCGTTTCGATGCGGACGTCGAGACCGGGATTCTTGAGCAGCACCTGCAGCCGAGGAATGGCGCTGGAGCCGGCCTTGGCGATTTCGCGTACGTCTTTAGGGCGCACTTCCTGGGCGAAGAGAGGCGTGAGCGCGGCAAGAAGCAGAAGGGCCGTACGACAGAGACGCATATTCCTATGCTATCGCGTAGGGCGAATGCGCGTGTTACCCTGCAAACTTGATATACTCGGCGTTCTGGCAGATGTTCCGGCCTCACCCAAGGCCGCTAGGCGCACCGTATCCGTATGTCTAACGCCCCCACCGGTCCCGTTCGCCTGAAGGACATCGCGCACGATCTCAACGTGTCTGTCATGACCGTCTCGAAGGTGGTTCGCGGATGCGCGGATGTGGGCGCGGAAACGCGCAGCCGGGTGCTCGCCCGCATCAAGGAGCTGAACTATCAGCCCAACTGGGTGGCCCGCAGCCTGGCTGCCCGGCGCACCTTCATGATCGGGCTCATCGTTCCCGACCTGATGCACTCCTTCTTCGCCGAAATCGCCAAGGGCGTTTCCTCCGCCATCCGGCCGCTGGGGTATGACGTGGTCATCTGCAATTCGGAAGAGGATTGTACGGTCGAATCGAGCGAAGTCGACCGCCTTCTCGCACGCCAGGTCGATGGCCTGATCCTCGCCTCGGCGCAGCCGCCTTCCTCGATGGACGTTTTCGAGCGGATCGAAGCGCGCAATGTGCCCTATGTTCTGG
>OCZU010002726.1_pt1 | contig 11228 bp, 3 predicted proteins | sample 1539001 | NCBI WGS metagenome assembly OCZU01 (sample SAMEA3539306, study PRJEB22396) | soil metagenome | biome: tundra; feature: field; material: soil | place: USA | collected 2010-05 | depth 0.15 m
GTACCAAGACCAACACCGCCACGAACCTGACCACTTCCGCCAATCCCATCACCACTGCGCAGTCATTGACTCTGACAGCCACCGTGACGCCCTCGGGCGCCACCGGACAGGTACAGTTCAAGGACGGCGCCACCGTCGTCGCGACTGGAGTGCTCAGCGGCGGGACCGCGAGTCAGACGATTTCCAACATCCCGGCGGGCACTCACCCCTTGACAGCCGTCTATGTAGGGGACAACAACTTCAACACCAGCACCTCGAACACGGTCAATGAAGTAGTCAACCCACCCGGCAAGACCAACACCACCACCAGCCTCTCCCCATCTGCCAATCCTGTGACTAGCGGCCAGCCACTCACTCTGACCGCCAGCGTGGCGCCTTCGGGAGCAACCGGCCAGGTGCAGTTCTCCGATGGAAGCAGTCCGCTCGGCGGACCAGTCACGCTGAGCAATGGCATCGCCAGCTTGACAACGTCAACCTTGTCAGCGGGCGCCCACGCTCTCACAGCCGCTTACCTGGGCGATACCAACTTCAACGGCAGCACCTCCAACACGATCACCGAGACGGTCAATCCACCGGCCTCCAGCACCACAACCCTTTCGGTCAGTCCCAACCCCGCAAATGCCGGCCAGACGGTGACCCTGTCCGCGACCGTGACACCCGCCAATGCCCCGGGCAGCGTCCAGTTCCTGGATGGCGGCACATCGCTGGGCCAGAGCAACGTGGTCAACGGGACCGCAACCTTCCAGACCTCGTTTCCGGCTGGAACCCACACCCTGACAGCCCGATACCTGGGGGATTCCGTTAATCCACCAAGCACTTCCAACGCCGTCACACTCGTTGTGACCACCTTTAAACAAAACACCACGACCGGCCTTTCCGCGACTCCCAATCCCGTCAACAGCGGCCAGCCACTCACCTTGACAGCCAGCGTAACTCCCGTCAATGCAACCGGAACTCCCACCGGCACCATGCAGTTTTTCGATGGCAGCAGCCCCCTCGGAGGACCAGTCACGCTGAGCAACGGCGCGGCCAGCTTTACCACATCCACCCTGTCGGTCGGCAGTCACAACCTGCTATCCACGTATTCGGGAGATGCGAACTTCAATTCGAGCACGGGCACCGCCAGCGTAACCGTAACTCAGCCCACGAACCAGTCGACGTCCATCAGCCTCTCCGTGACTCCCCTTGCAGCCAATCCCGGCCAGGCCGTGATTATGAGCGCGGTGGTCACGCCCGCGACCGCTACCGGGAACGTCACTTTCACCGATAACGGATCTACTCTTTCGACGGTAACTCTCAGCAACGCCACCGCATCGTTCCAGACTACCAGCCTGGCGGTGGGTTCTCACACGATCGTTGCCGTGTACAACGGCAGCACAACCTTCAACTCCAGCAGTTCGACCTCGGTCACCGTGGTCATCAACGGTACGCAAACCCAGACCACCCTCTCGGCGACTCCCACTGCCTCTACCTTCGGCCAGATGGTGACACTCAACGCCTCCGTGTCCGCCACCGGCGGCGGAACACCCAGCGGAACGGTCACATTCAGCGATGGCAACAACACTCTCGGCACGGTCGCGCTGACTGGCGGCGCCGCCAGTTTTTCGACCTCCACGCTGGCGGTGGGCTCCCATTCGCTGGTGGCTTCCTACTCGGGCACCACCACGTTTAGCGCCAGCAGCTCTTTGCCGGTAAGCGTGCAAGTCGGCAAGGCGTCTACCACGACTGTTCTGACCGTATCGCCCACGTCGTCCAATCCCGGCCAAACGGTGACGTTGACCGCCAAGGTGGCCCCCACCACGGGCAGCGGAGTCCTGGCGGGAACCGTCACCTTCCTGGACGGAACGGCAGCCATCGGCTCGCCCGTATCGGTGGCGAACGGAAGCGCCAGCACCACTACATCGTCGCTGTCGAACGGCAGCCATTCGTTGACCGCCGTCTATAGCGGGGACACCAACTTCCTCGCCAGCACTTCTCCGGCGGTCACCGAGTCAGTCGGCCTGACCCAGACTACGACCACTCTGGCCGTCGCACCGGCGTCGTCCAGTTCCGGCCAGAGTGTAACATTGACCGCGACCGTCGCACCCGCGGGAGCCACCGGGAGCGTGAGCTTCCTGGACGGCGCCGCCACGCTCGGAACCGGGGCCCTCAGCAACGGCACCGCGACCTTCAGTACCTCGACCCTGTCCCCCGGCCCCCACTCGCTCACCGCGGTCTACGGCGGAGACACCAGGTTCGCGACCAGCACCTCCACGGCGGTCACCGAGACTGTCGGTAAGGCCAACTCCACCACCGTTCTAACAGCCACACCCAGTGCGAGCAAGTCCGGCGACCCGGTCACATTGCGCGCCGCTGTGACACCCGCCACAGCCACGGGAATCGTAACCTTCCTGGAGGGCAGCACCACCTTGGGCACCGGCACGCTGAGCAACGGATCGGCGACTTTCACGACGTCGAGCCTGTTAGTAGGCAGCCACAGCCTCACCGCCTCCTACGCCGGAGATGCCAACTTTAACCCCAGCACGTCGACTGCGGTAACGGAAGTCGTGACCGGCCCCACTCCGGGGCCCTCGAATATCTTGCCCACCGCGCTGCCGAACGCCATTGTAGGGGTTCCCTACTCGCAGACTTTCACCGTCACCGGCGGCGCGCTGCCCCTGACGTGGTCGCTGGCTTCGGGCTCCGTGCCTGGCCTGAGTCTCAGCGCGGCGGGTGTTCTTTCGGGAACACCGACAACAGCGACCGCTACTCCCATCTCACTCACCGTGCAGGTGAAGGACGCCAATGGTTCGCCGGCCGCCACGGTGCTGACCCTGACGGTGCTCCCCGCGCCGGCCGTTTCGATCTCCGTCACCCAACCCACCACGACGTCGGATCAGCCGGCCCCGACGGTAACCCTGGGCCAAGCCTTCCCCACGGCGCTGATCGCAACCTTTACCCTCTCCTTCACGCCCAATGCAGCCAGCCTGCCGACCCCCTTTAACAACACCGCCGTACAGTTCGCGGGCGGCGGCACCACGACCGCGAACATCAACATTCCCCCCAATTCGACCGCGCCAGTTACCCTGCCGGCGATCCAATTGGGCTCGGTGGCCGGCACCATCATCGTGAGGCTGGCGTCGTTGACCACCAACGGACAATCGGTGCTGCCGGCGAATCCGCCCTCGACTAACATCACCGTTCCGCGGCTGGCGCCCATCATCGTGCCCGGATCGGTGAAAATCATTAACATTACGTCTACCGGATTCTCGGTGTTCCTGGATGCCAGTTCCACACCGCGCGACCTGACGAGCGCCAGCGTGACGTTCACGGCGGCCTCGGGAGATCAATTGAACGGCACGCAGTTCACGGTTTCGCTCACCACCGCCGCCAACACCACATGGTTCCCCGACACCGGCACTAACCGCGGTGTAGCCAACGGCGGCATGTTCTCCCTGACGATGCCGTTTACCTATTCCGGCGACACCACCGCCATCGGTACTGTTTTGGTTACCCTGACGAACTCGGTCGGCACATCGACCGGCGTATCGGGAGGAAGATAGCACGTGGTTTGGTGGGGCGGACCCCCAGTCTGGAGCCGGCCCCCCGGCCGGCCTCTCCCGCAAAGGCAAGCTATCGCGCGCCATCTCGAAAAGGGCCGGCGAGGGCGTTCCCCCGAGGGGACCCCGGCGGACCAGGGGTCCGCCCCACAATAACGTTCGAGATCTGTCCAGTTGTTTAATTGGACGCTAGCACAGGAACAGTAGTTCGGAGATCGGCATGACAAGACTAGCGCTTCATCGATACTTGCTCCCAGTCGTGGTCGCGGGCTTGGCCTTTGCCGATGGACCCATCAGCGGGCCGGTCGCAGGCTATGTGACTGATTCGTCCCGCGCTCAATTGCGGACCATTTTCGGCGTGCCGGGTGCCTTCACCTTCAGCGAACCGCTGCCCCTGCCGGAGGGAGTCGCGCAGGTACGCCTGGCGCCAGGACAGGATTTCGCCTTGGTGGAACACGCCAATAACGCTCCCGGAGTGCTCTTCTTGAAAGCCGGCGCTGTGGATCGCCTGGCGCCAATCGATGGTGCTATACCCTCGGCCGATTGGATCGCGTTCAGCCCCGGCGCCGGATCGGCCCTTCTGTTTTCCGCCGCCGCCCACCGCGTGCAGGTTTTGAGCGGCCTGCCGGACGCACCGCGGGTGGCTCTGGATCTGGATGCCGCGACGCTCGTGGAGCAGCCCACCCTGGGCGCCGTCAGTGACGATGGAAGCCTGGTGCTGGTGGCATCCGGAACTTCGGTGTACCGCTTGTCCCGCGACGGCTCCGCGCAGGTAGTGCTGTCGGCGGGAGGAATCCAGTCCCTCACGGTGCTCCGCAACGGCATGGATGCCGCGGTATCGGACCCCACCACGGGGTCGGTACAGCTTCTGCGGAACGCCGCTTCCCATCCCGAGGCGCGGGTGCTAGCCTCCGGTCTCGACGGGATCGGAACGATCTTCCCCTCCTGGGATGGGCTATCGCTATTTGTGGCACGTCCCGGGGCCGAGAACGTGTCCTCGATCGACATGGCTTCCGGAGAAGTTCGGTCTTTTTCAGCGTCGGTAGCGCCGGTGGGGTTGATACCGCTGCGCAATCGCGACACGTTTCTGATTTCCGCCGAAGCGCACCAGCCCGGCTGGGTCTTCTACCGGGATGGACTGGCCGGACGGGTGGTGTTCATACCCGCTGAATCGGCAACCAGAGAGATTCCCGCCAGAGGGGGCGTCCGATGAGACTCCGCATCATCCACTTACTCGCGCTGCTGTGCCTTTCGGCGGGATTGTCTTTCGGACAGACTCTGACAACCTTGCCCAACCCGTCCACTGTGGGGCAGGCAGTCACACTCACGGCTAACCCCGTGAACTCGGGATCGTCGGTCACATTCTACGATGGCGGCGCCCCACCAGCCGGGACGATAATTGCATCCAGCATAAACAACGGCCCGTCGACTGGCCCGGTGTCCGTTCAGGTATCTACCCTTTCCGCGGGCCTGCACCAACTCGTCGCATGCGTCCCGAGCAGCCCCAGCCCAGCATGTTCCACTGCTGTCGGCCAGCAGGTGAATCCAGCACCCGCACCCCTGGTACTTACTTCCAGTCCCAATCCGTCCGACTTTGGGCAGGCAGTTACCCTCAGCGCCGGACCCACGCCAGGAGCAACGGTCTTTTTCTACGATGGCGGCAGCACAGCCGGAACCGTAATTGGATCTGGATCGAGCGACATTCCTGCCGTCCCGGTGATGATTCAAGTATCGACCCTATCTGCTGGGACGCACCAACTCATCGCGTGTTACACGGCGGGCTCGCCCACCCCGACCTGTTCCAACATTGTCAGCCAGCAGGTGAATTCAGGCTCCCCGTCCGCGACGCTGACATCCAACAACAACCCGTCCTTTGAGGGGGAGGCAGTCACCTTCACCGCTAACCCCATCCCAGGCCCCACCACGGTCTTTTTCGATGAGGGTGCGGCGTGCCCGTCACAACCGTGTACCCAGCTAGGATCTGCCCAAGCTCCCGCCGGGGCGGGTAGCCCGGTGTCTTTTACAATATCGACTCTCACTTCGGGGCCACCACGCCAAATCACCGCGTGCTACTCCCCCCCTGGCAGCGGCTCCTTTGGGTGCACCAACTTTGTTAACCAACAGATTACTGGACGCCTGCCCCTGATCGTGACGCCCAATCCCAACCCCTCGACCGTGGGGCAAACGGTCACGATCACCGCCTCAGCCGTGACCGGGGCCGATCCGGTCAACTTTTACGATGCCGGCGGGAGTGTGTTTCTTGGATCTGCCACGCCCGGGCCCCCGTCGACTGCCACCGTCAGCATTCAAGTATCGAACCTCTCTTTGGGCCAGCACAACATCATAGCGTGCTACAACATCGCCCTCCCCCAGACGTGTTCCAGTCCGGTCGCCCAACAGGTGATTACTCCGCCACCCGCCCTGACCCTTTCATCCACTCCCAACCCATCCACTTTCGGGCGGCCAGTCACCCTCACGGCCAATCCCGTGCCGTCGTCCACAACGGTCACTTTCTACGATGGCGGCGTAGGTGGGACCGTGATTGGATCTGGCTTGGGGCCGACGAACGCGGGGCAAGGCCCCGTGTCCATTCAGGTCTCGAACCTTTCTGTGGGTAACCACCAGCTCATTGCCTGCTACCTGGTAAGCAGCAATTCCTTCGTTAGCAACCCTATGGTCTGTTCCAATACGGCCAGCCAGCAGGTGAACCCGATATCCACGAGCCTGACCCTTACGAGTTCGCTAAACCCATCTTCTCCGTGCCAACCCGTGACCTTCACCGCATCGATCTCGCCGCCCAATGCCACGGGGAGCGTTACCTTTCTGGACGGCACAAGCACGTTGGGCACGGTTCCACTGTCAGCCGGAACCGCGAGTCTCACGCTTCCCAGCTTCACGCTAGGGACCCACCAGGTTCAGGCCCGCTATGTCCCCGATCCGGGCTATGGGGGATCTTCGAGTGCGCTGGCTCAAACCGTGACCGCGTCCGCAACCGTGACTCTCAGCAGCGCGCCCAACCCATCGAGCTCCGGCCAGACCGTTACCATGACAGCGACGGTCGCGCCCGCGGCGTGTCCGGGCACTGCACCGCCTACGACGGCGCCTACCGGGACCGTCTCCTTCCTGGATGGCGGCATTCAAATCGGTCAGTCCTTCCTGGCCGCTGGAACCGCAACCTTCTCGACCTCGACTCTGGCGGTGGGCAATCATACGCTGGGCGCCCAGTACAACGGCGACACGAACTACAGCCCCATCTCCTCCAACACCGTCACGCAGGTGGTCGGCGGTGGCAAACCCACCACTACTACACTGACTACCTCCGCCAATCCCATCCTTACCACCCAGTCATTGACCTTGACGGCCACCGTGGCACCCTCGGGCACGCCGGGCCCCACCAGCCCTACCGGCTCGGTACAGTTCAAAGACGGCGCTACCGTCATCGGAACTTCCCCGCTCAGCGGCGGGACCGCGACCTTGACGATCTCCAACCTTCCGGCCGGCGCTCACCCCCTCACCGCCGTCTACCTGGGGGATTCCAACTTCAACACCAGCACCTCCAGCACGGTCAATGAAACGGTCAACGCACCTGGCACTACTGCGACCACTTTGACCACTTCCACCAATCCCATCTCCACCACCCAGTCGTTGACCTTGACAGCCACAGTCACGCCCCCGGCCCCTGCCGGGCCTACCGGCCAGGTACAGTTCAAAGACGGCGCCACGGTCATCGGAACTTCCCCGCTCAGCGGCGGGACTGCGACCTTGACGATTTCCAACCTTACGGCCGGCACTCACCCGCTCACTGCCGTCTATCTGGGGGATTCCAGCTTCAACACCAGCACCTCCAACACGGTCAGTGAGACGGTGAACCCACCTGGGACTACCACACTTACGTCCAGCCCCAACCCCTCCACTGCGGGGCAGGCTGTCACCCTTACCGCTTCGCCCGTGCCGGGGGGTTCCTCGACGGTCACTTTCTACGATGGCGGCCCCAACGGAACCGTGATTGGATCTGCGGCGGCGCCGCCATCGGGCGCGACCGGTGGCCCCGTGACCATCCAGGTGTCGACCTTGTCTTTGGGTACACACCAGCTCATCGCGTGCTACCTTTTCAGCGGGCCGCCCGCGACCTGTACCAACACGGTCACCCAGGTGGTGAACAAGACCAACACTACCACCGGCCTTTCCACGTCCTCCAACCCGGTCCCGAGCGGCCAGCCACTCACCCTGACCGCCGTCGTTTTGCCTGCTGGCGCCACCGGCCAGGTACAGTTTTCCGACAACGGAAGCACGCTGGGGACCGTTACGCTGAGCAATGGCGCCGCCAGCTTCACGACTTCCACACTCTCGATCGGCAATCACGGCCTGGCAGCCAGCTATTTGGGAGATGCGAACTTCAATCCGAGCGCGTCCCCAACGGCCAACCAGGCCGTGACTCAGGCCACCAGTATTTCGACAACGACGACCCTCTCCGTGTTTCCCAATCCGGCCAGTCTCGGGCAGGCAGTGACTCTGAACGCAGTGGTGACCCCGGTAAGCGGTACTGGGCCGGTTTCCGGGACGGTCACCTTCAATGACAATGGTTCTGCCCTGGCGACCGCCCAACTGCTGAACGGGACCGCGCTGTTTACCACCAGCAGCCTGGCGGCAGGCTCTCACACGATCGTTGCCGTGTATGGCGGCAGCACCACGTTCAACTCCAGCAGTTCGACTCCGGTCACTCTGGTCGTGAACGGCAGGCCAACCCAGACGACCCTTTCCGCGTCTCCCAACCCCGCCACCTTCGGCCAGCCGGTGTTGCTCAACGCCTCCGTGGCTCCCGTCACCGGCGGCGGGACGCCTACCGGAACGGTCACGTTCAGCGACGGTAACACCACACTGGGCACGGCCACGCCGACCGCGGGCGGCGCCAGTTTTTCGACGTCCGCACTGACGGTGGGCGCCCACTCGCTGATCGCTTCCTACTCGGGCGACAGCACGTTCAACCAGAGCAGCTCTTTGCCGGTCAGCTTGCAAGTCAACAAGGCCACCACCACGACCGTGGCTGCCGTCGCGCCCCCATCGTCCAATCCGGGCCAGGCGGTCCAGTTGTCAGCCAGAGTAACTCCCGCGACGGCCACCGGAAGCATCACCTTCATGGATGGGACCACCGCCATTGGTGCGCCGGTGGTGCTCGTGGGAGGAATCGCCAGCACAATTACCTCGTCCCTGACCGTCGGCAATCATTCCGTGACAGCCGTCTATGGCGGGGACGCCAACTTCCTGGGGAGTACTTCCGCTCCGGTCATCGAGTCTGTGGGCACTGCGCCCCTGACACCCACCACGACGGGTCTTTCTGTGATTCCGACGACCTCCAGCTTCGGACAAGCCGTGACTTTGACCGCGACCGTCGCCCCTTCGGGAGCCACCGGAACGGTGAATTTCATGGAGGGCACCGCCACCATCGGAAGTCAGATCCTCAACGGCGGAACCGCGACCTTCACCACCGCCAGCCTGGGCGCGGGGATCCGCTCACTCTCGGCTGTCTATAGCGGTGACACCGTGTTCGCGACCAGTACCTCGCCCTTGGTCACCGAAACTGTCACTAACGGGAACTCTTCAACCGTTCTATCGGTCTCTCCGAACCCGGCCACGGTCGGCAAGCAGGTGACTTTGAGCGCGATCGTGACGCCATTGCCGGCGACCGGGACAGTCACTTTCTTCGACAGCGGCACCACCCTTGGCAGCGGCACGCTGAGTAACGGGACGGCCACCTTTTCGATTACGACGCTCGCCGTGGGCAGTCACAGCCTGACCGCCTCTTTTCCCGGGGATGTCAACAACAATGGCAGCACATCCTCGGCGGTGGCGGAAGTCGTGAATGCGGCATGCGCGCCGCTCGGGACGATCTCTCCCACGGCGCTGACCAACGCCATCGTGGGTAGCTTCTATTCGCAAACGTTCACCGTGGCGTTCGGCTGCGTACCGCTCACGTGGTCATTGACGTCGGGTAGCGTGCCCGGTTTAAGCCTGAGCGCAGCGGGCGTTCTTTCGGGAACGCCAACGACTGCCACGACCAATCCGGTGTCACTGACAGTGCGAGTGCAGGACAGTTCCAGCCCCGCCTCGGCCACTGCCACCGTTTTGAGCCTGACGGTGCTGGCCGCGCCGGCCCCTTCGATCACCGTCACCCAACCGTCCACGCTGACCGATCAGCCGGCGCCGCAATTCACCTTGTCTCCGCCCTACCCCCTGGCATTGAGTGCAACGTTCTCCCTGACCTTCACTTCGAACGCGGCGAACCTGCCGGCGAACTACATCAACCCGGACGTGAAATTCATTGGGGGCAGCACCACGGCGGGGCCCTTCACCATCCCGGCGAATTCGAGCGCGGCGATGCTGTTGCCCGCGATTCAATTGGGCACGGTGGCGGGCACCATCACGGTGAGCCTGGCGACCTTGACCACCAGCGCGGGCCAATCGGTACTCCCGGCGAATCCCGTGACCACGACCATCGCGGTGGGCCGTTTTGCGCCGACGATTGTGCCCGGATCGGTGAAGATCGTCAACATCACGTCTACGGGCTTCTCGGTATTCCTGGACGGCACGTCCACGCCGCGCGACCTGACGAGCGCCAGTCTGACGTTCACGGCGGCCTCGGGAGATCAATTGAACGGTACTCAGTTCACGGTTTCGCTGACCGCCGCCGCGACCGCATGGTTCTCCGATACCGGCGCTAACCGCGGTGTGGCCAACGGCGGCGCGTTCTCCCTGACATTGCCTTTCAACTATTCGGGGGACACCACTGCCATCGGTACCGTTTCGGTGACGGTGACCAACTCGGTCGGCACATCCGGAGCGGTATCCGGAGGAAGATGAGCGATAGGCTTGCGTCAGCGCGGGATCGCCTGTGCCACTGAGATCCGGCGCGAAAGGCCGAAAGCGCCTCTCAATTGCCGCTGAGCACCCGATCCAGGCGTTCAATCACCAGCACCTCGACGTCGCCCTGGCCGGACGTCAGCTTGAGGCCGAGTTGCGTTTGAATGGCCGCCAAGAGATCGGGACCGGTCGGGTCGCTGGCCGCTATTCCGCCATCTGGCTGCAAGCGCGGCGCGGCCAGTTCCCGCCCGTGTTCCAGGTAGAAATCATACGTCCCTCTAAGCTCGGTGCGGTCCACCACCGGTTTCTTCACCTGCGACCACAGCCAGTCGGCGAATTCCGGCATCGATCTCCGCATGAACTTAATGCGGACACGGCCGGCAGTAACATTCACAAATAAGCCGGAATAGCCGGGCGGCAACCGGCGAAGACAAGCACGACAGCCGCTCCGAATGGTCTCATTGGTCCAAGGGTATTCCACAACCCCGCCGGAAACAAGTTAGCAGCGAGCCGTGCCGTGGAGCGGGTCCCCGACCTCTCCCAGGCGCGGAGCCGCCACCCCTACACCAAGGCCCGCAGGCGCGTCAGGATTTCCTCCGCCATATCTCCCGCGCGTTTCAAGTCGTGGCCGGCGCGGTCGACTACCAACAGGTCGGTACGTGCGGGAATCAGGGCGACCGCCTCGCGCAGCTCTTCCACCGAGCCGAACGGGTCCTTCGTCCCATGCACGAACAGCGCGGGAGTCCGCAGGTCCGGGAAATACGACGTGCGCTTCTGCTCGGGCCGTTGCGGAGGATGCAGGGGATACGACAACAACAGCAGGCCCGCGGC
>OCZU010002727.1_pt1 | contig 11225 bp, 12 predicted proteins | sample 1539001 | NCBI WGS metagenome assembly OCZU01 (sample SAMEA3539306, study PRJEB22396) | soil metagenome | biome: tundra; feature: field; material: soil | place: USA | collected 2010-05 | depth 0.15 m
AAGGCACGGCTCGAACAGAGGAACCGACAAATGAACGAACCGATTGCGTCACCGTCGCCCTTCACACGCGACGACATCACAGGCCTTCTGAACTTTTTTCGGGCTACCGGTGCCGAAGTCCAAAAGGCCTTAAGCAGCGAGCCTGTTCGCCAAGCTATCGCCGGAATCGATGCCATCACAAAAGCGGCGACTAGTTGGATCGGCGAGCACCAAAAGGACATCCGCCTCGCGATCTACAACCATCAGTTGATGATCGATCGCTCCATGCCGCCTGTGAGCATGCTCGCCCGGCGATAGCGAAGCACCCTACTGATAGCCATAAGAGGCCGACTGAAAGGTCGTTACGTCTACCGCCGATCCGAGGGCGTAGAAACTGAACGCACTCAGAAAGGAACTTGCATCGGAGCACGCAGAAGGTGTCCCCGTGTAGACGGTCCCGGTGTACTGCGCGCCTCGCCCGTAGAGTGTAGGGGCCGGAGCGACTGAACAGCTTGAAGTCGCTGCCGCGGGGACTGAGATGTATCCCGGATGATTCGTCGTCGCACACAGGTCATAGCCGACCCGGGTCATACAACTAGAGTCGGAGAAATACGTGGCCAGCATCGCCGTCGGAAGGCAGCGCCATTGTCCGTCTTGAGCCAACGTAAAATTGCAGTCGATGTTCAACTGTGTATCGCGCCAGAGAAACATGAACTGCTGGGATCCGTCTGCGGCGGTGGCCCAATAGGCTTTCAATCGTGTCCCGCTGATGGCCGAGACGGTCGTCTGAGTCGTCGTGCTTCCGGTTCCGCCCGTGCCCGTCTGGGCCGTGCCCCCTCCGGTTCCGCCGCCTGAAGGCGACCCCGATTCATTGGCGGGCTGCGCACACCCGGTGAGAGCCACTCCAACCAAGGCCACCACGTACCGACCGGCGTTCTTCATGCTCAGACCTCCGGCCCAGAGGGTCGGGGTTCCATGGCGAGACTGTCAAGGCGGCTAGCGTCCCCGCTGCCCGATAATTCCCCCCCGATGCCCGAGAATTAGCCCAGACGCGGCTATTTCCGGGCAAAGCCCCTTCGAGCTGCCCCCTCTGACGTCGCCGGCCGGGTTTCGCATCCGAACCCTTCCCCGCCGCCCCTGCCGGCCCAGACCTTCCGGCGGCGCCGGCGGCCGCCGCCGCGACCTGGCCCGCGCGGGCAGCCTCGCCCTTCTCCGCGGGCTTTCCCCTCTCCTACCGCCCCGATCGGCGGCCTCCGAGCCCCCTAGGTAACAAAATCTGCGGTTGGCCGAGAACCCTGTGCGGAGGAGAAAACCCATGAGGACCAAGAACAAGATCGACCTGATCGGATTCGTCGGCCGAGACCCCGAAACCAGCACCACGGCGGGTGGGAGCCCTGTAACCCGCTTCAGCGTGGCCACCAACGACCGCTGGAAGGGCAAGGACGGCCAGCTCAGGGAACACACCGAGTGGCATCGGATCGTCTTTTTCGGCCCCCAGGCCGCAAAGGTCGCCGAGTTCGTCCACAAGAGCACCCTCGTCGAGGTCGAGGGCAGCGTCCGTAGCCGTACCTACGAAAAGGACGGCATCACCCGCCTCGTCTACGAGGTCCGCGGCGACGAGTTCCGAGTGCTCGAGCGCCGGCCCACCTCCGAGGACGGCGTCGGCCCCTTCGGTCTGGAGGCGCCGGCCGACGACGTGCCCCCCGACGACGAGCTGCCCATCTGAATCGCCCACCGGGCACTCGCGCGGCGCCCCCCAGCCTTCCTCCATCACCCAACAACCCCCAACAACCGCACAGGAGAAATGTCCATGAACACGAACTCTGCTCGCAAGGTCAGCCGGAACACCCGTCACCTCTTCGCCGCGGCGATCGCCGCCATCATCGCCGGGCTCGCCGGCACCGCCCACGCCGCCAGCGCGGGTATGCCGTGGGAGGGCCCGCTTCAGCAGATCGTCGCATCGCTTACCGGACCGGTCGCCAAGGCCCTCGGCGTCGCCGCCATCGTCATCGCTGGCCTCAGCATGGCGCTGTCGGAGAGTGCTCGGAGCCACGGGAAGCTGCTCGGAATCATCATTGGCCTCTCGATCGTCTTCACCGCCGGGAACTTCATCCTGCCGATGCTGGGATTTTCAGGCGGCCTCGCGCTCTAGGCGCCGTCGATGTCGACGCCGCTGCCCGAGGGCTTTGAGGTCCCCATCCACCGCTCGCTGACGGAGCCGCTTCTCTTCGCAGGACTACCGCCAACCTTTGCGCTCCTTCTCTGGACGCTCGGGATGGCGGTGATCCTCGGGCTCTATCAGCTCTGGTTCATTCCGATCCAGCTCGGGTTGCACCTGCTGTTCGTCCACCTGACCAAGAACGACCCTCACTTCTTCGAAGTGTTCACCCGAGCGCTGCGCGCTCAACGACGTCTCGAACCATGACTTGCGCGCAGCGCCTCTGGGCGGTCGTCAGAAAGAAGGGATAGCCCATGTTCTCTCTTCGCGAGTATCGCCAGCGACCCGACAGACTCCCCGACCTCCTCCCCTGGGCCGCGATCGTCGAGCACGGCGTCGTGCTCCAGAAGGACGGCCTCTTACAAAAGACCCTCGCTTATCGCGGACCGGATCTCGCCAGCTCGAGCCCGTCGGAGCTCGTCTCTGGCATCGCCCGCCTGAACAACGCTCTTCGACGTTTCGGATCCGGTTGGAGCCTGTTCGTCGAAGCCCAACGCGAGGTCGCCAACAACTACCCCCACTCGACCTGGCCGAACGCTGCCGCCTGGCTTCTCGACGTCGAACGTCGCGAGAATTTCCAACGCGCCAGCGCGCGCTTCGAGTCGAGCTACTACCTCACCTTCGTCTGGGATCCGCCCACGGCGGGCGCGAAACGCGCCGAGGCTCTCTTCTATGAGGACCCTCAGAAGGGCACGCCCAACAAGCTCGCGTTCAGCCACCTCGCAGAGTTTCGGAAGACCGTCCTCGAGCTCGCCGACATCATGGCTGGCGTCTTTTCCGAGGTGCGCGAGCTCGACGACGACGAGACGCTGACCTACCTCCACTCGACGATCTCGACGAACAGGCACCCCGTCAAAACGCCGGGCACGCCGATGTACCTGGACGCGGTCCTCCCCGACATGGCGTTCACCGCCGGCGCCGTCCCCATGCTCGGCGACAGCTACATCCCCACCTGCACGATCACTTCGTTCCCGCCCAGCGCCTACCCCGGAATTCTCGACGATCTGAACCACCTCTCCCTCGAGTACCGCTGGGTCACCCGCTTCATCTTCATGGACAAGGAGGAAGCAACCAGCGAGATCCAAAAGTACCGGAAGCGCTGGTTCCAGAAGCAGAAGGGCATCGGCGCGCTCATCAAAGAGCAGGCCACCAAGGACGCCTCACCGTTCGTTGACGGCGCGGCTCTCGCGAACTCAGAGGACGCAGACGCAGCCCTCAACGACCTCGGCAGCGACGCTGTCGCCTTCGGCTACTTCACCGCCACCGTCACCGTCTGGGACCGAAACCTCGACGTCGTCCGCCGTAAGGTCCAGAAGGTCAAACAGGTCATCCAGGGCCGCGGCTTCGTCGTACGCGACGAAACCCTGAATTCACGCGACGCCTGGCTCGGCAGCCACCCCGGGAACGTCTACGCGAACGTCCGGCGTCCGATCGTCCACACGGTCAATCTCGCGCAGCTGATGCCCGTCTCCGCGGTCTGGGCGGGCGACAGCGAGAGCGCCCATCTCCGCAAGGTGAGCGGCGTCGGCACCTCCCACGTCTACTGCAGCACGAGCGGCGACACGCCATTCAGGCTGAATCTCTTCGTCGGGGACGTCGGGCACACCCTCATCATCGGTCCGACCGGCGCCGGCAAGAGCACCCTCCTCTCCCTCTTGGCGCTCCAGTGGCAGCGCTACCCGAAGGCCCGGGTCCTCATCTTCGACAAAGATCGCAGTGCGCGCGCCGCGACCTTGGCCGTCGGTGGCTCCTACTACGAGCCCGGCAACGAAACGTCGCCGGTGGCCTTCCAGCCCCTCGCCCACATCGACCAGCGCGCGGAGCGCGTTTGGGGCACGCAGTTCGTCCTCAATCTTCTCGCCGCTCAAAACGTCCAGCAGACCCCCGACATCAAAAACCGCGTTGCTGACGCCGTCCTCCGCCTCGCCGCCGCCGACGCTCCCCAGCGCACCATGTCCGTGCTCGCCGGTCTTGTCGGACCCGAGCTCGCGATCGCCCTGAAGCCGTACACCGTCGATTCGAGCGGTGGGCGCTTCGGCCAGATCTTCGACGCCAGGCGCGACCAACTCGGCCTCAGCTCGTGGGTTCACATCGAGATGGGCCACCTCATGGCCCTCGGAGAGGAGGCGATCGTGCCCGCCCTCGCCTACCTCTTCCATCGCGTGGAGCAGGCGCTCGACGGAAACCCGACGCTCCTGATCCTCGACGAGGCCTGGCTGTTTCTCAAACATCCAGTCTTCGCGGGGCGACTCGAGGAGTGGCTCAAGACGTTGCGAAAAATGAACGTCGCTGTCGTCTTCGCCACTCAGGAGGTCGCCGACGCCGCGAAGAGTCCGATTCTCTCGACCATCCTCAGCGCCTGCCAGACCAAGATCTACCTGCCGAACGAAGAAGCCCTGACGCCGCATATCGCAGAGGCCTACAAGGGCTTCGCCCTCAGCGAGACCGAGATCGGCATCTTGGCTCAGGCCCAGAAGAAGCGCGATTACTACTACAAATCCGTCCGCGGCCGCCGCCTCTTCACCATCGACCTCGGCCCCGTGGCGCTCGCCCTCGCGGGCATGTCGACCCCGGCCGATCAACGATTTCTCGACGGTCTCGTTGCCGCCGGTCAACCCGACTCGTTCGCGGAGCGAATCCTTCGCCATCGCGGCCTCACCGAGGCTGCCGATCGTCTTGTGGCCCGACTGCGTCGCACAGACCGCCGTGCGGCTTGAGGAGCACCAACATGAACAAACCCATTCTCGTCACGCTCTCCGTCGCCGGCGTCCTCGTCGCCGGCCGGGCCTACGGCCAGACGCCCGTGGTCGACCACAGCAACCTTCTTCAAAACGTCAAAACGGCCTTGCAGACGGCGCAGATCGTGGAGAACACGGCGCAGCAGCTCCAGGCGATGCAAGCGCAGCTCAGGTACCAAATCCAGAACCTCTCGACCATCAACCCGGCCTCCATCAGCGGCCTGCTCTCGCTGATCAATCAGAGCCAGATGACCTTCAACATGCTGCAGGGCGACCTGCACTCCATCGGGTACACGGTCGGCCTCGTGAACGGCAGCTTCAACCGCCTCTTCCCGAAGAATCAGAGCCAGTGGAAAAACGTCCGCTCTTCCGACTTCGGCACCTACTACGACAACTGGAACAACGAAATCACCACCTCGTCGCTGGCCGCCTTCCGCGCCCAGACCGCCGTCTCCACTCTCGACGCGAACAACGCGGCCATCCAGAAGATCCTTCTCGCTGCGAACAGCGCGTCGACGGGCGAAATCCGGCAGCTGCAGCTCGCCAACCAGCAGCTCGCGCTCATCCACACCGAGCTCGCATCGCTCGTCCAGAACCTCTCCACCGTCGGACGCGTCATCACGGAATGGACCGCCGCCTCGACGGGCGAACAGATGATGGAGCGCGAGCGCGCCAGCCGGCGGCTCCAGAACTACACGAGCCGCGGCGCTCCCTCGCAGATCTTGAACCGGTTCCCATAACGAGAGGCCCACGATGGATATCAACGTCCTGACCACCACGCTGACGACCTTCGTCAACGCGATCCACAACGGGCAGAAGGCCATGCACAGCGCCGGAAACGGCGTGCTCTACGGACTCGCAGCCATCGAGGTCGTTTTGGCGTGCCTCTGGATCGCCATGGACGGCACCAACGTCTCGGGCCCCTTCAAGAAGCTCCTCCAGCTCAGCTTCTGGGTCTACTTCTCCAACAACTTCGCCGCCTGGTGCGACAAGTTTCGGGACACGCTCGTCCAGCTCGGTCTGTCTGCCGGCGGCCAGGGCGGCAACTACAAGATCCTCTTCGACCCGTCCAGCATCGGCGGCATGGCCCTCGATGTGACGGACCCAATCGCGAAGTCGATGCACGAGGCCGGCATCACCCACTTAGGCGACACCTGCATCATGGCCATCTGTTTCGCAGCGCTGGTCGTCTGCTTCTTCCTGATCGCCTGCCAGATCTGCCTCGCGGTCATCGAATACTACCTGGTGGTCACGCTGGCCTCGGTTCTGATCCCCTTCGGGATCAGCGGGCACACCAAGTTCATCGCGGAAAAGGCCATCGGCGCGGCGATCGCCGTCTCCGTCAAGTTGATGGTGCTGTCGTTCATCATGGGCCTCGCCCAACCACTGATCGCGCAGATGCACTTCACCGGCACCGGCGACATCACGCTCAACCAGATGATCTCGATGCTCCTCGTCTGCGGCCTCCTCGCTTACATCGTGTGGCGCGGTCCGGCCATGGCCGCGGACCTGCTCGCCGCCTCTCCGTCGCTCAACGCCGGCGCTGTCGGCCAGAGCCTGGTTGCCGGCGCATCGGCCGGCGTCGGCGCCTTCAGCGGCGCCGTCACCGGCGGCCGCGCAGCCGGCTCGGCGATCCAACAGCAGCTCAGCAAAGCGACGCAGATGCTGCGCGACAAATTCGGCGGCGGCGGGGATAAGCCAGGCGGCGGCGGCGCGGGTGGCGGCGGGAACCCCCTCGCCCGCGGCGCCAACCCCTCTCCAGAGCGGTCTTCCGATGGCCCTGGCGGTCGAAACGGAGCCGCCTCCGGCACCGGAATCCCCACGCCATCCGGAAGCGGCGCGAGCCCCAAGGGCTCGTCCGGCCGCGCCTCCTAGCGGTTAGGAACAAATTTACCCTCACTGGCCGAGAACCCCAGTGAGATGCAAAAACAGTCTCCGACCTGGCGCCCGACCGAGCAGGCCCAAACCCCTTACCAAAAGGCCCAACAGGAGTGGGACCGGCGCATGGGCGCCGCCACCGTCCAGGCCGCCAACTGGAGGGTCATCGCCTTCGGCCTGGCCGGGCTCCTCTTCTTTTCCACCACCGGAAACATCTACCTGGGGGCCCAGCCGAAGGCGATTCCCCACTTCGTCGAGATCGACAAGCTCGGTCAGCCGAACTACCTCGGACCACTTGATAGCAACGCGCTGCGCGCCTTCACACCCAACGCCGCCTCGCTGCACTTCCATCTGACCCGCTTCATCACCGACACGCGGGAGATCTCCTCCGACGCCGCGATCCTCAAGCGCAACTGGCTCGACGCCTACAAGCTCGTCACCCCCGACGCCGCCAACGAGCTCAACGCGTACGTGAAGGAGCACAACCCCTTCGACGAGCTCGAGAAGCAGGTCCGCGTCAGCGTCCAGGTCAACGCGATCGTTCCGATCTCCAAGGAGACCTGGCAGGTCGACTGGACCGAGACCACCTGGGACGAGCACGGCGGCCAGACCGGCACCACCGTCTGGCGCGGCACCTTCCACATCCTGCTCCACCTGGCCGACACGGCCGAGAAGCTCGAGGTCAATCCGCTCGGGCTCTTCATCGACGAATTGCATTGGACACGCCTTTCAACCATCGCCGCCGACGGAAGGACCAACACGCCATGAAGCAACCCCACATCCGAACTCTTCTCCTCTTCTCGTCTCTCCTGCCCGCCTGCGCCGGTCGCCAGCCGCCGCCGCATTACGTGCAGGCGCAGCCCGTTAAAGACGATCCGCCGCGGTCCAACGCGCTCCTCGAGCTGCCGCGGCCCGTGCCGATCCCACCGACGCCGACGACGAAGCGTGGAGCCGTTCCTCTCTCCGTCGCCGTGCGGCACAGCGCCAGCAAGAAGCCGCGTCCCTCGGACGTAATCCGCGAGGCGAACCGAAAGGCCACCGAGGGACCGAACCCCTCCGAGTACGACAACGCGATCATGACCTACGACTACTCGCCGGGGACGCTGTTCCAGATCTACACCGCTCCTGACCACCTCACCGACGTGCAGCTCCAGCCCGGCGAGCACCTCGTCGGCAAACCCGCCACCGGCGACAGCATCCGGTGGGTCCTCGCACGGGGCAGCTCGTCGACCTCGGGCACGGAGCAGGTGCACATCTACATCAAGCCGACGCGGCCGGACCTCCACACCACGCTCGCCGTCAACACCGATCGTCGATCGTATCTCCTCGAGCTGGCCAGCTACGACGACACCTATATGGCCGGCGTGGCCTGGCGCTACCCGCAAGACGAGCTCGCGCAGCTGGAGGCGACGACGGAGCAGCAGCAGGCCCTGGCCGCGAACACCACCGCGACGGGCATCAGCATCGACAAGCTGAACTTCCACTACGGCGTCGCCGTCATCAGCGGTCGGCCCGAGTGGGTACCGGAACAGGTCTTCGACGACGGGCACAAAACCTTCGTCAGGTTTCCCCTCGCCATGCTCGATCGCGAGGCGCCAGCGCTCTTCGTGGTGTCGACGGCAGGCGACACGCAGATGGTGAACTACCGGGTCAAGAACGACACCTACGTCGTCGACCGGCTCTTCGAGGTCGCGGAGCTGCGCCTCGGGCAGCAGAGCCAAGAAATCGTCCGCATCGTTCGCACCCGCTAACCGGAGGACCCAATGAACGACACGACGAAACGCGACATCATCCCGGACGCCACCACGCTCGGCGAGACCACGCAGCGGGATCAATTCCCGCCGCAGTTCGAGACCTCGGAGAGCGGGCGCTTGGCGGCGCCGGCGCCTGTCGATGCCACTCCGGAACCGGAGCTGCAGCCCGACGATCATCTCCACCTCTTCGACGACGCACACGAGCCCGAGGCCCTCGATCCGCCGCCGCTCGACATCCCCGACGGCGCCGACGTCTCAGGGGAACCGACGCGATCGAACCCGACGGCTTCCGAAATGACCTTCGCGTCGAGACTCCCCCCGGATCATCCAGGGCTCCAGCTCGAGCAACCGCAAGCCCGGACCCTCCGCAAGGGTCCCGTCATCTTGGCGAGCTCGCTGCTCGCTGTGGCCGTCGCCGTCGCCGCCTTTATCGCCCTCAGCCCGAAATCGCACGACGCCCAGGCCGCGACACCCGCGCTGCCCGAGGGGGCGTCGAAGAACGTCGCCATCCCCGACACCGTCGCGAATGCCCAAGGCAACGACGCGGATCTTCATCCCCCGCCGAAGCTCGGGCCCCCGCTCGGCGGAGCAGACCCCGAGAAGACGCCGCCCGCCAAAGCCGGTGGTGGTTCATCCCTCGGCCGCCAGGCGCAGCGCGAGCTCGCGCGCGTCGAGCTCGCGAAGCTTCACTCGTCGCCGATCCTCGCGGAGCTCGAGGCGCCACAACAGGAGCAGGGCCTCCCGGCGGCCGCCGCGGCCGCAGCGGGAATGGTCGGCGCGGCCATGAACGGCGCCGCACCGAAGGCAGATCAACCCCCGGTGCCGGCCGCGGGTGCCGCAGGCGGCGCCGACGCCAACCTGCAGCAGCACAAGGCCGACTTCATCAGCCGCGATGGCGCCAACAACGCCACCTATCTCTCTCAGCCGGTCCTGATGCCCAGGAGCCCCTTCGAGGTGAAGGCCGGGACGATCATCCCGACGACCCTGCTCACCGGCATCAACAGCGATCTCCCCGGTCAGATCGTCGGCCAGGTCCGCGAGAACGTCTATGACACCGTCAGCGGGGCCTACCTCCTCATCCCCCAGGGCTCCCGCCTGATCGCAGCCTACGACTCCGCCGTCAGCTTCGGCCAGGAGCGCGTGCTGGTCTGCTGGAACCGACTTATCCGACCGGACGGCGTCTCGATTTCTCTCGAGTGCATGCCCGGCGTCGACCTCGCCGGCTCGTCGGGGTTCTCCGACGAGGTCAACCACCACTGGTGGCGAATCGTCACCGGAGTCGCGCTCGGCACGCTCCTCTCGGCGACGGCGGACCGGGCCGCTGGAAACGTCACTGGTTATTCGCCGACGGTGCCGCAGCTCTGGGCAGCCAACGCCGGCGGCGCCGTCAACCAGGCCGCCACGCAGATCACCCAGAAGAACCTCGCCATTCAACCCACGATCACGATCCGGCCGGGCTACTCGGTGAACGTCCTCGTCTCGAAGGACATCGTGATCCAGCCGTACGCCAGCCAAGGAGCATCCCGATGAACCCCAACATCCCTACCTCCTCCGAAGAGCCGGACGAGCAGCTGCAAGACCAGATCGAGGACATGACCGCCCGCTTTCCCGAGGTGCATCACCTTTCGGACTGCATCGAATCGGTGCGTCTCGCCGGCGGCATCTTCGCCCGCATTCTCGGCCGATCGGCCGATCCGACGCCTCTCGGCGGGACCCTCGAGCGCACCGTCGCCGGCGCCGAGCCAACCTACTCCGTCGTCGACGCCGAGAAGATCTCCAAGAAGCTCCGACAGCTCGCCGGCTACCGCGGGGTCACTCCCATCCTGAACACCTGGGGCCTCATCCTGCGTCTCGCTCCCGAGCTCGTCGCCCTGATCGAACAGGGCTACTCGTACGAAGACGTGGGCGAGACGTTGATGGCCATCGGCGTCGACATCCGCCCTTTGCTCGCCCGCCAGCGCTGAGCAGAAAGACACACCCGTTTCCCTCTCCACTTCATCCCCACACCAACCTCAAGGAGTCACACCATGAACCGCGAACAGATCAGCCAGGCCGAAATCGCAGGACGTCTCGGGCAACAGCCCGAGATCGAGCACACACCCACCGGAACCGCCTTCACCAGACTCTCCGTCGCGACTGCCGAGCGATGGACCGACGGTGACGGGAAGATTAGAGAGCGGCCCACCGAATGGCACCGCGCTGTCGCGTGGGGCTCGCTCGCCGAGGAGATCTCCCAGCGTTTTAAGAAGGGCGACTCCATCTCGCTCGTCGGGGCGATGCGCATCAACAGCTACGAGAAGGACGGCGCCAAGAACCGGACCATCGAGCTTCACGTCGACAAGGCCGAGCCCAACCCGCACAAGGAGCTCTCGAAGAACGAGGCACGCCTGGTCGGCGTCATGCGCGAGGACGCCAAATTCAAGGTCCTCGAGAGCGGCGTCGCCATGACCACCCTCAGCATCGCCACCACGACGATGGCGAACGGCAAGGAGCGCGAGGACTGGCACAGCGTCACCTTGTGGGGGAAGACTGCCGAAGCCGCGCGCGACATCAAGGCCGGCGAGGGCATCTCGGTCAACGGCTCCATCCGTCACCGCAGCGTCCCTGGCCCCGACGGACAGGAGCGCAAGCTCTCCGCGATCGACGGCCGGCAGTTCC
>OCZU010002728.1_pt1 | contig 11223 bp, 6 predicted proteins | sample 1539001 | NCBI WGS metagenome assembly OCZU01 (sample SAMEA3539306, study PRJEB22396) | soil metagenome | biome: tundra; feature: field; material: soil | place: USA | collected 2010-05 | depth 0.15 m
ACAGCCTGCCGGCCCACCTGTATATGCTGGCGGCGCAGAGCGGCGGATACATCGGTACCGGCCAGCCGCAGCCGCAGTCCTACTCCTTTTCCGAGATCACCCAACTTCTGGGCAGCGGCAAGATCGACTGGCGATATTACGTGAACCGCGGCCCTACCGCGGGCGCCGCCGATGGCGGGGTGGCCAATGTGGATGCGGACGAAACCACCTACAGCTTCTGGAATCCCCTCCCGGCGTTTCCCGCGGTCAAGAACGATCCCACTCAGTTCGGCCGCCTCACCGATGCAACCCAGTTCTACACCGATGCGCAAACGGGCAAACTCCCGCAGGTGAGCTGGATCATTCCGAACAGCGGCCTGAGCGAACATCCGCCCGCCAGCATCGCCACCGGCATGAACTACGTCACTGGCTTGGTGAATGCGGTCATGAATTCCCCCGAGTGGAACTCCACCGCGATCTTCATCGCTTGGGACGATTGGGGCGGCTTCTACGATCACGTGGATCCACCCAAAGTGGATCAATACGGGCTGGGCATCCGGGTTCCGGGCCTGGTCATCAGCCCCTACGCCCGGCAGGGCTACGTGGATCACAAGACCTATTCCTTCGAATCCTGGCTCAAGCTCATCGAGGAGCGATTCGGCGTCATGCCGATGACGGGTCGTGACAACACCGCCAACGACATGACCGATGCCTTCGATTTCACACAGCAACTGCGCCCGCCCGTGTTGATGAACGCCAAGGGCTCCCCCTATCCGCCGGCCCCTCAGAATCTGGTTCACGCGGCCGGGACATTGGTGGCGGCCAATTCGGCATACGGTACCTACGCGCTCGCGCCGGAGACCATCGCATCGATCTATGGCTCGAATCTGGCGGCGGCCCCGCAGCAGGCCCAGTCGCAACCGCTGCCCACGACTCTCGGAGGAGTCACAGTCACGCTGAAAGACGCCAATGGCGGCGTGTTTCCGGCGCCGCTCTTTTACGTCTCGCCGAACCAGGTGAACTGGCTCATTCCCAAGGGAGCGGCCAGCGGCGTCGCGACGGTCACGCTGGCCAACGGGAGCGCGACCTTCACAGGCACGGCCACGGTCGCATCAACGGCGCCGGGCCTGTACACCGCAAACTCGACGGGACAGGGGCCCGCCGTCGCCCAGGCGACCAATGGCCAGACCTACTCCAACACGTTTCGATGCAGCTCGACCGGCGATTGTACGCTGGTTCCGATCGATGTGACATCGCAGCCATACCTGATCCTGTATGGAACCGGAATCCGCGGGGCGGCCCAGGCAAACGTCAGCGTCAGGATCGGCAACATCGACGCGCCGGTGGCCTTTGCCGGCGCTCAGGGCGCCTACGCCGGCCTCGACCAGGTGAATGTGTCTCTCCCAGCGACTCTCAAAGGACGCGGCCAGCTTGTGGTCACCGTCACGGCGAATGGCCAGGCTACGAATATGGGGCAGTTGCTGTTTCAATAGAGCGCAGGGGACAGGCTACACTGTCCCAAGGCGCCGCTTTTGCGCCGCCGTGGACAGTGCTGCCTGTCCCCGCCCCGTGCGTGGCCCCGAATCGCCGTCTTGGCCCGCCCGCTGCTTGAAGCGATACTGGGATCATGATCGAAACCGGATTGCGGGACAAAGTAGTGGTGGTCACAGGAGCGGCCGCGGGAATCGGCCGCGCTACCGCGCATCGTTTTGCGCAGGAAGGCTGCCGCGTGGCCTCATGGGACGTTAAAGAAGGAGAAGCCGAGCAGGGCGGCACTTTTCAGAAAGTGGATGTCACCAACGCCCGATCCGTGGATGCCGCGGTGGCCGAAGTGTTGGGCCGATGGGGCTCCATCTACGTATTGGTCAACAACGCCGGCATTCTCCGCGACGGCCAACTGGTGAAGTACAAGGACGGCGCGCTCCTGGGGACGATGAGCGACGAGCAGTTCGATTCCGTGATCGGCGTCAACCTGAGAGGCGTGTTCACGTGTACCCGCGCGGTGGCGCCGGTCATGATCCAGGGCGGCGGCGGCGTGATCCTGAATGCCTCCAGCGTGGTGGGCGTGTACGGTAACTTCGGCCAGACGAATTACGTGGCTTCCAAGGCCGGAGTCATCGGCATGACGCGGGTGTGGGCGCGGGAACTAGGCAAGTACCAGATCCGGGTCAACGCCGTGGCCCCCGGCTTCATCGCGACCGAGATGATCCGGCAGATGCCCGAGAAGGCTCAACAGGGGCTGGTGGGCCACACCCCGCTCGGCCGCATGGGCCAGCCGGAGGACGTCGCCAACGCCTACCTCTGGCTGGCCTCTGACGGAGCCTCGTTTGTCAGCGGCACGGTGATTGGGGTGGATGGCGGCGCGGTCACCGGGACGTAAACGTGGGGCAGGTCCTCGACCTGCCCAGCCAAGGGGCACATCGGGTCGCTTGCCAACAGCCGAAAAAAAAGGCGGCCCGGATTCCCTTTCGGGTCCGGGCCGCCTTTCGTACTACCGGGTCTTAACTGAAGACCACAACGCCCGTGTTACCAGATGGCTTTGAAGCCTAACTGGATGGAGCGCGGATTCGTGCTGGCCTGGGTGGACAGCGTATGCGGAGTGATCGCTCCGAAAGTCACGCTGGTCGCGCCGGTATCGACGTTCCCCAGCATGTAGTTGTAGTGGTTGAACACGTTGAACGCCTCGGCGCGGAACTGGAATTTCAGGCGTTCCGTGATCGCGGTCATCTTGGTGATCGAAGCATCCGCCGTGTAGGTGCCCTGCACGCGAATGTTCGGGCTGCGATACGAGTTAGTCTGGTTGGGCCGGAAACTTGGCGCCATGATCAGCCAGTCGTAATTCGAGAAATCCGTTGCGGAGCAACCCAGGCCGATACTGGTGGACGTGGGTGTGACCACGCCGTTATCGGCCTGGGTCAACACGCAATTGTTCCAGAGGTGGACGGTATTCGCTCCCCATTGCACATTGGAATTGGCAGGGTTCTTGAGCGGCAGCACACCGTTCGGCAGGTTGGCCGGCTCGCCGGTGGGAGAGTCCGTGACGAATGTGTTGATCTCCCATCCGCTGACCAGCCTGCCGCCCACGCCATGCGCACCGGACAGGAATTTCTGACCCTTCCCGAATGGAAGTTGGTAGACCAGCGTGACCTTGATGAACTGCGGCCGATCGGCGTAGTACAGACCTTCCTGGTACTGGATGGGGTTCTGATAGTAATTCAGATAGCCCCACTTTTCGTTCTGCTTCGAAAGGGTATAGTTGGCCAGCAGGGTGATACCGTTGCGCATGCGGACGTTGTAATTGACCTGCATCGAGTTGTACCACACGTGGCCCTGGCTTAACCCGTATTGTGTGCCTCCGGTAAACTGTGGAAATGGCCGCATCAACTGGTAGAGCGAGATGGTGGAACTGGTGTACATGCTGGTTCCCAGGAACGGAGCCAGGCCCTGGAACGGATTCGGCAGCAATTGCTGGCAGTACGCCGCGGGGCTGGCGAAGCCGGCTGGCGTGCTGGCGCCATAACTAACCGAGCACGAATTGTAGAACGAGGAGGGAACGATATCCCACGGGTAATTCGTCTGCGTGTGAGACACCCGGTTACCCACGTAGGACGCCTCCAAGGTGGAACTCTTGGTGGTCTGGAGTTCCAGGCCAAAAGAGAACTGGTGGGAACGCGCCAGGCGGACATTCGGCTGGGTCCAGTTGAAGCCCTTGCCGGCAAAGGTGAGCGCACCCAAGGAAGATCCGGGAGGGGGATTGATCCCGGTCGGGTAGGGATTCTCCAATACGTTCCCGACAGGCGTGCGGTTACCATCGTTGCTGGTGATCATCGAGGTGCTGGTGCTGAACCCATTGCTGATCAGCCAGTCATTCGTGGGGTTGGGGACGAACATACCGTAGCCACCGCGAGCCACCAGTCTGTCGTTCAGCCGGTAAGCGGCGCCGATGCGGGGTTGGAAGGCCGACCAGTCGACGTTGGCCGCCTTGGTGGGGGTGCCGTTGACGCCGGCAAAGGTCATGCTGCCTTTCAGGTTGGCGAGGCTCGAATAAAGCGATGCGTACTGCGCCGGGATATTCAGCCCAAGTTTGGCGATGTTGGCGGGCACCGAAGAAGCCAGCGGGCTTGCCGCATTGGGGTCGAATGCCCCGTTCAGGCGGTTATACTTCTCGTCCGGGGGCGCGTTGATATCGTAGCGCAGTCCCCAATTGATAGTCAGGCGGTTGTTGACCTTCCAGTCGTCTTTGAAATAGATGCCTGCGTACCACTGGCGGTAGAACGGGTAAGCCGGGTAGTTGGAAGAACCACCGTCGGGGTATCCCAGCAGAAAACTGGCATAACCGTCTCCGCCGGCCTGGCCCTGTGGATTGTTGCCGCCCGTATAGTTGTACCGGGTAAAGGTAGTACCCGAACCGACTTGCAGAATGTTCCCGGTGTCATCGACCAGGTACTGGTTTCGACGCAGATCGACGCCGGCCTTGAAGGTGTGTTTGCCCATCACCTTGGTGATGTTGGCCTCCAGGCCATAGTAGTTGGTGATATTGACACTCGCATAGCGGCCCAGCTCGGTGTAGCCGCCGAAGGTCCAATTGCCGAAGTACTGCGGTTGCGGAAGCTGGCTGACCAGGGACTTGGGCAGACCGAGCGAGGTCAGGTCGAATCCAGCGTTGGCTGCGCCCGTCCCCTTCTCGATGAAGCGATTGTTCGCGATTCGGATGTCCACCACCGTTGTCGGGGTTATCGTGGAGGTCCAGTCGACCACATAGCGGTCATTGATCCGCTGGAACGGCTGCTGGCCGTCTTCGGCCACTCCGATAATGCCGTTGGTCGGCCGGTTTTCGGTGCGGTCGTTGGAGGCCTCGCTGATGAAAACGCGGTTCTTGTTGCCAATGTTCCAGTCGAACCGCATGGTCAGGTTGTAGTACTTGTCCGCGTCGAATTGACCGGCCAGGGTAAAATCCTGTTGGCTATAGGTTTGGCCCGGCGTGGTGATATTGGGCAGCGGCATGTACTTGGTCACCAGTTTGGCGACGGGGTCGATCCGGCTGGCCGGGATGATGTTCCCCGGGAATTGCAGGCGGTTGGTAAGGATGTTGCCGGAGGCGTCATAGGTTGCGGTGAGCGGGTCGTAGATGGGGATGGGAACTCCGGAGCCATTCACCAGCTTGCTGAAATCGCCGGTGCGCATTTCCGGCTGCGGATAACTGACCAGGACGGGATCGGGTGTGCCTTCGCGATAGCCCTGATAGGCGCCCATGTAGAACAGCTTGATGTAGCCATCCTTCTTGAGCAGCTTCGGGAAGTAGATCGGACCCTGCACCTGAAAGCCGTAATCGTCCAGATAGTGTTCGGTCCGGGGAATGGATGTGGAGTTGTTCTGAAAGGTGTTGGCGTCGAGCGGAGTGCGGCGCAGGAATTCCCAGGCGGCACCGTGGAACTGGCTGCCTCCGCTCTTCATCACGGTGTTCAGAATGCCACCCATGCTGTGGCCGTATTCCGAATCGTAGGTGTTCTGCATCATCGTGAATTCCTGGACGGTCTCCACGATCGGCACGTAAGCGATGTTGTTGCCGCCCATCTGCGCGTTGTTCGGGGCGCCGTCCAGCAGGAATTCATTGTTGGACTGCCAGCTCCCGTTTACAACCCACTGGGCGATGGCGCCGTTGTCGAACGGACGCTGCCAGATGGACGCGCCGCGGAAGGTGACGCCGGACGCCGTCAATCCCAACATGAAGGGGTTGCGGCCCGAGTTCAGCGGCAACTCGGCCACCGACCGGGAATCGATCAGGCCGGCGCGGTTGGCGTTTTCGGTTTCGAGTAGTTGCTGTTGGCTGGTGACTTCGATGCTTTGGGTGATATCGCCCAACGTGAGCGTCGCATCGATTCCGGCCGTCTGGCCGATCTGCAGCGTCACGTTGTCGAGGACGTACTGCTTGAAGCCGGTGGCAGCAACGGTCACCTTGTATTGGCCGGGACGCAACAGCGGAATCGTGTAGCTGCCGGAATTGTCGGTGGTTGCGTTGGAGACTTCTTTGGTGTCCTGGTTGGTCGCCTGGACCTTGGCCTGAGGCACGGCGGCCCCGGTACCATCGAGCACGTGGCCCGAAATGGTGGCGCGAAATTCCTGTGCTGGCGCCATAAAGGCAAGCAAGCACAAGAGGAACGTCATGGTCGCGAGTCTAACTCTCAAAGTGAAACCCCTTTCACTAAATTCTCGTCTAAACATGGGCGGAATACGTAGCCGTGGGAGGATTGTATCATCGGGTGCTTCGAAAGTATACAAGGTTTTTGTACGCGCTTACCTGATTTGGTTTAACCCGTGTTCTATCCAGCACTTCCGCTGGTCTTTGTTCGCCAATGCAACTAAATCCCGGCGAAATCTGCAACCCGGTCAAAAGTGGGCTGGGCAAGCATGCCCCACCTTAGTATGATCGGGTTAATGAACCGAGGCGCGGCGGCCGCTATCCTTCTGACGGGCGCGTTGGCAGTGCTCGCTCAGGACGCGGATGAGCTTTACCGGGTGGGGATTCGCCTCCTTTCGGAGAACCAGCCGGCTCCCGCCGCCGAGGCGTTGGAACGATGCGTCCAACTGAAGCCGGATCATGCGGCCGCGTGGAAGGCCCTCGGCGTGGTCTCCGCCGCCCAGGGCGATTACGAGCGGGCCGAAAAGCCCTTCCGCACGGCCTGCGAACTGCAAGCCCGATTGCCCGACGCATGCCTGTACTACGGCCGCACGCTCTACTTGCTGAATCGGTTTCAACCGGCGCTAGAGGTGCTCCGCCGGGCTCTCAAAAACGAGCCGGACAACCCACAGGTTCACAGGCTGATGGCGCTCTCGCTGGAGGCTCTTGGCAACACCGCCGAAGCCGGAGCGGCATTTCAGAAGGCGCTGCAGGCGAATCGCGGGTCGCCGCCCAACGATGATCCGGGGATCGATTACGGCGTCTTCCTGTACCGCCAGGGCCGCGCCGAACAGGCTGTGGAGCCGCTCGAAAACGTCCTGAAGCGCCATCCCGACGCCGGGCGGGCTCATCTGGAATTGGGCTGCGTTCTGCTGGCCTTGGACCGGCTGCCCCAAGCGGAGGCGCACCTGGAACGCGCCGTCGCACTGGACCCCAAATCCGGCCGTTCCCACCTGTTACTGGGGAAAGTCTACCTGCGGCTGGGCAAAGATGCGGCCGGCGTAGAGCAGTTGCGTCAGGGCTCCCTGACCGTCAAGTAACGGTCTGCCGCGACTTCCCCCAACTGCTGCACCCGCCCGCTGGGCCACCGGATCTCCACGCTCGCCCGCCCGGCGGCTCCCAGCCCGAAGTGGACGCGGACATCGCTGGAACTGGCATATCCTACCGACGTGGTCACTTGGTTCCACTGCTCGCCAGCGCTCGTCCGGATGTGTACCTGTGCCCCAATCCCGTCGCGATTGCTGCCCCCTTCAGAAAGTGAAGGTGAAGGTGAAGGTGAAGGTGAAGGTGAAAGTGGCGCAGGCGCTTCCGCCTGCGAATCTTGATTCTTCCTCCCCTTCTGACCGTCGGACCCATCGTCGCGCCGCGTCCCAGCCCTCGCCCCAGCCCGCCCGACCAGTTTCAGCCCGAGCCAATGGTTACCTCCCGGCGACTGATTGTGCAGAACCAGCGGCCGTTCTCCCAGGCGGCAGACGACTACATCCACGCGGCCGTCGTTATCGAAATCGCCGAAAGCCGCGCCGCGATAGCGCGCCCGGGGCCCCACCGCCAGCGCGTCGAAGGTGCCGTTGGGAAGCTGCACGAGCACGGTATTGGTCTGCCGCGCGGACCGCCCGGAGATCGCTTCGGCATTTTCGTTCAGGTCGCCGTTGGCGCTGAAGAGATCCTTGCGTCCGTCGTTATTGAAGTCGTAAATTCCGTTGCCCCATCCGGTGGTGGCAATGGTCGCGGCGCCCACTCGCGAACGATAGGTGAAATCGCTGAACAGCCCTTTTCCCAGGTTGCGATACAGCGGATAGGTTTCGTTCACCAGGGCGGTGAGGAACAGGTCCGGGCGTCCGTCGTTGTCCACGTCCCGGAAGTCGACGCCCATGGAGGAGAGCGCGCGGCCATCGTCATTGAAAGCCACCCCGGCCTTGATGGCGGATTCCGTGAAATGGCCGTTGCCGTCGTTGTGGAAGAGGAAGTTCGGCACCGTGTCATTCGCCACGAAGGCGTCCAGCCGGCCGTCGCCGTCGTAATCCGCAAAGGCTACACCCATGCCCTTGCCAATGTGTTGCCGGATCCCGGCTGCCGACGAAACGTCGGTAAACTTTCCTCCCCCATCGTTGTGGTAAAGCGTGTTGGGGAGGCCGGTGTACAGCCGCGGGTCGCAGTGCGCGCGCTGCCCGGAATGGGGATCCTGGCAGACCGGCTCGTGGTCCGAATCCCAATTCACGTAATTGACCACGAGCAGGTCGAGGAGTCCGTCGCCATCGTAGTCGAACCATCCGGCGGACACGGACCACGGCTCGTTGTGAAGGCCGGCCTTCGCCGTCACATCCTCGAACGTGCCGTCCCCGCGGTTGTGATACAGAAAGTTGCGCTTCACGCCGGCGACGAAGAGATCGGGGTGGCCGTCGTTATCGTAATCCGCCACGGCCGCACCCATGGAGAAGCCCTCTCCGCCAAGACCGGCCTTTACCGTGACATCCTCGAAGGTTCCGTCTCCGCGATTGCGGTACAACCGATTCCACCAACTCGGATCGGGCTTGTCGAGCCCGGGTTGCCGCGCGCCGTTGGTGATGAAGATGTCGACGAGTCCATCGCCATCGTAATCGAAGACGGCCACGCCGCCGGCCGTGGCCTCGATCAGGTGTTTCTCGGGAGTCGCGCCGTTGCGGAGCACGGCATCGAGACCCGCACGCGCGGACACGTCGTCAAAGGAGACGGACTGGGGCGCCGTTGCCGGATCGAGCACTCCGGCAAGGAGCAGAAAAAACGCGCCGATGCCTCCATACCGCAAGCGAGTATTGTAACTTGCCTTTTCCGTGGCGCAGGCACTTTTGCCTGCCGCGTCGACACTCATGTCGACGCTTGGCGCCTTGCCACCTGCCCCCGAAGTTCAACGGTTCTCTCCCCCCACTGTGCTGGCCGGTACATGGGCGTGGGGCGTGCCTCTACACAGCCAAGATGTGTTTTCATTGGGCAACATTTGCACTCATCGCGACGGCCGCCTTCGGTGCGGAAGCGAACGCAGGCAAACAAAAAGGTCACGCGGACCGGGCGGTGCTACAGCGGCGGCCGGTGTTCGACGCCGCTTCGATCGATAACCCCAACCAGCCCAATGTGGCGCCAGGCAACACCGGATCGGGGGTGGTACGGACGCAAATTCTGCTCGGCCGCGCGCATTTCTCGTCGGGCGAGATCGACGGCAACTTCGGCTCCAACCTGAGCAAGAGCCTCGCGGCTTACCAGCAGGAGCGCCAGTTACCGGCAAGCGGAATCGTCGACCGGGCGACGTGGGCGGCGCTCAACGCGGATAGCGCGCCGGCGCTGATGGATTACAGGATTTCCGCCGAGGACGAACAAGGTCCCTTCGTTCCAGTCCCGGCGGACTTGATGGACCAGGCGAAGTTGCCCGCACTGGGGTATGCGTCGCCGATCGAGGAACTGGCGGAGCGCTTCCACGCGAGTCCGGGACTGCTCCAGGCGCTGAATGCCCGAACGGACTTCACTAAGGCGGAAGTGACGGTGACGGTCCCAAACGTCCTCAGCATGCCGCCAGGGAAGGCCGCCAACGTGGTGGTTTCGAAATCGGAGAGTTCCGTGCGGGCCTATGATGCCGAGGGCAAGCTACTGGCCTTCTTCGCGGCGACCATCGGAAGCGAGCACGACCCGCTTCCGGTGGGGGACTGGAAAATCCGCGGCGTGAGCCGCAATCCGGAGTTTCATTACACCGCCAGTCTTTTCTGGGACTCGAAGAGCCCGGATGAGAAGGCGGTGCTCCCACCCGGACCGAATAGTCCAGTGGGATCGGTATGGATCGACCTCTCCAGGGAGCACTACGGAATTCATGGCACGCCCGAGCCGTCGATGATCGGGCACACTACTTCGCATGGTTGCATCCGGCTCACGAACTGGGACGCATTGGAACTGGCGGCCATGGTGAAACCGGGGACGCCGGCGATCTTGAAGGAGTAACCCTATGCGAGCGAGAATGGCGGGGGCTTTCGCGTTTGGTTTCGCGATGGGCGCTTTGTGCCTGGGTGTGGCCTTGTGGCGATCGGGAGCGCTGGTGACGGTGGCGCCTCCATGGAACAGGGCGGTTGCGCCGGCTGCGGTGAACCTCCCGGCCCCGGCCACGGTGAATCTCAGTGAACTGATCGCGGATCTGGAGAAACAGGCGCCACCACCGCCGTCACCACCGGCAATGGAGCCGTTCGATCTTTCGCAGCCGGCGCCTCCGGGGGCGGCGATACCTGGTGGCCAGCCCGGGCCGATCGGCCCGCTTCCTGCCGCGCCCATCGGCCCGCGTCCTCCCGTCGCCCACGGGGAGGCCGATCGAATCGCACCGGACTTGACGCGTCTGCCGCACCTTGCGATGCCGCTTACCGGGATCGACCCCAACAAACTGGCGGACAACTTCAACGATGCACGGGGCGCGGTTAAACACGAAGCGCTGGACATTTCCGCCCCCCGCGGAACGCCGGTGCTGGCAGTGGCCCAAGGCAACGTGGCCAAGCTGTTCACCAGCAAGCCCGGCGGACTCACGGTGTATCAGTTCGACGATTCGCGGACCTATTGCTACTACTACGCGCACCTGGACCGGTACGCGGTGGGCATCCAGGATGGCACCCTGCTGCGCGCGGGCGAGGTGTTGGGATACGTGGGAAGCACGGGCAACGCGTCCGCCAAAGCGCCCCATTTACATTTCGCCGTGTTCAAGCTGGGACTGGAGAAGAAGTGGTGGGAAGGAACCGCCATCGATCCGCTACCGATGTTCAAGTGACGGGACACGACCGTTCCGGCCGGCTGGTCAGCTTCCATCGGAGGGCATCAAGAAGCCCGGGCGCCTGCGGAGCATCCGGATTGTAGAAGCGCTTTCCATCAAAGTGCTTCGGAAATCTCGGGTCGCTTGCACCCTCCTGCATGGATCGCCATTGATTCAGGCGCTACGGCAAAGCCGCGTGTCGCCGGGATCAGCGGTCCCGATCGTCGTCTGGCGCGGTCCGCCAATCAGGCTCAAACCGATCGTCCACCCCACCGCAGACCTCGTTCTTCTTAAAGACGAAGGCCACGAAGCC
>OCZU010002732.1_pt1 | contig 11218 bp, 9 predicted proteins | sample 1539001 | NCBI WGS metagenome assembly OCZU01 (sample SAMEA3539306, study PRJEB22396) | soil metagenome | biome: tundra; feature: field; material: soil | place: USA | collected 2010-05 | depth 0.15 m
GAAGTGCACATTCTCAAAGGAGCCGGGCACTTTGCTCTGGAGACGCATAGTGGACGAATTGCAGAACTAATCTGTCGATTCCAGCAATCTATGGCCACTGATCCGCGTAAGTCGGGGTTGGGCTGCTAGAACTGGTGTCGTTTAGAACGTTACGAATGGTGGGGTAATCAATGCCAGGGGTAGGCCGCGTTGGCGGTGCCAACGGCCGGGAGCCATCGTTGTATAATTCACCAATGGCGGTGCCTTTAGAGGAATCGTCGGTTGGTTGTAACAGCGCACGTCCCGAGAGTTGCGCATCTACTGCCAGCCCTACTGCCAGCGATGGGGAAATGAGGGGAATGCAGGGGATGGCAACCTGTTGTGAATCAGTAAGTTGCTGATTCCTAAGAGTCTTCCGTCGCGTCAAAAGCCCATCGAGGGTTCGAATCCCTCCCTCTCCGCCATATGATTCAAGCCCATTTATCGGCACGAATGGCGGGAGACGCCGTCGCGCGGCGACGGCGGTCCCGAGCATCGGCGAGGGATGAGCGGCGTAGCCGCGAACAATCCCTCCCTCTGCGCCAATCCCGAAAAGACCCTCTTTCTAGGTGATTTAATCCCCTATTCAAGGGCTTATCACTGCGAATGGGCGAAGATAGCGGGCGCTGTCCAGTGTGTTAATATTCGCGCCCCGTTGCGCCCGTAGCTCAGTTGGATAGAGCGCCTGGCTACGAACCAGGAGGTCGGGAGTTCGAATCTCTCCGGGCGCACCATCCGGTTGCCGCGCCCGAGAACCCTTTGCGGGCCCTCGGCACTTGGCGTGTTAATTCGAACTCCCGACAGACAAACAAGACGAGTTCGACAACTCGGCCCCAGGCCGAGTTGATCGCCCGCAGGGCGACCCCGAAGGGGCGAGCGGCGCAGCCGCGAGTAATCTCTCCGGGCGCACCAATGCTTTCATAGTCCAAGGAACACCTACTGGGCCACACCGCTCCTTGACCGCAGGGTGGCGCGCACGGTCTGCGCGCGACGACGCTCGTCCCGAGTGACGAGCGATAGGCCCCTACAAGGCCCCGTCGTTATTGCTTGCGGGTTTCCCGGATCTCCAGCAGCCCCTGTATGCGGTTCAAGGATGCCATGTAGCGCTCGGCAAGCGCCGCCCCGTCGCTCTCCGTGGCGAGGCTGTCGGCCAGGACGTTCCCCAAGGTATCGATGGCCACGCGCACCGTCATCGATTCCGCATCCGTGAGCCTGACGCCGTTAATCGTAATCTCTGCTTCGTCTTGCATTGTTGTTTCCGTTTGCCTCGTTTTGCCGCCGACCGCACGAGCGGGCCCATAGGGCGCATACTACGCATACTAATTTACCTCGGCCGTATACGAGCTGAGTTGGTCGGTGAATCTTCGCCGGTCACACCTCGAGGCCTAAATCATGTCAACTTCAAACAATGAACTCGCGTCCCCTGCGGCGCACGCAGGTATTCGCCGCACGGCACCGATGAAGAACATCGTCGACACGGCAATCGCCGACGGCGATTTCACGACGCTCGTTACCAGCATCAAGGCGGCCGGGTTGGCCGAAACTCTGTCGCGCAACGGTCCCTTTACCGTGTTCGCGCCGACCGACGCCGCGTTCAGGAAGCTCCCCATCGGAGCACTGAATGCACTGCTCAAGGATACCGCGAAGCTCAAGGCGGTCCTGAGCTACCACATCGTTCAAGGATACATCGCTGCGAAATATCTGAAGTCCGGCGAAGTGGCCACGCTGCAGGGCACTGCACTGACATCGGTAGTATCCGCAGCCGGCGTGAAAGTCAATGACGCGAACGTCGAGAGATCGGACATTGCGGCCACCAACGGCGTGATTCACGTCATCGATACGCTGATCCTGCCGAAGAACTGGCGGCTACCGACTGCGGGGGCCTGACGTCTTGGCGTTGCGCAATTTGACCGCTCTCCCGTTGGCACATTAACCGGAAGGGCCCGCATGGCTCTAGGCGCGACGATCTACGTCTTCGAGATCGAGTTGGCGAATTCGGATCGCGACGTCTATGAAAAGTTGGAATTGCGCGTAGCGCGGCACCCGTCAGAAGCCGCCGACTATTTATTGACGCGGGTGTTCGCGTATTGTCTCGAATACACGGAAGGCATCAGCTTTTCGAACGGCCTATTCGACTCGGACGCGCCGACGATCGCGGTCCGCGATTTGACCGGCAATCTGCGGACGTGGATCGACGTGGATCGACGTGGGTACGCCCGACGCTGCGCGTCTGCACCGCGCCGGCAAGGCCGCGTCGCGCGTGGTCGTCTACACGCACAAGGATTCGGCGCAATTCCTGGCGCGCCTCAGCGGTGAGCGGATTCACCGGATCGAGCAGCTCGAGCTATACGCAATGGACCGCGCCTGGCTGGCCGAAGTAGAGGGCCTGCTCGAGCGCCGTATGAAATTCTCGCTGACGGTCGCGGCGCAGCACTTGTACCTCTCGATCGGAACAAAGACGCTTTCTTGCAGCATTGAGGCGATCTCGACATTACACGAGCGGTGATGCGACGATCCGGCTTATTCGCAGCGAACCGGGCTCGCGTTAAGGCTTTTGCCTAAAGACCTTGGTCAACGATTGCAAAGCTCCGCCGGCATTCATCAAGCTATTCATCGAGACGCCGACAATTATTCCAGTGCCAGCCCGAATAGCCGGCATCTAGGTTGCAAGGAATTATCAATCGATGGAGTCTGGCGCAACAGTTGGGTACGGCTGAATTCACGTTGAGCGGTTTCGACGGCGGTGCCGCACTGCGAATCGCCCAGCAACTGGCGCCCGCCGTGCCGTTCATTATCGTCGCCGATCACGCAGGGGCGCAGAAAATGCTGGGTTCCGGGGCGACGGACTTGGTGCGCAAAACGAATCTTGCCCACCTGATCCCCGCGATCGAGCGCGCGCTGCGGGCAAGGGCGGCAGTCGAGGGCAAGCCTGTCGCCGAATCGCAATTGAGCGCAAGCCGGCAACGGCTGCGCGACATCATGGATGCCACGCAAGAGTGGATTTGGGAACTCGACGCGCAAGGCGCATTCACGTTCAGCAATCGCTGTGTGGAAGACTTGCTTGGATATCCGCGCGACGCGATCCTCGGCCGCAATCGCTTCGATTTCGTGCATCCGGACGACGAGGCCGCGGTCCGCGCACAGTGGGCGCAAATCGACCGCCAAGGCGCGCCGACCACCGGATTGGTCGCGCGATGGATGTGCCGCGACGGCAGCGTTCGCTGGCTCGATTGCAATGTGGTGATGATTCGGGACGCCGGGGACCATGGGGTTTGCTACCGCGGTGCGGACCGCGACGTTACGGTTCGCCGCCGGCAGGATGAACAGATCGCGCGACTAACGCGTGTCAACGAACTCTTGAGCCGCATCAATTCGGTGATCTTGCGCGTCGATGATCGTCCCGGCGTGCTGCATGAGGCTTGCCGCCTTGCGGTCGAGCAAGGCGGTTATCAATTCGCGGTCGTTTTCATGATCGAGCCCGGATCGGTGTCGGTGTCCCCGTCCGCCTGGTGGGGTGTCGACGACGATCTGATCGTCACCCGCCAGGTTTCGTTCGGCAACGGGGAGGAAGCGGGTGACGACGAATTCATTGCGAAGGCAATGCGCGCCGGCAAGCCCGTGGTCTGCAACAACCTCGGCGGCCCGGCGGCGATGACGGCGCTGCCGCAGGAGTGGATGCATTACGGTATCCAGGCGGTCGCGGTCCTGCCGTTATTCATCGACGGCACGTCGGTCGGTGTGCTGACGCTGCATTCCGAGGATCCGGCCGCATTCAACGCCGAAGAAATCCGCAGCCTCGAGAGAGTTAGCGGCGAGGTGTCGTTCGCGTTGCAATATTTGCCCCACGAGGATTTGCTGCAACATCTTTCGTATTTCGATGCGCTGACCGGACTCGCGAACCGCCAGTTATGGTGTGAACGCCTCGCGCGCAGAATGCGCTCCAATGATCTCCCGCATCACGAAATCCATATCGTCGTATTCGACATTGACGGCCTCAGCGCGATCAATGACGGTTGCGGCCGGCACATGGGCGATCAACTGCTGCAGCGAATCGCAGAACGGCTGCGGGCGATCGAAGGAGGGCCGGAAAGCGTGGCTTACCTCGGCGCGGCCGTGTTCGCGGCCTTTTTCGAGGGTCCCGCGCAAGGCGGCGGCGTGCCGGGCTTTGCGCGCGCGCATCGAGTCGCTGCTCGATGAACCGCTGACGCTCGGCGGACAGGATATCAAGGTCGCGGTGCGCCTCGGCGCATCGTGCTTCCCGAGTCATGGCGATGACGCGCGTTCCTTGCTCGAAAACGCCGAGGTCGCATTGCGGCGCGCCAAGCATCACGGCGTAGCCTATGTGCGGTATTCGACGCATATGACCACCGAAGCGGCACAGCGTCTGGTCTTGGAAGGCCAGTTGCGCCAGAGCGTCAGAGACGAAGCATTTGACCTGTATTATCAGCCGATCTTCTCGGCGCGCACGGGGCGCATCTCGGCCGTCGAGGCCTTGCTGCGCTGGCGACATCCGCAGCAAGGCATCGTCTCGGCCGGACAAATCGTACCGGTGCTCGAATAGCTGGTTCTGATCGAGGAAGTCGGCGCCTGGATCGAACAAGGCTTGCCGAACATGCGAGTGGCCGTCAACGTCTCGGCCGCGCAATTACGCCGCAAATTTCGTCGAAATCGTCATGGGCGCCATCGGCAAGCTCGGGCCTCAGCAAGTGTGGCTCGATTTGGAGGTCACCGAAAACATGCTGATGCACGATGTCGAAGCGAGCATGCAAAAGCTCAATCAGCTGCGTACTCACGGCGTGCAATTCGCGATCGACGACTTCGGCACCGGCTATTCTTCCTTGAGCCGCCTCGCGAGCTTGCCGATCAATACGCTCAAGATCGACCGTTCGTTCGTGCATGGCCTGTTGGACGAGCCGCGCTCCATAGCGATCGTCGAGACGATTTTGTCGTTGGCGCGGTCGCTCGATATGAATACCATCGCCGAAGGAATCGAGACCGAGCATCAGCGAGCGCTGCTGTCCACGATGGGCTGCAATGAACTGCAAGGGTTTTTGCTCTCACATCCGCTCAGCGCCGCCGACTGCGGCGCGTTCATGCGCTCGTGCCGGCGTCTGGAGGATGCCGAAACCCGAGCCAGTGCCGGCCTCGACGCTCAAAACCCCACGGCTCGCAATCGCGGGCGTGCGCGCTTGGTTCTCTAGCCGCCTGACCCACGAAAAGCCTGGCGCCGACCGCGTTTTCGGCGAACCAGGGAACCAGGGCTTTGAGTGTCGGCGCGAAGGCGCTTAAGCTACGCGCCCTTATGCCCATCGTCCGCCTCGACAAAGTCTCCTTGAGCTACGGTCTCAAGCCCCTGCTCAACAACGTCGACTTGCAAGTCCGGCGCGGCGAGCGTGTTTGCGTATTGGGACGCAATGGCGAAGGCAAATCCTCGCTGCTGCGGCTGGTCAGCCGCGAGGCACTGCCCGACAGCGGGGAGGTGTGGATACGCCCGGGTGCGCGGATCGCGAGTCTCGCGCAGGAGGTCGCCTTGGCGAGCGACGAGTCGGTCGTCGACGTCGTGCGCGGCGGCACCGACCATGCGGAGGACTGGCAGGCCGCGTTGGATGTCGACCAGGTCATCGCGCGTTTGGGCCTGGATCGCGATGCCGCGATGAGCGCTCTGTCCGGTGGGTGGCGCAGGCGCACGATGCTCGGCCGTGCACTCGTCAGCGCGCCGGATTTGCTGTTGCTCGACGAACCCACGAATCATCTCGATATCGAGGCGATTACCTGGCTCGAGGAGATGATGCTGGATTTTGCCGGAGCGCTTCTGTTCATCAGCCACGACCGTGCGTTCGTGCGCCGGCTCGCCACGCGTATCGTCGAACTCGACCGCGGCCAGTTGCGCGTCTGGCCGGGAAATTACGACGATTACGTCGTTCAAAAGCAGGCCGCGCTCGAGACGGAAGCGAAACACGCCGCGTTGTTCGACAAAAAGCTCGCCCAGGAGGAAGTGTGGATTCGCCAGGGCGTCGAGGCGCGCCGCACGCGCAACGAGGGTCGCGTTCGCGCCTTGAAGCAATTGCGCGTCGAGCGCAGCGAACGTCGCGAGCGAATCGGCCAGATGGAAGTTCGTCTGCAAGATGCCACGCCATCCGGCAAACTGGTGTTCGAAGCGCTGAAGGTCACTCATCGTTTCGGCGAGAGTACGGTGATTGCGGATTTCTCGGCTCGCATCATGCGCGGTGATCGGATCGGCATCGTCGGACCGAACGGCTGCGGTAAATCGACATTGATCAAATTGCTAGTCGGCGAATTGGAGCCCACCGAGGGCGTGATACGGCGCGGCACGAGCCTCCAAGCCGCCTACTTCGATCAACAGCGTGAACAGCTCGACGCCTCCGCCTCGATCATGGACAACGTGACCGGCGGTAGCGGCGACAGCATCATGATCGACGGGCGCGCACGTCACGTATCGGGATATTTGCGCGACTTCTTGTTTCCACCGGAGCGCCTGCTGGCGCCGGTGAGCATGCTGTCGGGCGGCGAGCGCAACCGCCTGTTGCTGGCGCGGCTATTCGCGAAGCCCAGCAATCTGCTCGTAATGGACGAGCCCACCAACGATCTCGACGTCGAGACGCTGGACTTGCTCGAGGAATTGGTGGCGAACTACGAGGGCACGTTGCTGCTGGTCAGCCACGATCGCGCATTTCTCGACAACGTGGTGACCAGCACGCTCGTCTTCGAGGGCGGCGGCCGCGTCAATGAGTATGTCGGCGGCTACACCGATTGGCTGCGACAGCGCAAGGCGCCGGGGCGCGTCGCCCCGCTTCGCTCGCCGGCGCCGAGTCCGCGGGACGCGAACGCCGCGCCGAGCATCGAAAAGGCCGCCTCGGGCGCCACGAAGCCGCGGCGGCTTTCGTTCAAGGATCAGCGCGAACTCGAGACTTTGCCGAGCAAGATTCAGCTGCTCGAGGAAGAGCGGACCGTACTGCAAATCGCGATCGGTGATCCGGATCTATTTCGAAATGCGCCCGCGCGTGCGGCCGCTACGGTGCAGCGCTTGGATGGTCTCGCGAAGGAACTCGAGGCGGCCTACGCGCGCTGGGAGGCGCTCGAGTCGGCGCGACAGCCTTAGCCCAGCGACAGCCTTAGCCCAGCGACAGCCTTAGCCCTGCGACAGCCTTAGACCTGCGACAAGCGTCGCCGCGCGACTGGCTCAGCGACGCGTACGTCCGCGCCCGAGCATATCGCTCGGATTGGGCAGTGAGGCGCCTGCACCGTCCGGGATCACCAGCGAGGAGGCCTGCTCGCGGCGCAACTCCTGCAATTCGCGCATCGTGTGGTTCACGGCCGATTCTGCCGCCTCGCCGAATTTGGATATCGCGAGATCCAGAGAATCGGCCTCCAACTCGAAGCTGATGGGCAACGCGCCCATCGGCGTCATGACTTGTGCCTGCCCGACGAACAGCACGGGCCGTGCCGGGTCGTTGGCTCCATTGGCGGTGACCGGCGTCAGGCGCCGTATCGTGCCGACTTTGCGGTCCGTAAAAATCTCTTCGCGATAGATCTGGGTCGAATCCATGGTTGCCTGGCGGCCCTCGGTGGCGGAGCTCATTGCGTAGGTCTTCCTCTTGAGCGGTACATAGGTCGATCGACGCCAACCCTAGCAGTTTCCGGTGCTGTTACGATAGGCGCCCTGCATTTTAGTGGATTGACGTCGGTTTGCCCAAAGAGCTCCCGAGACCCGCCAGCATCGCCCGCGTGATCCCCGCGTGGACCACGTTACTCGGGCTGGCCCTGTTTGGATTCGCGGTCTGGTGGCTGCACCACTCGCTCGCCCAATATCGCTGGCACGACATCGTGGCAAAGATGCATGCGATACCGCCGCACGCATTGCTGAGCGCCGGCCTGCTGACTTTCGCCGGCTATTCGTGCCTGACGCTCTACGACTTGTTGGCCGTGCATTTCGTCGGCGGGAAGGTCCCCTACCGCAGGTTGGCGATGATTTCCTTCATGGCCTATGGCATCGGCCACAACGTCGGAATGAACACCTTGAGCGGCGGTGCGATTCGATTTCGCGCCTATTCGGCGCTCGGCTTGAACGCCAAACAAATCGCCACGATCGTCGCATTCGGGACCGGAACGTTCTGTTTGGGCGCCGCCACGCTGCTCGGCGTGTCGCTGCTGAGCCAAGCCGGACTATCGATATCGGTCCTGCACGTTCCATCGGTCGTGGTCGTCGCGGCCGGCGTGGCGCTGCTCGGGTCGGTCGTTGGGTATCTGGTCTGGGCTTGCACGCGGCGAACCCCGCTGCGTTTTCGGGGACACGAGCTGCCGGTCCCGGAGCCGCACATCGCCTTCGCGCAAGTCGCGCTGGCCTGCACGGATTTGATGCTTTCGGCGGGCATCGTCTTCGTGCTGCTGCCGGCGCATGCGGGCATCGGCTTCATTGGATTTATCGGGCTCTACATCATCGCGATCGCGGCCGGCGTCATCAGTACGGTGCCGGGCGGCGTCGGCGTCTTCGAATCGGTGCTGCTGCTGTTGTTGGCGGCGGTGCCCCGCGACCGCTTGCTCGGCGCCTTGTTGGCCTATCGCGCCATCTATTACCTGGTCCCGTTCGCGTTGGCCCTCGCGCTGTTGGGCGCGCACGAATTGTGGGTACATCGCGCCAACATCGGCCGGATGCTCGGCCTCGGCAAGACCTGGCTGATCGCCGTGACGCCACAGGCGGTCGCATTCGCGGTATTCGCTGCGGGTGCGGTATTGCTTTTTTCGGGGGCCACGCCCGGGCTCGGCGCACGCATGAGCCTTCTGCGCGACTTTGTGCCGCTGCCCGTGCTCGAATTATCGCATCTCGTCGGCAGCGCCGTCGGCGTCGGTCTGCTGGTGCTCGCTAACGGATTGTATCGACGCCTGGACGCAGCCTGGTGGTTGACGATGTGGCTGCTGTGCGCCGGCGTATTGGTGTCGCTGCTCAAGGGCTTCGATTACGAGGAGGCCATCGCCTTGAGTTTGGTCGCGACCATTCTCGCCGTGGCGCACGCGCGTTTTCCGCGCCGCGCTTCCTTGATCGAGCAGCGTTTTTCAGCGCCTTGGATCGCCGCGCTGGTGCTGGTGCTGGGCGCGTCGGCGTGGTTAGTGAGTTTCGCCTATCGACACGTGCCCTACGCCAACGACCTGTGGTGGCAGTTCGCGTTCGAGGCGCCGGCGCCGCGCAGTTTGCGCGCCTTGTTGCTCGCGGTGGTCTTGGCGTCCGCCTATGGCTTTTGGCGTTTGCTGCGTCCCGCACGGCCGGCCCTGTTGGTCCCCAGTGAAGCAGATCTGGCGCAGGCTGAAGCGTTGATCCGCGAATCCGAGGACACGACGGCGAATCTCGCGCTGGTCGGGGATAAGAATCTGCTGTTCGACGCGCAGCGCAGCGCGTTCATCATGTACCAGGTATCGGGAAACAGCTGGATCGCGATGGGGGATCCGGTCGGACCGCAAAGCGCGCGCGAACCGCTCGCTTGGGCTTTTCTCGAGAATTGCGACGCCATGGCGGCGGCGCCTGTTTTTTACCAAGTGACTCCGGAAAATCTGCCGATTTATGTCGATCTGGGACTCAACCTCACGAAGCTCGGCGAGGAAGCGCGCGTCGCGCTCGTGACGTTCTCTCTGGAGGGGTCGGCGCGCGCCGATCTGCGTCAGGACCATCGGCGGGCGGTGCGTGAAGGCGCCGAGTTCGCGATCGTGCCGCGCGCACAGGTCGCCGGCATGCTCGGCGAGCTGCGGGTGGTATCGGACGCTTGGCTCGCTTCGATGCGCGGCGGCGAGAAGCGATTCTCCATGGGTTGCTTCGATGCACGCTATCTGGCGCGATTCGACTGCGCCGTCGTGCGCAGCGGCGCGCGTATCGTCGCGTTCGCGAATATCTGGACCGCGGGAAGCACGGAATTGTCGGTCGATTTGATGCGCTACGCGGATGGCGCACCGAAGAACGTCATCGATTTCCTGCTGATCGAGTGCATGCTGTGGGGCAAGGCGCAGGGCTACCGCTGGTTCAATTTGGGCATGGCGCCATTGTCTGGATTGGAAGAGCACCCGCTCGCGCCGGTATGGCATAAGCTGGGTCGCCTGGTGTCGCGTTACGGGGAGAATTTCTATCACTTCGAAGGCCTTCGAAAATACAAAGAGAAGTATCAGCCGGTGTGGCGCCCGCGCTACCTCGCGGCGCCCGGCGGCGTCGCGTTGGCCGGTGCGCTGCTCGACGTCACGAATCTGATTTCCCGCGGCGTCGGCAAAATTTTGACGAAATAGCGGGTACGACTCCAGCCAGGGCCGGAACCGGTCCGCATTGGGGGCATGGCGTGAAACAAGCGATATCGGTGATGCTTGCAGCGATTCTGATGGCGACCGCGGCCCGCGCGGCGGCGCCGGCCGAGTCGTTCGACTACGGACGATTTGGACGAGTCAGCGTCTACCGCGGCAGCGGCGACGCCCGTGATGTCGTTCTGTTTCTGTCCGGCGACGGCGGCTGGAATCTCGGCGTCGTCTCGATGGCCGAGCGGCTGGCCGGCAAGGGCGCACTCGTCGCCGGCATCGACATTCGCGGCTACCTCGCGGCATTGGAGAAGTCGCACGAAAAATGCGTCTCACCGGCCGTGGATTTCGAAAATTTGAGCCATTACCTGCAAGCGAAATTGGGCATCAAGAATTACTTGCAGCCGACCTTGGTGGGGTATTCCTCCGGCGCCACACTCGCCTACGCTGCGCTCGCCGAGTCGCCCGACGGCTTGTTCAAAGGTGCGCTCAGCATCGGTTTCTGTCCGGATCTCGACCTGAGGAAGCCCGTGTGCAAAGGATCGGGCATCGAAGCGACGCCGCGCCGCGACCCCAAGGGTGCACTCAAGGGTGTTGATTTCCTGCCGACCAAGAAATTGCCCGGACTTTGGATTTCACTGCAGGGTGAAACCGATCAGGTGTGTCCGGCGCCGCTCACGCAAAAATTCATCGCGTCCGTGCCGGGCGCCGAAATCGTCATGCTGCCGAAAGTCGGCCATGGCTATGCGGTCGAGAAGAATTGGGTGCCGCAATACGAGTCGGCATACGAGCGCATCACCAAGGGCCGCGCGGTGCAAAAGCCCGTGGCGTTGCCCGCGCCGGTCGCCGATTTGCCCTTGACCGAAGTGCCCGCCAATCCCGGCGCGAGCAGCCCATGGCTCGCGGTCTTTCT
>OCZU010002733.1_pt1 | contig 11214 bp, 6 predicted proteins | sample 1539001 | NCBI WGS metagenome assembly OCZU01 (sample SAMEA3539306, study PRJEB22396) | soil metagenome | biome: tundra; feature: field; material: soil | place: USA | collected 2010-05 | depth 0.15 m
GTTCTGCCCGGCCAAAGCCGAGGACCGGCGCGCGACCGATTTATCCGGACCAAGAATGATCCCGGACCACTCCCTGCAACCGACGCAGACATTGCCTTCGCGCCGATCGCGCAGCTCTCACGCTGGATAGAGCAGCGGAAGCTAACAGACCGGCTCACGCACCTCTACCTGGAGCGGCTTGAGCGCTTCAATCCGAAATTGCACTGTGTCATCACGCTCACGCGCGAACTGGCGTTAACGCAAGCCAGGCAGGCTGACAACGAGATCAGTTCCGGCAAGTACCGTGGGCCACTGCATGGCATCCCTTGGGGTGCCAAGGACCTCGTGGACACAGCGGGCATTCCGACCACGTACGGCGCCGAGCCTTTCAGAAATCGTGTGCCTACTCAGGATGCCGCGGTAGTGAAGCGTTTGCACGAGGCGGGCGCAGTGCTGGTTGCCAAGCTGAGCATGGGGGCGCTGGCGCTCAACGATATCTGGTTCGGCGGCCAGACGATGAACCCATGGCTGCTGGAGGAAGGGTCGTCTGGATCGAGCGCAGGACCTAGTGCGGCTACCGCTGCTGGATTGGTGGGTTTCGCTATCGGGAGCGAGACTGGTGGGAGCATTATCGGCCCGTCCATGCGATGCGGAATCACCGGGCTACGGCCCACCTTCGGTCGCGTGCCGCGCACCGGCGCGATGACGCTGTGCTGGTCGCTCGACAAGCTCGGTCCCATGACCCGCAGTGTCGAAGACGCCATGCTGGTGCTGCAAGCCATTTCCGGCGCCGACGCCGGTGACGTGTCCAGCGTATCCAGCAAACTGGACTTCGATGCAGGAGCAACGGTGGAGGGGTTGCGGGTGGGCTACTTCCCCGGGTGGATGAATGAGAACCCCGCAACCGAGGTGGACCGCGCGGCCCTTGATGCGGCCAAGAGAATCGGCATGGTGCCGGTCGAGGTGTCCATTCCCGACTGGCCTTACGCCTCGCTCGATCTGATCCTGTTCGCCGAATCGGCGGCTGCATTCGAGGATCTCACGCTCAGTGGCGGACTGAACCAGCTAAAGGTTCAGGTGCCCGACGCTTGGCCCAACATCTTCCGCCAGTCTCGGTTCCTGTCGGCAGTGGACTTCGTCCAGGCAGACCGGCTCCGGCGCAAAGTGGCCGTTGAGATGGCGCGAGTCTTCTCCCAGGTGGACCTGCTGCTGGTGCCCTCGCTCCGCGACGAAATGCTCACGATCACCAACTTCACGGGACACCCGTCGCTCACGCTTCGCGCGGGGTTTGTCGAGGTTTCCGAGGTGCGCAGTGATTGGGCGCCGGACCCCAGCGCACCGCTGCCGAAATTCTCGCCACCACGGCGCGTGCCCCACGGCGTGACGCTGATCGGGCGGCTGTTTGACGAGGGGACGCTGGGGCGCGCCGGGCTGGCGCTAGAGCGGACTTTTGGCGTGGTCGGCGAACGGCCGCCGGGGTTCTAGAGGGATAGGCGAAGAAATAGCGAAATATGCTACTCTTCCTCCCATGCCCCTCCGTTCCTGCCTGGTCTCCTGCCGCGACCTCGCCGGTACCGAGCACGCGGTCGAGGTGACCGCGGAGACGCTGTACGAGGCGGTGGCGCAGGCGCTGGGAATCCTGCGCGGGGACATCTGGGTAGAGGAGATCGGCGAGGGTCTGACGGAGTTGAGAGTGCGCGTCAAGCTGCCCGCCGTTGAGCACCGGGTGAGGATGAAGGACTTTCGGCGGTGGCTGGAGACGCAGGGGAGGACGCCCGCTGAGTGCACAAGGAAAAGGAAGCTGATGGCGTTGGCGAAGGGGGAAGGCCGGGAGCGATGATACGGAGCGGGGAGTACCCGGCGTGGCTTTGTGAGCGCTTTACCGGACGCCAGTCGGCCAACTACCGCGAACGTCCCATCCGGTGTCGGCGCACGAGCGTAGACCGGCGCTGTCGGCTTTTCTCGAAAGAAGTAGATCATCCGATCAGTAGTTTCATCGACGCGTTTCAATGTCGCGTAAAGCTTGCTCTAACCCTTCAACATCCAACCCTAGGAGCCCGTCAATGATGTCTAGACTACGCTCGCGGAGTGCGCCGTTATCGGATTGATGATAAGTCCGCAAGACCAAATCCCGGCTTTGCTGTATCTCAAGACGTCCCCAATTTCTGCCAGGGTCGCGCTTCGAGCCATCTAGAGCGCGCTCACAAGCTCGAAGCGTCAGCAGGCCGTGCCGTACTGTAGACCGCGCGAGGCAATCCAGCAGCGCATGCAGGTGTGAATCGGCCGCAGGGCTATCAATGAATCCAGCGACAAGTTCCCATAGATCGTTCAGGTCATCCGCTGTGAGCGTTCGGAAGCAATCGGATGCCGCGGCGCGGACCTTGGCGTCGGAGTCTAGAAACAGCTCAGCCAAGTACTGAACGCAATAGTCACGAAAGCCGCCAAGGTGGACATTCGCTGCACAGACATCTGCTAGACCTTGGCGAAGATGCTCGTCTCCCGAGAATAGTTTCTCGGTGATCTGCCAGTCTCCCGACGTCACATCGCCGAATTTCTTGAAGGCCCTGCTCTGATACCGCTTTCTGAGCTGCAGGCGCTGCCTAGCCCATCTGATTAGCTTGGCCAAAGCCGCTATCAGCTTGGTGAAGCGCACATGCAGGCCGCCTCCGAAGCGCTCGCTATCGGTAATAGAACTCGTCCGCGAAATGCGAATCAGTGCGGCAAGTGCCGATCGGCGGGCGACGATGTGGCGGATTTCAGCCTCTCCGTGACCCAGCAGGTAAGTGGCAATCTTTCTGAAAACTCGATGCTCAAGCCGAAGCGCAAAATCTAGGAATTGCTCGATAAGTGGATCAGCCGGGAGCCAACGGTCGAGGGACCACATCGGCCGGAATAGGTCCTTTATCCGCACTTGAAAAGGAGTCGCAAATAAGGTCGTGAGAGCGTAACAGAAGTGGCTGCGCAATTCACGTGGAACTTGCCGTGCCGAGCCCTCGATATACGGCAGCGCCGTCTCGACCCCTGCGCGATCTGCTATCAAAAGATTTGCAAGGGCTGAATAAGCTGAATTCCGCACATCCGTTGGAAAGCTCAGACCGACGTATTCGCCAACGATAGCCAAGGCTTCTCGCGGCAGGCCCTTCGAAGCAATCTTTTGAAGACAGTAGCAGATAATCTGCCCCAGTGGTCTGCCGTCAAGCTGATGCGCCACCTTGCACGCGGCCAAAGCTCTTTCGACGGGCACAGACTCATCGGACATCGCCATGATGATCGCTTCGAAATATGCGGTGTTCGAGTTCTTCGGAATCCGCTCCATAAACTTTCCGAAACGTTCGGTGTCCTTCCTCGCGACCCGCTGAAGTTCTTGAGCCAGCCCGAGCACTCCGCTGTTGACCGAGCCGTCCGGTTGCACATTGAACGTAGAAGACGAATACTTGGCAATCGCGGAAAGCCACTGATCATCGGTCATCGCGTCGATTGCGGGCGCGGCGATGGGCGGCCCGATAGCACCCCCGACGTAGCTATGACCCGGAGGATCTGGTAACGGTCCGAACTTCCGCTCCCACTCCTGCAAACGTCGCCTGACCCGTTCTGACCGCTGGCCCTCTCGGATCGACGACAGCAGGCGGTACTGCGAGGATCCAAACGACTGCCGCATGTCCGCGCGCTTTTCCCAGTCTGGGTAGTACTCAATAAGCACTTCTTCAAGAGAGACGAGCATCGACTCGGAACATGACGGCGAAGCATTTTGGACGAGTTCTCGGGCCGGCCCACCTGGGTCGTCGCGCGAGCCAATGAGAAGGCGATAGGTATCGGACAGCAGAAACCTTATGGCCTCATCAGGGCGATTCTGTGCCGCCGAGGCATAACCCCTGAGGAGGAGGTATTCAATCGTGGTCGCGCGCAGGCCGGATACCGCCGTCGCGATCACGCAGAACTTGTCAAAGTTCGCGTCGGCGACCGCCCGTATTCCGGCTTCTATCCCGCGGAGGAGCTTCTCGTGGAGCCTGAAACTGAATTGCGAGTCGTAGTAACGCCAAATGCTGTCGGTACGTGGAGGGCTGTCTTCAAGGTTCAGGTTGGCGGTCACAATAACCACGAACGGTTCCCACGTCTGGTCAAAGAACGTGATCGGCGCTGCCTGGTGCGCGCGCCGAATGACCTCATCATCCAGTTGGTCATCATCGAGTATGCCGACCTCGGCTGAGAATGGGTTGGAGATCCCGCGCGATGAGGCGACTTGCACTGCCCGTCTGAGGAGAACGCCAACTGCCTCACAAGCCCACTCAGGCTTGTTGACCGCGATGTTATACAGGTGCAACCAGGGAGCATTCCTCCGGTTGCTCGCCGACCCAAACAGCCCCTCTGCCAGCAGTTCAAGGAACAGATCGAACACAGATCGGCTCGTGGTAAGCTCCGAAAAGCTGAGAACGCCCGCGGCCCATCGTCGCCCTTCCGCGCCAAGCGCGCACGCCTCTCTCAAGAGAGGGACTGCGTCCTCTGGAGCGCGGCGCTCCACCTGGACGAGCACCCACTCCATGAGATTCCGAAGAACTGCCTCGGGCGACTTCATCCAACGGCTTGCCGCCCCCGAACCCTGCGCCAGCCCGAACCATTTTGGCGTAAGCGCGATTAGGTTGAAAAGCGCTCTGCTCAGGTCGCTGCCGGGCGCCTTTTCCGCCAAAGTCTCCACCAGCTGCCATTCCTGGGGGCTCGGTTGCGAGAGGCCTCTTAAAAAGGCCACCGCGGCAGCTTTTATGTGGAATCTAACGCCCGCGTCAGACAGTAGCCCCGCTATGTCCTCACAGTAACTACGGAAGTCGTAGGCCCTGCGGAAGGCCAAGCTCTGTCGGAGCTGGTTTCGCAACTCGATGCCCTGCCCTCGCTGCTTGAGATACACAGTCACGGACATGCGTAGGTGGTAAAGACGCCTGGCGTTTGCGAAGTCATAGAAGCTCTCATGGAAGAAGCTCCATTCGCGGTCGCCGAAGCTGAATACGTGGGCGGAAGTAAGTCTCGCGGCGGCGTCATGACAGAATAAGGGTTCAGGTACGAATAGCGAGCCTCGTTCTTCAAGCAGCATGCAAAGGGTATCGATTGCATCATGGAACTGCACGGCGGAGACGCCAACTTGCTCAACCTCCGACCGCTTTCTGTCCCAGAAGGCACTGAATAGGTCGATTGAGGTTTCGACGGTCAACGGCTGTGGTGAAGGCGGCTTGAGTTGAGCCAGCATGCCCAGGTTGAGGGGGTTCGAGAGCAACGTCACCTGTGATTCCGAGAGGTCCGCCTGTTGGAATCCCGCCTCAGTGACCCCCTGTAGAACGTCGGGGCGAGCCAGCGGACTGAGCACTTTTCGGACGAATCTCCCGTCCGACGCGAGTCTCTTCAACCGGTGGTCGTTGTCGAGATCAAAAGCTCGGCAAGTCGCCACAATTCGCATCTGTGGAAAAGCCGTGACTTCCTGAAAGAGGTCCCAAATCGGATCGAACAACTCCGGGTTCTTACCGGAAATGAGGCTTATGGCGTCTAGCTGGTCTAGAATCAGAACAGAGCGCCGCCCCTGTGCAATGCCCGCCAGCAGCGGTACGGGGGAGCAGGGCAGATCGAGCTTTTTGCCGATCTGGGCTGTGGTTCGAAGCGCCGAATCCAGCCGATCAAGGCGCATCACTAGAAAAGGGACATCGTGCTTGGATAGTTCTTCGGCAATCTGAACCAAGAGACAACTCTTGCCGCCACCGGCTTCCCCGGTTATTAGTGTGTGCCTACACTCCGCACCCAGCAGGCTCTCTGTGATTTCTTCAGCTAAGGGTTGTGCAAAGGGCGTAGCGCGAAAGTACTCGCGCCTGCGAGAAGTCAGAAATCGGAGATTGTTGTCGTTCAGTGCCTTAAGTGAATGTGGGTCGTTGAGCCAAGCGCGGCGCGACAACGAAACGCTGCGGAGATGGCTCCAGGCCGTGTCCGGCGTTATCGGAACGTTGACAGAATCGAGCGCAAAAATGACGAGCTCGTTGGCGGCTTGTCGTTCCGGTGCATCGACGAGGGCCGAAACACGAGCAAGTACCTGGCTGCGAAGCAGATCCTCGTCGATGTTATTGATATAAATCCGCCGTAAGATGTTATAGGACTCAGCCTCGTTCGTGTTGCTCCGTGCACTGATGAGGTCGGCCCAATTCCTCGCCCGCTCTTTGGTGGCGAGGAAGGCTGCTCGGAATTGTTCGAAGTCGGTGGTTTGTCTGGCGTTGTTTGAAAGCTCAGCGAGGTCTGGCGCGGCCATCGTTGAAACGAAATGGAACTCATCGGCGTTGCCAGTCAGCTTTCTGGACATGTGCTTCAAGACTTTACCGTTGCCCAGTGTTGTGATCGACCACCCTAAGGCTTTCGTGATCTGGCGCTTTACCTGGTGATACTCCCGCACATCGTTGCGCTCCACCATGAACTCGATACCTTCTCCGACATCGCCTGGCGGCTCGACCACAATGCTCTGGGAGCGCTCATCCAACAAATCAATAAGGCACAGGGCGGTCCACCAGAGTTCGTAGCGATTCCCGATCTTGTCCGCCGACCCGCCCGGTAGTGGCATGAATCTTCTGACCGACACAGATTATCGCATGGTCGAGCCTCCGCGGTTCCATTTGGAAAAAACGAAGGTGGGGCGTCCGCTCATCCCGAATCGAAGCTGAAGAACCCGTCCTGTCGCCGAATTGGCGCTTCCATTCCGTCCGCCGTGGCGACTCCGGCTTCCACCAGCCCACACTCCGCCGGGACCTGGGTTCTATTCATTGATCCTCGCCCTCGCGGCTGTGATAATCGAACTCCGCCCAGACAACGGCGTGATCGGATGCACCGGTGGCCCGGCGTGTTTCCAGATCCACGTCGCTGGCGCGGCAAACGGCTGCCAAGGGGGCTGTCGCCAAAATGTGGTCGATGCGCCACCCCCAATTGTGCCCGAAGGCGTTGCGGAAATAATCCCAGTAGGTGTACTGCACTCGATCAGGATAAAGTTTCCGAAACACATCGATGAACCCCCAGCCGACCGCATAGCGATAGGCGTCACGTGCGTCGATATGGAAGTCCGGATCGTTGACACGGTTATCAGGGTGGTAGACATCGATTGGCTCGGGCGCGACGTTCAGATCGCCGAGCCAAATGGCCGGCGTCGTTGGATCGAGTCGCTCGCTGAAATACCGGCGCACGCGGTGAAACCACTCTAGCTTGTAGACGTACTTATCGGTGCCGATTTTGTATCCTTGCGGAACATAGGTGTTGACGATGGGTAGACCATCGATCACCGTTTCGAGGATACGGACATCTTCGCTGTCAGGTCCTGCACAGAAACCATGGGACACGGATTCGGGTTCGCGACGGCTGAGAGTGGCAACGCCGTTGTAGCCCTTCATGCCGCGGAACGCGACGTGGTATCCGGCATCGCGGAGGTCGGCCGCAGGAAACTCGCCATCGGGAACCTTGGTTTCCTGGAGGCACAGCACGTCGGGTTTGTTCGCCGCCAGCCAGTCTGTGACCAGCGGCAGTCGCCGGCGGACCGAGTTGATGTTCCACGTTGCAATTCTCATCGCTCATTTCGAATGGTATCGCGGGACGGGAGGCGAGACCACGATATTACGGACGCACCAGAAAACGTTTCTGGACAGTGGGCCAGCCGGGCATCACGACCCGTGCGGTCCCGGCTGGTCGCGCCGGTTGGCGCGGTGGTTGCGTGATGACGAGACCACAGGGGGGCGGTTCCTTGCGATGCCGCTGCGATATCATTGATGTCGTGGCTACAATCACGGATGATCCCCATCGCACTCCGCTGTTGCTTACCTCTGACACCGCGATCTTAAAGCAGGATGGCGTCTCGCGTTCGGTGTCATGCCGAATCTTCCAGACGTTGTCGATCTCTTCAAGTGTTTACCTAGAGTTTTCCGGAACAAAAAAAGACGATTTCTTCGATAACGGTCCCGTTGACGTATATCTGCGTCGGAGCGGTGTTAGGTTTCGTGGTTACACGGTAGGGATCGAGGTCCGGATGCGTTTCGCAGAGGGGCGCCGATCACTCAAGCAGCAGATCGTTCCGGAATCTGAACCGATTGCAGGCCGTGCGTCTCGAACACTTAATGAGGTCGATTTTGCGGTCGCGAATGGCACGCAATTCATCCTTGATCGACAATTTAACGGGAAGTCGCTCGACGCGCTCAAGCTCGAAGCCGACGATTGGAGTGTCAATATTCTTTCGCTGAGTGCTGATCACAAATCCATAGAGGATAAGATCGACGGGGATGGCACTAAGCTGACTCATTCCGGAACTTTGCGACGCAAGAATGGCGGACTCTTTCGTTCAGAGGAGGCAATGGAAGTCCTGTCCGCTCTCTCGCTCTTCCTGTCTTTTGCCGCTGGCTGGTGGGTCGGTATTGGGTTCGTCCGCGGGCGGAACACAATGGGTAAGATTACGTGGCAGCTCTGGGGATTTACCCGTGTGCAGCAGGGAGCGGCTCGTCATTCATGGCATCACTGGAGGATGGACGGAATGCTCGCACGCCTCTTTCCTGGATTCGTCAGCTTGCTCCAACAACCCTCATGGCGGGAGCCACTTGAGACCATCCTCTACTGGTACAACCGAAGCAACAGCATGGCGGCTGGTGTGGATGGTTCGATTATCCTGAACCAAGCAGCATTTGAATTACTCGCGTGGCAGGTGCTCGTGCAAGATAGCAAAATGCTTAGCGCTGATAATTTTCAATCCTTGAATGCTGAAGGCCAGATCAGGGTTTTGTTGGGCCACCTCGGCATTCCCTTGACGATTCCCGCTGGTCTCACGGAACTCGTAAAAGTGGCAAAGGAGTTCAATTGGTCATGCGGTCCACAGGCACTGGTGGCCATCAGAAATCAGTTAGTTCATCCGGCGAAGAAACGCGGGTCGGCACATCACGCGAAGAGTTACCCATACTTTGAGTCATGGCTTCTCGTGCAACACCTATTGGAACTGTGCATTTTGCGACTTTGTAAGTACCAAGGAACATACATTGACAGAACGAATCAAGGGCTATTCCCGACGCCGATACGAGTACCGTGGAGCTGCAGCAAATAGGGTACCTCGCCACCGCCTGCGTTGACCGGCACCGCTCATTTCTTCGCGTTGATCGACTTGCTCTTCACCGTCCGGACGATCTCTGCGTTCCGCTTTTCTAGCTTACCGAACTCCTCAATCCACTGCTCCAGGGTCAGGCTGCTGACCTTCGGGACCTGGTCCGGTCCAGCCAGTCGGCGGTCTCACCGCCAACGAAGTAGAAGTATCCGCCACCATTTACCAGTAGGGCAGTGTGACCGCGCTTCGCCAGTTCCGCGCTGATGGACTTCGGCGTCAGTGGGATGCTTATATTATGGCCACTCTCCGACGATGCCGGCCTTTCTCACCTCGTCGCCGCGCGCATCATAGCGGAGGGTTCACTTCGCCTGTGGCGGAGCCGTCTCGTACTCGGTCCAGGCAAACTTCTTCGAATCCGGCGACCACCCGCCGGTATTGCCCGAGCCCTGCCCGCCGAAGAAGGTCCTCACCGTCGTCAATTCGGCACCATTTGCGCCAACACCGTTTTCGAGGCGCAGCAGCTTGATCTTCACGCCTTCCCCAATGTACGAGTGGTCCGGATGATTTATCGGGTAGGAGATGGTGTAGAGCCACTTGCCATCCGGAGAGATGTGCGGAAACCAGTCCTGCGTGTCCTCACCGTGGGTGATCCTCTCGGCCAGCTTGTCGCCCGGCCCGGCGCCATCGGCAGGCATGCGCCAACCATCCCACTTCCCTGACCGGTTGGAGCAAAAATATACCCATTTGCCATCGGCGGAGTACTCAGGGCCATCATCCTGCCCCTTGTTTGTGGTCATCAGCAACTCGCCGCTTCCGTCGCTGTTGATTCGGTAGATGTCGAAGTTGTCTTCGTCATACTGGGTGTAGACGACGTACCTACCATCGGGCGACCACCCATGTAGCCAGCCCAAATGAACCTCGTGCGCGTTGCTCCCGTCCATATTCATGATGAAAATCGGATTGTGAATATCCGCCGGAGTCCGAATCCTCGCCGGCATCGGCGGCGTTATACCGGTGATGGCGATCTGCTTGCCGTCCCACGAGAGCGCATGATCGTTGGTGGCCATCATCTTTTGGCTCACATTGATCTTCTCCGGTTTTCCGCTGTTGGCGCCGCTCACTGGAATACGATAGAGGCCGCCGCCCATGTCGGAGACGATGTACATTCCGTCGGGAGTCCAGTTGGGAGCATGCCACTCTCCCTCGATGGTGATGGTCGTCGTCGTGGTCTTCTTCTGTACGTCATAGATTACAAAATGGGTGCGGTATTTCGGGGCAACAGCGCCCGGCTGAGGTGGATTCTGCGCGGCAAGCCTCGCGGAAGCGAGAACCAGCCCCAGAGGCAACATAAAAATCCAGCGTGGTGACTTCAGGTGAATCCTCCTCGAATCGGGCGAATTATAGGTCCGGTACTGATAATAGTAACGAAGAACCGGTTGCGGAGCATCATCTTTTTCCAAACTCAAATCTGCGGCGGAAATTGGCGCTCTTGTGGCATCCTTTGGGTGTGACAAGGGAATCCGCACAAGCCTGCTTCATCGACCCCATGCTGCTTCTCCGCACGGATAAACTCCCCGAGGGCGAGGGCTGGCTGTACGAGGTCAAGTTCGACGGCTATCGGGCGTTGGCGATCAAGAGCGGCGGCCAGGTCCGGCTGCGGTCGCGCAACGATAAGGACTTCACCGGGCGCTACCCCGGCGTTGTGGCGGCGCTGCGGCAGTTGCCGGATGAAACCGTGATCGACGGGGAGGTAGTGGCGCTCGACGCTGGCGGGAAGCCAGTTTTCAGCCTTCTGCAAAACGGCGGCACCGATGTCCATTTCTATGCGTTCGACGTGCTCATGCTGTCCGGCAAAGATGTAACGGACGAGCCATTGGTCAAGCGGCGGGATCTGCTGGAAAATCACATCCTGCCGAAGCTACGCGAGCCGGTGCGATGCTCGCCGGTGCTGGAGGCGAGCCTGTCGGACTTGGTTCAGTCCATCAGGGCGCAGGGCCTGGAAGGGCTGGTGGCCAAGCGCGCCAACAGCCGATACGAATCGGGACAGCGTTCCGGTGCCTGGATGAAGATGCGGGTCAACCGCTCCCAGGAATTCATCATCGGCGGCTATTCAGTCGGCGGAAGCACCTTTGACGCGGTGATCGTCGGGC
>OCZU010002734.1_pt1 | contig 11210 bp, 7 predicted proteins | sample 1539001 | NCBI WGS metagenome assembly OCZU01 (sample SAMEA3539306, study PRJEB22396) | soil metagenome | biome: tundra; feature: field; material: soil | place: USA | collected 2010-05 | depth 0.15 m
ACCGCGAATCGCCGCCGCAGCGGCCGCATCTCCGGTGGGCTAGGGCGCGTCCCGCTGACCGGCGTGTCCCGCGGCCCTCGGGCGTCCCCTCCGTGCTCCGCTCCCCGGCGTGTCCCTCGCCACCCCCCCACATCCCCCGCGCCGCCCCTCCGCAGACGCTTGCCACTCTGGCGCAACTGTGTAATCTTTATTACATGAGTACTGCGAAGGAAGATGTGAGTAGCCCTGCTGAGCAACTACGCGCCTGGTTCATCGGGCGTCTCCCTGACGGCTGGTTCGCGCAGGCTCCGGTCGTGGCGCTGGACCGGGAGGAGATCACGGTGGTCGGCCAGCTCGACGACCCGGAGACTGAGCCGGGCTCAGCGGAAGCGGAACGCGCCGCGGCGGCGGACGGCCGTGCCCGCAGGTTCCGTGAGGAGACCCGTGAGGCCCGGATCGAGATCGCCCGCGAGGCAGAACACACATTCGGCCGGAAGGTCTCCTGGGGCGTCATCTGTGACGACCGGAAGGTGATGTTCACCACACTGTCGGTGCCGGTGATGACCCGGCTCCGCCAGTCCGAGCGGCGGCTACTCGACACTCTGGTGGAGGCCGGGGTGGCCCGCAGCCGCAGTGATGCGCTGGCCTGGTGCGTCCGGTTGGTCGGCGAGCACGAGGACTCCTGGCTGGCTCAGCTCAGGGAGGCGCTGCGCCGGGTCGAAGAGGTCCGGGCCGAGGGCCCCCAAGCATGACCAGCACGGAAATAGTCGGATAAAGGGTTTATACCAAAGGTCTAAACCATTTGCGGAAAGCTCGGCCCGCCTTGGCTTCGGCGACCCGGCCGGGCTTTACCGCAACTCCTCGAGAGCGGGAATTCGTGCCCCCCGGGGTCGTGCCGAAGAGCCCTCTCCACCCCCTTCTGGATCACTAAACTGGCTGCACGCCGTTCCCTTCCGCCTAGGGTTCTCAGAGCGCGGAGGGGTGGCGTATTTAATCCGGCCATGCCGGGGTACACTCCCCAAATCCCGCAAGCACAGAGCGCACATGACTGTGGCGTCATGGCGGGTGAACCCGGGCTGAGCGTGCGTTAGGCGCGCCTAGGAGGAGGAGCGATTGTGGCGCATCAGGTAAACGCAACGGCAGTGGAGTGGAATCCGACGGCGGAGCGTCTCCGTGAGCTTACGGAGAAAATGCCGAACTCATCGATCACCGAGTTCGGCAATGTGGCAGTGAAGGCTCGCGTGGACTCCCGCAGCACTCGGTCGACCTACCTCGTCGAGGACTCGACCAATGCGACCAAACAAACGATCACTCGCACGGAATTCGACCGGATCGCGGCAGCGCAGGACGCGTACATCGCTGGCAGCCACGTGGTGGTGGTGGACGGCTACATCGGCTCCGATCCGGCGTTCCGCACCAGGGCCAGGCTGATCATGGAGGCCGCCAACGCGAACGTGGCCGGCATGCAGCAGCAGCTCTACTACCCGACCGGCGGCGACTACGACCCCGCTACCTGGGAACCGGATACGACGGTCATCTACACCCCGAACCTTCCCGCGCCCGGCTACCCCGATGACCGCGTCATCGTGGTGGACCTGAACAGCAACGTCACCCGCGTGCTCAACTCGGACTACTTCGGTGAGTCCAAGAAGGGCGGCCTGCGGATGTGGAACAACATCGTGTTCAACCGCGGAGGCCTGGCGCTGCACGCGGGCTGCAAGGTGATCCCGGTGGACGGGAATCCCACGACCGTCCTCATCGTGGGTCTCTCCGGCACGGGAAAGACCACGACGACGTTCACCACGCAGCTTGGCAGCAAGCCAGCCCAGGATGACTTCGTCGCGCTCATGCCGGGTGGCCACGTCTACACCACCGAGAACGGGTGCTTCGCCAAGACGTTCGGGCTCGACCCGCAGTTCGAGCCCGCCATCTATTACGCCACCACCAAGCCGGATGCCTACCTCGAGAACGTGTCGGTGGACGCCGACGGTGCGGTGGACTTCTTCGACACCTCGTACACCAAGAATGGGCGCACAACGTGGCCCTTCTCGTACGTGGACCCATGGCCCGCCGACCAGGTGCCCCCGGCTGAATTCCTGCTCATCCTGAACCGGAACGAGAACATCGTCCCTGGCGTGGCCCGCCTGGACCGCGCGCAGGCGGCCGCCTACTTCATGCTCGGTGAGACCACCGGGACCTCGGCCGGCGGCAAGGACGAGGAAGGCAAGTTCCTGCGCGTCCCCGGGACCAACCCGTTCTTCCCGCGTGACATGGCCGACATGGGAAACCGGATGCTCGAACTGCTGGACAGCCACGAGCTCAAGGTGTTCGTGCTCAACACCGGCCGGGTGGGCGGCGGGGATGACCACCCTGGCTCCAAGAAGGTCGCCATCCCGTTCTCGTCGGCCATTGTGCAGGCCATCGTCGAGGACACCATCGAATGGATAGAGGACCCGGACTTCGGGTACGAGATCGCGACGTCCGTGCCGGGCGTCGACGATGCCGAGATCATCCAGCCACGCAGGCTCTACGAGCGCCAGGGGCGCCTCGACGAGTACGACAAGATGGTCGCCAGGATGAAGCGCGAGCGCAAGGAGTACCTCGCCTCCTTCGCCGGGCTTGACGAGGCCATCGTGAAGTCGATCGGCTGAGCCGGTCAGGAACCCCCGGCCCGCGCGTCGCCCGCCCAGTCGCTGGCTAGGCGCGCGGCGCCGGGGGTTCCATCACGCGGTGCCGGGGCTAGTCGCCCACCCGGCCGCACGGAATGTTCACCCACCACCACGCGTGGCCGTAGAAGTAGCCTGTCACCCCGGGCTTCTCGCAAGTTTTCTTGGCCGCCGCCACCACGCTGGTCCACGCTGGACTCTCGGAGCGGCCGTTGGTCACCCGGAAGTTGAGTACGCACGCGATGGCCAGGAGACACGCGAAGACGGCGACGGGAGACCAGAGGAGGGCCGGACGGCCCGCTCCCCGCGGCAACGCCTTGCTGATCCCGCTGCCGCCCGCCCGGCCAGGCTGGCCGGCCACGTCGGCTGCGGACTCGGCGGTGGCCTCCCGGATGGCCCCGCGCGGTCGCAGCAAGGCGACGATCGCCGTGTAGAGCAGCAGAGCCGGCGCGATCACATACCGCGGCTGCACGATGCTCAGATTGTCGACGATCTCGGTCAAGAAGACGGCCACGCTGAAGAAGCCGGCGACGACCGCGAGCGGCCAGCGCGGCTCGGTTACCCGCGCGAGGGCGAGGCCGATGACGGCCAGTACCACCAGCCATGCGAGCACGATCAGCGCGAGATGCTCAGCCTTGTTGGCGATGTCAAGGGCAACCGGCATGCCAGCCGCGTTGGTGCCTGGCCCGCCGAGCGCCTTCTCCCCGAAGATCGCGCGCGGCACCGCCTTGGTGACGTAGTTGCGCAGCACCCACCACGGACTGGTGTACCAGTTCGAGGGCCGGTTGCTCAGGCCGCGCAGCCCCACGCTTAGCTGCGCGGCCAGGCCGAGCGCGTAGCAGCCAACCAGGAACCAGGCGTTCTTGGAGCGGTCGACGAGCAACCGGGCCAGTGCGAGCGGGGCGAACGCGATGGGCAGGATGCTGGACAGGGTGACGCTGAGAATGATGACCGGTGAGAGGATCCGCCCGGCGCGCGTGCCCGGTATCCAGAGCAGCAGCCAGAATGTCCCGTACAGCGCGATGAACTGGGCGGTGGCCAGGTCATTGTTCACCTGGGTGTACCCGAGCGGGATCATGCAGGCCGGCGCCGCGACGATCAGCCGGAGCCAGGGGCGGCCAAGGTGCGGGCCGCTCGCGATGTAGGCGATCAGGCCGAACAGTGCGTACTGCATCGCCGCGAAGATCGACATCACGGCAGGCACCATGCTGAGCGGGAACAAGACCGCTACGGCCGTGAGCGCTCGCGGCATGATGTTGTAGTAGCCGTTCAACGGAGTGGTCACGGTGCTGCGTGCGGAGTCGTGCAGAGCGCTATTGAGGAAGGGATTAGCGTCCTCGATCCAGATCGTGTTCAGCGCTCCGGCGCCACGGGTGCGGGCGAGGCTGATCGCCGCACCCACGACGATAAAGGCGGTGCCGGCCAGGACTTTCCGCCAGCCAAGGGGACCGTTCGCGGTCGGCCGGAACAGCGCCGACCGCAGCCAGTCCCGCAGGCTGGCCAAGGATCTCGGGCGGGATCTGGCCGCGACTGCCGCTGCCGTGTCCTCCTGAGCCGTCGCTGTCGTCTCCTGAGTCACGGCTTTCCTTTCCGCACCGCCGCCTGCCTGGTCCGCTGATCGCTGCCGCCGGGGGACTTCACTCACGGGTCATTAGCGCGACGGTCAGGCCGTCTTCCGCGTAGATGCGCTGAGTCGCGTAACGGGCCGCGCGCAGCGCCGCCGCCTTGGCCGGCTCGATTGCCGCATACGGATCGCGCTCGTGTCCCTGGTAGACGATCCAGAGCCGGGGCTCTCCCCGGAGGCACCGCGCCGGGTGGGCGCACTCCACGGCGGTGAGGCGGCCCGCCTGGGCGGGCGTCTTGATCAAGAACACATCCGTCGGCTTCGCCCGGCCGCGCAGGTAATAGTCAACGCCGATGTCGACCATCCATCGGTCGTCACGCTTGAATACGATTCCATCGCCCGGCCTTTCGTGTTCCGCGATCACCTTCGCGGCTCCCTCGTAGTTGGCCGGGTAATCACCGAAGGGATCGGGATCGGGGTAGCTCCACCAGTTGTGCGCCTCGGCCTGCCGGATCGCATGCTGATCCGGTATTCCGAGAATGGCGATGAGCGCCACAATGGCTGCGACCCCAATGCCGCGCGCGCCCCGGGCCGCCGCCGAGCGCGGCTCCATCCCCGCGATCCCGAGCCCGGCCGCCACGGCCCACGCGGGCACGGTGAACATCAGGTAGCGGATGTACCAGTAGGAAACCGTGCCCTGCGAGGCGGTCCACAGGACCGCTATCGGGACGAACGCTGTGGCCAGGCTGTAGGCGCTGGCCCTGAGGCTTGGGCCGCGCAGCGATGCTGCGGCGAGCACCAGCACCGCGACAGCGACCGCGGTCGAGTAGAACAACTCGGGCCACAACCTGACCGGCCCGTCCTGCCCGAGCAACTGCGAGAGGGCGGGCCGCGCCAGGCCACCGATCTGCGCGGCCGTCTGCCTGTGCCCCGCGATCATGACCGGCAGGTCCAATGCCACGCCGGCCAGTGCGGCCAGGCAGAATCCGAGCGCGACCTCCCGCCGTCGGCCCACCGAATCCTTGGCTGGACGCCACCAATGCATGGCTGCGCACAGCGCATGCCCGGTGAGCAGGCAGAGCGCCAGCACGTTGAACGCGCCAGCTGCGGCGACAGCCAGCGCGTACAGTACCCACCGCGGCCAGCGGGGCCGCTCCAGCGCGCGCAGCAGTAGCCATGTGGCGAGGGCGGCGAAGAACGTCATCAAGGCGTAGGGCCGCGCCTCCTCGGCGAATCGCGAGACGCTCGGGATGACCGCGAAGACCATGCCTGCCGCCAGCCCGGCGGTGGAACCGCCGAGCCGGCGCCCGGTGAGCGCCACGAGCCCGGCGGTCCCGGTCATCGCTATCAGCGACGGAGCACGCAGGGCGGCCGGGGAGTCACCGAACAGCGCCATCCAGAAATGCATCCCGAGGTAGTAAACGCCCAGGACAGCATCGACGTTATGGACCATGCGCCACAGCTGGGCCACGCTCCGGCTCGCGGCCTGCCAGGTCGCAAGCTCGTCGCGCCACATCACCGCCGCCCTGATCCCATGCCAGCCGATCACGGCCGTCACCAGCATCGGCCAGATCCAGACCGCGCCCATGACGCGCCGCAGCGCCCCCGCAGATTGCACCATTCGGCTGCGCGCAGGCAACGACGTCCCGCCTGGATTGCCCCGCCATCGTCCCGGGCGCGTCATAGTCCCAGTCATCGGGGTCCTATCAGGTCGCCGCTCGCAGGAAACGTCTGCCCGGATCGCATGCTATGAGGCACTAAGTCACAGTTTAGTGGCCCGTCCGCGGTCGGGGAGGTGCCATTCGGGAGGTTCGGGACGGCTCGTTCCCGCGCTACCGGCTGTCTACGTGCTGTTACATGAGAGCTACGCTGTGTGGAAGGCGCGCTTTGTGTCAGCATGCCCGCTGGGAGCCTCATCCAAGCGCGCGGTCGGCACAAACTGGCCGGGGGTGCCACGACCCTGCCGGAATGGTGACATTCTTGGAGACGGTTCCCAGGCACGGGCGGGGCATTGCAGCGGGCCCGCCAGGACGGCGCGAGGCCGGCCGGCCTCGGGTTGGCCGACCCTGCTCGACCCTGGCTGCTGAGCGGCAGCGGCCAGGCGGGTACCAGCAGGACGCAGTGGAGGAAGGGTGCAGATGAGGATCCGCGATCTTGTCTACCGGCTCTATGAGCACAGGCTGGAGGCGTCCCTCTCCCCCCGCACCATCCCGAGGCACGTCGGCGTGATCCTGGATGGCAACCGGAGGTGGGCGCGCTCGGCGGGCCTCGCCGATGTTGCCGACGGCCATCAGAAGGGCGCCGACCATATCTTCGAGCTGCTCGGCTGGTGCCGTCAGGCCGGGGTCGAAGTGGTGACGCTCTGGCTGCTCGCCACCGATAACCTGGCGCGCCCGCCGGCCGAGCTCGCGGCCCTGCTCCGGATCATCGAGGGCACTGTCCAGGAGCTCGTGGCCCAGGGCTGGCATGTCAAGCCGGTGGGTGCCCTCGACCTGCTGCCGGTGGAGACCGCGCAGGTACTCAAGGACGCGGCCGAGGCCACGGCCAACACCCCGGGCCTGCTGGTCAACGTGGCGGTCGGCTACGGGGGCAGGCAGGAGATCGCGGACGCGGTCCGCTCGCTGCTGTACGACCACGCCACCAAGGGGACCAGCATCGAGGAACTCGCCGAGATCCTGGATATCGACCACATCGCTGATCACCTGTACACGGCCGGGCAGCCCGACCCCGACCTGGTCATCAGGACGTCCGGGGAGCAGCGGCTGAGCGGATTCCTGCTCTGGCAGAGCGCGCACTCGGAGTTCTACTTCTGCGACGCCTACTGGCCAGCCTTCCGCCACGTCGACTTCCTGCGCGCCCTCCGCTCATACGCGGCGCGGCACCGGAGGTTCGGCTCCTGAGGCTCCTGGGGCGTGGGTCTTGAACGTGGGTCTTCCGGGGGATGCCCCATCCCGGGTACCGTCGAGGCAGACGGGCGGTGCCTAGCCGCCCGCCGGGAAGGGCCCTCGACATTCTCGAGCTCCGTGTCTTTGCACGCAGGCGAGACGAGCGAAGGGCCGGGGTACGGCCTTTCGTGGGCCGGTCCCGGTCCGGGAGACACTTCTGTGTCCGACCGCGGCGCCGCCCCCGGCGCCCAGGGGAGAACGAGTGGCCAGTTCTTCTGCCCGCCGCGACACGCGGCCCAGCAGCACCGACACTGTCCGTGATGACTCCGCGCGCCCAGGCGCCCGGCGTACTTACGTGCTGGACACCAGCGTCCTGCTCGCCGACCCGGCCGCCATCGGCCGGTTCGCGGAGCACCGCGTTGTCCTGCCGATCGTCGTGATCACGGAACTGGAGGCCAAGCGGCACCACCCTGAGCTCGGCTTCTTTGCCCGGCAGGCTCTCCGCTACTTGGATGACCTGCGGATCGAGTACGGGAGGCTCGATGCCGAGCTGCCGGTCGGCGACGCGGGCGGGACCGTCTGCGTCGAGCTGAACCACGCCGACCCCCAGGTGCTGCCGCCCGGGTTCCGGCTCGGCGACAACGACACGCGGATCTTGTCGGTCGCGCGCAGCCTGGCTGCCGAGGGTAACGACGTGGTGCTGGTCAGCAAGGACTTGCCGTTGCGGGTGAAGGCCGCGTCCATCGGCCTGACCGCCCAGGAGTACCGGGCCGAGCTGCCCGCCGACTCCGGGTGGACCGGCATGACCGAACTTGAGGTCACCGCCGAGGAGATCGGCGAACTGTACGAAACCGGGAAGCTGGACTGCCCGGCAGCGCGCGAACTGCCCTGCCACACCGGCCTGGTGCTGGCCTCGGGCGGGCACGGCGGGCACGGCGGGCACGGCGGGTGCAGCGCCCTCGGCCGGGTGCTCCCGGACAAGTCGGTGCGGCTGGTCCGCGGCGACCGTGAGGCGTTCGGCCTGCGCGGCAGGAGCGCCGAGCAGCGGGTGGCCCTGGATCTGCTGCTCGACCCGGAACTGGGCATCGTCTCGCTCGGCGGCCGGGCGGGCACCGGCAAGTCGGCGCTCGCCCTCTGCGCCGGCCTGGAGGCGGTCATGGATCGGCGCCAGCACCGCAAGGTGGTGGTGTTCCGCCCGCTGTACGCGGTGGGCGGCCAGGAACTCGGCTACCTGCCGGGCTCGGAGGCGGACAAGATGAACCCGTGGGCGCAGGCGGTCTTCGACACGCTGTCCGCGGTAACCACCCAAGATGTGATCGACGACGTGCTGGCCCGCGACATGTTCGAGGTGCTGCCGCTCACCCACATCCGCGGCCGTTCGCTGCATGATTCGTTCGTGATCGTGGACGAGGCTCAGTCCCTGGAACGGGGCGTTCTGCTCACCGTTCTTTCCCGGATTGGCTCCGGGTCGAGGGTGGTGCTCACCCATGACATCGCGCAGCGGGACAACTTGCGGGTGGGCCGGCATGACGGCGTGGTCGCGGTCATCGAGAAGCTCAAGGGCCACCCGCTGTTCGCGCACGTGACCCTGGTCCGGTCGGAGCGGTCCCCGATCGCCGCGCTGGTCACCGAGATGCTTGAGGACTCCGGTTTGTAGGCGGCCACAGGGGTTTGTTGGCCCCGCACCGGTCACGCCACTGCGGCCGGCGCGGTACCGTGACTGCCGACATGAACCATTCACCCCAGGCGTCCGGCCTGCCCGGGCCCGAGCGGCCGGCGATAACGACCCGCACGCCAGTGTCTGTCGTCATGCCCGTGCGTAATGAGGAGCGTCATCTCGAAGAGGCGGTCCAGCATGTGCTCGCACAGGAGTACCCCGCTCCGGTTGAGGTTGTGCTCGCGGTGGGCCCGTCCCGTGACCGGACCCGCGATATAGCCCAACGATTGGCCGACGCTGACTCCCGCGTCACCGTCGTGGCCAACCCAAGCGGGCGGATCCCGGCCGCGGTCAATGCCGCGATCAAGGCCTCGCGGTACCCGATCATCGCGCGCGTCGATGGGCACGCCCTGATCCCGGCGGGCTACCTGCAGCAGGCGGTCCGCACTCTGCAGGAGACGGGCGCGGACAACGTGGGCGGCATCATGGCCGCCGAGGGCGGCACTCCGTTCGAGGAGGCCGTGGCCTGGGCGATGACCTCCAAGGCGGGGGTCGGCGGGGCGCGGTTCCACACCGGGGGCAGGGCCGGCCCGGTGGACTCGGTGTACCTGGGGGCGTACCGCCGTGCCGCGATCGAGCAGGTCGGCGGCTATGACGAGGCCTACCAGCGGGCCGAGGACTGGGAGATGAACCACCGGATCCGGCTATCCGGCGGCCTGGTCTGGTTCCAGCCGAAGCTCCGGGTGACCTACCGGCCGCGGGCCAGCGTGGCTGCCCTCGGCGCGCAGTACTTCCACTACGGCCGGTGGCGCCGGGTGGTGGCCCGCCAGCATGCGGGCACCATCAACCTGCGTTACCTGGCGCCGCCGACCGCGGTACTGGCGCTCGCCGCCGGGACCCTGGCCGGCCTGGCCGGAGCCATATTCGGCCCGGGCTGGCTGCTCGCCGGGTTCATCATTCCGGCGGCCTACCTGGCAGGCGTGCTGGGGGTCGCGGCGCTGGCGGCACGGACCGTGCCGGCCCGGGTGGTAGCGCGGATCCCCTTGGTCGTGCCGACCATGCACATCTGCTGGGGCGTCGGCTTCCTGACCAGCCCGCGCAGCCTGATCCCGGGCCGTCGTCCTAAAGCCCGCTAGCCGCGAAAGAGCCTGTCGACCACCCGCTCGGCCGCCTGGCCATCCTCCAGCGCGGCGTACTTCGCGGCGAACGCCTGGTAGGCGCCGGCGTAGCGGTCCGGGACTGCGCTGCTGTCCCGGAGCGCCTCGATGACCTCGGCGGAGGTGGCCAGCAGCGGGCCCGGCGCCTCGGCCTCGAAGTCGAAGTAGAATCCGCGCACGCTGTCCCGGTAGCGCTCCAGGTCGTAGGTAAAGAAGAGCATCGGCCGGCCCGTCCCGGCGAAGTCGAACATGGCGGACGAGTAGTCGGTGATCAGCACGTCGCTGATGAGGTAGAGATCGGTGATGTCGGGGTAACGGGTGACGTCGAGCACGAACCCGTCCGCTGGGTCGAGCGGGTCACGGCGCGCCTTGGTGTGCAGGCGCAGCAGCAGAACGTGGTCACCGCCGAGAGCGTCCGCCGCGGCGGCCAGATCGAGCCGGAGGTCGAACTGGTAACGGCCCTCCCGTATGGCGGCATCGTCACGCCAGGTGGGCGCGTACAACACGACACGCTTGCCGTCCGGCAGGCCGAGTCGCTGCCGGACGGCGGCGGCGCGCTGCTCGCGATCGGGCCCGTGCTGCGACCCGTGCTGCGGCCCGTGTGAAGACCCGTGCAGCGGGTCGTTGCGCGGGTAGCCACCTTCCATGATCTCGCCGTCGTAGCCGAACGCGCGGCGGAAAACGCCCGTGCTGAACCCGTTCGGGGACAGCAGGAGGTCCCAGTGGGTGACATCCTGGCGGAGCAGGTCGTTGTAGATCAGGCCGGTGCCGAACTGCGGCCGGGCGACATCGAAGCCGATGCGCTTCAGTGGGGTCCCGTGCCAGGTCTGCAGGCACGTCTGGCCGTCCCGTTTCATGAACCAGGGCGGCAGCATGTCGTTGAAGATCACATAACGGGCCTGGGCCAGCGCCTCATAGTGTTCCCGGCTGTTCGCGAGCACCACCCGGCCACCGTCCGGGACAGTGAACTGGCCGTCGTGGGTGACCCACGCGCAGTCAAGCTCCGGGTAACGGCGCCGGACCTCTTCGTAGATGGCGCGGGGGTTGCACGAGTAGTGCTGGCCCGTGAAGCTGTCGAAGACAGCGAGGTCGCGCAGCGGCTGGCCGGCGGCTTTCGGGTAGTCCTGGGTGCGCAACTGCCACTGCGCGTAGCGGCCCCGCTCGTCGGGGGCGAGCGCGGTCCGCACGTTCAACTGCAGCGCGTCGGTCCGGTAGGGCTGTGCCTCGACCTCGTGCAGGCCGGCCGGGTGGTAGCCGGGCAGGCCGGGCAGCAGCCGCCGGGACACCGCGACGGTTACCTCG
>OCZU010002735.1_pt1 | contig 11210 bp, 6 predicted proteins | sample 1539001 | NCBI WGS metagenome assembly OCZU01 (sample SAMEA3539306, study PRJEB22396) | soil metagenome | biome: tundra; feature: field; material: soil | place: USA | collected 2010-05 | depth 0.15 m
GCATGCTCATTGCAAAGATGTTCGGTGTGACGAGCACCACAGGATTGACCCTGGCGTTGTGCCGACGCGCGCGCACCGTGTTCTGGGCAGGGGTGGGAGCCATGTGCATGATCGTTATGAAGAAGGCGGAGGCGCCGAGCAAAATTGCGCCGAATCTAGATCCGGCAGTAGAGCCCTCCCACGGCGAATAGGCCTCGGAGAATCATCTATGCAGGGGAACAAACGATTTTCGCGTCGACCCACGCGTGACCAGATGAGGTCCGCGTGCCCTTTACCGGGCAGAATCTTGTCGTCGGGCGCTGAGGTTGATTGCAGAACCACAACATAAGAAATGATTTGGTTTTGAGATGAGTTCGGCGAGTGGCGTGCCTACAACATCTCGTGCAACTGCTTCTCGTCATTTTGAGGAACCGTTCACAAAAGGAAGTATCGAGCGCGCTGCGCCGCGGCGCCCGCGAATGTCAAAGCAAGCGGCCTAGGAGTTTCGGTCAATGATTAAGAATTCTGCATTACTCATAATCACGTTCGCCATGCTGACGTTCTGCCCTCTCGGCCGCGCCCAAGGTCAGGAGCCCACGATAGACTCCACTATCGCAGTAGTGAGGGCCAATATGCAGGCAGACCGCGCTGTTCTCATCACAACAGGCATGAATTTCAGCGACAAAGATGGCGCGGCATTCTGGCCGATCTATCAGCAATACGATCACGAACGATCCATACTGGATGATCGTCGCGCTGTCGTCATAAAACAGTACACCCAGAAGTACCCAAAGCTGACCGACGCCGAGGCCAAAGCGATGGCAGGCCAAATGTTGGACTGCGAATTTCGTCTGGCTGAGTTGAAGAAGAAGTACTACAAGAAGTTCAACAGAGTGCTTCCGGCTCTCACCGTGACGAAGTTCTTTCAATTGGAGCACCGTGTGGATTTGATGATGGACATGCAAGTCGAATCCTCCCTTCCTCCTCTAACCCAAGCACAATACACGGCGCCGGAAAGTAGCGTGGCAGAACCGCCTCAGCAATGAGGCGGGCTGCTCATCGACCGCGATTCTCATCCAGGGAGCACTCGATGTTCACCATCATGAAGCGGCTCGTGATCGTCGGCGCAATGCTACTGTCGGCAATCATGGTACTGGGGCAAACCCAGGTCCACACAGAAACGCTCTCGGTGCAAGGCTACCAGGGGCAGACGACAGTCATTCGAAACCATGGGCGTGTGTTCGTGGACGTGCAGGACCTGGCGCGAATCACAAAAGGCTCTCTGAGCTTTGAGCAGGACCGAATCATTCTGACACTCGCTCCGAGCGACGCTTCGGAGCCGGCCCGCGACACCGCCACGAAGTCGGGATTTTCCCTCGCGTTCACGAGGGCCGCGATCGAGGCGATGGCCTCGATACGAGAATGGGGCGGGATGCTGCAGGTGATTGTTCAAAATGGATATCCCGTGGGGAAGGCCATGGCAGGAAACACGATTCGCGCGTACCAGGGTCGAGCCGCCGACAGCGTCGCATTAGCCTCCGCCACTGCATCTACGGACGATGACCACCGCGGGCTCGAGTTGCTGAGGAATGAGTTCAACAATGTGCAGGGCTGGGCTGAGAGCTTTGTTGACGCTCGGAATTCGTTGAGCGCGGCCGACCTGTCGACATCGGAAAACCCGCTCAAGGATGATCAGGATGCCCAGAAGATCATCCATTGTGGTCAATTCCTGGCGCAGATGTTCGGCGGCGGTACCTTCCAGGATGATGTGACGTGTCATTAGCTTCTGAGCACGTGAAAAACACACTTCCCCAATCCATTGCGGTCGGCGACTTCGTATCTGACGCAGCGTCCGCCTCAGCAGCGTCACCTCATCAACGTCGCAAGTGGGCGCACACTGAGGGGCTTCCATTGCCGCTGGGGGTTACCTGGATTGAGGAAGACCAGGCCTGCAATTTTTCGGTGTGTGCTGAACATGCCGAGAGTGTGAACCTGTTTCTCTATTCCCCTGCCGATTTGACAAAGCCTGTTTTGACATTTCAGTTTGATCCTATCCGCAATAAGTCGGGACGGATCTGGCACTGCCGGATCCCGCTCGATCAATTGTGCAATGCCCGGTATTACGGTTACTCGGTTTCAGGGCAGGCCGGCGCTCTCCCCGGTTTCGATCAGGAAAAGGTTCTTCTCGATCCGTATGCGAAAGGAGTTCTGTTTCCGCCCGCATTTGACCGCAAGCTGGCCATGGCACCGGGTCCGAATGCCGGAAGAGCGCCTCTGGGGGTTTTGCCCGGGCAACAAGTTGCTTTTGATTGGGCAGGAGATGTTTCACCTCGGCCCGAATCGGATGCGATCATTTATGAACTTCACGTCAAGGGATTTACGCGCCATCCCAATTCCGGCGTGCATCCATCCCGAGCCGGAACCTATACCGGCCTGATCGAAAAGGTCCCATATCTCAAGGACCTTGGAATCACCGTTGTCGAGCTGATGCCCGTCTTTCAGCGCGACCCTCACGAAAAAGACTATTGGGGCTACATGCCTTTGAACTTCTTCGCCGCTCACGCGGAGTATGGCGCCCATGGCGATGATGAGCACCATGTCGAATTCAAGAATATGGTCAAGGCCTTTCACGAAGCCAGAATCGCCGTAGTGCTCGACGTTGTGTACAACCATACGTGTGAAGGAGATCACCTCGGGCCAATCTACAGCCTCAAGGGTTTCGATGCGGGCGGTTATTACATGCTGTCACCCGACCCGGCGAACCCGTATGCCAATCACTCCGGCACCGGCAACACGTTGAATTTCAGTCAGCCGCACGTGCGCAAAATGGTTATGGACAGCCTGCGGTACTGGAAGAACGAGATGCACATCGACGGTTTCCGCTTCGATCTGGCATCGGTTTTCAGCCGCAATGCCGATGGATCACTGAATTGGGGAGATGCTCCCATATTCAGCGAAATCGCCGCCGACCCGGAGTTGGGTCGATTGGCTTTGATCGCAGAACCTTGGGACGTGGGTTGTTACCAACTCGGACGCGGATTTCCGGGCACGACCTGGCTGCAATGGAACGCGCGTTATCGCGATGATATCCGTCGTTTTGTGAGGGGCGACGCGGGGATGGTCCCGGATCTTATGCGTCGTATCTACGGCAGCGATGACTTGTTTCCGGACAGCCGTGAGCATTCCTATCATGCCTTCCAGACCCTCAACTATATCGATTGCCACGATGGCTTCACACTCTATGATCTCGTTTCTTATAACCACAAAGACAACTGGAAAAACGGTCATGACAATCAAGACGGTATGGACGCGAATTACAGTTGGAACTGCGGACACGAAGGAGACGAGAGCGCGCCAGCGGAGGTTCTGGCACTTCGCCGGAAACAGGCTAAGAACTTCTTCTGCCTCCTCATGCTCTCGAACGGCATCCCAATGTTCCGGGCCGGGGACGAGTTCCTGAATACACAGTTCGGAAACAACAACCCGTATAACCAGGACAACGAAACCAGCTGGCTGGATTGGAGTCAGATCGAGACGAATCCGGACACATTCCGCTTCTTCAAAGGTATGATTGCGTTTCGGAAGTCGCATCCTTCTTTATGTCGTAGCAGGTTCTGGCGCGAAGACATTTCCTGGTACGGCGTGGGACCTACGGTCGATCTATCGCCAGATTCACGCAGCCTGGCTTTCTGCCTGCATGGCGCATCCCAGGGTGATGACGATATTTACGTGATGATCAATGCGTATTGGGAGCCTCTCCGCTTTCAAATCCAGGAAGGCTCACCGCAAGATTGGGTGAGAATTGTGGACACCGACCTGCCAAGTCCGGACGATTTCTCGGAATGTGGTGTGCAACCGCAGCATTCAACGTATCAAGTAGCCGCCCGATCCACGGTTGTACTAGTCCGTCGCATAATAAAGACCATTTTTTAGGACCTCGTTCACGGGTCAGAATCGCTGACAAGGGCGGCTCCGAGTGCTACATTAGGTCGCTAAGGGCGGAGTACTCTACAGAATTCACACCCTGTGCACCTGTTGCTCGATCTGACTGTGACGTGTGGCCGCAATGAAAGCTGCGCTGGCGTTCATTACAATTTGCAGTCTCACACTCCTGCTGGGCTCGCCTGGCGCTTTGGCGCTGGACCCATCGCTGGACATCAGCCAGTATGCGCATAGCGCGTGGACCAGCCGGAACGGGTTCTCCCTGGGCAATGTCTTCGCAATGGCTCAGACGCCCGACGGGTATCTCTGGTTTGCCACGGAATTCGGCATGGTTCGCTTCGACGGCGTTCGCAGGGTCGTGTGGCAACCACCCGGAGGCCAGCATCTTCCGGATAAAGGTGCCTACAGCCTACTTGTAACCCGCGACGGCACTCTCTGGATTGGCACGTTTAGTGGCCTTGCAACCTGGGACGGCGCCAAGCTCACCCATTATCCGGAGCTCGATGGGAAGTTCGTGACATCGATGCTTGAGGATCGGGAGGGAACGGTGTGGGCCGGATTATTGGGCGGCACCGCGGACACTCCGGGAGGGCAGCTGTGCGCAATCCGAAGCGGGCACGCGCAATGCTACTTGAACGAAGGCGCATTCGGGACATTCGTCTGGGGTCTGTATGAGGACAGTTCAGGCGCTCTCTGGGCCGGTGCTGAAGCCGGGCTTTGGCGCTGGAAACCCGGTACTCCTAAGCGCTATCCGATGCCGCAGATGCGGATCAGCGACCTGACGAGGGGCGACGACGGAGGGCTGCTAATTGCAGTCAACGGCGCCGGACTCCAGCAGTTCACCAGAGACAGAGTCGAATCCTACCCGATTCGAGACGCAATGGATCCGAAAAGGGTGCTCCGGGACCACGATGTTGATTCGAATAAGCTGCTCCGGGATCGAAATGGCGGTCTCTGGATCGGAACTGTGCAACGTGGACTTATTCACGTGCATAACGGCCGGGCAGACGTATTCAGAGAATCAGATGGCCTTTCAGGCGACATTGTGATGAGTCTGTGCGAGGATCGCGAAGGCAATATTTGGGTGGCTACTACTGGAGGAATCGACCGTTTCAGAGAACTCCCCGTCACTGCGATCTCTGCAAAGCAAGGCTTGTCCGGTGATTTACCTACATCCGTGGTTGCAGGCGCAGATGGAACCATTTGGATGGCGACTCAAGATGGCTTGACGAGGTGGAAGGATGGGCAGGCTACCATTTTCCGCAAAGCAGATGGACTACCGGATGATGTCTTGCAATCCCTGTTCCAGGATGATCAAGGGCGAATCTGGGTTTTCACAGGGCGCGGATTGGCCTATTTCAAGGATAACAGGTCTATTGCAGTAAATGGAGTACCTAGCACAGAGGTGTACTCCATCACGGGGGACAAAGCGGGTAATCTCTGGCTTTCAGGGAACCAGGGCCTCTCCCACTTGCGGGACGGTCGTTTGGTCGAGCATTTCCCATGGTCGGCACTCGGGCGCCATCAACAAGCCAAGGTCATGGTCTTCGATGGTGAGCGGGGTGGAGTATGGCTTTCATTCTGGAACGATGGTGGTGTCGAGTACTTCAAGGATGGTCAAGTTCGTGCATCCTATACCGCCGCTGACGGTCTGGGAAAAGGCCATGTTCCCGGTCTTCGACTCGATCACGATGGAGCATTGTGGGCGGCAACCGAGGATGGCGGTCTTAGCCGCATTAAAGACGGTCACATTGCAACCATGACTACAAGGAATGGTTTGCCGTGCAACACGATCCACTGGTCGATAGAAGATAACGATCTCTCGTTATGGCTGTATACAGCTTGCGGCCTAGTGCGCATCGTTCGGTCTGAGCTGGCCGGGTGGATCGCCGACCCGACGCGCACGATTGATACGACGACCTTTGATGCGGCGGACGGTGTCAAGCTTCACTCGATTTCGCCCAACTCTTTCGGTCCACCCTTTGCGAAAGCCCCCGACGGCAAATTGTGGTTTCTGATGGGGGAAGGCCTCGCGACCGTCGATCCCCATCATCTTGCTTTCAATAAACTTCCCCCACCGGTGCACATCGAGCAAATCATAGCCGACCACACGACGTATTGGCAGAACTTACCTGGCGCGACAGCTTCCCGTGTGCATCTGCCGGCGCGAACTCGCGATCTTCAGATCGACTACACCTCTCTCAGCCTCACTTCGCCGGAGAAGGTTCACTTCAAGTACAAACTCGAGGGGCAAGACAGCGACTGGCGAGAGGTGATCAACGACCGCGAAGTGCAATATTCAAACTTGCGTCCCGGGCCATACCGGTTTCGTGTAGTCGCGGCTAATAACAGCGGAGTGTGGAACGAGCAGGGGGACGCGCTGGAGTTCTCCGTTTTGCCGGCGTACTACCAGACGAACTGGTTTCGCGCGTTATGTGCGACCGCTTTCATGGCGTTGTTGTGGGCGGCCTACCAATACCGCATCCGGCGATTGCATCATGACTTTGAGATGACGCTGGAGGCGCGGATTGGCGAGAGAACACGAATCGCCCGAGACCTGCACGATACTCTGCTGCAGAGCTTCCATGGATTGCTGCTCCGGTTCCAAACGGTTTCTATACTGTTACCAGAGCGCCCGATCGAGGCAAAGGAGAAACTGGACAGTGCGATCGAGCAGGCTGCCGGCGCGATCACGGAAGGGCGAGATTCGGTGCAAGGACTGCGCGCCTCCACGGTCGAGCGCAATGATCTAGCGCTCGCTATAAGCACCCTCGGAGAGGAACTCGAAAACGACTCAAGCAATCATCGACCTGCAACTTTCCGTGTAGCGGTTGAGGGCCAGCCGAGAGACCTCCATCCCATCCTCCGTGACGAAATCTACAAAATCGCTGCCGAAGCGCTCCGCAATGCCTTTCATCACGCCCAAGCGAAGCAGGTAGAAGTTGAAATCCGCTACGACCATGACCAATTCCGATTGCGCGTACGCGATGACGGAAAGGGCATGGATGCGGCGGTCCTCTCCAGCAATGGCCTTGAGGGCCACTATGGCTTGCGCGGCATGCGCGAACGAGCCACACTTATCCAAAGCAAGCTGGTGGTGTGGAGCGAAGTCGCTACTGGCACAGAAGTGGAACTGCGGGTTCCGGCCAGCGCTGCCTATATGACAGATCGCAAACATTCATGGTTGTTGCAAAAATTTGCCGGAAAGACGAAGGCATAAATTCATGAACGCCGGGAGTTCGCAAATTCGGATTCTTACGGCGACGTTTCGGGAACGGCTTGTCATTCACGATCCCCGCACGATCCGAACAGCAGTGTTGTGCGGTTTTCTCTCGTACCTTCTATTAGCGGCAGTCCCGATTCAGGCCCTCGATCCGAACCTGCGCCTCACCCAGTACATGCACAAATCTTGGGGAACCCAAGATGGCTCCCTGCCGGCTTCGATGTCTTCAATCACGCAAACTTCCGATGGTTTCCTATGGTTCTCAGCCCTGTCCCAAGGACTTTACAGGTTTGATGGTGTTCGATTTGTTCCCACGGCTTTGCCTGTGCTTGATAAAGCGCTGAGCACGATCGTAAACGTCTATGGGGACCATGCTGGTGGGCTATGGGCAATCGGCGAGCGGGACATCGTTCACCTAAAGAGCGGCACGATCATTTCTCATTTCGAGTTGGATGGGTTCCAGAGTTTTGAACACATTAGCGAGGATCCTCAGGGCTCGTTGTGGGTGGTGCGGGGCGGGGCTCATATAGCAGATGCACCCCTTTGCCGTATTACCGACCAAGCCGTCAAGTGTTTCGGAAAATCAGATGGAGTACCGATTTCCCCCGCCGACTCGCTATTGCCAGACGGAGAGGGAGGATTTTGGCTTGGCGGGCAAACAGGGCTCGTCCACTGGCATGATGGCGCATCGGAAACTCACCCCATCGTAGCGCTGAATTCGAACGCCGGACAGCAGGGAGTGGTGAGTTTGGCGCGCGGTCCCGATGGAACTCTCTGGGTTGGCATAGCGGCAGAAGGACCCGGTCTTGGCCTCGGACGGTTGATAGATGGGATAGCAAAGCCATTTGTGACACCAACTTTTGATGGCACCAAGGTAGTCGTCAACGCGATGATTTTTGACCGCGACGGTAATCTTTGGGTGGGCACCATTGGCAAGGGACTCTTTCGAATTCGTGGCAACTTGGTTGAGCATTTTCAGCACAGCGATGGATTGTCCGGTGATTCTGTACTTTCCCTTTTTGAAGACAGAGAAGGGATCATGTGGGCAGTAACCACGAATGGAATTGATAGCTTTCGCGAACCGCGAATCACTATCTTTTCAGCACGGGAAGGTTTGGGGGCTGATGCAGCTGCAGGCGTTCTGGCCAGCAGAGATGGAACAATCTGGGTAGCAAACGCCGGATCGCTTGATCACATAAAGGACGGTATCGTCTCGTCGATCCGTGCAGAGAATGGTCTTCCGGGTCATCAAGTCTCCTACATGCTAGAGGACCGGGCTGGCAGGCTCTGGGTAGGAGTGGATGACGGACTATATCTGTTCGAGAATGGTCGTTTCCGCCGGGTCCCAGACCCGAACAAAGTGCCTCTTGGAATGGTTGTGGCGCTTACCGAGGACATGGATGGAAATATTTGGGCAGAATGCGCGAGCAAGCCTCGAAAGCTTGTCCGCATTCGCGATTTCCGGGTTCAAGAGGAGTTTCCTGAATCAGAGCTTGCCCCCGGACATAGCCTCGATTCTGATCCACACGGCGGAATTTGGATCGCTACGCTAAAAGGAGATATCGGGCTGTTCCGGAATGGGGCCGTGGAACCAAAGTTTCCGCTGAACCCAGGAGGCGATCCGTTCAATCGCAAGATAATGTCGAAGGCAGATGGCTCCATCCTCGCTGCGTCCGAGAACGGGTTTGTCGAATGGCGGCAGGGTAAAGTTCAGCGGATAACAACGAAGAACGGTCTGCCCTGCAACTCGGTGATTTCGTTTATGGAGGACAAAGAGAATCGCTGGTGGCTGCACACAGGCTGTGGAGTGGTTGAGGTCCCAGATTCCGAACTCGAACGCTGGTGGGCGAATCCGGAAACGATCGTTCAGATTCGAGTCTATGATGTGCTGGATGGAGCGCGGCCGACAGGGTGGCCCTCCTTCAACTCGTCAGCATACTCTGGTGACGGGCGCGTCTGGTTTGCAACTGGATTTGTCGTAGAGATGGTTGACCCATCCAGGCTCTCGCACGATGCGCTGCCTGCGCGACCATACATCGAATCGATGACGATCGACCGAAAGGAGTTTCAAGCAAGCGAAAATCTCAAGCTGTCGCCTCATCCTCGTGACCTGCAGATTGACTACACTTCGCCCTCCTTTTTGATTCCACAGAAGGTAAAGTTTCGTTACCGGCTCGACGGCTATGACCGCGATTGGAAAGACGCCGGTACGCGACGGCAGGCGTTCTACACGGACTTGCCTCCCGGCAATTATTCCTTTCGCGTGATCGCATGCAATAGTGACGGCGTCTGGAACGATAGTGCCGCGAAGCTGGATTTCTACGTCGCCCCCGCGTATTACCAGACGAAGTGGTTTCGGGCTCTCTGCGGATGCATGTTTTTAGCACTACTGTGGGCGGCGTACCAGTGGCGAGTTCGGCAATTGCAGCATGATTTTGAGATGACGCTGGAGACTCGGATCGGCGAGAGAACACGAATTGCCCGGGATCTGCATGACACTCTCCTGCAGAGCTTTCATGGATTGCTGCTCCGGTTCCAAACGGTTTCTGTACTGTTACCAGGGCGGCCGATCGAGGCAAAAGAGAAACTCGACAGTGCAATCGAGCAAGCTGCCGGCGCGATCACGGAGGGACGGGATGCTGTGCAAGGATTGCGCGCCTCCACCGTCGAGCGCAATGATCTTGCGCTCGCTATAAGAACCCTCGGAGAGGAACTCGAAGACGACTCAAACAATCATCGACCTGCAACTTTCCGCGTAGCGGTTGAGGGCCAGGCGAGAGACCTCCACCCAATCCTCCGTGATGAAATCTACAAAATCGCTGCCGAGGCGCTCCGCAACGCCTTCCATCACGCCCAAGCGAAGCAGGTAGAAGTTGAAATCCGTTATGACCGTGACCAATTTCGATTGCGCGTGCGCGACGACGGAAAGGGCATGGATGAGGGGGTTCTCTCCAGCCATGGTCTTGAGGGACACTATGGCTTGCGCGGGATGCGCGAACGAGCCACACTTATCAAAGGTAAGCTGGCGGTGTGGAGCGAAGTCAATGAGGGAACGGAAGTGGAACTGCGCGTTCCTGCCAGCGCCGCCTACGCGACAGATCGCAAAGGTTCCTGGTTGTTGCAAAAAGTTGCCGGAAAGAGCGAAGGCATAAAGTCATGAACGCCGGCAGTTCTCAAATTCGGATTCTCACGGTCGACGACCATCCGGTCGTACGGCAAGGCATCGCGGGTTTGCTCGCTGTTCAGACGGATATCACTTTAGTAGGCGAAGCGTCCAACGGTCGCGAGGCCATTCAGCAATTTCGGGCGCACCGTCCCGATATCACCCTGATGGATTTGCAAATGCCGGAAATGAATGGCATCGACGCGCTCATTGCGATTCGCAGTGAGTTTCCCGCTGCAAAGGTTATTGTCTTGACGACCTACGCAGGCGACGTGCAAATTCTGCGGGCGCTCAAAGCAGGTGCCCATGCCTATCTGCTCAAGAATACGTTGCATAAGGAATTGCTGGACGCGATCCGTGCGGTCCATGCTGGGAAGAAGAGCCTATCGCCAGAGGCCTCGTACGAAATTGCCGAACATGCAACCGATGACGCCCTGACCCCGGCAGAAATCCTGGTGCTGCGACTGATTGCAGCCGGGAACGCCAACAAGCAGATTGCAGATCAGCTTTCGATCACGGAGGAAACCGTCAAAAGCCGGGTCAAATGCATTCTTTCTAAATTGGGCGCCAATGATCGAACGCACGCCGCAATGATCGGGTTGAAGAGAGGGATTATCGAGCTGTAATTTTCGTATCCGCAGACTCCTCTCACCCCCACACCCATGGGAACCTAAAGAGTGACAATTCCAACCCTTTTGGGGGTTTCGACCGGACCTCGCAATGTCAGAAGATTGGTGTGTCTAAGGTGCGACGGTTATATTCCACATTCGCTGGCGGTTGGCCTGGCACAGGTTTGCTTCTCATGCGCTTGGTTATTGGCTCCGCACTGGTTGTGCGGGCGGCTTCCAAGCTGTGGATTGATCCTCCCTTGAACGTCACGATTGTCGCCGTTCTCTCACTCGC
>OCZU010002736.1_pt1 | contig 11210 bp, 13 predicted proteins | sample 1539001 | NCBI WGS metagenome assembly OCZU01 (sample SAMEA3539306, study PRJEB22396) | soil metagenome | biome: tundra; feature: field; material: soil | place: USA | collected 2010-05 | depth 0.15 m
TACGAGATTACAAGGTGACTGGAGTTCAGACGTGTGCTCTTCCGATCTTGAAATCAAAATCCCTTTTAAAGTCAGTAGCACGTATGGCTTTTTTACCAAGAGAATCTTTTGAAAAAATGCCGAAATATAAATATTGTTTGTTGTACAAAACCCTTACATAGGTTTCAAACTGTGCTGAATCACCTTGTACAGGTTCTATTTCAGTAAAGCGGGGAGAAGGTTTTGCGAGCTTCCATTCCGGTTCGTTCAATACACCGTCGACGTGTAATGATGAATGAATTTGTACTGCGTCTATTTCTTTTCTTACTGAATCGGGTTTAAAAATTTCGTTGTTCTGTGCAAGTAGTTGCAGGGGTAGTATACACAGCGGCAGCAATCGCAGGTTTTGGAACATACCGCAATATACGAAGCAGGAAATATTTTTCAGCCGGCGTGGGTGCTATCTCTCTTTCGCAAGCCCCCATATTGACGCGTATCTTCCATCTTCCTCTCAGGTTTTTAGAAAGTGACGCTGGCGAGAGATTGGTAACTTAATGAATTTATACACTATTGTTAATGCTATATTTATGTAAAAATCACACAATTTTCAATTAATTACAGGAGAGCATCGAATATTAAATAGATAGCCCTTCTTTTTCTTCTCTTCTTTTCATAAGTGGGATTATACACCCCTTTTTGGACCCATCTATTGCTATATTATTTAATATGGAACCCCTATTTTAACTTGGGACAAAAAAAAGGTTAAGATTTTTGGATAAAGAAGTCCCTTTATTTATTTACTACAGACTGAGGTCTCTTTAACAACTTTATAGCCATAGTCAATATCCTTCTTTGATATTTCCCTTAACATTGTCTCATTTAAACTTTCTGGATTCATTGTTTTATAATACTGAACAAGTTCTCCGCTATCTTCTGCGGTGATTAATACATATTGCTCCACTATTGAATCAATTAAAGTCTTGGTAGGTTGAATATCTTTTAAAAAAGTAAACTAAACTTATCTGTCTCTAATTTTAATGTGTCCGAAAGGGATAATCTTACTCTTAAATTTTTACTATTGTCATTTATCTCATATACCTTATTGAGCTCAATATTGATTTTTTTTCATTTACTTTTAATTCATTTTCTTGACCTAGCAGCATCGTAAATTTATATTTTGGATTACTCGTAGAATACCCAATTTGAACCATGAATAAAATCCTGATAATTGATGATGAGGAAAAACTCAGAAGTTTGCTAAGCCGTATTATTAAGCTGGAAGGATATAACGTGTTTGAAGCAGGAAATATAAAAGGCGGTTTAAAAATTCTTGAACATAATCTTGTTGAGGTAATCCTTTGCGATGTCAAATTACCTGATGGCAACGGTGTGGATCTCATCAAAGAAGTAAAAGCCCAATATCCGCTTGTTGAAATAATATTGATTACCGCTTATGGCAATATTCCCGATGGGGTGTTGGCCATGAAGAATGGTGCATTCGATTATATAACTAAAGGAGATGATAATGGAAGAATAATACCCTTGTTGGCCAAAGCGATCGAGAAAGTGAAATTCCGGACCCGCATTCAGGATTTGGAAAAACAGGTAGCCCAAAAATATAATTTTGAAAGTATTATCGGAAAATCAAAAGCCCTCCTTGAGGTAATGGCACTTGCGCAAAAAGTAGCCCCAACAAATGCAAATGTGCTGCTGTTAGGCGAAACCGGCACCGGTAAGGAAGTATTCGCCCAGGCGATTCATGCTGTAAGTGCAAGGTCGGGTAAACCATTTCTGGCTATAAATTGCAGTGCATTTACCAAAGACCTTTTGGAAAGTGAAATATTTGGTTATAAAGCGGGCGCATTCACAGGTGCTTTGAAAGATAAGAAGGGCTTAATTGAAGAAGCCGATTCAGGCACCATTTTTTTGGATGAAATTGGGGAAATGCCCTTTGAATTGCAGTCAAAATTACTTCGGGTATTAGAAACCGGCGAATTCATAAAGGTGGGAGATACAACTACTACCCGGGTGGATGTAAGAATTATAGCGGCAACCAACAGGGATTTACAAAAGGAGGTGGAGGCATCAAAATTCAGGGAAGACCTCTTCTACCGCCTTAATGTTTTTACCATTTCCCTTCCACCGCTCCGCGAAAGAAAAGATGATATTCCTGAATTAGCGCAGTACTTCCTTAAAATATTTTCTGGCAAAACAAAATCGGTAGCTCACACTATGAGCAAAGAGTTCTTAGAACATTTGCAACAACATGAATGGAGGGGCAATATTCGGGAATTAAAAAATGTAATGGAAAGGGCTGTGATATTGGCCAATGGCCCTGAACTCACTCTTGAAAATCTCCCGCTGGATCTGCAGGTTTCCAATTTCAATCCAAAAATGGGTCATTACTCTTTTGATTTAGCTATGGTTGAAAAACAGCATATTGAAAGGGTACTTATTTATACAAAGGGTAATAAAACAGAAGCTGCCAGGCTTCTGAACATTGGATTAACGACCCTTTACAGGAAAATCGAAGAATATAACCTTTCTAAATAATTCAACTCCATTCCGTTTTGAAAAAAGAGCTTTTCATTTTGGAAGGGTTTATGATTCATTGCCAGCTAATCAAAATTTTAAATTAATTCTAAAAGCCTTTCTGGGTAAGGAGTTTCCAAAATTATTCCTGGTTCCTATTCTTCAGGCACTTCTTTTGGCAATAGAAAATGGCAGGGAAAGAAATACTAATTATTTATTTGATGCATTTCCATTGGAACGATAAGGCTAAGGACGTAATAAGGATCGTAATATTCTGGCTCATTATTGCTTCCCTTGTTTATATTATTTTTTTGAAGATAAAAATTTTATTTCATTAATCACAATTGAAAAATATGATGACCATTATATTAATTCTTGCAGTGCTTATTTGCTTTATGGGCTTTTTTAAGGCAATAAACTTCTTTGATAAAATCTAAATATATGATAGCTCTGTTTATTCTTTCAGCTATAATGTTCTGCTACATCAGTTATGTACGGAAGCGCGTATTGATGTTATATCGGCCGTAAACATTCAGCATATTGAAAGCATTAATGAAGATGTAAAGGAAATTACTGGGGTAGAAGTAAAAGAACGGATCCCTGATAAAATGTTGCAGATTGCAGATGAAGTTGTAAATATTGATTTAACTGCAGATGAATTAATAACCAGGTTAAAAGAGGGAAAGATATATGATCATGCTAAAGTTCAACAGGCATTACAAAACTTTTTTCAGCCTGACAAAATTTTACAGCTTCGTGAACTGGCGTTGAATGAAGTGGCCGGGCAGGTGGAAAGAAAAGTGGATTACCAGATTACAGCCAAACAAAAAAAATTTCGTCATGAACGGTTTTTAGCATGCATTTCTTCCAATCATGAAATAGCTCAAAAAATTATTCGAAAAACTGCACGGCTTGCATCCTATTACAATAGCAAATGGTACGTGCTTTATGTGCAATCTTCCAAAGAATCAGCAGATTAAATTCCTTTAGCGGCGCAAAGGCATTTAATTAATAATTTTAAAAATGCGACCGAATTAGGCGCAGAAGTAATCCGCAAGAAAGGAGAAAATATTGCCAAAATAATTACCGAAACAGTAAGTGAAAAGGACATTACTACCCTCTGCCTGGGTAAGCCCCATTTAAACTTGTTCCAGATTATTTTAAGAACCAGTATATTTAACCAATTACTTCATACCCTTTCAAAAAATAATATTAATCTTGTTATACTTTCCTGATGGCATTGACGGTAAAAAAGAAAATATGGCTGGGTACTTCGTTTTTTTTCCTTTTGTTACTGATAATTGGTGGGGTAGGAATTCATTTTGTGGCCAAATTGAAGGCAGAAAGTAAGAATATTTTGCAGGCTAATTATGAGAGCCTGGCTTATTGCCATACGATGCAACAACAAATGAACACCATTGATTCGGACTATATTCAGGCAGCTAATACATTTGAAAGCGCTTTAAAACAACAGGAAGGCAATATTACAGAACCGGGTGAAAAAGAAGCTACCAATAATCTTAGGGTTCACTTCAACCTTCTGAAATCAGGAGATACTACACATCAGAATATAAAAGCAATTCAAATACAAATACAATCTATCCTGTTTTTAAATATGCAGGCTATTGAAAAGAAAGGTCAAATATCACAAAAGATTGCGGAAAATGCGCTTACAATTATTATTTCACTTGGTTCTCTGGTGTTTTTAATTGCTCTATCATTCATGGTTAATTTTCCTTCAATTGTCACTAATCCAATTAGCCACCTGACAGAAGCAATAAAAGAGATTTCAAACAAAAACTATAAGCACCGGATTCATATTGAAAGTAAGGACGAGTTTGGCAAATTGGCCGATTCCTTTAATGATATGGCTGAGCGTCTTGAATATTTTGAAAGCGGTAACCTGAACAAACTAATGTTTGAAAAGAGACGGGCAGAAGCCGTGATCAACAGTATGAAAGATGCAAGTATTGGTATAGATAAAAATAATGTAATTCTGTTTGCAAATTTCCAGGCCTTACAGTTACTGGGCTTACATTCAGAGGAAGTTTTAGGTAGAAATGCAAATGAACTAAAAAATAAGAATGACTTGTTCCGGTTTTTGATTGATACGAATACTGCAGCCCCTTTCAAAATAGCAATAGAAAACAGGGAAAATTATTTTGTAAAAGAAGTAGTCGAAGTTACACAGGATGAAGAAAGAAGCAGGGTAATTGTTTTAAAGAATATTACCTCTTTTAAAGAGTTGGATGTAGCCAAAACAAATTTCATTTCTACCGTATCTCATGAACTAAAAACACCTTTAGCTTCATCAGATTTTAGTTTGAAGCTTTTAAAAGATGAAAGGATCAGTAAACTTTCTCCTGAACAAAAAGAGCTCATAGAACATTTGCAGCAGGATAACCAGCGAATGCTTAAAATTCTTAGCGAATTATTAAATATGTCCCAGATTGAAACCGGCCGCATTCAACTGGAAGTGAAAGAGGTCAGTCCATCCACGATAATTACAAGTGGCATTGATACGGTTGCCCTCAGCGCAAAAGAAAAAGATATTATCATTACGGATATTACTTCTAGCGGCCTTCCATCGATACTTGCAGATGCCGATAAAACTATCTGGGTCTTAAATAACCTTTTGACTAATGCAATTAAATACTCAAAACCCGGAGGCATAATAGAAGTAAAGGCTTTGCAGGTTAAAAATGAAATCCTTTTTTCAGTGAAAGATGCCGGGCCCGGTATACCTGGAGAATTTTTAACTAAGGTATTTGACAGGTATTATAAAGTGCCAGGCTCAAAAGAAAAAGGTACCGGATTAGGGTTGGCCATATCGAAAGAATTTATTTTGGCACAAAAAGGGAAGATATGGGTGGAAAGTGAAATAGGTAAAGGTTCTGTATTCTATTTCAGCTTGCCGGTACTTTCATAAATTAGTTTCCAAACTTCGGATTTTAAATAGTTTGAACCTAAACTCTATGGTGTAACAGGGCCTTAGGCAATCGTGTAGCCTCAATTAAAAAAGAAAGTTTACCTCAATCATTACAAACGATTCAGCCTAAAATAGCTCCTTCGAATGTGGATGGGTATATTGCTACTTTCCCAAAGGAAGTGAAACTTATAATTTTAAAACAGCGAAGAAGGTAAAGGGTCGTTTTATAACCGTTGATCCGTAATATTTATTTCTAGTAATCCTTTATGTCGGATATCTGTACACCTTGCTGTATAAAGTTCGTGGAGGTTGCAAGGCATCCATACTGAGTTTGAAAACAGTAAACTGGTTTCTCAGTTGGCAACTTCTGCTGATATTGAAAAAATAAACCGGGAAGTAATAGAAGGGGTGAAATTCAAATTTATCGCAAAGAATTTTTTCGGACAGAAACAGATAGCTGAAGAAAATTTTTTAAACGTAACCGAATTGCAAAATGGTAAGTCAGAACTTTATTCAGATGGACAACAACTTTTGGACGACATCCTAATGAACAAGGATTTTAAACATTCACAACAATTACGGCATTTAGCAAACAGACATGAAGGAACGCATTTAAAAATCAGATTTGTGTTAAGCCCCTTATCATTCGTATTTCTATTATCAGGCGACCAACAGTTTCATATCGTTTTAGAAACACTTGACACGGAAGAAGCAACTTATTTGTGGCATACTGACAAAAGCAAACAAGCCCTTATTAGTAAAGTAAAAGAAATTGACAAGCAGCTAAACATAATTCGTAACAAAGGCAGACTAGCATTTTTGGAAACAAATCCTGAAAGTTTTTCAAGAATATTACATGACTATTCAGACAAGAAGAAAGGGTTTATTATCTGGAAAGATTTATTGGAAGAGCAAATCGTATGATCTGCAACTCCCGAGAACTTTATACCACAGACTGTGCGGATATCCGGCAGCTCTTTCCCAATAATCAGCACTCACAAAATTGTTGTCAATCCAATACCATATATTTTCCGCTATATTTTTAACCTAATTCACTTTAATATTTGTTTAATTGTTTGGCTGAAAGATTTTTTGATAATTGCGTGATAAAGTATTAACTTACTTTGAGTATTTTTCATTTTATGACGTTTTTCTAAGAAGGGTATCTAAGCGGTACCCTTTTTTATTCAACAAATGTTCATGGAACGACGATTGAAGAAATATCGTACATTACAGTAATATGGCTTTTGGCGGTTAACGGATTCTTACTCATTCGCAATGACCGAACAACAAAACCGACATGACTGAAACTGAAAGCGGGTAAGCAATGGCGCTTTCACTCTTGGCTTCTCACAGAACCGTACGTGAACCTCTTGATTCATAAAGCCCTTCCGGATGTTGCTGGCAATTTGTAGGCGTGCATTCACTCTACATTGGTTCCATCAGGCGAATTAGGATAGGCATTAGCATTTATCATCAACTTCTATATCTTTACTCAACAGCTGTGGCATGACAGACAGTCATAAAATTCCAGCACAGCAACTACCATATCGTTATGCGTTATAAAACTCTCTAAAAATCATAACACTTTTATGGAAAATAACGGATACTCTCTCAAAAGAACAGCAAGACTTGCTGAACTATTGTATATTCTCATGAGCCTACAAGCCCCCATTGCACTACTCTACGTACCATCACATATTATAGTTGACGGGGATCCTACCGCTTCCATAAATAATATCCTTGCCATGAACTTTTATTTCGTCTGAGCATCGTCAGCCAACTTACCAGCATAATTATATTTATGTTTCTTGCACTTGTTCTACATCGCTTGTTTAACCAGGTGAATGATTTTCAAGCGAAATTATTATTTGCATTTGTACTTCTACAGGTCCCTATGAATTTTATTTTCGAGACGCTCAACTATGCTTCTCTTATGATTGCAAAGGGTGAAATATTGCAAGCAGTTCCAACCGAACAGAAACAGGCTTTGGTGATGCTGTTATGAGAAATTCACAGCTATGGATTAGTTAAAGCAGAAATATTCTGGGGTCTATGGCTTTTACCTTTTGGACAATTGGTTTATAAATCTGGATTTATTCCCAGAATATTTGGCTTTTTGCTGTTCTATGGTGGTATATGTTGGGTAATTGACAATGTTACGTCATTGCTTTTTCCGACAGATAGGCCGCTTGTTTCAGAAATTGTGACGAAGACTGGATGGGCTGGAGAAATTCCAATAATGATGTGGCTTTTAATCAAAGGAGAAAAAAATAATATAACAGCGATTGACAAAAAATAACGAATCCAAATCACTCGGTTCCTATGCTGGCGATCATAGCACCGGGTGTAGTTGCAATTGGCAACGAGCAGGAATTAAAGGATTTTATAGCAAACGACCCTGCAGGATAAATAAATAAATACGAATATTTTCCAATGAAAGCTATAGTGCCAAATATTTCAATTTAAAATTAAGAGCGATGAAAGAATTTATTTTTTACATCCGAAACGAAAGAGATGCAAAGAAATCTTTGACTGAAAACCAATACCTTGACGAGTAGGAAAACTCTTGCTATTTAGCCTTCAGCCACACATCTTTGTTATTTACCACGGCTTGGGTAACAGATCCATCCGTGGCTTTAGAGAATTTAACTGTAAATGTTTGGTCTTCAGTTACAAAATCCAGCTCTGACACCGCCAAAAGGTTGCTCACATCCTGGACATGTTTTATGACTAAATGACCATCGGTAGAGGTAACCTGTGCGATGTCGTCTGCATCACCGTCTCCATCCTTCAGTTCATATTTCCCTTCAAAAGTCTTTAGCTGCTCATCAGTAAGCTTTATGATCTTTTTCAAAGGAGGAGTATAATCGTCGGCAACACGGTTCCAAATGTCACGGTTAAATGCCAAAACCTGCGTTATGTCCCCTGTGCTGCTTTTAGTGAATTTAAGCGGGAAGTGGTCTTCGTCATTATAAAACTCAAGGTCGGCGGTTTGTTTGAAAGGGATCTCCTTTTGATCCCAAAGCTGTTTGAGCACCAGGTGACCGTCCTGTAGCATGATCTGCAGGAAAGCCATCGCATTGTCTTTAAACTGGAACTTTCCAACAAAGGGCTTTAGGCGAGCCAAAGTATCTGCAGCCCTGGTTTGGGCCGAAAGTTTAACAGGATTGAAAGGCTCCGAGTAAAGGGCCAGCACCAATATTAGAGCGAAGGAATACTTTTTCATGTTTGTAAAATTAAATTGCTTAAATGGGTTGGGTTTGATGGTGTGCTTACAGCTCTTTTCAAAGGCATAAAAATAAATTAGTATTTTTAAAATAAAAAAATAAAATGAAAAGGACAGCAGCACTGTATTGGATTTTTACCATCTTGTTTGCAGCGCTTATGGCTTTCTCTGCTATTGGCGGGATTAAGCCCTCTGAAGATGCAATAAAACTTTTGCATGACGCTCTTGGATATCCGGTCTATTTTATCCGGTTCATCAGCATTGCAAAATTACTTGGTATCATAGCAATTTTAATCCCAGGTTTGAATAAAATAAAGGAATGGGCTTATGCAGGTTTGTTCTTTGATTTGGCTGGCGCCATTTATTCAAACATTGCTGTTGGAGGAGTTGACCCAAGACTTACCTTCCTGCTTATATGGGTTGCAGCAGGTGTCCTATCCTATTATTACTGGAATAAAACAATGATTGGGTAAATTATCATATGAAGCATGTTTCAAAAATAGCTCCCTCTAATGTAGATGAGTATATTGCTACTTTCCCAAAGGAAGTGAAACAATTAATGGAAGATATGCGAAGAGCAATTAAAACGGCAGCCCCTGATGCAGAAGAAATGATCAGCTATGGGATGCCTGCCTACAAACAATATGGCATCCTGGTATATTTTGCTGCTTACAAAAACCATATCGGTTTATATGCCCTGCCTACCGGACACCAGGCATTCAAAACAGAATTATCGGTTTATAAAACAGGAAAAGGATCCGTTCAGTTCCCCCTTGATAAACCGCTGCCATTAAGCTTAATAAAGAAAATCGTGAAATTCAGGGTGAAAGAAAATATTGAAAGAGTTAATTTGAAAGCGGCAGTGAAAAATAATAATAAGCATTAAACAAATGATTGAAGTTTTTAAAACAGATGTTCAGGATGCTGAAACTGCAAAGGCTGTGGTCCAAAAACTTCTTTGCCATTTTCCTAATAGCAGAATAAATTTTGATTTGCATGATTGCGATAAAATATTAAGGGTGGAAGGCGAATGCATTTCAGTTGAAAAAATAAAGGAACTGATATCCCTGGAAGGCTATCAGGCAATAGCTTTGCAGTAAATGGCTGAACGATTAAACAGTAATTTTTTTGCCCTAATATTGAAACTACTTCCAGCCGTATAACCGCTGAATTCCTTTTATAGCAGAATGTTCGTATATCCTTTTTATTTAAACAAATAAAGACCGTTTGGTTTATTTAGTTTCCCCTTTTATTTAGAACCCGGGAATCTTTATTTTCATTTTTTCGATAACTGTGTAGAAAAAAATGAATTTATTAGCTTAATAAAATCAAATTTATTTATGCCCAATTTTTTTCAATTTCTTCTTTGCAGTAATCACATCTAAAAAATAAATTAGACTAATAGAAAAGCTTTGCGATTGCGGGCCAATTATGGTCTTATTCAAATTAGCAAAATAATTTTTTTGAAAAGCAGAGACGCTTTTTTCTCCGATACTTTTTCCTTCTATATTAATGAAACGGCCCTCGTCAAACGCCCCGTAAAAACAATATCGCCGCTAGTCAAATTATAGTTTTAGTTTACGTTTTGTATAAACAGTTCGACTGGTGCAACTAAATTGCCTAAAGTATTCAATAAATAAAACAGATAAAGATCCCCCTTGCTTGCTCCAGTAATGCCTTAAGCGCAAAGTAGCGCCAATTTTATTGGTAAAGTTGTATTTAAAATTGAAAATATTTTCAACAGTTTTTATTGTCCTTTTCGAAAAAATGATGGTATCAATTATTACTTCGCAATTAATGTTTGGCATGGTAGCGGCCCAGTCTCAATTGTTTCGCTGGATATCTAAACTTAAAGAATTATCAATAGAGAATTGACTGCCAAAACGACCTTACAGCCGACCCTTCGCCGACATATAATTGCTAAACTTATTCTTTACTTCAAAAAAAATACATAAATAAATTTGCGTAACTCAAGAGTTACCTATATATTTGCGTAACCTTTAAATTACCTATTATGCAAAAAGAAATCAAACTTGAATGGATTTATGAGCAATCTCCAAACGAAGTTTGGGAATATCTCACGCAGGCTGAGCTAATCGCCCTTTGGTTGATGCCCAACAACTTTAACCCAATCGTCGGGCACGAATTTCAATTTCAATCAAAACCAATCCCAAGCCTTGATTTGGATGGTATTTTTCATTGCAAGGTTCTTGAAATAGTTGCTTTTCAAAAATTAATTTATAGTTGGAAAGGTGGCTCGGGCAATGGCTTTTTTACGCTCGATACTGTTGTGGAGTGGACTTTAGAAAAATACGGAAATGGCACGAAGTTGTTCTTAAGGAATTCAGGCTTCAAAGAAGCCAACCTTGCAATCTTTAAAGCAATGACCGATGGCTGGCAAAAAAATATCCAAAAAATGGTTAATCATTTAAACATAATCCATAATGGAAGTACAAAGGTTTGACGCATTCCAAGTAATTGCCGATCCAAGCCGCAGGCAAATGCTGATGATACTTTCAAAGGACAGCATGACTATTAATT
>OCZU010002737.1_pt1 | contig 11208 bp, 14 predicted proteins | sample 1539001 | NCBI WGS metagenome assembly OCZU01 (sample SAMEA3539306, study PRJEB22396) | soil metagenome | biome: tundra; feature: field; material: soil | place: USA | collected 2010-05 | depth 0.15 m
ACTCGCCAGCCCACGCGCTCGCACGTCCCCGGCGATCCACCCGGCGCTCATCGATCGACCCTACCGCCTGCCGCCAAGGCGGCGAGGTGCCGGACGACAGCATCTGCAACGGCCGCAGCCCTCGCGTCGGCGTTCCTTCGCACAGCGCCTGCCCGCGCCTCCCCTGCGGCGATACGTGTTTCGCGCTCGCTCGCAGACCGTTCGAGCCGTCGCTGCGACTCCTGCGTCTTGACAGCGACGGCGCGCTCCATCGCGCGCGCGATGACCGCTTCGGCGTCGGCAGCAGCCTGCGACCGGATCCGATCTGCCTCGGCGCGTCCAGCGTCGACGATCGCGTCGACCTCCTTTTGCACGGCGTCCAAGGCGACGAATACGGGCACGAGTTCAGAGAGGCGCGCTGCTTCCGGGTCAGTCGGAGGCGCAACTCCTGCCATGGCTGCGCCTGGAGGCGACAACCTTCGGAACCGTCGGAGCACGCTGGCCATGGCTGCAACCAGGGTGGACGATTCGTGTCCGGCACAACAGGGCCAATTGTCCTGACTCGGTCGGGCCCAAGCGACCGCCTCGTCAGCTTGATGCGGCGTAGGCCATGTCGGCTGGCGCGCTGGTTCGACCGGATCGACGCAGATAGATCGCGATCGCGATGGAGGTCAGTGCCGCCCAGGCACACCACAACGATGTGAACCCGATGAACGTGATCCATCCGAGAGCGATGACTGCACTCAGGTTGGCAAGACCCAGAAGGACGAGCCACCGGTTGCTCGCCACCAGACAGGAGCCGTACGTGGCGACGATGTAGAGAGCAATGAGGATGCCGGCGTAGCTGATATTTGCGGTGTACGCAATGTGCGATCCGTCAATGCACGCCCCGACAGGGCCACCGATGACGGCCATCACCAGCGTCACAGATGTAATCGTGCCTGCCGGACGAAAGCCTTCATACACTAGCGTCGATGCACGGTGGTCGACCGATCATTGCGGAGGGCGCCGAGAATGAAAGCACGAACGCGACCAAGAGATAGATCGCCGCCGTGCTCGATGTCCAATGCCACATGCCCACACGGGGGCCTGCCACACAAACGACGTCGACCCTCATGGATGGCGAGTAGCACTGGGGTCGCGGCCAGCGGGATCTGACGGCGCGCACCGACCTGGAAACGCGCATCGATACCGAACGCCCCCACAACGATTCCGGTCACGAGGTCCGCCTCGGCCGAGAACCACATCTCTCGTGGACCGTTCTAAATGTATTGCACAATCGACGCGCTTTCGATCACGACGACTTCGCCTCACCGGCCCGCGCCATCGTTGACAAAGTGCTCGCGCTGTACCGACCATTCGGCGAACCGTCGAGCGACGTCACCCGAGCCACGGCCTGCGATTGATTCCGCCAAAGCTGTCTTGGAGACACAGTCCGTTCTCGCTTGAGGATGCTGTTAGACCTCCGGGATCCGACGGCCCGTCACCACATCCATTGACAAGCGCACCCAGTGTTCGGTGGAGCGTGTGGCCCACGAATGCAGCGGGCCCCGACGCAGCTCGTCCAACTCGTCCGCGTCAGTGATCTCACGGGCTGTCCCCGTGACCACGACACTCCAGCCAGCGTGGTAGAGGGGTCGGCTGTCGTCTACCTCGAATACGACAGGCGCACCGCCACCGATGGCGCTCAGCTTCGTGCCTGGCTCAGTACAGAACACGATGGACTCGTCGTAGGCGAGGTAGTTGACTGGGAGGATCAAGGGCTGCCCATCGACAACAAAGCCTATCCTCCCGACGTAGGAATGGAGTTGCAGGAGCTCGATCGACTCTTCTCTGCTGAGCTCGTGAACTCTCGTCTGGGGTTGCCTCTCCACTTCGGTCTCCTCTTAAGACCACTCGTTGGTGTCGCGGACGCTTGCGCCAGGACGTTTGGCCCAGCGGGATTGCGGTCGATTGCCGCTGGGCACCTCGTGCCTCAGGCTCGACACTGTAGCCTCACGGCTGTCACAGGGGCACACCGAGTCATGGAGGTCGTCTGATGATCAACACAATCGTCGTAGGTACGGATGGATCCAGCCATGGGCAGAACGCAGTCACCTGGACCGCCGAGCTTGCACGCCAACTCGGCGCGCGAGTTGTCCTCGTTCACGTGGCACCTCCACTGGGACCGCCAATTGTTGGAGCTGGCGGGTACGTGATGTATGTCCCACAGGACGTTGTCGATCAGACTAGCGCGGACCTGCAGGAGCGGGTGATCACCGAGTTCTGCGAGCCTCTCAGGGCGGCGGGCGTCGAGTGGGGGTCGCGCGTGCAGGGGGGGCAGCCTCCATCGTGCTCGCGGATGTGGCCATGGAGGTGGGGACCCAGCCGATTGTCGTTGGCACCCGAGGCCAGCATGCATTCGGCGAATTGCTCCACGGCAGCACCAGTCACGGGCTGACTCTGCAGACCGAGCTCCCCGGCGGCGTCGTCCCCCTTTGGGCGCACGTAACACGACAGTCGGCCGTCCAAACTCGGGTCTGAGTCTGGATAAGTTCCGAGTTCGACCCTGGACCGGGACTCTGATGAGCGGGGTGTATTCCTGCAGGCACCACTCGGAAAGCGCGGCTCGTGGAACGACCTTGTTGTCGTGGCGCCGCTTCCAGGCCGAGGCAAGATGGCACAGAAATACGCGGCCCACCTCGACTGCGACATCGCTTTCATGCAAAAGGCCCGACGGCCGGAGAGGCGCAACGTCTCCGAGCCGTTGGGTCTGATCGGCGATGTGCGCGACCGTCGCTGCGTCGTCGTTGACGACCTGATCGACACGGCGGGCACCATCACCAACGCTGCTGCCGCCCTCCAGCAGGCAGGAGCGGCAGACATCATCGCGGTGGCGACCCATGCCCTGTTCTCCCCTCCCGCGCAACGGCGTCTGGACGAGTCCGCGATCAGCGAGGTGATCGTGACCGACACTCTGCCCCTTGACCAGGGCGGCCGGCCCGCGCGCATGACGGTGGTGTCAATCGCTCCAATGATCGCGGCCTCGATTCGCGCCGTCTTCGCGGATCAATCGGTTTCCGAGATCTTCCACGGCGAGAACCTGGATTCAGTGTCGCGGGCACCGCGGTGGCACGGCTAGCAACGCCGGCAATCTAGATCAGCCCTTCGACAGCGCTCACCTTCCGATGTATCTCATCGCTGTCCACACCGACGCGATCATCAATCTTGATGACCGTACTCGTGCGCCGAACACCGGTGGCGGTCGCAAGCCTCATGTGGCAGCGCACGAGGAGGGCGAGCACTGCGTCGCGAGGCCCTTCCACCTCGGTCCCCATAGCACCCAGGCGAAAGGCAAGACCGCTTTCCCGGACCATCTCGAGTGCTGCGGCCACGTGCTTGGAGTACGAGCCCGAGCCGTCGTCAGGAGCGATGCTGAACCAGGCAATCATGCCTCCCTCCTTCTGTTCCGGGGATCTCTCGTTTCAAGATCCCTCGCGACCGTCCGTCGACAGTCTACTCGCGGGCCTCGCTGATCAGACTGTGACGCCGCGGGAGACCGCCCGAACTGATCGCCACCACGGGACCCTCGGACGTGCAGGGACCATGGTCACACGGATTCTCATACCTACGGCCCTGGCAGCAAGGGGTGGGTGTTCGCAGGGTTGGGGGTGTGGAATCCATTGAGAGTCGCCACAGGCCATTGCGCATCGCAGTCATCGCTCCGCCCTGGTATCCGCTGCCACCACGCGGCTACGGTGGCGTCGAGCTCGTCGTAACCCTGCTGGCGCGGGAACTGCGTCGACGAGGTCATCTGGTGACCCTGTTCGGTGCAGAAGGATCCGAAATCGGCACGACCGTGTGCGCTCCCCAAGGACTCGATGTCCACCTTGGGCAGTCGACTCAGGTCCTGCACGAGATGACGTATCTCGCGCGAGTCGAGCGGATGTTGCGCCTGCTTGGGCCGTTCGAGGTCATCAGCGACCACGCGGGCTTTGGCGGTGCGCTCGTCACCGGCCTATTCGACACAACTGCGCGGCTGCTTCATACCGTTCACGGTCCGATCGGGGTCAGTGAACTCGAGTTCTTCGATTCGCTGCCCGCTCACGTGAGGCTCATCGCCATCAGCGGCAGCCAGCGCAGCCAGGCACCGCGTCTCCAATGGGCAGGAGTCGTGCACAACGCTGTCGACCTCGATGGGCTTTGGGTGTCTCCGGCTGACCGCGATCCTCGTTACCTGCTGTGCTTGGCGCGCATCTGCGAAGACAAAGGTCAGGACGTCGCCATCGAAGTGGCTCGACGTTGTGGGCTTCCCCTCATCCTCGCCGGGAAGGTTGAGCAGACGCCTGCATCCATCGCATTCTTCCGCAACCGAGTTGAGCCGTTCATCGACGGTGCGCATGTTCGGTACCTTCCCAGCACCACCGGAGTCGAGAAGGCGCGATTGATTGCCGGCGCCACTGCGATGCTCGCGCCGATTAGTTGGCCAGAGCCTTTCGGCCTTTCGATCGTTGAGGCGATGGTCAGCGGCACGCCCGCTGTGTCCTTCCGGCAAGGGGCTGCGCCCGAGTTGATCGAGCCTGGGATAACCGGGTTCCTTGTGGATGACCTCCAGGAGATGGTCGATGCCGTGGGGCAGTCATTCGAGGTTGATCCCTTCGCCTGCGCTCGCTCCGCGCGCGAGCGGTTCAGCCCGCAAGTTATGGCAGGGTCGTATCTGCGCTTGTATCGGCTGGCTCTGACGGGCGCTCAGGCCAGCCGGACCACCGCCGTTAGTACGTCTGATCGCACGGCGGTTGCCTGAAGGGTCAATCGGTTGGAGCGGCGCGAGGCAAGCCGGGCCGCGCCCATACTGTCGACTGCTGGAAGCCTCATGCCGGGCGCCGTAAATTGCCCAGCCCTGCCCCTCCTGAGGGGTGGGACCTTCGACCCTGGCGTCGTGAACGCTCCCGAGAGCAGGATGGCGGGACGGGTGAGCGACCCGCACGGAGACTGTGCCCTGGAGACTGTGTGATGACTGCCGGGCCTCTGACGCGGAGACGCATCGTCGCGGCGATCGATGGTGCGGGGTTATCGTCTCGCGTGATCGCTATCGCTACTGCCGCGGCGCCGATGTTCGATGCGAACGTCGAAGCTGTGCACGTGGTCGAGGCTGAGTTCGCAGCGTCTCAAGCGCGTCAGATCGCCGCTGAAGCCGGCGTGGCCTACTACGCGCTCACCGGACCAGTGCTGCCGACACTCGTGACGTATTTGACGTCGCCGGATGTTGCGGTCGTCGTGGCCGGCGCTTCGACCCGGCGCCGCGCTGATCGGCTGCTCGGAAGACACGCTCTCGCGCTCGCCGCAGCCGCGCAGCGGCCGATGATCATCGCCCCGGTCGGGGCAGACGTTGGCGCGACGCTGCATCGCGTCCTGGTCCCTCTCGACGCCTCTTCACAGACACGAGCGGCACTAAAGGAAACGGTGGCACTCGCGCGTGCCGCCCGCGTCGAAGTCATTGCTCTGCACGTTCACCCGTATCACGCACTGCCGATGTTCACCGACCAGCCGCAGCATGAGCTGCCCGCGTGGTCAGATGAGTTCCTCCGTCGCTACTGGCCGGGGTCAACGCCGCTTCCCCGATTGCTGCATCGAGTGGGGGTGCCGGCGGACGAGATCGCCAGAGCGATGGACGAAACCGGCGCGGATATGCTGGTGCTGGCCTGGAGCCGCGACCTGTCGCCAGGGCGCGCTCGGATCGTGGCCAGGGCTCTGCGAGAGTCGACACCGGTGCTCCTTCTCCCCATCCAACCCTACGAAGCAACCATCGACGGCCGCGACCTCCCCGGCATGGCCTATCGCGGGGTCGCGAGCGCTGTCGTCTAATCCAGGGTTGACGCAATGGCAACGTCGGCGCGGGTGCGGTGTGACGGGGGCGGCGAGTCAGCCAGCCACTCACCCCGGCTGTCGCGCCGCGCGGTCGCCGGCCGCTCCGACGATGGGTGGAGTTCGACGCCGCCGGGCAGGTGGACCACGATGCGCGATTCCCCGTCAATCTCAAGATCGTCTCTCCGGATGGTGATGGTGAGCCGGCTGCCTCGCACCTCCAGCGGCAGCTGGAACATATTCCACTCCGGGGGCAGATGGGGATCGAGTGCCACGCCATCGGGGGTGAGCCGGAGCCCCGCAAAGCCGAACGCGAGCGCCTGCCACAAGGTCCCCAGGGTGGCGAGGTGCAGTCCCCCAGCGGTCGTGCTGGTGACGTCATCGAGATCCAAGCGGCCGACCAGCCGGAGCAGCTCCAAGGCCTCGTCGAGGCGGCCGGCACGAGCCAGGAGTCCGGCATGAATTCCGGGTGACAGAGAGCTGCCGTGCGCGGTTCGAGGCTCGTAGTACGCGAGGTTCGGACCGAGCGAGCCGGGAGCAACCTCCTCTGGGACCATGTGGTGGAGCATTAGGACGTCAGCCTGCTTGATGATCTGCGATCGGCTGACAAGATCTTGTCCGAAGAGCAAGTCTGCAGCCACTGGGCGCCGAGAGACCGCCTTTGACAGGTCGAAGACGTCAAGGGCGTAGAACCCGGCGAACTGCTCGTAGAGCTGGGTGGCCGGGTCGTACCCATCGACCATGCCGGCGGCAAGCGCGCCCCAATGCCGGCGCTCATCGTCCGTGAGGCGCCTGAGTCCGTCGTCATGCAACTGCAGCGCGCGGCGAAGATTCCAGCGCGCCATCACATTGGTGAAGGCGTTGTCATTGACGATCTCGTGGTACTCGTCGGGACCGATGACCGCGTCGATGTGCACCCGGCCAGCGGGGTCGCGGCGACAGCGCGACGCCCAGTATCGTGCTGTATCGATCACGAGATCGGCGCCCGGGCCGGCCATGAATTCGGCGTCGCCGGTCCAGTCCGCGTAGAAGCAAGCGGCCCAGGCGACGTCAGCCGCGATGTGCTCCTCGTACTCCCCGGTGCGAACGATCACCTCACGTCCCGTCTGGTCGCTCATCAGCTTCGGGGTCACATCTTCGCCGGTGACCGCGGATTCCCAGGGGAATCGCGCCCCGTCCTTGCCGAACGAGGCAGCACGTGCTCGCGCCGCCGGCAGACGCCGGATCCGGTATTCGAGCATCGCGCGCGCTGCAGCCGGGTGGGTGAGCACAAGAAATGGAAGGACGAACACGTCGGCATCCCAGAACACGTGTCCGCGGTACGCGTCACCGCTCAGGCCGCGAGCACCCACGAACGCCTCGCCGTCATCGGGCACCTGACTCATCAGGTGGAAGAGCGCGAAGCGAACGGCGTGCTGCAATTCGTCATCACCCTCGATCACGACATCCGCCCGCTCCCAGCGTGACGCCCATGCCTCACGGTGCTGACGGAGAAGGTCCTCGACGTCATCAGTCTCCCGAGCACTGAAAGAGTCACCGTCATCACGCCGGTAGTGCGCAACCCGGTCGACGCGCGCCCCCGTTGGTGCTGTGAACGTCTGCGCCGTCGCAGACACTGTCACGGATGTGCCCTCGTCGCTGACGTGCTGGTAGTCGGTGCCGTTGATGCCCCAGCCATGCGCGTCTTCCTGATCAGGAAGGCGCAATGAGACGACGGAGTCCGGGCGCAGATCCAGCGCTTCGATGGCAAGCGCCACCACACCTGGGCGATGGAGGGCCGCCAGACTAAGGGCTCGGACCCGCGTCGTGGCGTCCACAACCTCTTGCCAGAGTACCCCTGTCCGAAGGTCGAGCACGCGTTGCAGCTCAGCCTCGTGCGGCAGGATCGCCGATGTGTCTTGCCAGATCGGGCAGGGAAGTAAGTGCGTCTCCTCACCCTGGCCCTCGAAGGCGCCGTTCACGAAAACCGTTGGCGTCACCGTCGGATGTTGCATGCACGGCGCGCCGCCGCTGCTGATGGTTCCCGAGCCGAGGGTCAATATCACCTGACGGACACGCTCCAGCTTGTGGTCGGCCCCTAAGACGGTGACCGACCAGAGAGCGTCGACGTCGATCCCGGGCAGTTCGTGACCCTCGTGCCGGATCGCTTGATCGCCGAGGAAGGCGAGAAAGGCGGCGGGCCCCCCGCCGACATGAACCACTTCAGGGGGCACCCCCTCTGGCTCCACCCCGACGGAGAGCACCGCAGCTCGCTCTGCTCCGGGGACGAGCATGTAGTGATCGCTCCCCCGCATGCCGCCAAGCGGGCCCATCTCGTCGCCCGCGATGGCAACGAGTGCTGGTCCGATGCCACGTCTCCACCACCTCTTCATCAGCCAGTCGAGCGAGTCGGACTTGTCAGTCAGGCCGATCTCCACATACTTGCCGTCGGTGGTCACCCGCGGGTCGTCGAGACCCGCGGCGCGCGCCTCGCGAGTGGCAAGTTCGACCGCAGCCGCAAGTGACCCAATACCATGCGCCCGAAGACAGTTGCCGACCGCGTCGACCAGTGCCGCGATCTGCGCCTTGGGAGGATCCTGCCAGTCTGGCAGAGGGAGAAGGTCGACCTTGCGCCGGTTGAAGCGGGGGGTGATCGGCGCAGGTGTCAGGCCCTGGGCGACCAGCGCTGCGGCTGCTCGCTCCGCAGCCCGGTCGAGCGCCGCGTCCTCGGTCGCCGTCGCTTGGCGGCGATGAAGCAGCCGCACCCCGCTGGCATCGCACTCGTAGACCTCGGATCCGCGATTGACGCAGAAGTAGAGATGTCCGGGACCTGTTGGGCGGGCTCGTAGCTGGCCATCGATGTTCTCGACATGGGTACCGCTGGTGACAGCCAGGTCCACACCGAGGGTGATGAGCTGCTCGAGTTGGTGGCGAATCAGCGCGCCGTCAGCCCGGCGATCGGGAACGGCAGTGCCATCCCAGTCGAAGACAATGGCCTCGAAGCGGCGGTGCAGCGACTGCGGCAAACGCTCGCGCCGCGCCCCGATCTGAGACTGGCTCGTGACGGTGGACATATCACACAATCCTGAGGCCAAACCGACGCGTTTGGGCTACTTTCACCGGGCAGGCTCGTCTCAGTTGTCGCTGGTGAACGCTCGCCGCTGCCGTGCACCGACTTCTCGCGTTGAGTGCTGCGGCCCCACCCTGGCGGAGGGGCGAAGGTCGGCCGAGGTGCAGGCCAAAAGCCTCTGGACCGCCCTCCGCCGGCGCCGAATACTGGGATTCGTCACCCATGCATCGGAGCGGCGCGCACCGCGGATGCAAGACCGGAGGTAAACGATGAGCGGATGGAGCGACAAGGTCTGGCGGCGAGGTCAAGGAGCTCAGGGTCTGGAGAAGCCGTGATGAACACTAGAACCGGTGACAACGGCGGACGGCGCGAGTTCCACGGTACGGGGTTGTATTGGAGTCTCTTGCTCGGCTTGATCCTCGCCACTGTGATTCTCATCGGCATCGTTCAGAACTCTCAATCCGTGCAGGTCCAGTACCTGGTCTGGCACCTCAACACACCCCTCATCGTGGTTCTGCTGGTCACGATCGTTGCCAGCGTTCTTCTCAGCGCGCTGGTTGGCGTCGCTTGGCGGCACCGCCGTCGTCGGCAACTCGCGGATCAAGAGGAGTTGCGAGGTCTGCGCGGGCGTGTTGCGCGCCCTGCGTCTGCGACGTCGGAAACGCCGACTCTCGAGAGGACCCAGCCGCCCCAGTAACCATCACATCGTTAGCCAGTGGACTCTCCGCTCCCGGCGCCCACACCTTGTGTGCGCTGACAACGCGTCGTGTGCGCTGGCAACGCGCGAGCTGGCGTTGTCGGGCCGCACCCGCGCTGCCTCGACCCGGTCAGTAGGGAGGCACGCCGATGGAGACGGCGAGGTTGCGGTCGTCGAGTCGATAGCCGACCGCCGGCCGGACGGCGACGACACCCTCGACACCGCGGATGAGGTCGATGAGGATCTCCACGTGGCTGCGCCGCTCGATCACCCCGCTGATGTCTACAACACCGTCGATCACGCTGACTTCGAACTCAACCGGATTCAGCCACATGATTCCGTGGATCACACCTTGCACGACATCGCCTCCGCAATGGGCGCAACCGGCGAGCCGGCGCGGGAAGATACCGTTGAGGAGCTCGTTTCGCGCGAGCGCGGAACGAGCCTGAGGCATCCCGCGTCTCGACGATCTCTCGGAGGCACCAACCGAGGTGGCTGCAGCGCTACAGGCGCGGCGGGCTCCGTGGCCTGCCGCGCACACGGTGGATACGACGCCACAAGAGGCAACGCTCGTGGCCCAATGCCTGAGCATCGTCCGCGAAACGCAGCTCAACGCATGATCCGGTGCCACCGGCGTGCCGCGGCCGGCGCGGCGCAGGTCGTGCAGCCCGTCGCGTCGATCAATTCGTGCGCACACTGCCGGATGGATCGCTCTGAGCGCCGGACAGATCGTGGAGCATGGGAGCCACACGTGTTTGCTGGAGCGACACGGCTTCTATGACGACCTGTATTCGAGCCAGTTCCGCGACTACCCTGGAACCCGCCGGCTGAATCCAGCGGGGACATCACTTGGCCTTCACGGAGACGGGACGCGCCGCCACCGTGGGATCTCCGTCGGATGACCCCGGCAGCACGTGACCAATGGCCCTTGTTGCTGCCCGGAGTCATCTGTTCTCCTGCAGAGACGATCACGTGTCGCGGAGGTTCATGCCATGCAAACCCTGACAAGGAATGAGGAACCGGCAACGGGCACGCCGTTGCGGACGATGCTGCCCGCGACCGACCGCTCGGAGGATGCGCACCTGGCAGTCGCCGCCGCAGACCTCGCCAGGCGATCCAGGGCGGCGTCGCACCTGGTCACCGCCTACCAGCTGCCGCCCGGCCTTGTCTACCTGGCCTCCAATCGCGTAAGGCCCAGCGGCCCGTTGGACGCCTTCGAAGATCGGGAGTCGGCTCGATGAGTGCACCTGATCCCGGTACGGGCCCGCAGGTGGACGCGCCTGATCTGAAGGCAGGTCCCGACGATCCATTGCGTCGTCTCACTGTTGCCGAGGTGATGACCAAGGACGTCGTGACGGTGTCGACATCCACACCCGTCAAGCAGGCGGCCGGGCTCATGAGTGAGCGACGGATCGCCGCAATCCCGGTCATCGGCGCAGATGGAACGCTCGTTGGCATTATCTCGGAGACTGACTTCATCGGCAAACGCGTGCACGCCGAAGTGGTGGGTGAGCTGATGTCGGCTCCTGTCGTGACGGCCGGGCCGGGCGACCCCGTCCCGCTGGTGGCGAGGATTCTGCTGGCTCGCAACGTGAAGAGCCTTCCGGTCGTCGACGACGGCGCTCAGGTGGTCGGCATC
>OCZU010002739.1_pt1 | contig 11201 bp, 12 predicted proteins | sample 1539001 | NCBI WGS metagenome assembly OCZU01 (sample SAMEA3539306, study PRJEB22396) | soil metagenome | biome: tundra; feature: field; material: soil | place: USA | collected 2010-05 | depth 0.15 m
TCAGGCTGAGAGGTGGAACGGCGAGAGCGGCCAGCACTGGATCGCGCACCGGGAGCGGCACCTGGCCGGGCACCGGCGGCTCGTCGCGCACCTGTTCGACGCCGCGGCCATCTCGCCGGGCGAGCGGGTGCTTGATGTGGGTTGCGGGTGCGGCGAGACGACGATCGCGGCGGCGCGAGCGGCGGCGGGCCGAGATGATCGTGGTACCGGTGGCGGCGCGCTCGGGGTGGACTTGTCCGCGCCAATGCTGGCGGTCGCCCGGCGCCTCGCGACCGGGGCCGGGCTTGCGAATATCGGATACGTACGCACGGACGCCCAGGTCAGCCCGCTACGCCCGAGGTCCTGCGATGTGATGATCAGCAGCTTCGGGGTGATGTTCTTCGACGACCCGGCCGTGGCGTTCGCGAACATCACCGAGGCGCTCCGGAGGCGTGGCCGGCTCGCCTTCCTGTGCTGGCAGCCGAACCTGCGCAACGAGCTGTTCGGCATCCTGCTGCGCGCATTCCTGGCCGCCGGGAACCTGTCGCCCCCGGCCGAAAGTCCTTTCACCGACCCCAGCTGGGTGTCTGAGCTACTGACCGGAGCGGGCTGCGCGGACGTTCAGATCGACCCGGTCAGCGAGCCGGCCTGGGTCGGCTCCGACGTCGCTGACGTGCTGAGCTACATCCGCGGCATGCGCATGGTCCGCGGCATGACAGCCGAGCTGGCAGATGACGCACTGACCCAGCGAGCGCTGGCCGACATCGCCGAACAATGCGCAGCCCGGCAGCGCCCAGACGGCGTATGGTTCCGTGCCGCCGCCTGGCTGGTCACCGCCCGCAGCCAGCAGTCTCCTTGATCACAACGTCACCCGGTTGCCCGATTTTGCACTATTTCGGGCTCGGTCGCGTTGCTGCAGGGCGGCGACTCAGCGGCCGGTGGCGCGTTCCTCGATCAAGCCGTAGGCGATCGCCTCGTCAACGGTCAGGAATCGCCCTCGGGCAGCATCTTCGCGGATGTCAGTCACGCCGCCGCCCGTGGTCTGCGCGATCCGCAGCCACAGGGCGTCGAGCATGGCACGGGTCTGGTGCTCCTGAGCGGTGATCGCGGAGACCGCGCCGTCGTAGCTCATCGATGGTTCGGACAGCACGAACACCGCGTTCGGGTAGGCCCGCCTGCTGCTGCATGCTGCCAGCACCCCGAGCGCGGCTCCGCCGATCCGGCCAGCCGCGAATGCCAGGACCGGGACACGCACGGTCTCCAGAACGCCGATCACGGTCAGCGCGGCGGGTAGTTCGGCGTCCAGGCCCTGCAGCTCCAGGCGGATCGGCTCATCACCCTCGGCGTCTAGGGTGAGCAGCTGAGCGCACAGCCGGGTGGCTGCCTCGCCATCAAGCAGACCGTGCACCATCACGATGCGCTGCTCGAACAGCCGCTCATATACACGTCCGGGCCAGTGTCCTGGATCTGTCCAGATCCGGATCGGTGCGCTGGTCGGCTCTGGGTACGGAGGCGGAGTCAGCCCCGGTGGCATAGGTACGTCCGGCGGGAACGGCCTGCGCGGCGGGAACGGCGTGCCTGGTCGCTCGGGCGGAGTGGGCCCATCTGGCGGGAACGGGTGCGGAAGAGAACCGGTCAGCTTTGACATCATGCGGGCCTCCCTGGGCGCAACATGTTCGGTGGCTGGTCTCCCGGCTGCGGGGTGACCTGGTGGGGTGGCCGGCTTCCTGCCTGAGGGGTGATCTGGTGGGCTGGCCGGGCTCCCGGCTGCGGGGTGATCTCGTGGGGTGGCCGGTCTCCCAGCCGCCAGGTGATCTCGCTGCCGATGGCGGCGGCGTACCGTTCGAGGGTCGAGGCGCGGACATCTGCCGCCCCAGCCTCCAGCCGGGCGACCGCCGACTGCGAGGTACCCATCCGGGCCGCGATCTCGGTCTGCGACAGGCCGGCCGACTGGCGCTGATCTGCCAGCTCCGCGACAAGGTCACGACGCTGCGCGGTCATGCGCCGCAGTGCCATCTCCCGGAAGCCCGGCAGCAGCGGCACGTCCCCAGGCCCGGCCTGATCATCATCCATATCGCTGACGATATCTCACAATCGAGATCGCCTCAGTGATATATCGCTGACGGCGAACGCAGATCGGGATGGTCGACAGCAGCCATGCGCCCGCCGACCATGGCGGGTAGCGGTAACGCCAGAGGCGCATGATTGGCGTGTCTAGTGCAGATGCCTGAAGTGGCAGAAGTTGCGTTGATCCAATGCAATCCAAATGGCCAGGTACGGCGTCTTTATTGCGTGGCCTCATGCATTTCCGTTGAGCGCAGCCGGTCATTCTATCTCCACTATGACTCAACGGCGTTAATGGCGCGCTTGGCCGCCAGGCAAGGGGTTAAACGATGGGCTCAATCTGGAATGAAAGTCAGATCGGCGGGTACGTGTCACGAGTGCCGGGAAATGTTCCAGGAGCGTTGCCGGCAGCCGGGCAGGTGTATGGCCGATTCCCCGCCCGGTCGGCGCTTCCAGCGCAGCCCGCCGCCATTTCGCCGGGCAATCCTGCCGTCAATCCGATCGGACGGCGTATCGCTGCAGCATTTATCGACTTCGCACTGCTAACCGCCGTATTCGTCAGCATGAGCCTTGTCCTCGGGCAGACCAGCCAGAGGATAGGACACTTCGGACTGTCCCTGTCCTTGTTCAGCGTCATCCGCAACGGGCAGCAGGTCGGCGGCGTCTCGCTCGGTGGGGTCTGGGCTGTGCTGTACCTGCTCATGATGCCGCTGTACTACTTCGCCATGGAGGCGGCGGTCGGCCAGACGGTCGGCAAGTGGCTGCTTGGCCTGCGAGTCCTGCGCGCTGACGGGGAGCGCGCGTCCGCTGGGGCTATCGCAGGGCGGACGCTGCTCCGGCTCGTCGACGGCTTCCCGGTGCTGTACCTGGTCGGATTCATCACCATGCTCGCGACCGGACGACGCCACCAGCGCCTCGGCGATCTGGCGGCAGGGACAGTCGTCGCACGGGTTCAGCCGGCCCGGCACCGGGGCCTGGCGCTGATCCCGATGGCGCTGCTGCCGGTGGCCCTGGTCGCCCTGGTAGCGACTGGACTGTCCGCGGGCCGCGCGCCAGTGACTGCAGGCAGAGCGGCGGTTGGCGCAGACGGTGCACATACGTATCGGGGGCATGGCGTCTCGTTCAGCTATCCCGCCGGGTGGCAGTCAGAGAGCGCCTCCTCGTCAGACGGTGGCGGCACGCGGTTGTGGCAGACCGCGTTTGATTCCGCAACTGGTACTGGTTTAGTATGGATTGGGGCTTACGAGATGGATAGCGCTGTTGTGGCCGGGAACCTAGGGTTGGCAGCCCCGCAGGTAACGCGACAGGTCCGGAGCCGCGCCGAGCATGGCGGTGGTACCGTGCAGGCTGGTCCGCGACAGATCAAGGTAGACGGCTTGCCGAGCCTGCGGTACCGGGTCACCGGCCTGTCGGATGGGACTCCTGTCGAGACCACGCTCGTCGTCATCTTCGATGGCACGACCGAGTACACCGTCGCCTGCAGTTACTTCCACTCTGGTGCCGCCGAGGCACAGGCGGCTTGCGGTCAGGTGCTCAGCACCTTCAGGGCGCCCCGTCCGCAGTCCTCGACCGGGGCGACCGGGGCGACCGGGGCCTCCGGGCCGATGGCTCCGCTGCGAGTTGCCGAGGCGTCCTGCCAGGTTCGACGGCTGCCGGTCGCTTGCCGTGTCGATTCGGCTGCGGTGCGCTCGTCGGGTAGGTAACCGACAGAACCACTGGGAGTAGTTATGCCAGAGAATACAACCGCCTATCCGGCGGATGCCGCTGCAGCCACCTACCTGCTGACCGTCCGCGGCAATGCCGCGCCGCCGACCACCGAAGACACCAGGCAACTGCACAACGCGACCGCCGGCCACCCGGCAGGCGTGGAGGCCGCCCGATCGCTCGGCGACCTGAGTCATCAGGTATTCACCGGGTACGGCGACGGCCAGGCCGGCCAGGTGCTGTTCATCGACTTCTGGAACAGCCTGTCAGGGCTCGGCCAGTTCTTCGGTGATCCTCAGGTCCAGGCCGGCGCCGATCAGCTGTTCAGCAGCAGGGACACGCCGGTGTGGTCAGCCGCGAGCGGATTCGGCGCCTTCCATCTGACCGTTCCGTCCGGCAAGCAGGTGGCCGGCGTGGGCTTGCTCCGCGCCAGCGTCAGCTCGCTGGAGAAGGCCGCGGACGCGTTCACCGGTTACGCCGCCGTGACCATCAACACGAGCCGTCGCCACGGCATCGTGTCCCACTCGGTCTGGACCAGGGTCCCGGGCCCTGGCGAGCAGCCGGCCTTGGAGGTCCTCGGCGTGGACCTGTGGATGGACCCAGCGGAGATGAACAGTTACTACGACCTCGGGCTCGGTTTTGACCAGCTCGGGCCGGTATTCGCAGGAGCGCCGGACACCTCCGTCTGGCAGTCAGCGCCCGGCGACTGGACCGAGTGGTAAACGGTCCGCCGGGGGTAGCGTCAGGCCGCCGCCATCGCCTCTGCTTGACGGAGGCGATGGCGGTCGCGTCGTAGCGTGCTTGTGCCTGACGATGTTCGAGTCCGCGGCGACCGACGGCAGCAGTCTTGGCAGGATGGGCTAGTGGACACTGCGCCGTTCCTCGCCGCCGCCTGCGAGCTGCTCGCGGTCCCCTCGACCGCCGACCGGCCCGGTGAGCTGCGCAAGGCACTCGACTTTGTCGTGGACTTCGTCGGGCCCGGATTCGTGGTGGAACGGTTTGAGTCGGGCGGCAAGCCGAGCGCGCTTTTGTATCGAGGGGCGGAACGACCGCGTTTCCGGATCCTCATGAACGGCCACCTTGATGTGGTGCCAGCTAGCCCGCACCAGTTCAGTCCATATCGCGAGGCCGCTCGCCTGTACGCGCGGGGTGCTCAAGACATGAAGGTATCGGCGCTGGTGCAGGCTCAGGTCTTCCGCGAGCTGGCCGGCCAGGTGCCCTACCCGCTCGGGCTGCAGCTGGTTACCGATGAGGAGGTCGGCGGGCGGGATGGGACGCTGCATCAGCTTGAGCAGGGCGTGACCGGTGAATTTGTTGTCATCGGGGAGTCCAGCGGGTTTGATGTCGTCACTGACTCCAAGGGAATGATCATGGCGACCCTGCGGGCGGTCGGCCGGGGCGCTCATAGCGCGTACCCGTGGCTCGGCGACAACGCTCTGGTCAAGCTGCACCGCAGTCTGGCCAGGGTACTGGCCGCCTACCCGGTCGCGACCGAGGAAGCCTGGCAGACCACTGTCAACCTGGCCAGGATTCACACTCCCAACCAGGCCCGCAATCAGATCCCGGACCTCGCCGAGGCGTGGCTCGACATCCGCTTCCCGCCGGAGGATGCGGACCTGAACGGGAAGACTGCCCAGCAGGTCACCGAGTACCTGGCGAAGTTCTGCGAGGCCGGTGTCACGCCGAAGGTCGAGCAGGCCGACCCGCCGCACCATGCCGACCCGGACCGCCCGGAGGTCAGCGCGCTGTGCCGCGCGATCAGGAATCAGGGCTACCCGGCCGACCTTCTGCGCAAGCACGGTGCCACGGACGGGCGTTTCTACTACCAGCGCGGCATCGACGCCGTCATTGTCGGTGTCCGCGGTGGCGGCATGCACGGCCCGGAGGAGTATGTCGACACCAGCACGATCGCGCCCTATTACCGGGCACTCACGGAGTTTCTCACCAGTCCCTGGGCGGATTGAGCAATGTCGCCAGCCGGGATCATCCCTGCACCGTCACAGACGTGCCTGCAGTCGCGGGTGGGTATCTGGAACTACCTGGGCCGCAAAGATTGGATCCTGCCAGCCGCGGCCGACTCAAGAATTCGCCCGCGGCCGGCAGGAAGCTTAGCTGATGCATCCGCCGCCACTGCGCCTGATGGTGGCATCGTTCGCAGTCCGCGCTTAGCTTCCGGTCACAATGGGCCGGATGATTCCGCGAAGTGATCGGCGCGATTGATCGAGTGTAACGATACCACCAACGAGCGCCTGCCGTTGGCGATTACCTGATGACGGCCCGAAAGAAATGCAAGTGGCGGCATTGTTCCCTGACCGGGGGTCTGAGAACAATGCCGCTTTCTTGGCGGCGCGCTGCCTACCAGTGTGAGTGCTGGTGCCTGTCGTGATAGTGGCCGCCTGGCCAGCCCGGATGGCCCGGCCAGCCCGCTTGGCCCGGCTGGCCCGCACGGCGTTCATCCGGCTGCCAGGTGCGACGCACTCGCCTTCGGATACGGCTGGCGATCAGGACCCCTGCCACACAGGCCACCAGCCAGAACACCAGAAATGCCTTGAGGAACGCGAAGAAAAGCCACCCGCCGCCTGGAATCAGCAGCGCCGCGAGCGACACGACCATCAGCAGCGGCAGCAGTCGCGGGCCGCGGTGGCGGACGATCAAGGGCGCGGTTGCGGGCCGCACGCCGAGCTGCGCTCGCGGCGGCACCGCTCCGGGTCCGGGCAGATCTGCCATGATCGGGCGCAGGTCACCGAATGTCTTGGCGGTCAGCGTTGCCGTGATTCGCTCGTCCAGTTCGGCGAGGGTAAGCCGGCCCTCGGCGTAGTGGTCCCGCAGCCGGGCGGTCACACGGTCCCGGTCAGCATCTGAAATCCGGATTTGATCGTCCATCACTTGTCCCGCCCGCCTCTATCGTTCGTCCTGATCGCCGCGCCCGCGGGCCTCGCCGCCCGCGCTGGCCTCGCTGTCCGCGCTGGCTTCGCTGTCCGTTCCGTCTTCGCTGTCCGTTCCGGTTTCGTCGTCCTGGTCGGCCACATCGCCGGCGAGGATTCGGTACAGCGCGCGCCGGGTCTGCTCGAGCAACTGCTCGGCAGCGCGGATCTGCTCCGGCGTGCCGGCCCGTGCCACCTGCACGATGCCGCCGCCAAGTCGCGCGGCATGGGCGAACAGCGCAGGTACCTCGCAGCCAGCCTGCTGGGCCATGGACTCCCATGCGCCGCGTGCCATCCCCGGGTTGTCCTCTACGTACCGGCGGCCGGCGTCAGTGAGGCTGAATGTGCGGCGGCCACCGGACTCCACGCCGATGATCAGGCCCTCGTCGGCCAGCTGGGACAGGGCCGGATAAACGGCGCCGGGACTTGGCCGCCAGGCGCCCGCGCTGCGCTCTTCGATCTCGGACATGATCTGGTATCCGGTACGCGGGCCTTCCCGCAGCAAAGCCAGGATCGCTGCGCGAACATCCCCCCGGCCGGCTTTCGGGCCGCGGGCTGAGCCGGGACCGGAAGCGCCGGGCCACGCCTGGCCGCGCGAACCGCCGAACCCGCCAAGCCACTGCCACTGGCCTTCCTGACGGCCGAATCCGCCGCCCCACGGTCCACCGCCCCACGGTCCACCGTCCCGCGTTCCGCTGCTCCGGCCGGCACCGGAACCTCTAGCGTGGCCGTGTTCTCGGCGGGTACCGGAGCCGGTGCGGCCGCCGGCCCGCTCTGCGCCTAGGCCTGAGATCTTCGTCATGGCGCTCTGCACCTGGCTGAGCATCTCGCTCACACGACTGACGGCATCGAAGAGGCCAGAGTCGAAGTCCCCTGCCCCGCAGCCTTGCACTGGCATCCCGTACTCCTTCACCTTCTCGCGATACGATCACGATATATCGTTAGCATACGACGAGGGCGACCTGAAGACAAGATATAGCTCGATTGAAGTTGGCGGCCCGGCTAAGTGGCGAGCCGCGCCGCGCTGAAGGCGGGAGACCAGTCTCACAGGTGCAGCATGAGGGCAGCGGCGAGGGCTGCGACCAGACCCAGCAGGATAAGCGTGCGACCCACCGCGACCGCCAGCTGGACCAGTTGGCTTACCAGGCGGACCAGCCCGAAGTTGGCTCGGACCACGATCATGACGAACGCGACCGCGAGCAGCAGGAGCAGGACCGGCGGCTCGGCAGTGACGTGCGCCTGGGTGACTGCCGTGGACGGCGAGCCCTGCGTGCCCGCAGTGGCGAAGCTGGCGTGTGCGATTGCCATCGTCAGCCGAGTGGCTATTGTGGACATGGAAGTCCTCCCGGTGTGTGAAGCGCTGGCCGATTTCCGTCACGGGCGCCCTCGTTGCCGCGAGGGCGCCCGCCCTGTGAGCCAGCCAGGATCGGCTGGCAGCCTTGGCTAGTTCCGCATCCCTGCGTTACCCTTCAGTTAACTTCAGTTAAACTATGTTCCATCGGTGTCATTCCCGCTCCTCAGAGCCTAGCGTTGGCTTAGCCTTCAGGGATACTTCAGAATTAGTAAGAACCGCCTGCCCTAATCTGAGGAACTTAGATCATGCTGGTCACAGAGCGATCGGAACAGGTCGTATAGCTGGGAGTTTGCCGGTGCGACACGAGGTGTCACCGGTTGTTCACTTCAGAACTGAACTTCAGATGAATTGGGGGCGGAGGTGGACGACAACCACGATCCGCGGTGTCGGCTCGCCCGACGCCTACGCGCGCTGCGGGAAGAGCAGTGGCCCGGCGTGAAGGTCACGCAGACTCAGCTGGCCGCGGTGCTTGGTCGGGGCAAGCGGCTCAGCGTGCCGCTGATTTCGTCGTGGGAGTCCACCGCCAATCCGAAGATTCCGCCGATCGCCAGGCTGGAGGCTTATGCCAGCTTCTTTGCCACGAGGCGCTCGGTGGATGGCGAGGCGCCGCGGCTGCTGCAGATCGATGAGCTGACTGGCGCAGAACGCGATGCGCGGGACGAACTAGTGAAGGAATTGCTGCGCCTGCGCAGCGAGGCGCTCAGAGGGCTGGCGCCGGCCGCTGGCCACGTCGCCGATTCGCCGGGCGGAGACTACTGGCGGTTCGCGGATGGCATGCCCATTACCATCGTCTGCGCACAGTTGCCGGCCGACATGCTCGTGGGCATGCCGCACTCCAACCCGGCTGACCCGCACTACGTGGCGCTGTCGGCTTATGCCGACCTCGACGCGCTCTTCGAGCTGCATGGGCACATTCGGGCTGCGAACCCAGCTAGCGAAGTCCACGTGCGGAGTTCTCAGCAACTGAACTACCCGCAGCCGGTGACCGTGGTCGGACGGGTAGCCGACGACTACACCACGCACCTGGTCTTGCTAGGAGGTGTCGACTGGAACCTCGCCACTCGCTCGGTGCTCAATCGCCTGCACCTGCCGGTGCGGCAGGTGCCGGACTGGGATGCCCCTGATGGCCCCTACTTCGAAGCTGATCAAGATGACCTGGTGCCCCGATATCACCCTCGAATGGAGCATCTGGGCGACCGCGAAATGCTGCTGGAAGATGTGGCGCTCTTTGCCCGTGCGATCAATCCGTTTAACCGAAGGCGCACGGTCACGGTATGCAATGGAATCTACGGTAGCGGGACATTCGGAGCTGTCCGGGCTCTCACTGATGCGCAATTTAGGGACCGGAACACCGAATATGCCAGGGCACACTTCGGCGACAGTGATACATTCTGCATCTTGACCCGGGTAACCGTAGAGAACGGCGTGCCGCTGACGCCGGACTGGACGCTGCCGGAGGATCGCCTGTTTGAATGGTCAAGTGTGTCTTGATGGGAGCCATCGAGACTTCGGATCATCATGGTTCGCACCGCGATCTGCTGTGGGTGTCGGGATCATCGTTGCCCTGGCCAGCGCGCGGTCAGGTGGATGCGATCATCGTTCCGACCGTGCGGCCGCTCGCCTATCTCGCTCATGCCGCGCAACTGGCTGCGCAACTGGCGTGCCCGCTCGTGACCCTGCACAGCGGCAAGTGGACGAGTGCACGGGAAGCGGCGAGAAGGGTGCCTTCCGAGGTCAGCCTGATCGCAATCGACATGCCAGGCCCGGCTGGCCTGCAGATGATGGATTTCGAGACCACCCGCCTGACGGCGGGTAGTGTCTTCGCGCGGAGGACTGACACTAGCGCGAAGCGCAACCTCGGGCTCATGCTCAGCCATATGGTCGGCTGGAAGCGGATCATATTCCTGGACGACGACATTCTCGTGCCTGATCCTGCCGATCTCAGCCACGCGGTTGGCTTGCTGGACATCTACAATGCGGTGGGACTGTCGATCGGCGGATTCCCGGATAACTCTGTCGTTTGCCATGCGTACCGGGCGGTAGGCGGAAAGCAGGAGTCGTTCATCGGCGGCGGCGCCCTAGCCGTGGAAATCGGCCGCAACAGGTCGTTCTTCCCGGAAATATACAACGAGGACTGGTTCTACCTGCTCGATCCGACTGGCGGCCTGCAGCCGCTCGCGGTGACCGGCAGAGTCATTCAGGGCAAGTACGATCCCTTTCGGAACGAGGGTCGCGCTCGCCGTGAGGAATTCGGCGATGTCCTCGCGGAAGGAATCTTCTGGCTGCTTGATCAGGGCGGTTCACTGGATCAGGCGGACCTTGGTCACTGGCGTGACTTTATTGGCCGGCGCCGGAGGTTCATCCAGCATGTGCTTGATCTCGTCAACACCGCGACGCTCGATCTTGGCGAGCAGGCCCGGATGGCGGCAGCCTTGCGGGCCGCCCTTGGCCGGCTCGCACTCATCGAGCCAGATTTGTGCCAGAAGTACCTGCAGTCCTGGCTGGCGGACCGGCAGGGCTGGGAGCAGCATGTGCGCAACCTGCCCAGCAGCATCCCGCCGGAAGCCGCGGTGACAGCGTTGTTCCGAGCCGAAGCCGGTCCGGTGAACAGAGTGGTCCGCGTACGGCAGGGGTCCGCGCTCGCCGAGTGATCGGGACTACCCGGCGTCGGCCGGGAGGTCGATGATCCGGCAGGGAACCTCGGTGTTCTCGCTCAGGTGGTAGCTGGCGCACACCCGGTGGTAGCCGTCTGCGATCTGCAGCGCGCGACCTGTAGCTAGATCTCCGCGAACCAGCAGGACCGGCGACAGCGGCTGTCCGTTTTCCGCTTTCTGCACATCCTTCGCGACCTCGGCGTCGTCGCGCGGGAGCAGCGGCAGGCGTGCCGCGCGCAGGATGTCCTTCGCGTGCTTGGTCGCCGCCGGAGCGTCGGCAAGCAGCTGCGTCAGGACTTCCGCCGCCGCGGGCGGCGCGAGCAGCTGCAGATAATCGCCTGCCGCCGGATAGTCATGTGCTGCCGGTGCATCGGCCCAGGTCAGATTTGCCTTCTTAGCCATCGCAGGTCCCTTCCAGCGAGCCCAGATCGCCGACGGCGATCAGATACCCAGTCTGCTGCCTGGCATGCGCGGACCCGGGTGGTAGGAGCTGGCTGGGATACTGAACGGGTGCTCGATGTA
>OCZU010002740.1_pt1 | contig 11199 bp, 9 predicted proteins | sample 1539001 | NCBI WGS metagenome assembly OCZU01 (sample SAMEA3539306, study PRJEB22396) | soil metagenome | biome: tundra; feature: field; material: soil | place: USA | collected 2010-05 | depth 0.15 m
AGATCCCGGGCGAGCAGTACGTGGCCACCGGCCGCACCTATGAGAAGGACGGCTACATCCCCGGCTGGCGCTGCATTCGCGACAAGGACCGACGCATCGTCGTCGCCATATGTTTCAACATGCACCTGGGCGACGCCTGGGAGTGGGCCAACACCGGCGATTATCCGGAGAAGTTCTCAGGCCTCGCCTTTCGGATCGTGCTCAACTATATCACCTACGCCATGACGCACTGAGGTCCGGCGCTCACCCGCCCCAAAACGTCAATCGCAAGGGATTTCCTCGCAAAATCTTCCTCACCGAATCGACCATTGACCCCGCTCTTGGGCGGGAGGGACCTTGATCAATTATCGCGCTCGGGCATATCGCGACGAACTCGAAAGCTGGTCGCATCCGGGCTCTGCTAGCCCACCAGCTAACTCCGCATGCGCAACAGCAGGTAGGCCCCGGCCAGCGCGAAGACCACGTCCGGGCCCCACGCCGCCATCACCGGCTGCAACTGCCCGGCGTCGCCCAACTTCTCGAATAACTGGCCCACACCCAGATAGCCCACCGCGATCCCGATGCTCAGGCCCACCCCCGCCATGGCGCCGCGATTGCCCACCAGGAAGCCGAACGGGATCGCGATCATGGCCATCATCAGGGCGAACAGCGGCACCGAGAACTTGCGATAGAGCCGCACCTGCAGCTTGACCGTGCCTTCGAAGCCGCTTAGCGTCAGGTCTTTGATGTAGTGGTCCAGTTGCAGGAAGTTCATCTGCTTGTCCTGCAGCGCTTCCTTCAGAAAATAGTCCGGCGGTTCGGTCAGCTCGCGGAACGTGGTGGCCTGAAACGCGGTGTACACGTTGCAGAACGCGCCCTTGTATTCGCAGGTCCAGCCGTCTTCGAAAACCCACGTCTTCAGCGGGACGCTCCAGTGAGCCAGGCGGGCGTAAATCTGCCGCTGCAGGCGGAAGGTTTTGGGCTCCAGTTCGAAGACGCTGGCCTCGTTCATCACGCTCTCTTCGCCCGACTTATCGAAGTATTTGTAATTGAAGATGCGCGAAGAGTTATAGCCCATAATCCACGGGTACGGCCTGAGATAAGTCTGGGTGGCGCGGCCCTTGATCTCGTCGCGCAGCGCGTCCTGTTTGCGGTTAGCGCCGGCCACGTAGTAGAAATCGAAAGCGAACAATCCGCCGCTCAACAACATGCTGCCCAGCAGGATAGGCACGGCCAGCCGGTACAAACTCACCCCGCACGCTTTGAACGCCGTGATCTCGTTCTGCTTGCTCATCACGCCGAAGGCCGCCAGCACCGCCACCAGGACGCTGATGGGCAGCATCTCATAGACCAGCTGCGGCGTCAGGAAGAAAAGGTAGGTGAACATCTTCCCCAGCGAAATGTTGTTGCGCAACATGTCGCTGATCAACTCGAAGAAGTTGAAGATGAGCACCAGCGACACAAAACTGGAGAGCATCAGCAACAGGTAAGTGAGGAAGGTGGAGAGGATGTAGGTGTCCACCAACTGCGGCAACAGGGGCAGCCGCCAGGGCGCGAGACCAGCGCGATTCGGACCCACGGCACGGGCCTTCAGCGCCTTGAAAAAATCCGCCATCCGGGCGCGCAGATCGCCGAAGAAATCGCTGTCGCCCGGCTTTTCCAGGCGCGCCAGGAAAATCAGCCCCGCCACGAAGAACACCGCGTTGGGCAGCCACAGCGCTACCGGCACCGGCAAAGTCCTCTGTCGCGCCAGGCCGAGGAGGGAAACAAACGCCAGGTAATAGCAGAAGAACGCCACAAAGATGGCGTTCACGTATCCGGCGGCGCGCCCGCCCTTGCGCGTGGCGATGCCCAGCGGAATCCCCACCATGGCCAGCATGATGCACGCCACCGGCAGCGCGAAACGCCGGTGGAGTTCGATCTGGTACTCGATCCAATCCGGCTTGCTGCGCGGGTAGGCCATCAATTGCCGGGTGCCCATGCCCAGCGAGCGCAGCGGCGTCAAGGAAGGCGGCGCGGCATCGAGCGCCTGCTGACCGTTGGGCGCCACGGTATCGCGCGACATCTGGTCCTTGCTCATCTCGTGGGTCGAGTAATTGCGCAGCGTGAGCTGCATGCGATTGTTCTTGAAGTCCGGGACGGCGATGGCTTCCTCGGCCACCGTAATCATGGGCCCCTGCGCCTGGTCGCGCATCCCGCTCACCCGCTTCTCGGGCGGCGCCACGTCGGCCACGAAAATGTTGCGCCACACGCCGGGGCGGACATCGCCCACGTAAAGAATGGTGTTGGGAAAGTTCTCCACGAACACGCGCGGCGTAATATCGGCGCTCAGCTGCGTGGCCTCCAACTGGTTCCTGATGTCGGTGGATTTGTGGAACGAATAAGGCGTCAGCCGCAGCGTGGCCAGCGCCGCCACGCCGGTGCCCAGCGCGGCGAAAGCCAGCACCGGGGCAATCACCTTGCGGCTGGAGACGCCCGCGGCGCGCATCGCGATGATTTCCCCATCCGCCGCTAACCGGCCCAAGCCGATCAGGATGCCCACCAACACGCCGAACGGAATGGTGAACGGCAGCACGCCGGGAATTGCCAGCACGAACAACTCCATCACCAGCCGCGTGTTGGCTCCGGTGCTTTTCACCAGCAGCTCGAAAATCGGGTCCACCTGGCGCAGGAAAAGGATGAACGTGGCGAGCAGCGTGCCCAGCAGCGCGCTCGAGAAGATCTCGCGAAAAATGTACCGGCCCAGCAGCCGCAGCACAGCTAGCGTCCTTTACCGCGTCATGGCCGGCGCGGAAACCACCGGCAACTTCGGCAGTTCTTCTTCCGCCGGATGCAATTCCAGATCGTCGATCAGGATCGACGGGGCTACCACGCAGGTCTCTGCCGTGAAGCTGCCGCCGCCGACCAGCGCGAACGGCGCGGTGTTGTCCATGTACTCGAAGACCGCGCTATCGTCCCCAGCCGCCAGGATATCCTTCAGCGAGCGCACATTGAATCCGCGGAAGCGCATGCCGCGCACCAACTCCTCGTGCCCGTCCACGTATATCTTGTAGACCAGGATGGGCATGCTCACCGGCCGCCCGCTCTGCTGCCCGCCCATCAGGCGCCGCACTTCGTCCATGCCCGCCGTCGAAGGGAAATCCATCTTGCGCACGATAATCCCGTATGGCTTGCTGCGCGTGCGGCACAGCTCGATCAGTTTCTTCTTCAGTTCGGCGGCCGGAACCGGCTCGCTGGTGCTCACGAACAGGTTGCCGATGGCGGCCGAACTGGCGCCGTAGTTGCCGGGCAGCCGCGCCCGACCGTTGGAGCCTTCGTAACCGCGGACCGGCTGGCGCGTCAGCAGGTAGTTCTTGAGCACGCCCTTTTCGACCAGCCGCAGCGGAAGCGGCGCCACGCCTTCGCGATCCACCGTGTAGCTGCCGAACAGGGGACGGCCGCGCCATTCCTTCTGCGTCGGGTCGTCCACCACGTCGAAGGTGTCGGGCAGCACGCGTGCCCCCATGCGCCCATCCAACTCGCTGTTCTGCGCCCCGCCGCCGCGGCCGCCGTCGGCCACCGGACGCCGCGTGAGCGCCAGATTCCGCGCCAGCACTTCGGCGAAAATCTGCGCCCCCGCCTGCCCCTCGAACAGCACCGGACCGCTGTAATCCTGGCCCATGGGCGCCTTGGCGAGCGCCACCACGTTCTCCGCCAATTCGGCGATGCCGCGGCGCAATTCGGCGTCGCTCGGCAGATGCGCCACATCCAACGCGTGGAACGTCACCGCGTCGCGCAGACTCATGCCATCGGCCGCCTGCGCCACCGCCTGCGCCCGCAGGACGGCCACGCTCTCGGGCTCGCGGATTTCGGTGCCCTCGGAGTTCACCAGGTGCAAGCCGCCCTCGCTCGCGTCCAGTTCCACCCCCGAATTCTTAACGTCCGGATACCGCGTGAAAATCGCCGACAACGCGCGCACCTTGCCGGCCCATTGGTCCTCATCCAACACCAGGCGCTTGATGGGCCGCACCGATTTTACCGGCCCGGCATGGGCGAAATCGTTGAGCTGCTCGTTCTGCTGCATGTTGCGCACGGCCGCCCGTTTGCGCGCGATGGATTCCACGGCCGATTTGTAGGCCGAATCCGCCATCAGCCAGAAATAACGCCGCAGCAGCGGGTAGGAGTCCTCCAGCGGAAACCGCTCCAGATCGTAACGCGACCCGCCGAAGCCGCCGCCTGCAAAGTTGCTGTTGTCGAATTTGTAATCGCCCACGCGCACCTGCACGTCCGGCGAGCGGAAGCGTTCGGTGCGCCTGGAAAGCAGCCCGCCCAGGGTGGCCGACAGGGAGTAACTCTCCTGCTCATCGATCATGTACTCGATGAAGTACGGCGCTTCCAGGTTGGGCAGCGAGAGTTTGCGCGAGCGGCCGATCTCATCGCGCATCGCCTGGAAAATCGGGTCGGGGGGAGGCGCTTGCGCGCTCAACATGTTCAGCGTGCCTAGCGCGCCCAGGCCCGCCGTCAGGGCTAACAGGAGCGGGCCGTGGGCGGCACCGCCGGCCTTCCGGCCGGCTGGCAAGCTAAAGCATGCCCCACCATTTTTCAGGAGCCGCCTCATTTCGCGCGCCCCTTGTTGTTCTCCATACTGGTGGGCTCGGGGAGCAGCGGCGGGCGATCGTTCGACTTGGCCTTTTTCTCGATCTCGATCTCCGACACCAGTATCGCCGGCGCCACCGCGGATACCGGCACGCTACCCGATTCCGCGCCGCAATAGCCATTGAACACTTCCTGCTTGTCCGACGTCGCCAGTATCTTGGAGAAACTGGAAAGCGGCGTGCCGACGATGTCCGCCCCGCGCACCAACTCGTCGGGACGCCCGTCGGCGTACACCCGGTAGACGATCACCGGGATCACCTTGAACGCCTGCAAACCGGCGCGCTGCGTGGTGGTGAACCCTCCCGTGATATCGCGGAAATACAGTCCGTAGGGCTTGTTCTGCTTCTTGACCTCGTCGAGCAGCATCTGGCGCAGCCGCGCCTCGGAGACAGCATTGGTGGATTCCACCAGCAGGTTGCTCTGCCGCGACACTACTTCCAGCCCCGGCTGCCGCCGCCCGTGCCCGTTGGATTTGTCGAAGCCCTTGATGGGCGAGCGCGACATCAGGAACGTCTTCAGAACGCCCTTGTCCACCGCCGTCACGGGGCGCGCCTTGACGCCTTCATCGTCGTAGTCGTACCAGCCGTTGAGGTCGATGCCTCCGGCCTTGCGCCGCGTGGGGTCGAAGACCACGCTCAGAAAGTCGGGCAGCACCTTGGCGCCGACGCTCTTGGTGAACGTCTGTCCTTCGCTTTCGTCCTTCTGCCGGTGGCCTTCGACGCGGTGGCCGAAGATTTCATGAAAGAAGACGCCTGCCGCGCGCCCGGAGAAGATTGCCGGGCCGACGAACGGCTCGGCCTCGGGCGCCTTGAGCAGTTTCGAGACATCGTTGGCCACGCGGTCGATGGCCGCCAGAATCACTTTGTCGTCCGGCAGCCCGGCTTCATCCACCGCCTCAAAAGTCTCGAACGAGCTCACATCGGTGCCATCCGCCGCTTTGGCCGTGGCGCTGATCATGATGCGCGCGAAACCGCGCCCGTGGGCCACGCGCGAGCCTTCGGAATTCACCAGGTAGCGCGTGTCGGTCTGGCACAGCACGGTGACGTGCGAGGTCAGCACGCTCTGGTAGTTCTGAAAGCGCGCCGAGTAGTTGCGGATTCTATCCTGCCACTCCGCCTCGGTGAATTTCAGCTTGCCCGGAACCTGCACGAAGCTGGACGGGGCCTCGGTGGAGAAATCGTCGGAGTCGTCGGCTTCGGCCACCTTGACCTGAGTGTTGGTTTTGATGCGGATCAGCCGTTCCGCCGCGGCGCGATAGGCGCGATCGGTATCCAGCCACAGCCGCCGCTTGATGGAGTCGACGTTGTCCTCGAAAGAAATCAGCGCCCCCGAGGTGAACTGCCCCCGATCCCCACGCACCCGGTGGTAGTTGTCCAACTTCGGGGTGCCGACACGGACGGAGACGTCCAGCGCGCGGCTCTTGCCCGAGTTGGACGAATCCACCGTACCCAGCGTGCCGGTCACGGAGCGGAACTCCTGCTCGGTGATCTCGTAGCTCAGGAAGTACGGAGGTGGATCAGCTTTCTCCTTGAGAACGCTGAAGTTGCGGTTCAGTTCCTGGGACATGGTGTCCAACAGGACGGTGGGCTGGGCTACAGCGTTGGATGCCACAAGGCCCAGCAGTGGCAAACAGAACAAAACTAGGCGGCTCAATCCATCAGAATAACACTGTGAAGGGTACCCGCCATGGCTGACGGCACCGCCGCCGTCAATAACCCCTTGTGTTTAAGCCCGGAGAGGGCCAATCCGTAGCGCCCCCGAATCCCGGTTTTTTCGAAGATGTGCTTGAGGTGAATCTTCACCGTGCCGGTGCGGATTCCCAGGCTCTGTCCGATCTCCCTGTTCTTGTACCCGCGCTCCACCAGGTCCGCGACCTGAGTTTCGCGAGGCGTGAGCGCGGAACGTCCGGCGCGGAGCGGCAGGGGCGAATCGAACGCCAGTTCGTTCTTCATCCAACTCCCTCCCGCCGTTACTGTGCGGATGCAATCGACCAGTTCCGCCAGGGGGGCGGATTTGCGGATCACCCCGGCCGCACCCGCCTGCAGGAAACGCACCGCCTCAGACTCGCTCATCAGGTTTCCCCACACGATCACCGGGACCGGTTTCCTGGCGGTGCTCAGCAGCCGCACCCAGCCCGTCAAGGCGGGCACTCCAAACCCCTTATCCAAGATCAGAAGCGAGGGTTGGAGTTCACGAACCGCGTTCACGGCGTCTTCGACATTCGTGTCTATCGCGACAACGCGCGGTCCATCAATCGATTCCATGAGGCTGCGCAGGCCCTCCATGGCGACCGGTTCGGGGTCACACACCGCCAGAGTATCCAAGGCTAGACTAGTCATCGGCAAGCACGTCTGAATAGTTTAGTGTTGGAATCGGGCGTTCGTCTCAAAAAGTTGCGTGCTAGACGGCGACTCCACCCAGCGAAAACTCCGCGAGGTCGATCCAGCAGTTGCCGAGCGTGTTTTGCACGAACGCCGTGCGCTCGGCGCGGAAACTGCGCGGCCCGGTGTAGCCGTCCCAGAGTTCCTGGGCCCGGCGGTTCACGGCGGCGACCTGGCCGGGCGGAATCTCCTGTGCCAGCGTGATGTGCGGATGGTATACGAAGGGCTCGTCGAACAGCAGCGCCCGCGAGTTCATGGCCGCGTGGATGCGGAACATCTCCTGGGCGCCCTGGCCCAACTCGGCGTAGATCACGTTGGTCACCGGAAACATGCAAATCCGCTCCAGCACGATATCGAAGGGTGTCCAGTTGCCGGCGCACTCGCGCACCTGCTCGCCCGCCACCTGCCAATCTACCGCCAGCGGGCGCGGCGGCAGCACACTGACATGTGCGTGCGGGTTGCACCCTGGCACCAGGTCGCGGCGCAGATCGTCGAGAAAGCGACCCAGCGGATCGGGAATGTAAATCACCAGGGCAAATACATTGAGTCCCTGCTCGGCGGGAATCCGGGACAACACCCCGTTCGGATGAAAACCCATGCTTTCTCCATGGTAACCGTTTTGTAGTCCTTGTCACGACACCCGCGTATGCGACACCCGAGGGACACTTCGGGCTGGAGAAATGAGGCGTTGCTGGCCAGTATGAAAACTTGTTGCGGCCGCGCCGGCCCAGGGGGCACCCCGGCGCGCGCGGCCTCTATCCGATTTGAACGTAACACGAGCCCAACGGCATGGTCCGGCGGAATGCCGTTAAACGATAAAGGGGATTGAGTCGAATTATTTTTTGTTAGCGCAATGGTGACAGTGAGACCAGCCGGGGGGGGTGCTACCGTTGCCGGTCTCCTGTTACGCTTGAAGGTGATGCCGCGCACCGACGACACCAACCCGCTTCTCGACGTGGAATTCCGCATTCCGTTCGACCGCATCCGGGCGGAGCACGTGCAACCCGCCGCCAGCGAGTTGCTGCGGCAAGCCCGCACCAGCCTCGCCTCTCTCGCCGCCCCCAATGGCGAACCATCCTTCGACAGCACGTTGCTTGCCTTGGACACGATGACCGAGGCGCTGGATTGGGCCATGGGCGTGGTGCGCCACCTGGAAGGCGTTGCCACTTACCCCAAACTGCGCGCCGCCTTCAACGCCGCGCAACCCGAGGTCAGCGCCTTTTACACCGGCATCCCGCTGGACGCCGGCCTGTGGCAGAACATCAAGGCGTACGCCGCCAGCCCGGCGGCAGCGCTACTCACGGGCGCCCGGCGGCGCTTCCTGCACAAGACCGTCGACACCTTCCGCCGTCACGGCGCCAATCTGGAGCCCGCCGGCAAGAAACGGCTGGAGGAGATCGACGTCGAGCTGACGCGGATCACCACCAAGTTCGCCGAGAACGTCCAGGACTCGACCAACGCCTTCGAACTCGTCCTTACCAACGAGGCCGACCTGGCCGGGTTGCCGCCATCGGCCATCGCCAGCGCGCGGGAAAGCGCGCAGCGCAAGGGGGTGGAAGGCTGGCGCTTCACGCTACAGGCGCCGGACTACTTCGCGGTGATGACCTACCTCGACCAGAGTGCGATTCGGCGCCAGGTCTACCAGGCATTCGCGGTGCGCGGCGCCACGGCCGGCCGCGATAACCGTCCGCTCATCGTGCGCATCGTCGAACTGCGCCGCGAGAAAGCGGCGCTGCTTGGTTTCGCCAACTTCGCCGACCTGGTGCTGGAAGATCGCATGGCGCACAGCGGCGACCGCGCCCTGGCCTTTCTGGAGGACCTCAAGACCAAGACCGAGCAGCGCTTCCGCCAGGAGAACCAGGAGCTATTCGAATTCCGCCGCTCGCTGGAAGGCGCCGACGCGCCCGAGCCAGCCGCGTGGGACGTTGCCTACTACGCCGAGAAGCAGCGCAGCGCGCTTTACGATTTCGACGAGGAGGCGCTCCGCCCCTACTTCCCCATGGAGCGCGTGGTCGCCGGACTTTTCGAACTCGTCGAGCGCCTCTATGGCATCCGGGTGGAAGAGGAATCCGGCGTCCCCGCATGGGACCCGGACGTGCACTATTACAATGTCCGCGACGAGGAAGGCGGCTTTCTGGGCGGTTTCTATGCCGATTGGCACCCGCGCGAGAACAAGCGCGGCGGCGCCTGGATGGACGGCCTGATTACCGGCGGTCCCACCGCCGGTGGCTTCCGCCCGCACCTGGGATTGATCTGCGGCAACCTCACGCCCCCGGTGGGAGGCCAACCCGCGCTGCTCACGCACCGCGAAGTGGAGACCATCTTCCACGAGTTCGGCCACCTGTTGCACCACCTGTTGAGCCGGGTGGAGATCCGCTCGCTGGCCGGCACCAACGTCGCCTGGGATTTCGTCGAACTGCCCAGCCAGATCATGGAGAACTGGTGCTGGGAGCGGGAGGCGCTGGACCTGTTCGCGCGCCATTACGAGACGGGCGCGCCGATTCCGGACGAACTGTTCCAGAAGATGAGGCGGGCGCGTACTTTCCGCGCGGCCAACGCGCAGATGCGGCAGGTGGGCTTCGGCTTCATCGATCTGCTGCTGCACGTGCGCTACGACGCGGCGCGCGATGGCGACCCGGTGGCGTACACGCGCCGCCTGTTGCAGGAATTCAGCCCGGCCCCGCTGCCCGCCGAGCACGCCATGATCGCCGCCTTCACGCACCTGTTCGCGGCCCCGGTGGGTTACGGCGCGGGATATTACTCCTATAAATGGGCCGAGGTGTTGGAGGCGGACGCCTTCACGCGCTTCCGCGACGGCGGCATTTTCAGCCGCCAGGTCGGCGCCGCCTTCCGCGGCGAGATTCTGTCACGGGGCGACAGCGAAGACCCCGCCGAACTCTATCGCCGCTTCATGGGCCGCGACCCCGACCCACGGGCGCTGCTGGTGCGCTCGGGGCTGGCCTAAGCCGGGCGGCCCGGCAAGCGGACCCAGAGGGTACGCCGCTGCCCCACCGCCTGCCCCACCACCTTCCATTTGGCGAGTTTCCCATGTAACCTGTGGTTGGAGCATGACGATGACACAGACAAGCTCAGCCAAGGTCGAATGGAATCCGGATAAGAAGCACTGGCAGGTGGTGATCCAGGCGGGCGCCGAGGTGATCCGGCGGCAGTGCTCGAAGACGCCGCCGGACGCCGGCGACCCGGAACTGCGCGCCCTGGCCCTAAAGACCGCGCGCGATGAGGGCTACACTCTGGACGAGGCTCAAGTCTCCATCGCGCACTGATGCGGGCATTACCCCGGACCTGATCCGCATCCCGGTGGGCATTGAAGACGTGGCGGACCTGATCGCGGACCTCGACCAGGCGATCGGCGCGGCAGGGGTTTGAGGGGGAGGAAGACAGGCCGGGAGGCCTGTCCTACTCGGGCTCGGCGGTGGCGGCGGGGAACGGTTGCAGGGTTTTCTTCCTGGCGTCCACCCACGCCGGAAAGACTTCGGGGTTCTCCAGCCAGACCAGCATCCACTGCGCCATCTCTTCCTTTTGCGTCCGCTTTTCGGGCGTGCCGCGCGGCGTGACGGCGATCCACCTGGCGCGATCCCTGGCGGCGATGACCTGGCGGCGGCAGTAACGCGCGCGGTCGCGCTGGCCGGCAGCCAGCGAATGGCTATACACCCGCAGCATGGCGCGGAGGGAGTGCTCCAACTCTTCGAAAGTGTGCTGGCGAATGCCGGAATAAGGCTGGTCGAAGGGCAAGCCGGTAGCGCGCAGCAGGTCTCGCAGATAGCTTTCCGATACCGGCGCGAGGCGCCGCAACAGATCCTGCCAGACGGCTTCGGTAATGGCGGCGGGCTGGTCGGCGGCAAGGCAGTCGCGCAGTTGCCGCTTGACGGATCTATTTGCGGAGGGCACGGCGGTAGCGCTCCACCGCGCTCTCGTGCGCGGCGATGTTGGAGGAGAATTCGTGGCCGCCGGAGCCATCGGCGCGGGCCACGAAGTAGAGCGAATCGCTATCCGAGGGGGCGAGCGCGGCGCGGATGGAGGCGAGGCCGGGATTGGCGATGGGGCCGGGCGGCAGGCCGGCGTGGCGGTAGGTATTGTACGGATGCTCGCTTTCCAGATTGCTGCGGTAGATGGCGCCACGGTAATTCCGCTGGAGCAGGGCGGCGTAGATGGTGGTGGGGTCGCAATCGAGCTTCATGCCGAT
>OCZU010002741.1_pt1 | contig 11199 bp, 10 predicted proteins | sample 1539001 | NCBI WGS metagenome assembly OCZU01 (sample SAMEA3539306, study PRJEB22396) | soil metagenome | biome: tundra; feature: field; material: soil | place: USA | collected 2010-05 | depth 0.15 m
GTGCTCTTCCGATCGTTGGGAATCTGCCTTACTGCTTTCAGCAAATGTTGGCAGGTAATCAACCGGAACAATGAAACTTGTGCGCCAGGAACCAAGAGCGAGAAATCTCGATGTTGGTGAAAAACCCATATAGCATGGGTAGCGCAAGGCAAATTCATTTCGCACAGTAAGTTTAGGCATCTCCAGCACAAAACATCTTTGATCACCGTTGATGACGATAAGTGTCTCGTCAGGCGACCAACCTATGGAAATGCTCGTGCCGCCGAATCGCACGGCGCGACTGGCGACGACCCGCGATTTCTCTATGTCGTAAATCTCCATCGTCTTGGGCGGGGCTCCGTGGATGATGGCAAGCATCCGACCTGTCGGACTAACCTGTAAAGCCGCAATGAATGACCAACGCTGAGCCAGTTCACGGCATTCGCCCGCCCGAATAGGCCACGGACGCAACACGATTGTTTGGGGCGGAGGTGGCTGCGAATCGGATGGGGGGCGATATCCAACTGAATAAATAAAGAACCGACGGTCGCGCGGAGTCGTCAAGTCACTGAGCATTCCACCTTCGTAAAGTTGACTGAAAACCAGTTCGGTTGTGGCACTATCACGCACGCTCAACAACCCTTCCCAGGACACGGATACAACATAGTGTCCGCAACTCGAAAAAAGTGCGGCAGAACCTTCGCCTTCCTTCTGGTTGCGAAAATCTCCGACCGTTCGTCCCGTCTGTGCATCCAGAATGACGGTGCGCCCGGAAGTACTCTTGACGACCAAGCGGCGACCATCAGATGAGAAATCAATGTGCGAAGGATGAGCAATGGGGTGAACGGCAAACACCGGCTTGAATTCAGGGAAGCTGAACACGCTGACATCACGGCCACCGAAAAATGCCACATGGTTCTCAGCGGGTGAGAATGCAAACTCGTGGGCAGTCTTGAATTTGAAGACAGGTGGTTGCGTGCGAGCCATAACGCGGAGATGTCTAAAAATAAAATGGACGAACAAATTTCATTCTCATTTTCTTTACGGCACTGGCACTGCGTTCAGAATTTTTTTGACGATGGCGTCCGAAGTCACCGATTGCGCCTCGGCTTCGTACGTGAGGATGATGCGATGGCGCAAAACATCCGGCCCGATGCTTTTCACATCCTCCGGAATCACGTAGTCGCGGCCTTGCAGCAGCGCCCAGGCTTTCGCGGCGACTGTCAGATAAATCGTCGCGCGCGGCGACGCGCCAAACTGGATGAAGTGTTTCAGGTCTAGCTTGTAATCTTCCGGCTTGCGCGTGGCGAAAACAATTTTGACGATGTAATCGCGTATTTTTTCGTCCACATGAATTTGATCCACGATTTTCTGGGTCTGCAAGATTTCGTCCAAGGTGACCACGGGCTTGATTTGAATTTCAGGGCTCGTGAAAGCCATACGGTCCAAGATGTGGCGCTCCTCCTCGAACGACGGGTAATCCAAAACCACTTTGAACATGAACCGGTCCACCTGGGCTTCGGGCAGCGGATACGTGCCCTCCTGATCAATCGGATTCTCCGTGGCCAGCACCAGAAACGGCGAAGGCAGCCGCAGGGTTTCGCCGCCGAGCGTGACCTGCCTTTCCTGCATCGCCTCCAACAGCGCGGACTGCACTTTCGCCGGCGCGCGGTTGATTTCGTCGGCCAAAACAAAGTTCGCAAACACCGGCCCTTTGGTGACGTGATACTTGCCGTCCTGCGGGCTGTAAATGAGCGTGCCCACGATGTCCGCCGGCAGGAGGTCGGGCGTAAATTGAATGCGCCGGAAACTCGCCTGCACCGCCGCCGCCAGCGTGCGCACGGAAAGAGTTTTGGCCAGGCCGGGCACGCCTTCCAGCAGCACATGGCCGTTGGCCAGCAATCCGACCAGAAGCCGTTCGACCAGCTGTTCCTGACCGACAATCACCCGGCCAACTTCCGCGCGCAAAGTGCGAATCCAGGCTGAGGTTTCCTGCACCTGATCTTTTAACGGCTTGCTCATGTGACGCTGAATCTAGGGCGTGGAACGCGGGAACTCAAGCGAACTCGCGGCTTCGTAGCTTGATTGATTGCCGGCACTGTTCAAAACTGAGGCCATGAAAACACAAACGCTGCCCGTTTGCGCGTTTCTGATCGCAGCAACTTCACTGTCGCGCGCCGCTGACACCAACGCGGCAATCGCTCATCAGCGGATGGAGGCGATTTACGACGAAGTCACAAACACGAGGGCGTGGTCTATCATTTCTATTGTGCCGTGGGCGGAAAGGAACAACATCGTGCGATCGCGGTCGCGACCTCGAAAGATTTTGGGAGAGCTCAATCCCCTCCACCAGTCATTTCGAATACGAATCGCTGATAATTTTATCGCGAACCCTGTCGGCTGTTTGCGGCGGAGCGAAAGTGATGAAGATGCGCGGAGATTCTTAAGCCCGAAAAATCCAGACGAATTTGAAAATCAAATCAGGCCCTTGATAAAAACGGCTACAGCAAGTGGTTTTCAATCATTTCCGATTGCTTTGCCAGAATCTGATTTTTTTCCTCGATCAGCTTGCTGCGCTCTTCGATGAGCTTGGCCTGTTGATGCATCAACCGCCTTTGCTCTTCAATAAAGGCCTTTTGCTGGGCAATAAATTCCGAAGTGACGCCTCTTGCGGCCAGCGTTCCAGGCGGTTCTGCCGGGGATGCGACAGGTTCGGCTTCAAGTGTTGCTTCGTCCTGGCTTTGATCAATCCCCCTGTAAGGGCGGGTGGAAGCCTGCATCATCATGCCCGCGTAAAATTTCTGGTAATCAAATGCTCGTTTTCGCTGGGAGGAATGCTGCCGCCCTGAAGCGCGGCGAACCGGCTGGGCCTTCCCCTTTGTGCCGTTGCGGCGGTCGGAGCCTGCCGGGAATGATTCATGAAGCTTCAAGCTGCGAATTTCTTTAGTCACTATGAAAACAACCACCAACACAACACAAGCAGCCACGCCACCGATCATCCAATGCTCGGTGCTCCGGTCCATGGTCGCGAACCAGTTTTTTAGATCAGCAAACCAACCTTTCGGCACGTCTTGTTTTCCCGTGATGAGTTCAGAGATGCCGCCAACGCTGGCGATTTTATCACCGGCCTGGTAATCGGCATAGTCGTTTCCGGCTTTGAACGTCACGCCCTTCATGAGTTCTTTCAGAGGAATCAACTCCGTCGGGGATTGAACCGCGCGCACCGCCGTGACCACTAGAACGCCTTTGCGTCCCAGCAGCCGAATCGATTGATTAACAACCTTGTCTGATTGAAATTCAATGCGGTATGCGCATTCCAAGGAATGATCCGCCGCATCAAACTCCGGAGCTAGCTCCCAAATGACAGATTTCACCGACCGTGACATTCGACCAGCCCGCCCCGCCTCCTGCATCTCCAGCTTGATATTGTTCTCCTGCATCTCCAACTGGATCTTTTTCTTAACAGCGCGCAAGACCCCAGCCGGGTCAATTCGCTCGTCCGGAGAGGATTTCACATAACCAACATCAGTAAACCGAAGAACCGCCGACCACGCGGCCGAAGCCGGTGCCAGAATCCCGGCAAAATCACTCGGGAAGGCGTCCTGGTTTCGTTGAAATAGCACGCGTGCTTCGTTGGTGTCCGCCAAAAAAAGATACCCTTGGGGAACCTGTATGTCTGCAAAATCACCCAGGCTCACGCTGGCCGGACCCGCAACCCATTTGCTTTGTCGCGATGCAAACATGGGCGCCAAGGATGACTGTTCTCCCCGACACGGCAAACCCAGGACGACCGTCAAGCCCAACAACGCCGCGAAGCATTTGAAGCCATGCGAGGACTGGGGTTTGAGTTGCCTGAAAAACGAGGTGTACATATTCAAAAAATCACAACATTCCTATGGATTCGACTGCCCCATATCTAAATTAGGACGCATTTAAAGTCAATACGTTTATTTACTTAAAGCCGTTAAGTACTTCTACCTGGGCAGGCGAAATCTATCTGAGCAATTTCAATCGAGGCGCCTCGCAATGCGACAAGGGATTCCTCTTGAACTCACCCGATTCCAACTCGCGCATCCACGACTGGATTAATCCCAAGACCACCCCGACTTCCAGCTTCTCATGCTCAGCCGGATACTTCCTCAAATTCGCCTCGGCGAGTCTGAACAACGCCGCCGACGGTTTGAGCCGGTTTTTCTGCAAATGGACAAAAGCGCCGGCCAACTGAATCAATCCCTTGTAAAAATCACCGTTAAGCGCCCCCCGGTCAGGCAGCCACAATTCTTCCAAAACTTCATGCGCCTCGTAAAAAAGCTGCCGGTTGAAACATTCGAAATAACCAAGATAATGCGCGTCCAGTTCGCGCCCGCGAAACTGCTCAACAAACTCTGAAATCTTGCCGCTCTTTTTGCTCAAGCAAACAAGGTAAGCCGCGCCCCTTCCCTCGAAAAGCCAAACCTTTACCCGCTTTCCATCATGCTTCACGTTGACATCGCCCCTGCCCTTCCGACACTCTGGCGGCATGGCAAAACCAGCTTTGGGCCGGGGTCTCGGCGCTCTTCTTGGTGGCACGCCGGCCGTCGGCAAGCCGCCACAGCCGATCCTTGCGCCGGGCGCAAACACACCGCCCGCGCCAGTTCCCGTCGCCGACACTCGCGAACACGTGCAACGCGTTCCGCTCGGACGCATCCGCCCCGGCGCACTGCAACCGCGCAAGGATTTCGCGCCCGAAGCCCTGCGCGAACTCGCCGATTCGATCCGGGAACAAGGCATCGTCCAGCCTTTGATTGTCCGCGAACGCAACGATCATCTTGAACTCATCGCCGGTGAACGCCGCTGGCGCGCCGCCCAACTCCTTGGCCTGAGCGAAGTGCCGGTCATTGTCCGCCAGGCCGACGATCGCGCCGTGCTCGAACTCGCGTTGATCGAAAACCTCCAGCGCGAAAACCTCAATGCGGTCGAAGAAGCGCACGGTTACGCCCAACTCATCAGCCAGTTTCAACTCACCCAGGAGGAAGTCGCGCTCAAGGTCGGCAAAAGCCGTGCCGTCGTGGCAAATTCTCTCCGCCTGCTCAAACTCGCGCCGGCGATTCAAAATTATCTCCGCAACGGACGGCTCTCCGTCGGTCACGCCAAAGTCATTCTCGGCCTGGCCGGCGAGAAGGAGCAACAACTCGCCGCCGAACGCGTCATCAAGGATGGCCTGAACGTCCGGCAAACCGAAGGCCTCGTCGCGAAGCTGCAAGCCCGGGGCGCGGCCGAAAAGCCCGCCGCAAAACTGTCCCTTACCAAGGACGCGCATATTGCCAGCCTGGAAGATCGCCTGCGGGAACGTCTCGGCACCAAAATCCATTTGCGTTACGCCCAGGGCAAAGGCTCGCTGGAAATTTCGTTTTTCAGCGATGACGAGCTTGAACGCGTCCTGCAATTGCTGGGCATCAATCCCGATTAACGCGGCAGCGAAACCGCCAGTGCAAACCGGAAATCTTATTTTCTAAAATGAACACTCCTGAACTCCGCGAACAAACCGCCACCCAACTGCTCGCCGCCGCCAATCGCGCCAGCCAGATGACCGCTTTCGTCGGCCTGGATGGTTTCGTTGACGAAATCCTTCACGTCGTGGACAAGCGCGACAACGCCGAATCGTTTCAGCGGCTGCCGACGATTGCCAGATTTGCCGGGCGCCTCGCCGCCGCCGCCGGCCACAGCACCAACGTCGAACTCGTCAACCGCTTCACCAAACTCGGCGGCAACGGCCCCATCATGGCCAACGCCCTCGCCAGCCTCGGCCTGAAGGTCGCTTACCTCGGTTGTCTCGGTTATCCGAATTTGCATCCTGTCTTCGCGGACTTTGCCACACGCGCCGAAGTTCATTCCATCGCCGAACCCGGTCATACGGACGCGCTTGAATTTGAGGATGGCAAAATCATGATCGGAAAACACGAGTCGTTGAAAGAGGTCAACTGGACCAACATCTCGGAACGCTATGGCAAGGTCAAATTCACCGCGAAATTTTCGAGCGCCGACCTGGTCGGTTTCGTGAACTGGACCATGCTCCCCGCCATGAGCGACATCTGGTCCGGGATTCTAAACGAAATTTGTCCCGCCTTGTCCGGTCCGCGTCGCAAAATGTTTTTCGATCTGGCCGACCCCGAAAAGCGCCAGAAAAAAGACATCGAACGCGCGCTCGAACTGATTGCCGGCTTTGAAAAATATTTCGATGTCATCCTCGGCTTGAACGAAAAAGAGGCTTACGAAGTCGGTGACGTTTTATCTCTGAACACCGGCGATCGCTCGCCGGAAGGTTTGTCGAAACTCACGCTTGCCATCCAGGATCGCGTCACGGTAAACACGCTCGTCGTCCATCCGGTTGCGTACGCCCTCGCCGCCGGCGGCGGGAAAGTTTCGCTCGTCGAAGGCCCGTTCATATCCACGCCGTTCATCACGACCGGCGCCGGCGATCATTTCAATTCCGGTTTCTGCCTCGGCAAGCTGCTGGGCCTCGACAACGCGGCGGCGGTCCTCACGGGCGTCACCACGAGTGGCTACTATGTTCGCACCGGCCAAAGCCCCGGAATATCCGATCTGGCCGCCCTGATGCGCAATTGGCCAGGCAAAGAAGAATGATTCTGCAAGTAATCAAATACGGGCACCCCGCGCTCCGCCAAAAAGGCGCGCGTATTGAAACCGTCACCCTCGACATCAAGAAGCTCATCGCGGACATGTTTGAAACCATGTACGCGCACAAAGGCGTCGGCCTCGCCGCGCAACAAGTCGGCGCGGCGCTGCAACTCACCGTCATTGACGTGCGCGGCGTCACGGATCGTCCTTCGACGCTGGAGTTGGATGGCCAGCCCGCCGACGTCCACGATTTCATGCCGCTGGTGCTGATCAATCCCGAAGTGAAGCCCGTCGGCGAACCGGTGGCCGGGCCGGAAGGCTGCCTGAGTTTTCCGGAAATTTTTGCTGAAATCACGCGCCCCGAAACAGTGGACGTGACGGCGATGAATGAAAAGGGAAAGCCCTTTCAATTTCGCTGCGGCGGCCTGCTCGCCCGCGCCGTCCAGCACGAAACGGATCACCTGCACGGAATTCTTTTCATCGACCGCATGGAAAAGAAAAACAAGGATGAACTCCGGCCGGAATTGGAAGTGTTAGCGACGGAAACCAAAGCCGGATTGCTGGCCGGGCAAAAGAATCAGTGACGCATCTCCCGCGTTTCATCCATCAAATCTTGATTGCACCAGCACTCGGAATGGCCGCCCCAAGTGCTCCGGATGCGTGAGTGTTTGAAACTGTCGTGTGTGCGCCGGTGTCCAATCGTCAAACCCAGTCCGAGCTTTCCAAATTTTTTCCGCGATTTGCGTCAGGAATTTTGACTGGGTGACGAATGCTTCGGTCTTCAACCCGGCCGCTTCGCCCGCGGATTGGATCGCGGAGAAATTCACATGCGCGGTGAGGTCCTGCCCGCCCACATTGGCCAGCAGATCGTCGCTGACGTGATGACGCTGGTAGGCGCGCAAGGTGCCGCGACTGCGTTCGGGTTTGAAAAATTCTTCCGCCGTCAGCCCGTAATCGAACGTCAACAATTTCCCGCAGCGCAAACTTTCGGCGGCAACGCGCCACCAGTTTTCCGCCGCCGGACAAATTTCAGTCGTGAAACCGTCCGGCAAAACCATCAGCAAGTCACCCGGCAGATTGGGAATTCGGAATTTGGAATTTGGAATTTTCGATTGCGGCATCCGCGCCCAGACAAATCGCTCGCCTTCCATAGTCACGCCCCACTCGAACCAGGTTTTGTTTTTTGCGTCCCAGCCCAGACGCTGCACCGGAAAGGCATCGAGCAATTCGTTGGAAAAAATGATCGTGAATTGCCGATTGCCGATTGCCGATTGCCGATTGTCCAGGTCGGAAATATTGGCGAGCCAGCGGATCTTATTTCCAAATCCGATCAGCGTCTCGCGTTGCCATCGCGTTCGCCGCTCCGACGGTTCGATGATATAGTACTCCAGCTCGTCAAAAATGTTGGTTCGCCGCCGGCGCAGCCAGCTCAAAATATCGGCGGCCAATTTTCCATCGTGCGCGCCCGCTTCCACAATCCGCAATCGGCAACCGGCAATCGCCCATCCCGCCCGCCATTCGGCGAATTGAAACGCCAGCATTTGACCAAACAATGGACCGACGCCGACGCTCGTGTAAAAGTCGCCGCGCCGTCCGAGGGTGTCCCTTTCCATTTCGTAATATCCATAAACTGGACAATACAGCGCCAGTTCCATGAAATGTGAGAACGGGAGCACCCCCTTTTTTCTTGCTTCGGTCGTTAAGATTTCAACTAGTGGGTTCAATTCCAAAATTTGGTGCGACTTTAGCTTTCCATTGTTCAGACGATAAGAATGTATGGCAAAGATAGATGCTTTCTTCAACCTGATGTTCGAGCAAAAGGCGTCCGACCTGCACCTGGCGTCGGGCAACAACCCCATGCTCCGCATCAACGGCGAACTGCACCGCGTGGACCACGCGCCGCTCGACAATGACGAGCTGAAGACCATGCTGTACGAAATCGCGCCGGAATATAAGATCAAAATCTTTGAAGAAAACGGCGACGTCGACTTCGGTTACGAAATTCCCAACATCTCGCGCTTCCGCGCCAACTTTTTCAACCAGAAAAACGGCATCGGTGCCGTCTTCCGTCAGATTCCCAGCAAGGTTCATTCATTTGAAGACTTTGAAAAGTTCGACGCGCCGCTGCCGGCCGTCCTGAAAAAATTTGCGATGCTCAATCGCGGCCTCGTCGTCGTCACCGGCCCGACCGGTTCCGGCAAATCCACGACCCTGGCGGCCATGGTGGATTATGTGAACAAAAACCGCCGCGACCACGTCATCACCATCGAAGACCCGATTGAGTTCGTCCACGAAAGCAAAAACTGTCTCATCAATCACCGCGAAGTCGGCGTTCACACGAAATCCTTCGCCTCAGCCTTGCGGGGTGCCTTGCGCGAAGACCCCGACGTCATCCTGGTCGGCGAATTGCGCGATTTGGAAACCATCGAACTGGCGATGGTCGCGGCCAGCACCGGCCATCTGGTTTTCGGCACGTTGCACACGCCGAGCGCGGCCAAGACGGTGGACCGCATGATTGACGTGTTTCCGGCGGAGCAGCAAAACAAGGTTCGCGCCACCCTTTCCGAAGCGCTCAAAGGCGTGATCGCGCAAAATCTGTTCAAGCGCATTGACAAAAAAGGCCGCGTGGCCGCGCTGGAAATTCTCGTTTTCACCACCGCCATCGCCAACCTCGTGCGTGAAGGCAAGACGCACCAGATTCCCGGCATGATTCAAGTCGGCAAAAAAATGGGCAACCAGCCGCTGGACGACTCGATCATGGAACATCTCCGGATGAAACGCATTTCCCCGGAGGAAGCTTACGAAAAATGCATAGAGAAAAAGAAATTCCGACCGTTCCTGGCCCAACCGCCGGACGATGACGAAACCTGATCATGCGCCGCCCCGAACTGGATAACATCCTCAACACCATGCTGGAAAGCCGTCCGGAAGTGTCCGACCTGCTTTTCACCGTGGACAAACCGCTGCAAGTCGAGTCCTTCGGCGAACTCAAGTCGGTGGAATTTGACCCGCCGATTCCGAAGCTGACTCCGTATCAAACGGAGATGATTGCGCTCAACCTCATTGGCGAAAATCAATGGCACATCGAGGACCTGTTACGCCACGGTTCCTGCGACGCGGCCTACACGCTGGTGGACAAGGCACGCTTTCGGATCAACATTTTTGCGCAGCGTTCAAATTATTCCATCGTTTGCCGCAAGCTGAACACCGAAATTCCGACGCTTGAATCCCTGAAATTTCCGGACGCCATCAACATGATTCCGCGGGAAAAAACCGGCCTGGTGCTCGTCACCGGCGCGACCGGCTCCGGCAAATCCACGACGCTCGCCGCGGTGCTCAGCGAAATCAATCACACCAAGCCGGTCCACGTCATCACGCTGGAAGACCCGGTTGAATTTGTTCATCCGCATCACACGGCCACGTTCAACCAGCGCGAGCTCGGCACTGATTTCGACAACTTTGCCAACGGTCTGCGCGCCGCCCTGCGCCAGGCGCCCAAGGTTATTCTCGTCGGCGAAATGCGTGACCGCGAGACGGTGAAAATCGCCTTGAGCGCGGCGGAAACCGGTCACCTGGTTCTCAGCACGCTGCATACGATTGACGCCGGCCAGACCATCAACCGCATCCTCGGCATGTTTGAAACCGAAGAGCAGGAGCAAATCCGCGCCCGCCTCGCCGACACGTTGCGCTGGATTGTCAGCCAGCGGCTCGTTCCCAAAATCGGCGGCGGCCGCTACCCGATGCTCGAGATCATGGGTTCCAATCTGCGCACGCAGGAATCCATCCGCCTCGGCGAGAGCGAGGGCAAAAGCTTTTACGAAATCATCGAGGCCAGCCAGTCGTTCGGCTGGCGCACCTTTGATTACTCCGCGCTCGAAGCGTTCCTGTCCGGAACCATCACCGAGGAAACCGCGCAACTATTCTGCTCCAAACGCGGCGTGGTCACCCGCGGCATTGACAACATCAAAAAAGGACGGGGCGAAAGCACGACCGACATCGGCTCGCTGCGAATGAAGGCGTTCCAGGAAGCGGCCCGAAGCGGCGAAGCGCCGGTCACAGGCACCCTCAAGCTCAGATGATTTATGGCCGACAAATTTGAATTCATCAGCGCCAATGACAAGCCCGCGCTGCTCGCGTTTTCCACGCCCGAATGGCTCGAAGCCGCGCGGACCGCGCTCACCGAACTTGGCTACAAGGTTCACACCGCCGCCACGCACGGCGATTTCCTGGTTCGCTTCAGCCAGATACGTTACCAGGTCGTCATCGTTGAGGAACTGTTCGCCGCCAACGTTCTCAGTGAAAACCTCACGTTGCAGGCGCTGCAAACCATGCCGATGGGACAGCGCCGCCATGCCACCGTCATCATGTTCGGCGATTCCTTCCAAACGTTCTCTCCTTTGCATGCCTTTCAGCAAAGCGTTCACGCGGTCATCAGCAGCTCGGAACTGTTTCTTCTGAAACAGCTCATCGAAAAAGCCATTGCCGACAACACGCTGTTCCTGCACAGCTACCGCGAAACCCAGACCCGGGTTTATTCCAGCGGCAAAGCTGAATAAATTTTTCGCGCGGCGGTTCGTGTTCAAAACTCCTGCTTGAACGCGG
>OCZU010002742.1_pt1 | contig 11192 bp, 9 predicted proteins | sample 1539001 | NCBI WGS metagenome assembly OCZU01 (sample SAMEA3539306, study PRJEB22396) | soil metagenome | biome: tundra; feature: field; material: soil | place: USA | collected 2010-05 | depth 0.15 m
GCAGCCTCGGTGAAATACGACAGGGGCGGGAGCTCCTGCTGACCATGGGCTCGAAGGCTTAGTTCATACTCGTATAGGAAGTACTTGTGTCCCCGGCGCACGTACCAGTTCTCGCTGGTTGATTCCAGAGTCTCCCGAAGCCGACCGTCCGGCGCATACCGCCAGAGCACGGCAGCGACCTCCCGGCAGACATAGTCAGGGTCCATCCCGGTGAATAGGTCGTGGGCGAGGCGCAGCAGGCGAGGTTCGCCAGCATTGGCACGACGTTGCTCGATGACGAAGACTCGGGCCGAGTAGCGCTCGCAAAGGTCGAGGAGCTTCGCGTACAGGGCACCATCGGTCGGCCAACGGAGTCGCGCGGCGAAGAGAAGAGGCCGGTACAGGGCGATTACGCCTGACCTTCGAAGGGAAGCACTGCGGACGCGGCTCTCCTTCTCGTGGCTGGCGAACGACTCGTACGCAGCGTTGCCGTCGAACATCTCGGAAAGGAAGAAGGAGCAGTCTCGCAAGGAGATAACGTATTCGGATACGTCAGCGAAAAGACGGCCCCATGCCTCGTCTTGGTCCTTGTCGTCTTTAGTTACCGGCACAATTCGGGTTTCTCCGGAGATATAGTTACTCCGGTCGAATCTGGCTTTGATCGACGCTATGCGCTTCCACGCGCTTCTGTCGGGATTCTGGGTCGCCAACCAGTGCGCCCGCAGCAGCTGGTCGTCCGCATCGTCGGACTCACGTGCGAGGTTGACGAAGACAGCCGCCCATGTGTCGTTAATCAGTTGCGCCAACTGCTCGCCCCGTGCGTCTCGGATACTGCGTGCGAGATAGAGCAGGTAATTCTTTGTTTTCTCCAGCTCGCTTAGGTCTCGTCCTCGCTCGTTCAGAGTTTCAAATATGACGCCGACCTCGGCGGCCGACTGCACGTCATAGACCAGGAAGCCCAACCCCGCGGTGACCCTTCGCTGAAGTTCCTTCAGCCGCTCAAACTCCTGGGACGGCGTCGCATCACTCGCAAGGCGCACCAACTTACCATCGAAGAAGCGCGCAGCATCCCGCAGGCGCTCCTGACCCGCTATCAAGGCCGGGCCGGCGAAATGATGGTCCCCCAGCACATTGTCTATCCAGTAGGCATTGAGATCCGATCCGAGCTGCAATCTGGGAACCAGGGCGTTGTCGATGCTCACCATTCCGTATGTCGACCTGATCCGCCGGGCGACTTCGCCCGCGTTAGGCACGTCCGCTGCTGCGACGACCTCGAGCCTCCGACGCACGCGGTCCAAGAGCAGCAGGCACGTCGTTAGCCTTTGCTGCCCGTCAACGACCTCGCAGTGGCGGAGCGTCGAGCCGTCATCTGCTACGGAGGTCCTCGCGGTCGGGCCGTCTTGGGTAGGGACGTCACGCAGCACGAGCGTGCCTGCGTAGTGGCTCCCGCTCGGACCCAGCAGGTCCACGTCCTCCCAGAGGTCTTCTAGCTGCTTGGAACCCCAGGCATAGGGACGCTGGTAGTCGGGGATGAGCAGAAGACGATCGCCGACGACCTGCGGGAGTCGGACTTCCTGCGTGCTCGGCATGGCTTCCCTTCATCCTCCGGAGCCACCTGCGTGACCCATCTTGTCCGCTGTATGCACGGCGTCCTGGGAGGACGTCACGCAGCAGCGGCCTAGTCGAGCAATCTCCGCGCCCCCCATGGACACTGCCCCGCGCCGCATATGGCCCACTCGCGACAGACATCCCAGACGTCTGCCGTCACCGACTGCCGGGAGGAACGTGAATGGCGTCCTCTGGAACGTTCAGCGGGCGCGTTCCAACGGGACCTGACCGCGCGGCCCGCGGTCGACGCGCTCGAGTTTCACGCCCCCGGACGAAGCGAGCGACACGGGGCCGCAGATCTGATACTCCCACCTGAACACGACAACGGCACCCGCATCTGCCGACAGCCGAGCGGGCGCGGTGGATCTAGCGGACGTAGCTGCGCTGATGTCGAGCAATATGGTGTCGGCGGCAGATGCCGATCATCACCCTGCCCCACCTTCATCCGGCGGCTACGTGTCGGCGCCTGGCGCTGCGGCCGGCTGCACCGTCATGCCACCACCCGCCGTCTCCGGCGGCTCGCGGAGAAGGCCGGTGTCCGGAACACACCGGACGCACCCTCACGTGCTCAGGCACACATTTGTCACGACCGTGCTCGACGCCGGGGTTGATCTCCGCGATGTCCAGATCGCAGCCCGCCATGCTGACCCGCGCACCACGATGCGCCAGAGCGCGCCCGCAAGAACCTCGACCGCCACCCCAACTACATCCTCGCCGCCTTCATGGCATCAGGCACCTGACCAGGTCCTGCGCTGCGTAAGCAACCAGTTCTCCCGATTCTGCCGATGTGAGCGTCTTTGTGGATCTTGAATACCTAGCCTTGGCTACACCGACGGTATGCAGACGGCATCGCGACGGTCTGACCAATCGCCCATGGGTCAAGTCCGCTGACGTAGCCTGACCGCTAACGGGCTAGTGTGCAGGTCACACCGCACAAGTGATGGCTGCATCACCGCGTCAGTCACCTAGGCCTGGCCGTTGGCCAGCAGGATCCCGAGCAGCGTGCTCCTACAGTACGCCGCCCTGCAACAGGCGGCTTTCCGGCCTGACCAGGGCGGCTGATGGGTTCCGACGGGATACAGTTTGATCTCACTACCTGGCGACTCAGGGTGGGCTGACCTCGGAGGCAGCATGTACGACGTGACGCAGACGCATCTTGCGCTTGTCTTCAGAGCACTTAAAGAGCTACGCATGGCGTATTCGAAGGTAAGCGGCCCAGACCTCCGTGACTGCGACGAGCGGAAGCGCGGGCTCGCCGCACTCCTGGGTACCAAGCAGAGTTCCGATCTGTTGGATCGCCTGCTGCATACTAGAGGCAACCCCTCCGTCTCCTACATGGGGGACCGTCGCCGCGTCCTCTCGCAGGAGAAAATGCTTCTTGATTTAATTGGTGGACCGCGTGACATAGGTATCGTGAGGAAAGCCTCGAAAAAACTCGCCGAGGCTGACTCTATCGACTGGGTTAATTCAGTAGCCGACTGCCTAGCATTTCTTGAGGACGCCCATGAACGTCTTCGTGGACAGCTCGAGCCCGCCTCACGTATACAATTCATGAGAATCCGCCGCAACAAACGGCACGCCGAACGAGCGGATACCGCTGCTCTTGCCGTGGGGATCCTGCTCGTTGACCTGAAGGAAGTACCAGACTTGCCGAATTCTTATGCTATTGGTGGGCATATCGCGAGCTTGGTTGGTATATAGCATGAGCCAGATTACTTACGAGAAGACACGGGCGTGAATATTTCTCACATCTTTCTCGCGGAAACTGCCTGCGGGAATAACTCCTGCCAGGCATGACCGGCTCTGGCCACTAGCCAGCTCGGCGCGTATTGACTCCACGTATTTGTCCGCCGCCATCGTTGAGACGGTTACCGCTCATGCCGCCGTCCGCGCGTACGCCGGACCAAGTGGCCGGAGGAAGGTTTACATACCCGCTCGAATTTCTCCTACCGCTCCGCCGTTCCACGCTAGGCGGGCAGGCTGATCGCCTAGCGTGGAACGGCGCCGGCTTCACAGGCCCCGGAGATCTGCGGCCCGGCGAGGCCGTCATCGAGATCCGGCGCAAGACCAGCAGGAGGCTGCCGGATGGCAAGACCCTCGAGTTCTCCCGCACCCTGCAGATGCAGCGCTCAGAACTCGACCGCTACCTGATCGAACTCCTGGAGATGGCCACCTGGGCCGAAGGCATCCGGTACCTGCTCGCCGACCACCGCATCGACGGCAAGCCGTGGCCGCACTACCGGAACGAAGATCGCACCTGGCTGTGACGCGCGTCACCAGGATCCCGCATAGGATGCGCCGGCGACTGTAAACCACCTGTCACTACGCATAACATAAGCCCGCACGGGAGGGAATATGGCGCTCCAGAAGTTCAGCGAGGTAGCCAAGGACGGTTGCTGTCCCAAATGCGGCTACGCGATCATGAAGCGCGGCGCTAACGCCGTCACCGGCAACCTCGCGGTCGGCCTGGCCGCGGCAGTCGCCACAGGCGGCATTCTCGGCCCTGCCCGCAAGACGATCAAGTGCGGGGGCTGCGGAACCAAGTACCTGCAAGGCTGACCGGCCGCAGCACAGCCACCCTCCGGGACGCGCTCCCACCAGCAGGCCAGCCCGTCTCAGACAGCGGCACGTAATACTGACCGCGGCTCGGAGCTCAGACCAGACCTGCCGACTACGTGGGCTACGACGTTCGTGATCTCGAAGCGGCCAGGCGGACAGATCAGGCAGATATGCCTCTCACACCCAGCACCCGCACCGCCGCCACCGAAGTCACGGCAGACTGACCACCAGACCGCCACCACGCACACCAAGGCCCCGCCGGACCACCCCCGGCGGGGCCTTTCCCTGCCCCGCATCCTCACCGCCAAAGACGCCGCCGTCATCACGCCGAATGTCGGCTCACAACTGCGGTGGCCGGTATCCAGCTCGATGATCAGGACGAGGCTCTCGCTAGGGGCAGGCAGCGGCCGCCGTCGCTTCCCCGGCCAGCAGGCTGGGCGTGCCCGCGTCCAGCCGGGCGACACCGTCCACCAGATTGGTTATCTAGAGGTCGTTGCTTAGCTGACCTGGGTTTGTGCCTGGCAGGTGGGCGGTGAGCTGGATTGTCATGATGCCTCGAGGTCCGGCTACTACTGCCCGGTCACCGGGCAGGGATCTAACGCACCACAACGGGGAGCCGACCCACAGGTGGTGTTCTTCGCCGGTGCCGAGCGACCACAATGCGAGTGAGCCTGCGTATCCGCCGCCAAGGACAAGCGGCTGTCCCGCAGTTTCCGAGATATCCACATCGACGAGTACGTTACGACGGGTTCGTTCTAGACGTGTGCGAGCGATCAGCGAGCCGTCGCTGACATCCCATACGTGCAGGCCATCGCCCGCGCTGGCGATGACAATGCGGTCGCCCAGGCGCCCAAATCTCAGGGCGGACTGGCCGCCCAGTTCCGAGTCGATCGGCAGGTTCAGGTGGGTGGCCTTCTCGCCGGCGATGCTCCATAGGCGAACTTCATGTGGCTCGTGCCAGGCGGTGGTCGCGAACTGGATCGGGCCGCCAGCCCGCTCGGAGCTCGCCGCCACGCTGAACTGGGTTGCGTGACAGTCAAGGGGTGCCCTCGTCATCTGGCCTGAGTCGACGTCGAACAGGGCGAGGCGTCCATCGGATTGCGCCGCTAGCAGCAGCGCGGAGGCGCCGCCATCGGCCACCGCGATTTCGGTCACCTTTGTGCCAGCGGGCAGCTGCCAAGTGAGTCTGGGCTGGTCATCCAGTGGCCGCCAGAGCGCGACCTGGTTGCGTGAGTCGACAGTGACCACTGCAGGTGCCCTGCCAGGACGCAGAGCGATGTGTCCTGTCCATGCACCTGGTGAGGACAAGCGGGCCAGGATCTGCCCGTCGGCCGCGTCGCGCCAGGCGTTCGCACCATCTTCCCCGACCGACGCGATGAGGGTCTGGCCGTTGCTGGCTGGCGGCATGACCGCCAGGCCACCGACACCGGTGCGAGGTCCTGCTGCAGGCGCGGTGGCGGGGTTCCAGACCCGGACTGCACCGTCCCGCCCACCGGTAACGAGCCGAAGAGCGCCGCCGAGATCGCATGCGGCCACGGCGTTCAACCAGCTGTCATGAGCTGCGATTCGCCGCACCGGGCCGGCATCGCCTGACCGCATGTGGAGGTTGCCGTGAGTGTCGCCCCAGCACTGCAGCTCACCATCGTCGGCGTGGGTAATGAGCGCACTGACGACCGCCAGACCGTCGTAGTGCGGTTGTCCGACTAGCCGGGCCTGAATTGGGTCCCACAGGAAGACCGGACCGCCGCCCGCCGACCCGGCTAGCATGACCAGGTCTCCGCCACGCTCGGCGATCGTCGCGGCCCAGACAGGCATAGGCCGGTCTGGGAAAATCCGCTCTGCCCGGAAGGGCGAGCCAAGCAGAGTGCCGGTGTTCAAGTCCCACACCGTGAATTCGGTCGGCTCGAGGTCGCTGGTTTCATCGGTCGCGACGACGATCAGAACCCGTTCGCCGATGTTGGCGGCGGTGAGTATCTGGCCTTTGCCGACACTGATGGCGGACAAGCTGATCGGGTGGCCGTCCGCGGCGGACAAGACCTCGACCACGTCGCCGCGGGCGGAAGTGACGACCGCCTGCTGTCCATCGTAAGAGATCAGCCACAGGCCGCGCGCTGCTAGATCACGAGCAATGGTTCGCGGCGGGATAGCCGCGCCAAGGGTGGTGCGCCGCAGCTCGCCATTCTCATGCAGGGTGAGGACCACGATCTCGTCAATGTCAGCGAAGGCGACCATGTCAACGACCGGCGAGGGCAATTCGCGCAGTCCCGAGGCGACCGGCGAGCCATCCGCCAGCGACCAGGCCCGGATCGCCCAGGCGCTCGCGGAGATCACGACGACGCCGTGCCTCGTCTCGACGGTCCTGACGGCAGCGATCCAGTCGTTATGGTGACCTAGGAGGCGGCCGTCACCCACCGGCTCCCACTGGGCCCACGGTACCGACCACGGGCGCTGGGGCGCGAAAGTGGCCAGGTCCTCTGCTAGGAGGTCATCGCCGGCCATGCGTGCAGCCATCTCGAGGTAGCAGACTTGCTCCTCAGGCGGTGACTGCAGCAGTTGCTGGCCAACTCGCTCCACTATCCGCGCTATCTGCCTGCCACGGCTAGTGATCGCGGTGGGGAGGGCCGCCAGCAGCCGTCCGGGCTCCGAGGTGGCCAGAAACCCGGCCTCGCTCAGCAAGATGTCCAGTGCCCCGCCGTGAGCAGCATGGACCGGCAGGTAAGCGCGCGTGTAATCATCAGCGCGCGCCCAGTCCCGGTCGCCAGCCGGCGTGCGAGGAACGTGCGCGAGGAGCACGTGAGTGAGGCGGCGCTGGGTCTCAGCTGCCGGCTGGTACTGGATGCTTTCATGCCGCAGGTACTCCGCCAGCGCCTCGTGGAACAACCGGAAGGCGGCTCGATCCCCGCGGACAGTCCGGTGCAGCAGATCCACCGCGGATGTGTCCACCAGCAGCCGGGCGACATCGCGTTCGGAGTACTCGGCAGTCCCCACCGCCGTCGCTGCTGCCGCCCAGATCCCGGGATCATTCAGGCCGTCCCCCTGCGACCAGGCCAGAGCCATCAGCAGATCCCGCAGCCACCGCCCGCCCGGTCGCACCTCACGCAGGTAACGCTCCATCGCGGCCCCGACGGTCGCCGGAAGCTCACCGGACCAGTCCGCCACGCCGACGTCGACCGGCTCTTCTGCCGCCATCAGTGACAACGCTGACAGCTGCGCGACAAGGAAGCTCGTCCCGGCCCTCGCAGCGACCGCACGTGCCACCAGCGCCGCTACCTGGGAACGATTCCGGTAAGGCGTCGCGACTTGCGGGTCCTCCACGGCAGCTAGCGTGCGGAGTACATATTCCTCAACATCACAGACATCCAGGTTCGCGGGTGAGTCCAGATCCAGGATCACTGCGGAGGCCCCGAACAACCGCAGCAGGCCTTGGCCCCCGCCAGGCCGGGTGCCCACCAGCAACCGGACCTTCGTCCTTTCCACCGCCGAAGCGACAGGCTCCAGCAACTCAACGATCAGCCGGTACGGGTCGGACGCCTCGTCAACGGCATCGACCAGCACCACCACAGGCCGCGGTTGCCAGCTATCACGCAACGCCGCGATCAGGCCGGCTGCCCCTGACTCCTGGATCTCAAGCGCATGCGCCACCTCCGCCGCAACCTCATCCACAGTCCGCCCGCGTGCGTGCACCGCCACGCTGATCACGCCCAGCGGCGGCACTGTCTCCGCTGTCGCGGCAACCTCGCTGGCACTGCCCTGGCCGCGGCGCCGAAACGGGTCAGCCAGCCACAGCAGCCGGCCAAGCACCGCCGACTTACCCGAGCCTGGGCCGCCCGTCACCACTCGCGCCCTGGCGTCAGCGTCGCTGCCGTCCCTGAGCCATGCGGCCAACTCGGTCAGGACTCGGACCCGGCCCGTGAAATACGAGCCGCTGCGCACCGACGACGGCAAGACCCCACGGCCCCGTGGACCGAAATGATCACGCAACTGGACTCCGGCCACCTCCGCCCACTCTTGCCTTCGCTGGGCAGCCAGCGCTTCCAGCGCCACCTGGTCGTCATAACGGCCACGAATCCAGTCCACTGCCGGAGGTACCCCAAACCCGAGCACGATCAGCAGCACCGTCAAACCAGCCAGCAGAGGCGTGATACGGCCAGTCATCAGCAGCGCCACCAAAGTACCAACCGCAGCAGACAGACCAGGAAAGAGATATAACAAAGCACGCAAAGTGAAGAACCTGGCGCGCTGACGTAGATGAGCCACAAGCCTGTTCATACTCGATAGGCCCCAGAATGGAAAGCATCCCAGCGTTGGTGCGCAACACAGGCCTCAACGAATCACGTCGCCCGCACAGATCGGGATGATCTGCACCGGACGACCAGCATCGCCGACGCAGATCGTAACCGCTCCGAATCGGCTGTTCCTATGCGAGCGATTAGCGCACTTCGGGCTGCTTACGCTGTGTACCTCTGGCCGGGCGTCCCGATGGCCGTTCCGGCAGAGCCGCGAGGGCTGCCGGCAAGCCCAGTCGCGGCACCGGGGCAAAACGGGGAGTCGAGAACACAGCCCGCATTTCGCGATCCCGTGCACGCGGAACATCTCAGGCCAGCTTCCGCTCCCGCCCGTCACGGGCCGCTCTGACCGGACCTCGAGCCAAGGCTCTGCGGTAACCAGTCTGGTAACCAGCCCCGGCCACTGCTCGCTGACCTGCGACGATCGAGGATCTGCAATCCTGACTTCTTGCAGATAGCGCAAGCGCGGTTCCCGGATACCTATATGCCCCCGACCTGCGGGAATAGTGGAATACGAGATCTTGTTCGAGCGTCGCCAGGGTGCTGCTGACGCCGTCACGAAGACACAGATGGTGCTCCACATATGGCCTCTGACCTGCGAGAACATGGCGGCGTGGAGCTACGGGGACTCGAACCCCGGACTTCTTGCATGCCATCAACAGGCAGCACATCCACCGTCGTGCATCGCCGCAGGCCACCGTCCTGCGGCGTGCGCACCAGTCCCCCGGAATCCAGCCCGGTTGCGGTACTTTCGCGCTGTACTCCCCGGAGCGTCCACCAGCATCCGCGCCTGTTGCGGTACTTTCCTGGCTGCCTGGTGAGGCCACGGCCTGGCGCGCAGTCTCGTAACGGACCAGGACGCCAGCAAAGATACGGGACCGCGTGGACCAGTACCTGGCCGATGGGCCGCCCCTACCCGAGGAATGTATGAACCGGAAGGAAGTCCGCGCGCATTACGGCCTCTGCCATGTGCACGGACGGGACTGGACGGGCCTCCCGCGCGGCACGAATTCGCGGGCCCGAGCCAGCCGGTCAGAGCGGTCCCGACCGCGTTCACGGACGCCCTGGTCATCACCGGCCCGACCGGGTACCAGCGCCGACCCGACGAGGCCGCTGACCCGCCCCCGCCGCGGCGCACACTGCACTTCGGCCCGCACGACGAAGGCCACGTCACATTCCCGATCTACCCACACGACGACCTCGTGCCAGTCGCCAGGATCCAGTAGCCCGGCGAGGGTACCCCACCATGGCTCTGCAGGCGAGGCGCACGAGTAGCGTGCGCTCGTCAGGCGGCCCTGCAGGCCCAGTGTCGTCTTGGTGCCACAGGTCGGTAAGAGGGAAGTATGGCACCCAGCCGCTGGGATGTGCGTGCTGCGGGAACAGCAGTCCTTGGCTAAGCGGCCTGGCGGCCGTCGCGAGGGACCTGGTGTCATGCCAGCGATGGCCACGGTCGTCGGGCCGACGGCCGTGCACAGGCTGAGGCATATATTCGGCGACGGCTGTATGGAGACCAGATCGGCTGACCGACCTGTGATCTCCTACCCGATGCTGTTTCTACCCGACTACCGGGAAGCTGTATTGGTAATAGTATGCCGGGTCATATTTGGTGTATCTTGAGACTTTGTCGACCCGAAGGGAAGCAAGCGTATTTGGTTCGTCGATGATCTCGCCAGGAGCTATGAGGATTCCAACGTGCGCCCATTCTAGCTTTCCTGCTTTGTTCTTCTCCTTAAAGAAGACAAGATCACCTACTGATGGCGTCGACACGCTGTGAACGCCGGGCCGCGTGCGCTGTGAGCCCGGATCTTTAGTCCCTCCAGTACCAAGAACATCTTGACCCATTATGAGGTAGAAGACCCACCTCGTAAATCCTGAGCAGTCAAGCCCTACTGTCTGGTAGGGACCTTTGGCAAAGTCCTTACACGACTTCACACTCCCATGACGCGGGCCTGTGTAGCCTTCGCACGTACCCAGGGACGGCCCTGGCGCTGAACCATTTGCCGACTGACCTTTGTCTGTATCTGCCTTATGTGGATGGCCTCCACCCCACGAGTAGGGAATGCTGCCGTCCCCAGGGATCTTCTTCCATCCCGGTTGCGGTATACCATCCAGAATTTGCCGGGCTACGCAGGCAGGCAATTGGCTGGTGGCCACCCCGATGCCGAATGGAGGGCCAAGCTCACAGACGCTGGTCAGTTTCAAGGCTGGAGGAAGCTTACCCGCGGGCCTGGTGGTGATACCAGTGGCGTCTATCTGAGACAGCAGGCAGGTTACCGTCCCCCTGTAGGAGAAACTCCAGCCAGCCGTATTAGTGGAACCCTGTACTTGTATTTTTCCATCACTAATCTTGCCTGTGAAGGTCCCCGTGTAGAAATGAATCGGATTGGTTTTGTAGTAGTTAGACGTTCCTGAGATTTCACCATTAGCATCTTCTTTAACATCCTCCAAGTAGAAGAAATTGTCTCCAACCTTTGCGACATAGGTCGACTCGGCCAGAGGCTGGTAGCCGTTCAACTTAGACAAGCACGCCTTAGTGGAAGCCTGCTGCCTGGGAGACTGCGCAGCATCGGCGGGTCCGCTCGTCAGCAGAGCTGCGCAGGTGAGCGCGACCGACAGCGCGCCGGCAGCACGCACCCACGGGAAGCAAGGCATGAGAGACTCCCATTCTGTTCGGCCAGAGTCTATGGCAGCGCGCTCCCATGCGCCTAGCGATCCTTGGTCGCCAACTTCTTAACACTTGAGTCAAGTTCTCGGGCGGCG
>OCZU010002743.1_pt1 | contig 11192 bp, 8 predicted proteins | sample 1539001 | NCBI WGS metagenome assembly OCZU01 (sample SAMEA3539306, study PRJEB22396) | soil metagenome | biome: tundra; feature: field; material: soil | place: USA | collected 2010-05 | depth 0.15 m
CCGCCGAGCGCGGCAGCGTAGTCATGGCCCTTGCGCACGGCGGCGCGGATAGCGGCGGCACGCACGTCCGGCCACGCCGGGTTGTCCCATTCCACCCGCGATGCAATCCAGGAATGCCGATAAGGGATCTGCGGCGGCTTCTGGCTGGCCTGCGAGTCCACGGCCAGATCATCCTCAATGCTGCCGGATTCCCGCACTCGTTTCCCGAGTGGCGGGCACAGCCCCCTGTGCGCCGCCGGTTTTGGACTGCGAGCTCAGGCAGAGTATCAAACCGAGCCCGTGAACCTGGCCTAGCGCACGGCCCAGGCTCGTCGTGCGGGGCTGCTCGTGACCTGGTTGCATGATCGCCAGGGTTTTGGCAGCTGATCTGCGGGTTTTGGCGAGGATTGGGTGACTCTTGCTCTCGTTCTGGCCCGCTACTGGTTGCGAGTCTGAAGGTGCACAACAGGACCGCGAGAACTTGAGGAGATCAGCGATGAGTGCACCAATTCAGCGAGAGCCGGAAGAGCAGCAACCGGCCGCCAACGTAGCCGTCTTGCACGCCGAGCAGTTGCCTCCTGTGCGACCGCTACCCGATATGATGCAGGAGATTCTTGGCTGTAATAGCGCGAGCAAGGCACATGAGGATCTTTGGTCGCGGACGCGGCAAGCGACCGATATGGTCGGCCAGGCCGCCGCTGATGCCAGGGATGCCGACCTGGAGCGGGACAGAGCAGACCTTGATCACAAGGCGATGCAAGCCGAGAACCCCGAGCGCCGGGCGTCGCGTCCCCGACAGTGGCTTCTGGCCGGCGGCGTCCTAGCGCTTGACGGAGTCGCCTGTTACTTCGCCGCCGAGGCGCTGGGCGGCAGCCAGCCAGAGACGCTCGCGTGGGCTGTGCTGTTTCTCGCGCTGCTCGGTGGCGGGGAGCTTGCACTCGATCATTACCGAGACGACCACCATGTGCTCTGGCGCTGGATCGCTGTTGTTCTCGGAGCATTCATCGGCATGCTCGGTACGCTGCGATTCTCCTTTCTGGTGACGGTCGGATCCGAGGGCTCCGTCGCCGCCATCGCCGGGGCGAGCTTGTTTACCGTGACTACAGCCGGCTTCGTTGTCATCGGCTACCGAGCCTTGCGGGTGGCGGAGACCGGTCAGGCATGGGGTGCGCGGCGGCGGGCAAGAGCCTGTGCCATCGCTGCGGACGCAGCACATCGCATGCTCAACCAGAGGATCGCGCACCGCGATCGCCTCGCCTGCGCGTATCTGAGCCGGATCAGGCTCCGCCTCATCCAGTCCTGCACCGCGAGTGAGCTACCGCCGATGGAGCAAGCGATCTGGGCGCACCTGGTTGGTCAGGACGCGCATCTTGTGCGTCAGGACCTGTCATGAAAGTGCGGAGCAATGCCGTGGCGCTCAAAATGCTGGCCGGTGCGGCTCTGCTAAGCCTCGGTGTCGGCGGCTGCAGGGTCTTCCCCGTTCCTCGGCCGCCGGACAGCCACATCGCCGCGCCGGTACGCGGTGCATCCGTACTGGTGGTGATCCTGGATGCCCTGTATGCGCAAGATCGCGCCAACCTCCGCCAGGTAGTGGTCTCGGCTGTCCGGGCCGGCGAGCACCTGATCGTGATGGACGCTGCGGACGGCGCGACGCTCGGATCGTTCACTGCACCTTCAGGGCCGGCCATGACCGGGCCGGTGCTGCCCAAAGCTCCGCCCCGAGATGCGACGAGCTTCCAGCAGGCTGCTTACCGAAGGAGACTCGCCCATACCCGCGCGGAGTTGGCGCACGACCTGCATCTGCTCAGCACGCTGCAGAGTCTCAGACTGCGGACGTGGGCGACCAGTGCCGTGGCGGCGGTGCTGACTGCTGCGGCTCGGCTGGGCGTGCCGGACCGGTCGGCCGGCCGAGGCGGACGGCGAGGACCGCAGGGAGGCGTCGCCTCCGTCCTAACGCAGGGAGTGTCCGACGTCGCGGCTTTGCAGCAGGCCGGCCTTGTATTCGGCACGCGCGAGGTGATCGCGATCATCGGTGCCGGGGACTCGGTACCTCCGCCGGAACCGGCTGCCAGCCTCGACGGCATGACGCTGGTTGTGGCCAGTGTTCCGGATGCCGGCCAGGACGCGGCCTGGCAGGCGGATCTGCTGCAGGACGGAGCGAGCCGAGCCTTCGTGCTCAACCCGGTAACTGACAGCCAATTGGCTGGCATCATCAGCACCGGCCTCGACGGGCGTGCCGTCATCGCCTTCCAGCTGACGCGAATCAGTTACCGGCCCGCACAATACCGTCTGCAACCCACGGCAAGACCGGCACTTGAGGCTGCGCTGCGTTTGCTCACCGTCGACTATCCAGGTGGGAGTGCCACGATCAACGGCTACACAGACGCCGTGGCAGTGCCCGGCGGCAACCTGCTGCTGTCCTGGAGGCGAGCGAGGGCAGTGCTCGTCTGGCTGATCGATCATGGCGTGGCAGCCGACCGCTTGCAGGCCGTGGGTCACGGTTCGGCGGCTCCGGTCGCGCGGAACCGGCCAGGCGGGCAGTCGCTCAACCGTCGCGTCGTGATCATCATCACACCAAGCAGCCAGACATGAGTGCCATCGGCCGACCCTTCCCGGCAACTAAGCTGCCGTGCCTCTCAGGCGTAAATCCTGCACGAGGTGGCAAACTTATGGCATGCCAGAACGCTACGACCCCGCCAAAATCGCTGAAGATCTCAGCGAGTGCCGTCAGCGTGGACTCGACTGGCTGGATCGTAAGACGACCAATCAGAGGCCGGTGCCTGCCGTCGCACTCGGCCAGCTCGCTGACGACTATGTCACGGCCACGAAGCTTCTCGTATCCGGACGCACATCGCAGATCAAGCGCCTGATCAGAGATAGTATTGACAAAATGACGAGCCAGGACCAGACAGCTGAGGCCGAGCTAGTTAGGGATCTGTTCTTCGGCGAATCTATGGACGGCCCAATCAAGTCGCCAGGTGAACTACTTAGAACAGCTCGGCAGCGAGCCGGTGATACAGAGGCCCGGTTTCGTGAGCGGCGTTCGAACGTCATGCTGTCTTTTGCACAGATTCTTGTCACCATCGTTAAGTCGGCCGATGACCAAACAGGCGAGATTGCAAATGATGTTACTGACACACATCGGCAGCTCGTGATATCTGGCCGAGTGGGCGACAATGAGCATTTCATTCACCTTCTTGCCGATGCCGTCAACGTCACGATTATCGGGATAACAAACGAGCATCTCCTGCCAATGCTCCAGAAGGCACTTTATCAGAAGCGAGCTGGGGGGCGCCCCGACGCTTTCTGGAACTCATTGCGAATCGTCTTCCTCGGAAACGCCCTGCTCGGCGCCGTGAACGATGAGCGCGAGGACATAAATGACGCTCAGGGAGCTCTTCGGCGACGGGAGCAGGAGGCATTCTGGGCCTACAAATCAGTGGGCGCATACCTGAAGCGCACCCACCCAGCTCAGTGGGCGTTGTACAAATATTCATATGTGCCGGCGCTGACGGGAGCGCTCCTTGAATTCGCTGGCGGCAAGAAGGTTGTCCACCTTCTGGTCAGACGCCCACGGCATCCAGCGGCCGAGCATCTCTACATCGACCTCGAAGACCATGCGGACCGGTTCAGCGCGGTATTCGAGGACATCGTCCATACCAGCGCCAGCAATTACAACGTTCCTGTGGGGCTACCCAATGGCGACACATTCCTATGCACAGCCCTCCGTCTGCATTCTAACGTCCTCAAGGAAGCGTCGGGCGAGGATGGCTGGCTGCCGATGGTTCTGGTAATCATGTTTCGTCGCCACGGCGACCAAGCCGAGCCGATCCTACAGCTGCGAACCATGGCAAACTCGGCTCGTGAGCTGAACCGGCTATCGCATCTTGGCGGCCATGTTCTGCAGGAGGACTGCGAACGACCCGGACATCAATGGACGGCAGCTCAGCATTCCTTCGGCCCCGCGGATGAGATTCCAGCGCGCGCCGCCGAGCGACTGGTTGTTGAAGTCACCGGTATCGACGCAGTGGGACGGTTGCGGCCTGAGACGACAGGGCGCTACCTGTACTCGGACAAGGAACACCTGTTCTTTTTCATCTTCACCCTTGAGCTACCCGAAGGAAGTCAGTTTCCTCGGCGTGCTGAGATGCATACCTTCTCCCTCGCCGAGCTAGTGACGATTCGGGAGAGTCAGGTAATGCGCTCAGTGGTCCAACTTTGCCAGCTGCCGACGGTGTCGGAGCGGGGCTGGCTCGCCGCGGCGGAGGTGCTCGCAGCCAACCTGATCCTTCACGATCACAAAGACATCGGTGACCGGCTGCTCGGGCTGACTTATCGGCAGGTCAATGAACGTCGCGTTATGGCTACGGATATCAGCCAGCTTGTCGCCGAACGGTCGACTCCGAGCTGGGCTTCAGCGGACCGCGAAGTGCGACTCTTGGGTCTGGCCGGCTGGCAGCACCGCGAGTTCTTCAAGGTCCTCCTACCGCTATACGCCCAGACCGGCATCCCGGGGGCCGTTGGCCTACTTGAACGCCTGAAAGCTGACGAGCTCAAGAGCACAGCCCGCCGTCGGCTGGCGGAACTGTACCAGGACGAGAATTTCATGGCGCTCATGCCTATGGAACTCTGAGGCCGTAATGCGACACTTCAGCGATGGGGAACTACGACCTCGTCATCGTGTACGTCATGTCGCAACTGCCCTGAACCGTCCGCCATCGTGCCGGAACACGGCACATTGGCGCGGCGGTCGGCATACGATTGCTCCGGAGAGCTCAGGTGCCCGACTCGGGGTGGTTGAGGAAGGAAAGAGCGGCGAGGTGGCGATGCGGTCCGAGTCGGATAATGGCGATGAGAACGTGAATGGACTACAGAGCGTTGTTGACTATTTTGATGTGCAATACAAATCTGAAATGCATTACTGGTGGCGGCAGGACGTGCGTTATGCTACTGACCCTGACTCATTCCCTTTCTCATTGCTGACGCAGATGACACTGCGACTGATCGCCGAACAACGGCCAGGGCGCGCGCTTGACCTCGGCGCTGGCGAAGGAGCCGACTCGATCCGACTTGCTTTGCTCGGATATAGCGTCGATTCCGTTGAGATAAGCAACGTCGGTGCCATGAAGATTCTGCGGTTCGCGGCGGATGCGGGAGTGACCGTCAACGTTGAGGTAGCAGACGTCAACGATTATGAGCCAGCAGGACAGTTTGATCTGGTTATATGTAATGGCCTGCTACATTATATTGAAAACAAGGCACCTGTCATAGGTCGGATTCAGGACGCGACACGCCCGGGCGGGCTCAACGTTGTCTCGCTCTGGAGCACCTATACTCAGGTGCCGCCTTGCCATGCTATAGTACCGGTCTTCTGTGATCCTGAAGATGGCGTCGTGATGGGATCGTACAGGCACTGGATGAAGAAGCTAGTTTACTTCGAGCGTGACAAGACGGAATCATCGCACTCCGGACCGTCTCATTCGCATAGTCATATCAAGATGATAGCTCGCAAGCCCGACTAACTACTAGTCTCTATCTGGCATGTCGGGGAAATTCCCGGCAGACACCGTATCTTTAAGCGAGATGGTTATGCATAGCGTGAGCAGCGTCTCCCAGCCGCAGTCTATGTCAGGGCCGCTGCCCACTTCAAGGCAGCATACCTCAGGCCAGCAACCGCTCATCAGTTTCGTAATACCAGTGTACAATATAGCTGCATATTTGCCAAGATGCCTGAACTCGATAACGGAGCAGGCATTCAAGGACATAGAGATAATTGCCGTAGACGGCGCATCTGACGATGCTTCTATGGCGATTCTTGACGAGCGAAAGAAAGTTGAGCCTAGACTTACTGTCCTCCATCGAGAAAGAATCGGCCCTGGATCGGCCAGGAATGAAGGGGCGCGACACGCCAGAGGTCTTTACATCTGGTTTGTCGATGGTGACGACCTCCTGTCTGCTGACTGCTTGACGGCAATTGCCCATAGCATCCAACTGAATATGCCCGACGTATTGCTGACAGATCATGATATTATTCACAACAATGGAACGACTGAATCTGGTCCCGGTCGCTCGCTGATGGCTAGGAAGACGTCGCCTTGGTTTACACTTGCCGACGAGCCATGGGTGATCGAACTGGGAATGGCCTGCTGGAACAAGATAATTCGACGGAATTTTTTTGTCGATATCGATGCCGCTTTCTTGCAGCCGTGGCCACACGAGGATATACCTGTTTCTTACTCGGTGCTGCTGGAAGCGAGGAGGCTAAGCGTACTGAACGAGGTCTGCTATCACTACCGTAAGGATCGCCCTGGTTCGGAGATGAAGTCCGGGGAGCCGAGGCGTCACTTCAGGGTCTTTGATGCTTGGCGGCCACTGCTTGAGGACGTCGGCAAGCGCGCCGGCTCAGGTGATCCGGTGATCACCAAGGAAATTAGGTGCAGCTTGTTTGAAAGGGCTATCTGGCACTATTCGATAATATTGGATACGGGTCGAATGCTCACTGGCGGTTGCGGAAGTGGTAGCTATGTTGCACACCGAGACCGGCGGGAGTTCTTTTCTGATATGCACTGGGATTATGTTAATCATGCGCCGCCTGGCTATCGGCCCGGCGGCGGACTCCGCGGCGTGAAATTTCGGCTGATCGCCAGGAACGCTTACCGGACCTATTCGCTCCTTGATCCCCTGAACAAACTGCGGATGCGCGCAAGTCGCGCCCGTCGGCGGGTTTGGTCCATGCGCCGAACCCTGTCCAGGGCCGTTGTCGGTACACCAGCGGTAGTCGGTTCGCCAGCTGGGCGTCGATGAGGCGTTTATCTGCCGGGTTGGTCAGGTGTTTGCCGACTGCGGACGGATGCTCAGGTTGCATGTGCGGGGCTGGAACGGTCAGGGTGTGGGATCGAGCGGATCTTGCCGCCGACTGACGGCAACGGCCTGGCCCGCACCTACCGGTCGGTCCCCGGCGGGCGGGCGATGCTGCTGCCGGTCGTCGTGCCCGGCAAGATCGGCCGGGCGCCGCGACCCGGCGCGCTCGCCGCCGGGAATCGAACGTCCGCGGCGGTGGCACGCTCCCGGCCCGGCTCGTCTCGCAGACGGCGGACGGCAGCCCCGCTACGCGGTAGCTGACCCTGACCACGACGCCCTGAGCGCTGAACCAGCCGAACGCAGATAAGTCATTACGACGTCCCGCATTGGTCTGGAAATGATCTTCTATCGCCGCACCTATCGACGGATATCCGAAGGTCAGGGGCTCGACCACCGCCGTTTGTACTCGCAGATGGAGGCATCGAGCGTCGATGGTGTTCTCGGATGGCGACGAAGCGATGCGCTGTGGGCTGGCAGCTCAGTCGAGGCCCTTGCGTATGGCGGCACCGGATAGCGCCGGCAGGCACGACCGGCCAAGCCAGACTGCGCTGACCAGGTCAGCGGATGACGTTCGGTGTCGACGTCGAGCGCCGCTCCGCCTTGACCGGCGAGGTCGGCGGTGAGCCGGTCCAAGCTGGCGGCGAGAGCGTGCGTTGCCTCCTGCTTGGATGTGCGCGACAAGGTGATCGCTGCGGTCAGGACGGCATAGTCGGGGGCCACGGCCTGGCGCGCGTCACCGCGGACCGATAGCAACGGATGGTGCGAATCGTTCATCGGCCTATCCTCATCGATCGGCTGGCCCGCGCGCCGCAAGCATGCGTCCATGAAGGGCGGGACCTAGTCAGCGTAAGGCGGCACGAATCCTCGCCGACCTTAGGCGGCAATCGGGACCCTGCCGAAGCGGCGACCAGGATGCATGCGCCCTGCCGGGGCCCGTTCGGGATGGCTCTTCGGGATGGCTCTTCGGACGGGTGCGTCGCGGCGGGTGTCAACCGCGGGCTCTGCCGCGGCGTCTTCGTTGCGGAGTTGCCTGCCCTGCGGCCGGCGATTTCGGCGGGCTCGCTGGCTTGGGCGGCCTTCGGCGGGCCCGCTGGCTTGGCGGGCGAGGAGGCAGGGCGTTATGACGCTCGGGACCTGGCGGCCCGTCATCGTGGGTATGGCCGGGGCTCCGGCCTGGTGGCTGCGGCGCTGGCAGGTCGCTGGGGGGTCCGGACCGGGTCCGGCAACAGCTGGGATGCGCGCGTTGGGGCTAGTCAGCCGGCGCCGCGCTGAGATGCGCGTCTCGGGTCTAGTCAGCTGGCGCTGCGCCGGGATGCGTGTGTGGGGTCTAATTGGCTGGCGCCGCGCGGGGATGCGCATGGCGGCAGCGCTCGGCCTGGCGCTGCTTGCTGGCGCCTGCAGGGCGGGTGGCGGCGCGCCTGTGGCCGGCGGCTGGGGCATCGCCCAGAAAGTTCCCGGCCTGGCGGCTCTCAACACGGGCACAGGCGGAGGCGGGGGCGCCGGGATCACCGCAGTGTCGTGCGGGTCGCCGGGCAACTGCAGCGCCATCGGGTCCTACACGGTCGGCGAGTACAGGAGTCGGCCGTTCGTCGTCAGCCAGGTGCTCGGGACCTGGGCCAAGGCCCGGCCGGTCCCCGGCCTTGAGGCCCTGGACAAGGGCGGGCATGCCAAGATCACGTCGGTGTCCTGCGCGTCGGCAGGCAACTGCGCCGCTGGCGGAGGCTACGCCGGCGACGGGCAGGCGTTCGTCATCACCGAGGCGCGCGGAGCCTGGGGCAGTGCCCGCGAGGTCCGCGGCCTGGCGGAGCTCGCCAGGGGCACGCCTTCGGCGATCGACTCGCTGTCGTGCGCCTCGGCGGGCGACTGCAGCGCCGTCGGGACCTATGGCCCGGGCAGCGGCCGGGTGTTCGCGGTGAGCCAGGTGCACGGGACCTGGGGCAGTGCCCGGAAGATCCCCGGCATCGCGGCCCTCGCGCAGGGTCGCGGCGCTACGGCGATCAGCTCGGTGTCGTGCGGCTCGGCGGGCGACTGCGCCGCCGGCGGCTACTACGAGGACGGCTCAGGCAACGCTCAGGCGTTCGTGGTCAGCCAGGCGCGCGGGACCTGGGGCCGGGCGCTGGAGGTCCCCGGCACGGCGGCTCTCAACACGGGCGGGGCTGCCGTGATCAGCTCGGTGTCGTGTGCCTCAGCGGGCAACTGCAGCGCCGGCGGGGAGTACAACGCGCAACTCGGCGAAGCCTTCGTCGTCAGCGAAGTGCACGGGACCTGGGGCATGGCCCGGGAAGTTCCCGGCATGCCGGGGCTCAACACGGGCGACAACGCCGAGGTGCTGTCGGTGTCATGTGCCTCCGCGGGGAACTGCGCCGCCGGCGGGAACTACGACTGCCAAGGCTCGGAGGACAACTGCGAGGCGTTCGTGGTCAGCCAGGCGCGCGGGACCTGGGGCAGGGCCCGCGAAGTTCCCGGCACGGCGGGGCTCAACACGGGCGACAACGCCGAGGTGCTGTCGGTGTCATGTGCCTCCGCGGGGAACTGCGCCGCCGGCGGGTATTACTCCGACGGCCCTGACCCGAGCGGGCATCCTGACTCTCAGGCGTTCGTCGTGACCGAGACGAACGGGACCTGGGGCAAGGCGCTGGAGGTCCCCGGCACGGCGGGCCTGAACAAGAGGCAGGACGCCGAGATCAGCTCAGTGTCCTGTGCCGCGGCGGGCAGGTGCAGCGCCGGCGGCAGCTACTACGACGGCCTGGCCCATTTTCAGGCATTCGTCGTCAGCCAGCCCTAGGAAGCCTGCGCGGTCGGCTCGGCATTCGGAATCTAGATTCCGGTTTGCTAGAGTCAGATCGGAATCATGGTTCCGCTTCGGGGAGGTCCTGGATGGCCGTGGGTGGCAGGCGGGCGCACCATCAAGTGACGTTCGCGGTGTTGTCGGCCGGAGTTGCGGCGTTCGCGCTGCTTCAGTCGCTCGTGATTCCGGTGCTGACAACGGTGCAGCAGGAGCTGCACACCACGCAGAGCGCCGCGACGTGGGTCCTGACCGCCTATCTGCTTTCGGCCTCGATCATGACGCCGATCCTGGGGCGGATCGGCGACATGATGGGCAAGGAGCGGGTCTTCGTCGGCACGCTGGTCGCGCTGGCGGCGGGCTCGCTGCTGGCGGCGGTCGCGCCCTCGATCGGCGTCCTGATCGTGGCGCGGGTGATCCAGGGGATCGGGGGCGGGATGGTGCCCGTCGCGTTCGGGATCATCCGCGACGAGTTCCCGGCCCGCAAAGTGGCCGGCGCGGTGGGAGCCCTGGCCTCGCTGACCGCGGCCGGAGCTGGCCTGGGCATCGTGCTGGCAGGCCCGATAGTCGACTTGCTGGGCTACCACTGGCTGTTCTGGCTGCCGATGATCCTGACGGTCATCGCCGCGGTGTCGGCGGTGCTGTTCGTTCCTGAGTCGCCAGTACGCACGCCCGGGCGGATCAGCTGGCTGTCGGCGATGCTGCTGTCCGGCTGGCTGGTCGCGCTGCTGGTCGCGCTGAGCGAGGCGCCGGACTGGGGCTGGGGGTCCGGCCGGGTGACCGGCCTGCTGACAGCGGCAGTGGTGCTGGCGGCGGGGTGGGTACTGGCCGAGCTACGCGCAGCCACACCGCTGATTGACATGCAGATGATGCGGCGGACGGCCGTGTGGACGAACAATCTGGTCGCGTTGCTCATCGGCGTGGGCATGTATGCGACGTTTGCCTTCCTGCCCGAGTTCGTGCAGACCCCCTCCGCCGCTGGGTACGGCTTCGGCGCGAGCATCACCCGTTCCGGGCTGATGCTGCTGCCCTCGGCGATCACCATGTTCGCCGTCGGCATGTTCGCCGGCCGGCTCGCCCGCCGGTTCGGAGGCAAGGTTCTCGTGGTTGCCGGGTGCCTGATCGGGTCCGTGGCCATGGCGATCCTGGCGTTCGCGCACGGGCAGGAGTGGGAAATCTACCTGTCGAGCGCCATCATGGGCGTCGGGTTCGGGCTCGCCTTCTCGGCGATGTCCGCGCTGGTCGTAGCCGCGGTGCCGTCCTCGCAGACCGGCGTCGCGAGCGGCATGAACGCGAACATCCGCACGATCGGCGGCAGCATCGGCGCGGCCGTGATGGCCAGCATCGTCACGTCGCAGATCGGGTCGTCCGGGCTGCCGAAGGAGTCCGGCTACACGACCGGTTTCGCTGCGATGGCTGGCGGGCTAGTGCTGGCTGGGCTCGCGGGCCTGCTGATCCCGTCCCTGCGTGGCCCGCGGCGGATGGCTGGCGAGCCGGAGCACGCCGGGACGGCCATGGCCGCCGGCGCGGCGCTCGCCGGCGACACGGGCCAGTGACCAGGTCCGCC
>OCZU010002745.1_pt1 | contig 11191 bp, 10 predicted proteins | sample 1539001 | NCBI WGS metagenome assembly OCZU01 (sample SAMEA3539306, study PRJEB22396) | soil metagenome | biome: tundra; feature: field; material: soil | place: USA | collected 2010-05 | depth 0.15 m
GAGTTCAGACGTGTGCTCTTCCGATCTACCAGAGCCGGGTTCCAGCCAGCCGGCGGCCTGGTCGCGGGCGGCCTGGTTGCGGCGCGGACCACGGCGGCGCGGCCGGAGGGCCCGCAGCACGCCATGGTGCGGCCGCTGGGGCCGCCCCGCCCCACGCTGGTGGTGGCCGGCTGCGACCCGGCGCTGCCCCTGCTCGAAACACCGCTTTCACTGCTCGACCCGCCGGTCGCGTTCACCTGGTGGTCGTGCACCAGCGCGGAGGCGCTGCGCCTGGCTGAGCAGGGCCTCGTTCATGCGGCCGGGGCGCACCTGCGGGGACATTCGGGGGAGTACAACACGGGTCCCGCCCGGGAACGGCTGCGCCGCCGCGGCGCCGAGGTGATCGGGTTCAGTTCCTGGCGGGAAGGTCTGGTGCTGCGGCCGGAGGTGCGGGAAGGCACATCCGGGCTCGCCGACCTGGCTCGCCAGGGCCTGCGCCTGGTGAACAGGGAAAAGGGGTCGGAGGCGCGTCACGTACTGGATCGTGAGGCGCAGCGGCTCGGAATTGAGCCCGCCACTATCCCCGGCTACGGCACCCGGGCCACCGGGCACCTCCAGGTGGCGTCGGCGATCGCCGCGGGTCTGGCCGATGCCGGAGTGGCCAGCGAGCCGGCCGCGCTGGCCTATGACCTCACCTTCCTGCCGCTCGCCGCGGAACGCTTTGACCTGGTAATTCCCGCGGCTCAGACCGGCTCCCGCGAAGTCCAGGGGCTGCTTAAGGTGCTCACCTCGCCTTGGCTGCTGGCCCAGCTCGGCAGCTTGCCCGGCTACGACGCGGCCCGCTGCGGCGAGCACGTCGCCTCGCTCTAACCCTCTCTCCCCCCCGGCCAACGTCCCACTTCCATGATCACGAAGGATTAGCGTCAAATACGGCCGCTAATCCTTCGTGATCATGGTGGAGAAGCGGGTGCGGCACGGTCAGGACGGAAGGCGGCGGGCCAGCCACATCCGGGTGCGGTAGGGGACGGCCATCGCGCCGTCGGGGAAGTGCGTGCCGAGGATCTCGCTGATGCCGCGCAGCAGCCGGTCACGGGTGGGCGGCGGAAGCTGGGCGACGTAGGACTTGCTGCGCTCCTCGGTCATCCACTCCACCACGTCCAGCATCCGGGTCCACGGCACGGTGATCCGGATGCCATCCTCGAACAGCCCGGTTTGCGCGATACCCTCCTGGCTCCAGTCGGTGTTGCGGTGATGGCGGCGGTAACCAGGACAGGCGGCCTCCATCAGTCCCTGGTAGGTGTCGAACCAGAACTGGCCGTCCGCCCAGGCGTAGCTCCACCACGCCGACCAGTACCCGCCCGGGCGCAGCACCCTGGCCACCTCCCAGCTGGCGCGGTCCGGATCGAACCAGTGCCACGACTGGGCGAAGCACGCAAGGTCAATACATTCCGAACGGATCGGGACAGCATTGCCGTCGGCCAGCAAGCAGTTCATTCCCGGGCTCCTGGCCATCCCGCGCCGCAGCATCTGCTCGCCGATGTCCAGGGCGATGACCCGGGCCCCGCGGGCGGTCAGTTGCCGGGTCGCGATGCCGGTACCGGCCCCCGCGTCCAGCACCAGCGCGCCGCCCAGCGGGCCAGCGGTCTCTTCCAGCGCCGTGTACAGGCCGTCCGGGTAGGCGGGCCGCCCGGCGTCGTAGTCCGCCGCGACCGGATCGAACGGGGACCTGGCCGGCATCTCGGTAAGTAGTCTGTCAGTGGACAGACGACTAGCGACGGCCCAGTGACTTGGGCGTGTTCACCTTGTCCGCGGCGATCTTAAGGATGATCCGGCCTTGCGGGCCGATCGGGTTGCGGTACTCGGTGCCGTTGTACTTGCGCGACAGTTCGTCGATGTGCTCGCGGGCCTCGTCGCCGGTGGTCGTGCTGACGACGTGGCCGCGTACCTCTGACCAGTCGTACGGATTGTCAGCGGAATGGATCAGCACGGTGATCCGCGGGTCCTTGCTGACGTTCCTGGCTCGCTGGCGGGTCGGCTCGGTGTTCACCAGGACGTGCTCGCCGTCGGTATCCACCCAGGTGAGCAGGGCCTGCGGCTGGCCGTTCGGCATCAGCGTCACGACCGTGGCCAGGTTCTTGCCCTTGGCCAGGCGAACGGTGTCCTCATCAAGCGGCACGATATGTCTCCCTTATTCAGGCTCTGGTATTCAGGCTCTGGCTGGGTCAGTGACCGTAGACCGGGATGAGCAGCCCGCGGGCGATGGTGTGGAAGCGCAGGTTGAAGCCGGCCACGGCGGGGGAGATGTCGGAGTCGACGCCGAGGTCATCGGTGTCCAGCGCGTGCACGGCGAAGACGTACCGGTGCGGCGGGTCACCCTGGGGCGGCGCGGCGCCACCGAAGTCCTTGGAGCCGTAGTCGTTCCGCACCGAGAACGCTCCCTTGGGCAGTCCCGAACCATCCGCACGGCCAGCGCCCCGGGGAAGCTCGGTCACCGATGCCGGGATGCCGAGCACCACCCAGTGCCAGAATCCGGACCCGGTCGGCGCATCGGGGTCGTAGGCGGTCACTGCGAACCCCTTGGTCTCCGCCGGGAACCCGTGCCAGCGCAGGTGCGGCGAGATGTTGTCGCCGGACATGCCGAAGCTGTCGTACACCTGTGCGTTGCTCATCTGCTTGCCGTGACTGACGTCGTCACTTTCGACCGTGAAGGACGGGACCTCGGGGTGGAAGTCATAGGGCAACGGTGCGCGTTCGGTCATGGCGTCTCCCTCGTGCTGGATGGCCGCTTCGCCTTGCTTACGTTATCGACCGGGCCGCCGCTGAGCGCCCCTCATCCCGTGAAAACCCGATTGCCGAAGGGCTTCCCCAGCTGCTCACGCGGCGTTACGTTCGATGATGGACGGGCCGGGCCGAGCTGAACTGCGGCTACCGTGAAGTCACTGCGCTAAGGTACTCCAACGCTGGCCGGGAGCAGGACGGTTAAACACGACTTCTCGCCCCGCCTCGGCCAGTGATGACTGCGGCCTGGCCAGGACCGGCCGCACCTAGACTGACCTGGTCTGCCGCAACGAATTGCGCGATGACATGGTCATGCTGGTCATGCGGGTCGGCGAGCCGCCCGTCCTTTTAAACCCGCCGGTTCCCATTTGACCTGCGAATACGCTCCAGGGGGCCGGTCGGCAGCCGCACCGGGCCGGGGCATGTTCTGTGCGATGTGCTGGTTACAGGTGGAGAGGGCCGGCCCGGGGCCGGCCGGATTGGCAGGGATGGCTGGTATGTGGCGCAAGCACCGTCCGGCGGACAGTGATGGCGCGCGGGTGATCGTTGTCGGCGCGGGTTTCGCCGGGCTGGCAGCAGTCGAAGGGCTGGCCCGGGCGGGAGCCCAGGTAATGCTGATCGACCGCAACGTCTACAGCACCTTTCAGCCGCTGCTCTACCAGGTGGCGACCGGCGGCCTGAACCCAGGCGATGTCGCCTACCCGGCGCGCGCCGTCACCCGCGCGCACGGTGCCCGGTTCCGGCTCGGCGAGCTGGCCGGCATTGACGCCGCGGCGCGGCGGATCACGCTGGCCGACGGCACGGGTTTCGATTACGACTACCTGATCCTGGCCACCGGCGTCTCGGCCGCGTACTTCGGCGTGACCGGGGCGGACGAGCACAGCCTTGGCCTCTACACCCGCCGGGACGCGGTCGCGCTGCGCGATCACATCATGGCCCGCCTGGAGCGTCTCGACGTCGCGGGCGCGGGAAAGGCCGTGCACTTCACCGTGGTGGGCGGCGGCGCGACCGGGGTCGAGCTGGCTGGCGCACTGGCCGAGTTGCGCGGCACCGCGCTGGACGCCGCGTTTCCCGAGGTGGACCTGGCATCCGTGCATATCAGGCTGGTCGAGCAGGCCCCGGCGCTGCTGGGACCGTTCGACCCCGCGCTGCGTGACTACGCGCGCGATCAGCTGCTGGCGCGCGGCGTTGAGGTCCGGCTTGATACGGCCATCCGTGAGGTCACCAACGACCGGGTACTGCTGGCCAACGGCGAGGACCTGCCGAGCGACGTGACCGTCTGGGCGGCCGGGGTGTCCGCGCCCGCCGTGGTCGGTGACTGGGGCCTGCCACAGGGGCGGGGCGGCCGTATCCTGGTTGACCCCGATCTGCGGGTTCATGGGCAGGACCGCATCTTCGCCCTGGGTGACATCGCGCTGGTCACCGATCAGCCGCTGCCGCAGCTGGCCCAGCCCGCGCTGCAGATGGGGCGGCACGCCGCGGCACAGGTCAGCCGGCTGGCCGCCGGGCAGCCGGCTGTCGCCTTCAGCTATCACGACAAGGGCATCATGGCGACGATCGGCCGCCGCTCCGCGGTCGTCGAGCTGCCGCACCGGCTGCGGATCCGCGGCACGCTCGCCTGGCTGGCCTGGCTCGCGCTGCACCTGATCACGTTGCTGGGCAACCGCAACCGCATCTCCGCGCTGCTCAACCTGTCCTGGCGCTACCTGTCCTGGGGGCGCGGCGGAGGCGTCATCGTCGGCGACGACCCGCCGCCGTTCATGGTCGAAGGCCCGCTCCCGCTGGGCACGGAACGGGTCGAAGGCTCGCTCCCGGTGGGCACGGAGCGGGTCGAAGGCTCGCTCCCGGTGGGCACGGAGTGGTCTGGCTGAGGCAGCACCCCGCCGCCCCCGCACCCCACCGCCCCGCACCCCGCGCTTCCCGGGCGGGCCGGTTTGCTTACTATGGACCATGCCCCCAGCCACCGAGCGATCAGGCGCGTTCGCCACCCCATCGGGCGCCCCCGGAAGGGCCGCCACCCCGCCTGAAGAGGTGGCGTCCAGATCGCTTCTGCTGAGACGGGTGCAAGCGGTCGACGCCGCGGCCATTGCCGGCGCGGTCCGGGCGAGCCTGGATCATCTGCAGCCCTGGATGCCGTGGGCGACGCCGGAGGCGGCTGACCCGAGAGCGCAGCTCTCCCGCGTCGTTGAGGCGGACGAGCTGTGGGAATCCGGCACGGACTTCATCTACTCGGTGCTCCTGACCGAGATCCGCGCGGTCATCGGGGAGATCGGCCTGCATCACCGGCCCGGTGATGGCGGCATCGAGATCGGCTACTGGATCGACGTGCGGCACTCGGGCCGGGGCCTGGGGACCGAGGCCGCCGGAGCGCTGACGCCCGTCGCCCTGGCGCTGCCCGGCGTCACCCAGGCCGAGATCCACTGCGACGACGCGAACCACGCGAGCGCCGCCATCCCCCGCAAGCTCGGCTACCGCCTCGACCGTATCGACGATCATGAGCCCGAGGCCCCTGGGGAAGGCGGCCGCCGGATGATCTGGGTGATGGAACGCCAGAGCCAATGAAACGGCGGAGCTGATGGCGCAACGGGACTGGCGGGCCTGGCACGACGACTATGACGTCCCCGGCACGCCGCTGGCCAGGCGGCTGGGGATGGTGCAGGCCCGGATCGGGGACGCGCTCGACGACGCTCCGCCCGGGCCGCTGCGCGTGATCAGCATGTGCGCCGGCCAGGGCCGTGACCTGATCGGGGTGCTGGCCAGCCATCCGCGCCAAGGCGAGGTCACCGCGCGGCTGGTGGAACTGGACCCGCGCAACGCGGCTGTGGCCCGGCAGTCCGCTGCGGCAGCCGGGCTGCCGGGGGTCGAGGTGGTGACGGGCGACGCCGAGGTGACGGATGCGTACGCTGGCCTGGTGCCGGCGGACATCGTGCTGGCCTGCGGCGTCTTCGGCAACATCACCGACGACAACGTCAGGCGCACCATCTCCTGCTGCGCTCAGCTGTGCGCAGCAGGCGGGACAGTGATCTGGACGCGGGGCAGGTGGCAGCCCGACCTGACCCCGCAGATCTGCCGCTGGTTCGCTGAGCAAGACTTCGAGCTGCTCTGGCAGTCCGAGCCCGGGGTGCCCGCCGGCGTCGGCGTGCACCGGTTCGCGGGACAGCCGCAGCCGTTCGTCGCGGGGTTGCGTATGTTCACCTTTATCGGCCACGACGCGATGGGGCCGGCCAGCCGCTAGCTGGCCGGCCCCGCGCGGCCGGGGACTACGAGGTCGGGAAATTGAAGTAATGCAGGCTGACGAACGGCGGGCTGCCGCCCGCGCCGGATGAGAACTCCAGGTACACGTTGTGCGTGCCCGTGGTCCTGGTGATGTTGGCCGGGATCGTCCTCCAGGTGGTCCAGCCGCCGGTGTTCCCCACCGCGAAGCTGCCGACCGGAGTGTTCGTGGGGCTGTCCAGCACCACCTCCACCAGGCCGCTCACCCCTCCGGCGGCCCCGGAGGCCACCCGCGCGTCGAACTGGCTCGATCCGGAGCCGAAGTTGATGCCGCTGTATTCGAGGTAGTCGCCGTTGACGAGCTGGGCGGCCTGGTGGCCGTCCACGCCGGACGGGCTGGAGTCGCCGGTGGCCGCGGTTACTGAGATCGTCCCCCGGCTGCTGCTGTCGCAGTCCGCGGAGATGTCCGAGGTCGCGGTCGTGGCGCAGGACGTGCCGCCCCCGCCGGTTGACGTGGGGCTGGGCGAGGGGCTGGAGCTGGCCGAAGCACTGGGGCTGGCTGAAGCGCTGGGGCTCGGCGACGGGCTGCTGCCGCTGCCGGTGGTCTGGTAGACCGCCACATACCCCACGCTCATCGCGGCGCCGGAACTGGTCGAGGCGGCGGGGGCGGTGCAGCCGCAGACCACGTCGGGGTAGCTGCCGCCGATGGCCAGGTCAAGGATCAGGAAGAAGCCATGGTCGACGGCCGCCTGCCAGGTAGCGGTGCCGACCTGGCTCTCGGTCACCGTGTAGTACTGGGTTCCGTTGAGGTACCAGGTGACCGACTCGTTGCTCGTGTTGGTCCGGTTGACGATCACCGAATACGTGTTGTAGCCGGTCTGGCAGCCGGAACAGGCCTGCAGGCCGCTGCTGAGACCAGTTGTCTCGTTGCACGGGCCGCCGGGGTCGGTGCCGCAGTGCAGGGTGCCGGAGTGCTCGGACAGCGCGTTGACGTTCTCCATGACGTCGATCTCGCCGGCCGATGGCCAGTTCGAGCAGTTCATGGTGCCGGAGGTGCCGGCCCCGCTGGCCCGGAAGCCAGCTCCGAGCATCCAGAACGCGGGCCAGTAGCCGAGGCCGCTGGCCGGGTTCGGCTGCCTGATCGAGGCGCTCACCTCCATCTCGCCGCCGGCCGGGGCGGCGAAGCTGTCGGAGACCGTCTCGATGCGGCCCGATGTCCAGGCTCCCCCGGAGTTGACTGGTGTGAGGTTCAGGTGGCCGCTGCCGTCCTCGGCGACGTTCGCGGTTGAGCTGGTGTTGGACTCGACCTCACCGGTGCCCCAGTTGGCCGTGCAGCCCGTGCCGGAGTACTGGGTGCCGGTGTCGTATGTCCAGCCGGAGTCGACCTTCGAGCCGGCCGCACCGGAAAAGCTGTCACTGTAGGCCGTGGTCCAGCCCGGCGGCGGTCCTGGGACGGTGGTCGCGGAGGCCGTCAGCGCGCCTGTCATGATCACCAGCGAGGCGCCCAGCGTCGTGACCAGCGCCGTCGCCGCCGTGGCCAGCCAGCGACGGCGTCGCAGCGGGCGGCCCGCCCGCGACCACAGGGTGTGTTTGAGCATGGTGGATTCTCCTTCCGGGTAACGCACCTGTCTGGTCCCGCTCCCGTTCTGGTCCCGCTCGTTCTGGTGCCGCTCCGTTCTGGTGCCGCTCCGTTCACCGTGTCGCGGGCGGCGGGCAGCCGCAGCTGGCGCGGATGACGAGATGCGTGGGTAGCACCTCCGCCAGCGGCGGCAGCGCGCTGCCGTTGATGCGGGTGAGCAACTGCTGGGTCGCGAGGGTGCCGAGTTCGCGCAGCGGCTGGCCGACTGTGGTCAGCGGTGGATCGACCATGCGGCTGGGATAGATGTCGTCGAAGCCGGTGACTGCCACCGCACCGGGCACCCGGATGCCGGCCTGCTGGAATTCCCTGAGGACCCCGATGGCCATCTGGTCGTTCGCGCAGGCCACCGCCTCGGGCAGGGATGGGCGGCCCAGCACGACCTGGGCCGCCGCTGACCCGCTGGCCTCGGAGAAGTCCCCGTGGATGACGGGGTCGCCGGCGCAGCCGGGGGTGTCGTGGACCATCTGGCTGAAGGCCGTCAGGCGCTCCTGTGCGTCGGGCGAGTCGGGTGGCCCGCTGATGAAGCACAGCCGCCGGTACCCGTGCGCCCCCGTCAGGTGCGCGATAAGCGCCCGGATGCCGGAGGCATTGTCGACCGCCACGACATCCAGTTCCCGCTCGGTGCGCGGGCCGGCGATGAGCACGATCGGCACTCGCCGGGCGAGGGCGTGGAGCTGGTCGGCGGACATCACCTCCTCCGCCATGAGGAGCCCGTCGACCTTGCCGGACAATGACCGCACCCGCCGCTGGAACGGCTCGCCGCTGCGCCCGAATGAAAGGAGCAGTGAGCACTCGCTGCCGCGCAGCACGGCCTCGGCGGCGTGCACGATCTGGTCCACGAACAGGAGGCTGTCGCGCTCGATATCGATCTCGTCGAGGCCGCGCTCAAGGGCGACCAGGCCGATGATGTCCTTGCGCCGCCGGGACAGGCCCTGCGCCGATCCGTCCGGCACGAATCCGAGCTGCTCAATCACCTCAATGACGCGCTCGCGCGTTTCCGGGTGAACAAGATCAGAGCCGCGTACAACGCGTGAGACCGTTGCGGTGGATACACCCGCCAGGCGCGCGACATCGTAGACCGTGGTCATGAAACTTCCCTGGTTCACGAACACTTGTAAGCGGTTACATATACGCGTTTCGGTGGTTATGTTAAGGAGGGATGTAAGCGGTGTCAATGCCGCTGCGGTATCAGCGCGCGAAGGGCCGCCGGCTGCGGAGCCAGCCAGCCGGAGGGCGGCCCGCGCCGCCCGCACCGTGCCGGAAGCGCCGAGGCCGTCAGGGCAGCGGCTCACCAAGGAGGGACTGCATGGGGTCACCGGACGGGCCGGGCCGGGAAGCGTTTCCCGACGGCTTCCTGTGGGGAGTCGCCACCGCTGCCTACCAGATCGAGGGCGCCGCGCACGAGGACGGCAAGGGACCGTCGGTGTGGGATACCTTCAGCCACGAGCCAGGCCGCATCAGGGGCGGCGACACCGGCGACACGGCGTGCGACAGCTACCACCGGCTCGATGAGGACGTCGCGCTGCTCGGCCGGCTGTCCGTGCGCGCTTACCGGTTCTCTGTGTCCTGGCCGCGGATTCAGCCGGACGGGCAGGGTTCCGCCAACCAGGCAGGCCTGGACTACTACAGCAGGCTGGTCGACGCCCTGCTGGAGCGCGGTATCCAGCCCGCCATCACGCTCTATCACTGGGACCTGCCCCAGGCGCTGCAGGACAAGGGCGGCTGGACGGCCAGGGATACCGCCGACCGGTTTGCCGAGTACGCCGAGATCGTGGTGACGGCCCTCGGGGACCGGGCCAAGCGGTGGATCACGATCAACGAGCCGTGGGTGGTCGCGAACCTCGGTTACCGCTCTGGTGAGCACGCGCCTGGCATCACCGACAGCCAGCAGGCGGCTGACGCGACGCACCACCTGCTGCTTGCGCACGGCCGCGCTACCCGGGCCATCAGGGCGGCGCGGCCCGATGCCGGCGAGGTGGGGATCACGCTGAACCTGGCTCCGATCCGGGCGGCCGAGCCATCCGCGGACGGTCTCGCGGCCGAGATCGACGCCGAGGTCAACGGCGCGTACCTGGACCCGATCCTGCATGGCCGCTACCCCGCCGCCCTCGGCCGGGATTTCCGGCCCAGCGACGAGGTCATCAAGGACGGCGACCTCCGCGAGATCCAGCAGCCGATCGACTTTCTCGGTGTGAACTACTACTCGCCACGCGTGGTCCGGCTGCGCGACGGCAGCGGCCTGCGCCGCGGCGAGAGGCCGATGAAGGACCGCAGTAACGGCCTGGATGTGCGTCCGGATGGCATGCCAATGACCGCTATGGGCTGGCTGGCCGATCCCGAGGGACTGCACGAGTTGCTGGCCCGGCTGGCCGCGGAGGCGCCAGGCCTGCCGCTGTACGTCACCGAGAACGGCGCCGCCTGCTATGACTACGTCAACCCCGAGGGCGTCGTAAACGACACCGACCGGATCAACTACCTGCACGGTCACCTGCAGGCCGCCCGGCGGGCCATCAGCGCGGGGGTCAACCTGCGCGGCTACTTCGTCTGGTCGTTCCTGGATAATTTCGAGTGGGCGGAGGGGTACTCCAAACGGTTTGGGCTGGTCTTCGTGGACTTCGGCACCCAGCGCCGGATACTCAAGCGCAGCGCCGCCTGGTACGCCGAAGTCGCGCGTACGAACAGCGTGCCGGCCAGCGCTCCTGGGTGGCCGCGGCCGGTCTAGTGGCCGAGGACCGGCACGCGCATCATGCCGAGCCTGCACTGCCTGACCTTCACGATCAACTCGGCGGTGGGCCTCTTCAGGGCCGGCCCGCATCGCTGCGCGCCAGGCGAGCCCGCGCCGATCAGCAGTGCGCAGAGCATGGCGACCAGTGCCGCGGGGAAGAGCAGGATGGCCCGAAACCGCTGCGACGGCCGCCCAGCGAGCCGCTGGACTGGAGCGGTCCGCCAGGAGATCCAGGCGCGGAGCCGGGTGAGCCGCACCCGCAATTCCTCCACGCGGGGCATTTCTTCATCCCGGGTGAGCCTCGTGAAGATCACGAACAGTGCCACCAGCCGGGGATCAGAGTCCCGCAGCATGCCCGCGATCCGGTCGAGGGCATGCTGCTGGCTCGATGGCAGGCTCATGGTGATCTCCCATCTGTCCGGTGCTGGTCGGCATGGTGCACATCCGGGAACGGGCTTGTCCGCCCAGATTACCGGGAGGCCATCTCGACCCGGCCCCCGCCTCCGTTTCATCCCCGGCCGTAACGGATCGGTAAGGGTCGCTACCCGCTGCGATTTCTGGCCAGATCGGCATATTTCCCCCTTGACAGCCGGGAGCGGCGGGACTGTTGTATAGGCCAGAAGATGTCGGAAACCGTTTGACTCTGGGCGGACATGGATGAATGCTTCCAGCGGCGAGTGGCCACGAGGTAACCGAGTTTCCCGGCCCAGCCGGTTACTGCGGCGAGCTGTGCTGGCCGCTGTGTCCGCGCTGGGCCTGCTCGCGGCGGTGGCCGTCCCCCAGCAGGCGCAGGCGGCTCAGGGCAGTCCGGCCGTCCTGACCAGCCCGGGCGTCCAGCGCAGCCACGCCGCCAAGCC
>OCZU010002746.1_pt1 | contig 11188 bp, 10 predicted proteins | sample 1539001 | NCBI WGS metagenome assembly OCZU01 (sample SAMEA3539306, study PRJEB22396) | soil metagenome | biome: tundra; feature: field; material: soil | place: USA | collected 2010-05 | depth 0.15 m
ATGATGCTCGACATGAAACGGACCTTCGATGAGATCGTCGAGGCCCATGCCGACCCGGACCGCGCCGCCCAGATCCTGGCGAACCCCTTCTACCAGTCACTGTCCTCCAGCTTCGCCGGAACCCAGGAGTACATGGCGATGGAGAAGCTCGGGCAGTTGCGCCGGGCGGACGAGTGGGATCTGATCGTCGTGGACACGCCGCCGAGCCGCTCCGCACTGGACTTTCTCGACGCTCCGCAGCGGCTAGGCAGGTTCCTCGACGGCCGCCTGCTGAGAATGCTGGTCGCGCCAGCCAAGATTGGCGGCCGGACCGGGCTCAAGGTGCTGAACGTCGGCTTCGGGATGGTGACCGGCGTGGTCACCAAGATCATCGGCAGTCAGGTGCTGCGCGACATGCAGACCTTCGTATCGGCTATGGATACCATGTTCGGCGGGTTCAGGGAGCGGTCCGAGTACACCTACCGGCTGCTCCGGGCTCCTGGTACAGCGTTCCTCGTGATCGCGGCACCGGAGCAGGACGCGCTGCGGGAAGCGTCCTACTTCGTCGAGCGGCTTGAACAGGAAGGCATGCCGCTGGCCGGCCTGATCGTGAACCGGGTGCACCGCTCGCCGGCCGCGAGGCTGTCGGCGGCACGGAGCCTGGCGGCCGCCGAGACCTTGCAGGGCCTGCCGGAGACCGGCTCGTCAGATCTGGCCATTGCCGCGCTGCGGCTACATGCCGAGCGGATGCGCCAGGCCGCCTCGGAACGACGGCTGGCTGAGCGCTTCACCGCCGCGCACCCGCTGGTTCCGGTGGCGCAGATCCCGGCACAGCCAGATGACGTGCACGATCTGGACGGGCTCAGGACGATCGGCGTTTCGTTCGGCACGCGGTAACGCCAGCAGGGCGCTACCGCGACCAGCCAGAGACCAGGAATTTCGTGGCCATGATTGCCACGAATGGCCGACTGGGAACGATGCGGACGGACCGCGGTCAGCTTGCGACGAGCTCGCTGCTGACTTGGTCGTACTTGTCGCGGGCGCTCTCCAGCAGCTCACGCCATGAGGTGACATCGGGACGCCGACGCAGCAGCGCACGTCGTTCGCGCTCCGTCATGCCGCCCCAGACGCCAAACTCGATCCGGTTGTCGAGCGCGTCCGCGAGGCACTCGGTGCGGACCGGGCATCCCCGGCAGATCAGCTTGGCCCGGTTCTGCGCCGCGCCCTGGACGAATAGCTCGTCAGGGTCCGTCCCCTTGCACGCGGCACGCGCGGTCCAATCCGTGATCCACATCTGGCCCAACTCCTCCTGATCGTCACGCCCGCGAATGGGTCGTCACGCCGGGTGGCGCTTCGCTGCGGTCCCCAGGGTTCGGCGGCATGCCGACACCCAGCTCGTGATGGTCGCGAAAGAGTAACTTACGGCGGTCCAGCTCCCAGCGCTAGACCCCGGCAGGCCCATTTCGCGTATAGCCCTGATGGACTATACGCGAAACGTTAAGTAGTCACCTCGCAACCGACGGCTACCTCCCCCGGTGCGGCCCGTCCTGGACCGCTGATATCCGCTGTTCCGTGTCCTCCTATGACTAGTCTGGCGGGCAGCGTAACCTGATCGAGTGCTGAGAACTGTTCGCCACGCCGGCGTCAAGACCGTAGGCATCCTCGCTGCTATCTCGCTCGGGGCTGGCCTGCTCACGGCCGCCGCTGCGATCCCGCTCGTCGGAGTCGTCGGGGTCGCTGCCCGTGATGTCGCCAAGACCTTCGACGATCTGCCGGTCGCCGGCCTGGGGCAACTCCCGGCCCGGTCCGAACTGGTCGACACAAGCGGCCATCTGATCGCCTATTACTACCCTCGCAACATCTACCGGATCCCGGTGAGGTACAAGCAGATCGCGCCGGTGATGCGGCACGCCATCGTGGCGATCGAGGACTGGCGGTACTGGCAGCACGGTGCGCTTGACCCGCTCGGCACGATCCGGGCGCTGCTCACCACCGCGTCAGGTGCCGGCACCCAGGGTGGATCAGACCTAGCACAGCAGTACGTCAAGAACGCCTGCATCCTGACGGCGACCACCAAGCAGCAAGCCGATGAATGCGCTGCCGTGACCGTCGCCCGCAAGCTGCACGAGCTGCGGATCGCCGGCAATGTCGAGCACGAGATGACCAAGGTGCAGATCCTCGCCGCCTACCTGAATGCGGCATATTTCGAGAACGAGGCCTACGGCATCGAGGTCGCGTCCCAGTACTACTTCTCGACCACGGCCCGCAAGCTGACCCTGACCCAGGCGGCCATGCTGGCCGGGCTGGTCGAAAACCCGGTGGCCTATGACCCGGTGACCAGCCCGCAGTCCGCGCGGGCCCGGCGCAACGTCGTCTTGACCCAGATGGAAGTGCACGGGTACATCAGCGCGGCGACCGCGGCGCGGGCCGCGCGCGCTGGCCTCGGGCTGCACCTGTCGAACATCCCGCTGCAGACCGGCTGCATCAGCCCGAGCGTCAAGAAGGCCGCCTTCTTCTGTGACTACGTGCTCGCGGCCATGGCCCACGACCCGGCCTACCGCAAGGCGTACTTCGCGCTGACCCACACCGGCGGTCTCACGATCCACACCACCATGAGCCACAAGGACCAGGTGGCGGCCGAGAACGCCGTGAACTACGTGCTGCCGAACAACAACTCGTACTACAACCCCAACAATGACGTGGACACCGAGGTCATGATCCAGCCGGGAACCGGTCGTGTCCGCGCGATCGCGGTGGACCGGCCCTATGGTTTCGGCCCAGGCCACGACAGCATCGACTACGCCGTCAACACCGAGTACAATGGCGGCGCTGGCGTGCAGACCGGGTCGTCCTCCAAGCTCTTCACGCTGGTGACAGCGCTGGAGCAGGGCCTGCCGTTCAACTTCAGCCTCAAGGCCAAGAACGGGATGCTGGCCGGCCCATTCGTCAGTTGCTCCGGCCTGTACGTCAGGCCGTTCCCGGTCCAAAACGCTGAAGGCCCCGCCGAGAACGGCGACATCCCGCTGTACTTCGGCACCGTGCAGTCAATCAACGCTTTCTACGTCGCACTCGAAGCGCACGTCGGGCTCTGCAACGTGGTCAAGACCGCGATCAAGATGGGCATGACCAGAGCCGACGGCAAGTCGCTGCTCTCCTGGGTGGGCAAGCCTGGCCTGCTAACCTCGCAGCCTCCCGCCGACCAGATATCCTCGTTCACACTCGGCTCGGTCAACGTCTCCCCGATGTCGATGGCGGGTGCCTACGCGACCGTCGCAGCCCGTGGCATCTACTGCCATCCGATCGCGATCACCGCGATCAGCGGCCCATCGGGTTACCAGTTCCCTGTTGAGTCGGCCCGCTGCCACCAGGCCATCCCGCAGGGCGTCGCTGACGCGGCCAACTTCGCACTCGAAGGCGTGCTGACCAGCGGCACCGCCGCCGGCCGTGAAATCGGACGGCCCGCCGCAGCCAAGACCGGGACCGCCAACCACGGCTACTACGCCGCGTTCGCCGGTTACACCCCGACTCTGGTCGGCTACGTTTCTAGCTTCAACCCGACCAACCCAACCGGCGCAGGTGCCATGTACGGCTGCCCCCAGGCAACGTACCGGGCATTCCCGGGTGGATACACGACCTGCAATGGCCAGATGTTCGGTGACATGGCACCCGGCTCTACCTGGCAATACAGTTTCACCTACGCCAACCTCGGCCCAGAGCTGAACTTCGTCTACCCGCCCGCCTACTTCCTGCCAGGTACCGGCCAGGCCCCGCCAGCGCCACCCAAGACGAAGAAGAAGCCAACCGGCCCCGGCGGCCCCGGCAACGGCGGCGGTCCAGGCAATGGTGGTGGTCCCGGCAACGGCGGAGGCGGCGGCGGAGGTGGGGGCGGCGGAGGCGGAGGCGGAGGCGGCAACTAAGGCTGTCGTGAGTTAGGCGCGGCCCGCGACGCACGATGGATATAGCCGGCCAGGCAGAAGGCATGAAGCATCGCTGGGCAGTCAGCCAGCTAGCTGGCGGCGGACCTCGGCGGCTACTCGGGCGCCGTCGGCTCGGCCGGCGACCTGCGGCGTTGCGATCTTCATCACCTGGCCGATCGAATTCGGGCCCGACGCGCCGGACTCGGCGATCGCCTCGGCGACCAGCGCGACCAGTTCTTCGTCATCGAACTGGGCCGGAAGGTACCCGGCGAGGATCTGGCCTTCGGCCACTTCGGCCGCGGCCTGATCGGTCCGGCCGGCGTCGCTGAACGCCTCGGCCGCCTCGCGGCGGCGCTTGGCCTCACGAGCGAGTACCCGCTCGATCTGCGCATCATCAAGTTCGCGCGCCGACTTACCGGAGACTTCCTCCTTGGAGATCTCGGTCAGCGCCATCCGCAGCGTCCTGGTACGGACCTCATCCCGAGACTTCATCGAGGCGGTCAGATCGGCGCGGAGTCGGTTTTTCAGTTCAGGCATGAGGCCATCCTGCCCGCACCGGCGCCACGTTGTCCGGGCGGGACAGGTCACTGAGGGGAGCGTGACACCATATGGAGATGCGTCCACATGCTCTGGCCGGGACCGCAGCCCTCGCGGGCGCCGCGGTACTCGGATACGCGGCCGTGGTCGAGCGCAACTGGTTCGCGCTGCGCCGCTACGAGGTCCCGGTACTGCCAGCGGGCGCCCGGCCGTTGCGGGTCCTGCACATCTCCGATGCGCATCTCACCCCGGGTCGGCACCGGCTGCTGTCGTTCATTCGCACGCTGGACGCGCTTGAGCCGGACCTGGTCGTCAACACTGGTGACTCGATCGCCCACGAGCGAGCGGTTACCCCATTTCTTGAGGCACTTGGACCGCTTCTCGACCGGCCTGGCGTGTTCGTCTACGGGTCGAACGACCTGTTCTCGCCGACCCCGAAGAACCCAGCGCGCTATATCTGGCGTACTAGCGCGCAGGAGTACAAGCGGACCGTCCCCGATCTGCCGTGGGCCGAGCTTGGCGCCGGGCTGGAGACGGCCGGCTGGATGAACGCGAACAACAGGCGCGGCCGGATCAAGGTCGGCGACTTCGATATTGAAGTGGCCGGCGTGCACGATTCGCATATCAACAGGGACCGCTACGAGCAGGTCGCCGGTCCGGCCGACCCAGCCGCCGACCTGCGGCTTGGCGTGATGCACTCGCCTGAGCCCGCGATGATGGACAAGTTCGTCGCTGACGGCTTCGACCTGCTCCTGGCCGGGCACACGCATGGCGGCCAGCTCTGCCTGCCTGGTTATGGCACGCTGGTGACTAACTGCGGGCTGGACGCCGGCCGAGCCCGCGGGCTGCACCAGCACCCAGCGGGCGCGGGCGCTGGACGGCGGGCCTATCTGCACGTTTCCGCTGGTCTCGGCACGTCGCCATATGCCCCGATCCGGTTCAGCTGCCGGCCGGAGGCAACCCTGCTCACGCTGGTGCCGCGAATCGGCTAGACTCCTGAAGCGGTCGGCGGGGTGTGGCGCAGCTTGGCAGCGCGCTTCGTTCGGGACGAAGAGGCCGCCGGTTCAAATCCGGCCACCCCGACCAGAAGGTGCAGGTAGAAGCCAGGTTCCGGAGATCCGGACCTGGCTTCTTGATCGTTTGACCGCCATTTGACCGTGACACCGGGGGCCATCAGGCGGGCGCGGCCGTCCCTACGCGGCCTTAGGCGGCCCTTGACCGTAGTTGTCTGTGCCGCCAGGAAGCCTTGATCAGGCCGACAATCGCGACCGGCGAAGGTCGCCGACGCGCCTTTCGTGGGTGTCCCGTCTCGCGCTATCTGCCGCTGTCCCGCTCCAGTTGGTCCAATCGTCCGGCGGCTAAGCAGATCAATTGAGACGGTCGGCCTGGCAGGGACGTAGTCGCTGCTCAGCGCATTGAACCACTACATCCTGACGCAGCAGTTCCGCATCTGGATCAGTGGGCGTACTGTCGACGCTCGGCCGGATGAGTCCGGCCGAGGTCATGCGGGCTGCTGACAAGGCAGGGAAGGTCGCCGTGGCCGGCAGGTCACCCGGCTTGCCGGCCCGTCGTCGACCGTCACGGTGCAGCAGGTGCCGTCGGTGCTCGGTGTCCGGCTCGGGGCGGGGATCCGGGCAGGCGCAGGCTGGCGCCGGGGCTGACCGCGACGTTGCGGCATGCGGCGTCGATGCACAATCCGGTGTTCTATGGGCGGCAGCGGATGCGGGCCTCGACCTGGAAACATCCGCGGTTCCTGCACTGCTACGACGAGACCCTGGATGGTGGCCTGATCTTGCCGCGCGGCCTGCTCGGCACCGTCGCCGACCTCGCTGCGCAGGCGGGCAGCCGGCTGGAGGTCACCGACGAGCGCACTACCGGTGCCGGGCAGGCTGGGCTGATCCACAGGGCGAGGCTAGCGCCAGGCAATCGGGCTCAGTCGTGGCGTATGGCGGTGACAGCGAGCAGGTGATCGGATGCGCTATGTAATCCAACTCGGAAGCTGGCGCGTCTCTATCGGTGTGATGCCTGGCGATCGGTGTCGACGGTCGGCACTCAGCCGGCCACACCGTAGTTGGCATTTCGGGAGGAAAGTCGTGGAAACTTTACGCGTTATCGTGACGCGCACGTTAGAGCGAGCAATGGAATTGCTGGCCGAGGTCCGGAGCGCCAGGTCGATACGAAGCGCGATCTTCGCGTGTCTATCGTGCCTGCTCTGCCTCGGCTTCGTGCTGGCCGGCGGTGCCGCTGACGCCAGCACCGGGAACGGTGCGGGCGGTGGGGTGCATGTTCGGCATATCCATCCGCACGTGATCGCTCGCAAGCTCGGCCCGATCCGTCAGGCGCCCGTGGCGCCGGTGCTGCGCAACGTGCGCCAGGTCAGGGTTCCCGCGGGCGGCGGTCACATTTCGCGGTCCCGTCCGCCGCTGATCCCAGGGAACACGCCGATGCGGCTGGCCCACACCGGCCGGGAGCAAGCGCGCACACCATCGGCCGACACCTGCAACTTCGCGAGCAGCACTACCCCGACTACGTCGAACTGCTGGTCGGGATATGTCGAGCAGGGAACCTCCTACTACACCGTGTCGGCGGACTGGAACGTGCCGGACGTCGTCACTCAGGGGACGGGCGACTACGCCGACGCGACCTGGATCGGGATCGGCGGCTGGGGCACCAGCGGACCGCTGCAAGCGGGCACCGAGGAAGACTCGATCAACGGCACCCTCTACTACTACATCTGGGACGAGAATCTCCCTGGTCAGACGACCGAGCAGTACCGGTTCAACGTCAGCCCCGGAGACCACATCTCAGCCCAGATCTGGCTGTCAGGCCCTTCTACGTGGAGCATCTCGGTGACCGATGACACCACGGGCCAGACCGACAGCCAGACCGAGTCCTACACCGGCTCCACGGCCAGCGCTGAGTTCATCCAGGAGGCACCGACCTCCGGCGGCAACGTGCTGCCGATGAACCAGTACTCGCAGTTCGGCTTCTACAACGCGGCCGCCAACTACACCTGGAACGGGCTGAGCTCATCCCAGGAGGTCACCATGTCGGGAACGTCGGTGCCGTCGGGCCCGAATGTGGCGGCGAGTTCCTTCAACACCGAGTACGGCGGGGCCGCCCCGTCCGCGCCGGAGGACTTCGAAGCAGCGTTCAGCAGCAACAGCTCCACGCTGCCCGGCCTGTGGACCAACGGGATCCAAGGTACGGGCCATACCGGCCTGGCCTTTATGTCCGGCACCAGTCCGTCTGCCACGGCGGTTTCCGGCGGTTATGAGCTCGCCTTCCAGGGCAGCGACGGCAACGTGTGGACGACGGGGACGCTGGGCCTGACTGACTGGCACCTGGGCGAGGCATCCGGCACGAGCCCGTCCATCGCCCCGATCTCGGGTGGCTACGAAGCCGCGTTCCAGGGCAGCAACGGAGATCTATGGACCACTGGGACCAGCGGTTCCACGGACTGGGGCCTAGGGATGATGGCAGGCACCAGCCCTTCCATCACCGCTGTGTCTGGCGGCGTGGAGATTGCGTTCCAGGCCAACACAGGTGACTTGTGGACTGTCGGCAGCGCTGGCAACACCGGCTGGCCCCTGGCCATGACGGGCAGCCCATCCATCACCACATTGTCAGGCGGTGGCTTCGAGGCCGCTGTCCGTAGCAGCGGCGGCACGCTGATCACTATTGACAACACCGGCAGCGGTACCAACTGGACGAGCTACGCTCTGGCTAGCGGCACCAGCCCGTCAATCACCACGCTGTCCGGCGGTGGCTTCGAGTCCGCTCTGCAGAGCAGCGGCGGCTCGCTGATCACCGTTGATAACACCGGCAGCGGTACCAACTGGACGAACGTGATTCTGGCGGGCAGCACTAGCCCGTCGATCACCACGCTGTCCGGCGGTGGCTTCGAGTCCGCTGTCCACGGCAACGGCGGCACCCTGTTCACCCTCGACAACGCCGGCAACGGCATCAACTGGGAACTCGGAATGGCGACAGGCACCAGCCCTGGCATCACCGCGCTGCCCTGACGGAGAAGATCTCCGGCTAACCGGGCGGCCCGCTGGGACCGCACTACGAACCAGCGGCCCGCCCGAGATCTGGTCTTGCCTGTGGTCACTGGTTACCCGGCGAAGTAATCGATCGGATGATCTAGCGGTTTACTGACAGGGCGGCTGCAAAGTTAGTTGATCATTTGGTTATGGCTGTCGGTAGCCGCGTTCTAGCTGGTCACTCGTAGCGTGACCTGTGTCCACTGCAAGGGAGGAACCTCAGTGTGCTTGTGGTTCGACCACCGCACACCTGCGTCATCGACGATGGCACCGGCCATGAGGTCGTCGACTAGGACGTTCGCGAAGCCGAAGTCGTCGCCGCGCTCGACGATGCGGTCGCACGCGAGGGCGAGGACCCCGGCGGTACCGCAGCAGCGGGCATTGTTGTCCGAGAATCCGGGCCGGAACCTGTGCGGCAGCCCGGACTCTTGGAGAGTTCGCCAGCGGTGGTCGCCGAGAACGGTCCAGGTCTCATCTTCTGCCGGGCCTGAAGCTGCTGCCTGAAACAGTCAGCAGCGCCTGAGGTAACTACCGTTGGCCGTTCGGCTTCTGCCTAGAGCAGGGGCGGATACCTTGTCAACGGCCAGTTTGCGATGGCTCTGGCCACTTTCCGTGAGGTGATCGTCCGGCGTGTCCCATGGCGTCATGATCATCAGGTTCGTGATCATGATCGGCGTGCGATCTTGAAGCTCTCACCGTCCTGTTTCCTCACCTGGCCGACCTGACTGTGGAGGGCGTTGTCACGGCGGGTCGGTCGGTGCATGCACGTGTCCGGACCAGCGCCGGCGAGGGCTCCTGCCCGGAGTGCGGCGCAGTGTCGCGGCGGGTGCACAGCCGTTATCAGCGGCGGCTGCCGACACCGCGAGCGGCGGCCAGGAGGTGCTCATCCTCTTGGAGGTCCGGCGGTTCTCGTGCGGCAATGACGGGTGTCCTAAAGCGACGTTTGCTGAGCAAGTGCCGGGTCTGACCAGCCGTTACGGCCGCCGGACCTGCGGGTTGCAGGAAGTGCTGCTGGCGGTCGCCCTGGCTCTGGGCGGACGGGCCGGCGCCCGGCTGACGGGCAGGATGGCCTGCCCGGTGAGCCGGTCGACCCTGCTGCGGCTTATCCGCGCCGCGCCTGACCCGCCGGGAGGGTCTCCGCGGGTGGTGGGAGTGGACGACTTCGCGCTGCGCAAGGGGCACGTCTACGGCACCGTGCTGATCGACATCCAGGCTGGCCGGCCGGTGGATATCCTTCCCGAGCGTTCCGCGGAATCGTTCCGCACCTGGCTGGATGCCCACTCGGGCGTCGAGGTGATCTGCCGGGACCGTGGCGGCAGACCCATGCCGAAGGCGCCGCCAAGGGGGCTCCGCTGGCAGTCCAGGTCGCCGACCGGTGGCACCTGTGGCACAACCTGGCCGAAGCGGTCGAGCGCGCCGTCGCCCGCCACCGCTCCTGCCTGCAAGAACAACCGGCCGAACCCGAGCCCCCGCCTGCAATGCCACCGGCCGCGCCGTCCGCTGAGCCGCCACTGGCAGCACGGACCCGGGCCCGGCACGCCGAGATTCACGCCGCGCTGGCCCGCGGGCTGACCATCACCGAGATCAGCGGTGCATTACGGCTGGACCGCAAGACTGTGCGCCGCTACGCAGCCGCCGCCAGCCCGGACCAGCTGATCAGCGATACCCGCCTGGCCCGGCCGGGACTGCCCGGCACGCACCAGGCCGAACTGCGCCAGCGATGGGACGAGGGCGTCCGCAGCACCGAGCGGCTCTACGGCGAACTCCGCGACCGCGGCTACCTGGGAAGCTTGCGCACCCTGCGGCGGCTTACCGCGCGGCTGCGCCAGGACATCGCCGATCCGGCACCGCCGCCAGCGCCCGCAGCCAGGAAAGTGGCCGCCTGGATCCTCACCCCGCCCGGCAAGCTCACCGACGATGACAGCGCCGCGCTTGCCCGGATCACCGCCCGCTGCCCGGAACTCACCGCGACCCGCGACCTGGTCCGCGGCTTCGCCGACATGCTCTGCCACCAGCGCGGCGAGCACCTGGAAGCCTGGACCGCCGGGCCCAGGACAGCCCTGTCAGCGAAATGCGCGGCTTCGCCAAGGGGCTCCGGCCCGACTGGCAGCCGGCACCGCCGGACTCACCATGCCCTGCAACTCCGGCCCCGTCGAAGGCCACATCAACCGCATCAAGATGATCAAGAGACAGATGTACGGCCGAGCCAAACCCGACCTGCTCCGCAAGCGCATCCTGCTCGCCGACTAACTAACCCTCACGGAAAGTGGGCCAGAGCCTTGAATCTGCCCAGAGACGGCCATGCCGAGCTGCCCGGTGGCAGATAGCGCGATTACTTTGTGTGACTGGTACCCACGACAGAGGCGCGCACGTACCCGCCGCTCTGTCCGTCCTTTCGCCCCTACCTGCGCTTCCGCTGTCGGGACGCGGGCTCTGCGGTGACGTGCGCCTTCACCTGCTCCAGCAGAACCCCTCGTTGCTTCGGCGTTGATGCGGTGACCGGCTCGAAGTCCCCGCCGAACCGGACGTCGGCGTAGGTCCGGTCGGGACCGTTGTGGAAGTGCAGGAACGGCTTCGATCTGAAGTGGAAGTTCGGTGGGTGCTTTCCCTTGTCGCGCTGGCTGTCGATCTGACGAAGTGACGCGACAAGCTCATCGAAAGTCATGCCTTGACTCACAGGCGCAGCGTTGCCGATTGACGCATCTCGTC
>OCZU010002749.1_pt1 | contig 11184 bp, 12 predicted proteins | sample 1539001 | NCBI WGS metagenome assembly OCZU01 (sample SAMEA3539306, study PRJEB22396) | soil metagenome | biome: tundra; feature: field; material: soil | place: USA | collected 2010-05 | depth 0.15 m
GCTACGCCCGCATCGCGCCCCTCGCGGCCCGCCTGGCGACCAGCGAGCCCCTGGACCCATCCACCCTTCCGGCACCCGTCGACTCGGGCGCCTGGGCGGTGATCCGGTCCAGTCCGGTGCTGCCGGGCCTGCTGGCCCTGTCGTTCTTCTTCTACCTGCTGTACGGGCCGATCGAGGTCGCGCTGCCGGTGCACGTGGCGTCCGACCTGCACGGGTCGGCGGCGCTGCTCGGCACGTTCTGGGCGGTGTTCGGCGTGGGGGCGGTGATCGGCGAGCTCTCCGCGCCGTTCCTGCGGCGCTGGCCGGTGTGGCCGACCATGACCGGGATCGTGATCGGCTGGGGCCTGGCGATCGTCCCGCTGGGCCTGCCGACGCCGCTGTGGGCCGGGCTCGCGGCCTTCTTCGCCGGCGCCGTCATCTGGGGTCCCTGGATGTCGCTGTCGATGGCGGTGTTGCAGGACGCCAGCCCGCCGGGCGCGCTGGCTCAGGTCATCGCGGCCAGAAGCTCGCTGCTCATCCTGGCCTCGCCCGTGGGTACCGCGCTCGGCGGCCCCATCGTCGCCGCCCTCGGCGCCCGCGGCACCCTGCTGACCTCCGGCCTCGCGACGGTCGCGCTCGGCCTGGCGACCGCCGCGGCGCTCGCCCGCGCCCGCCGCTAGCTTCAGCTCTCCTTCATGTTGCCTGGGTAGCCTCGGGGTCACGATGAGGGGAACGAGCGGCGCGGCTCAGAGGTTACCGAGAAGGTTCCTGCAGTGATTTCCGAAGACGTGGCCACAGAATGGATGACATGAGCGCACACCGAGACGGGATACGCCGTGCCATAGCGGCCAGGGAAAACGGCCGGGAGAAGGTCCGCTCCGCCACCACTGCGGTCAGCGTGGCCAGTGTGGTCGCGGTTGGCGCGCTAGCCCTGGCCCTGCCGGGCTCCACCCACAAGACCACATCGACCGGCTCGTCGTCAACGGGTTCCACGTCGACGAATTCGGGCTCGTCCTCGACGAGTTCCGGCTCCGGCTCATCCGGCTCGGGCAGCTCCAACTCGGGCAGCTCCAACTCGGGCAGCTCCAACTCGGGCAGCTCAAGCTCGAGCGGCATCAGTTCAAGTAGCACGCCGAGTTCGAGTTCGGGCAGCACCCAGGTCACCTCCGGCGGCTCATGATGCCGCCCGCCGCCGCCGGCCCGGACCAGGCGGACACCTCGGCTAGCTGGCGGGCCCTCGGGACGCTGGTCCAGCTGGTGGTGACCGATCCGCGGTGCCTGACCGAGGCCCGGCGCTTGCTGGCGGCCGACCTCGACGAGGTGGACCTGGCCTGCAGCCGGTTCCGCGCGGATTCGGAAATCCGCAACCTGCGGACCGCCCAGGGCCGTCCGGCGCGGGTCAGCCCGTTGCTCGCCGAGGCCATCGCGGTGGCCTTGCGGGCGGCCAGGCTGACCGACGGCGACGTCGACCCGACCGTGGGCGCGGCGATGTCGGCCGTGGGGTATGACCGCGACTTCGACCAGATTCCGCGCACCGGGCCGCCCTTGCTTGTCGCCGCCAGGACGGTGCCGGGCTGGCGCGAGGTGCATCTGGAAGGCCAGTCCCTGACCATGCCCGAAGGCATCCAGCTCGATCTCGGGGCGACGGCGAAGGCGTGGGCCGCGGACCGGGCGGCCGGGCGGATCGCGTCGCGGCTCGGCTGCGGCGTGCTGGTCAGCCTGGGCGGCGACATCGCCGTCGCGGGCGCCGGTCCGGACGGCGGGTGGCGGGTCAGGGTGCAGGACGTGACCGGTTCGCCGGAGGATCGCCCCGTCGGCCCCTATGCCCTGATCGCGATCCAGGCGGGCGGCCTGGCCACCTCAAGCACCGCCGCGCGCCGCTGGCAGCGCGGCGGTGACGTGCTGCATCACATCCTTGACCCGCGCACAGGCCGGCCGGCCGAAGCGGTCTGGCGTACCGTCTCGGTCGCCGCGGACAGCTGCGCGGACGCCAACGCGGCGAGCACCGCCGCGGTCATCCGCGGCCGTGAAGCCCTGGGCTGGCTGGCCAAGCTCGGGCTGCCCGCCCGGCTGGTCGATGTGACCGGCGTGGTGTTCACGGTGGCGGGCTGGCCCAGCGACTCAGAACCCGGCGACTCAGAACCAGTTCAGAAGTAGCCTTCAGGATCTACCGACGGCCGGCCGCGAAACTAGATGACGTGAACAACGATAAAGAACGAGCCAGAAACACGACTGGACGGGGATTGCTGACATGAGCGGGAGCACTGCGTTCTGGTACGCCAGCCGCGCGACTGGAATCGTCGCGTTGCTGTTGCTGACGGCCGTCTTCGTGCTGGGCATCCTGGTCAACCGCCAGGGCCGGCTGCCGGGCCTGCCCCGGTTCGCGGTGACGAGCCTGCACAAGAACTTTTCGCTGCTGGCCGTGACGTTCATCGCCGTGCACGTGTTCACGGCGGTGCTCGATACCTACGTCAGCATCCCGCTGGCCGCCGGGGTCATCCCGTTCGCCTCGGGCTACGAGCGCCTCTGGCTCAGCCTGGGCGCGATCTCGTTCGACCTGATGATCGCGATGATCGTGACCAGCCTGCTCCGCAGCCACCTGAACCGGGTCCTGTGGCGCGCCATTCACCTGCTCGCCTACGTGAGCTGGCCGGTCGCGTTCGTGCACAGCATCGGCGCGAGCAAGGACCTGCGGCAGGGCTGGCTGCTTGTCCTGACCATCGCGTGTGCCCTGCTGGTCGCGGGGGCGGCCGTCTTCCGGCTGGCGCACGCGGCGCGTGAGGTGCCCAGGGCCGCGCGGGTGGCTAACGTCTTCGCCGAGCACACCGCATCGGATGCCAGGTCAACCCGCCGGACCAAAGAGACGGTGAAACGATGACCACGACGTTGAACGAATCAGCGCCGCTCGGCGCCGCGCGCCAGGCCGCCGGGCTGCCCCGCCTGCTGCCGCCCGCCCCGGAAGACCTCCGCGGCCACTTCGCCCGCTACGGCCAGACGCCCTACCGGGGCCAGGCCGGCCTGCTGATCAGCGACATCGAGGCCTCCGGCCTGACCGGCCGCGGCGGCGCCGCCTTCCCGGTGTACCGCAAGCTCGCCATCGTCGCCCGGGCCCGCGGCCGCAAGGTGGTCGTGGCCAACGGCGCGGAGAGCGAGCCCGCGAGCCGCAAGGACGAACTGCTGCTGCGGGTCGCGCCGCACCTCGTGCTCGACGGGCTGCAACTGGTGGCCGAAGCGGTCGGTGCCACCGAGGCGCACCTGTACCTGCACACCGCGGCCAGCCCGGAGATCATGCGGGCGCTGGCCGAGCGGTCCGCCCGGGGCGTGGACATGCTTAACGTCACGATCACCCAAGCCCCGCCGCGGTTCCTGGCCGGCCAGGAGTCGGCGCTGGTGAACCGGCTCGGCGGCGGTCCCGCGCTGCCCACCTTCACCCCGCCCCGGGTGACCGAGCGCGGCCTGGGCGGCGCGCCGACCCTGGTGCAGAACGTCGAGACCCTGGCCCATGTCGCGCTCATCGCGCGGTACGGCGCGCGCTGGTTCCGCGCGGCCGGCACCAGTGCGGAGCCGGGCAGCATGCTCACCACCGTCTACCAGCCCCAGGGCCAGTGCCAGGTGGTGGAGGCCGAAATCGGCGCGCCGCTGCGGACCTTGCTGCCCAGCGGCACCGAGACTCAGGCGTGGCTGATCGGCGGCTATCACGGCAGCTGGCTGCCGTTGCCGCACGCGACCGCGCTGACCTTGGACAACGCCTCCGTGAAGAAGTACGGCGCCGCGGTCGGCGCGGGCGTGCTGGTGGCGCTGCCGTCGGACCGGTGCGGTCTGACCGAGGCGGCGCGGGTGACCGGCTACCTGGCCGCCGAGTCGGCCGGCCAGTGCGGGCCGTGCCTGAACGGGCTGCCGCGTATCGGCGCCGGGCTGGCCGAACTGGCCGGCCGGGGGCACCGCAAGCAGATCCGCGCCGACGTGGAGCGCTGGGCCGGCCTGGTGACTGGCCGCGGCGCCTGCAACCACCCGGACGGCACGGTGCGGTTCGTCCGCAGCGCGCTGACGGTGTTCGCGCCGGAAATCAACCTGCACGCCAGGGGCCAGTGCTCGGCCACCAACCGCCGCCCCTTCCTGCCGCTGCCGGACGGCCTTCCCACCAGCGAAGACGACTGGACCTGATGATGAGCGATACCTTGCGAGTCAACCCGATCAACTGCACCGGGCACGGCGTCTGCGCCGAGCTGCTGCCCGAACTCATTACCGTCGATGAGTGGGGTTACCCCATCGTCGACCCGCGCCCGGTGCCTCCGGCCCTGGACCGCGAGGCCCGCCGCGCGGTGGCCGCGTGCCCCGCCCTCGCCCTCAAGCTCGCCCGCACGTAAAAACGGTGAATCAACGGCACGCACCCGTGTCCGTTCGGCCCGATCTAAAGAACGTCGTGCCCTGGGTGCGGGTCGGCCGGCACGGCGGGGATGCTGCCCAGGCGTCCGGCCTGGTAGTCCTCGAAGGCCTGGACCAGCTCGGCGCGGGTGTTCATGACGAAAGGCCCGTATGCGGCCACCGGCTCCCGGATAGGCTGCCCGCCGAGCAGCAGGATGTCCATGTCCTGCCGCGGGCCCGCGGCGAACGTGATCCCGTCGCCCGCGCCGAACACCGCCAGCTGCCCCATCTGCACAGGCCGCTTCTCCGTACCCACAGAGCCGCTGCCGGCCAGCACGTACGCCAGCGCGTTGAAGTCCGCCTGCCACGGCAGCCGCACCTGCGCGCCGGCCGAGACGGTGGCGTGCACCAGGGCGATCGGCGTGTGGGTCACCCCAGGCCCACAGTGCTGATCCAAGCTGGGCCCGCCGAACGACCCGGCGATCACCCGCAGCAGCGCCCCGCCGTCCGCGGAGGACAGCAGCGCGACCTGCCCGGCCCGGATGTCCTGGTAGCGCGGCGTGGTCATCTTCATCCGGGCCGGCAGGTTCACCCAGAGCTGGAAGCCGTGGAACAGCCCGCCGCTGACCACCAGTTCCTCCGGCGGCGCCTCGATGTGCAGCAGGCCCGAGCCGGCCGTCATCCACTGGGTGTCACCGTTGGTGATCAGCCCGCCGCCGCCGTTGGAGTCCTGGTGCCTGAACGTGCCGTCGATGATGTAGGTGACGGTCTCGAACCCGCGGTGCGGGTGCCACGGGGTGCCCTTGGGCTCACCGGGGCCGTAGTCGACCTCACCCATCTGGTCCATGTGTATGAACGGGTCGAGCCGGTCCAGATCGACCCCGGCGAAAGCGCGCCGGACCGGGAAGCCTTCCCCCTCGTACGCGCTCGGCGCGGTGGTGACCGAGGTGACCTTCCTCTCGGTCTGGGTCACGTCGGGTTCTGGCACCCGGGGCAGGACGAGGATGTCGTCCACGGTGATCGCTGGCATTGGTTTCTCCTCAAGCTAGATGCCAGCATAACTGTATTTGAAATATCAATTATTCCGAACGGACCTGGGTGCGTCCCCCAGGTCAGCCGCTCGTTAGCATGGGCAGTCCCTACGCCGAAGGTGAGCGAGCCCGACATGGACCAGGACCAGGACCAGGGAGCCGGGGTGCCGTCCTCCTACGCCCGGGCCGGCGTGGACGAGGAGCACGAACAGGACGTGTTCGCCCGGGCGATGCGCCCGTGGCTGGCCCGGACCAAGGTCAGGTCCCCGATGGTGACCGGAATCACCGGCCTGGCCAGCGGCTACTTTGCCACCTTGATGCAGCTGCCGCCCGGGCCGCCGATCGCGCTGACCACCGACGGCGTCGGCACCAAGATCCTGCTGGCCAGGGACGCGGGCCGGTGGGAGCCGGTCGGGGTCGACTGCGTGGCCAACAACGTCAACGACCTGATCTGCGTCGGGGCGGTGCCGCTCGCGCTGCTCGACTACATGGCCACCGACCGGATCGACGAGGCGGTGCTTGAGGCCGTCGCCCGCGGCCTGTACCTGGGCGCTGAAGAGGCCGGGATCGCCATTCCCGGCGGCGAGATCGCCCAGATCGGCGCCATGCTCGCCAGCTCGGCGGGCGGGCCGCCCATGCTCGACCTGGTCGGCACCGCGATCGGCGCGCTGCCGCCGGGCCGGGTGCCGGTGGACGGATCGCAGGTCCGCGCCGGTGACGTCATCCTGGCGCTGCCCAGCTCGGGCCTGCACAGCAACGGGTACTCCCTCGCCCGCCAGGCGCTGTTCGAGCTGGGGCAGCTGACCCTGGCCAGCCAGCTGCCTGGTACCGGCCAGCGGCTCGACGACGCGCTGCTGGCGCCGACCCGGGTGTACGTGCGGGCCGCGGAGGCGCTGTGGGAGGCGGGCGTGGACCCGCACGGCCTGGTGCACATCTCCGGCGGCGGCCTGCTCAACCTGGCGCGGCTGGCCGCGGACGTGTCCTACCAGCTGGACGAGCTGCCGCCCGCGCCGCCCGTCTTCGCGCTCATCGCCGAGGCGGGCCGGGTGCCGGCCGCGGTCATGTACGCGACCTTCAACATGGGCACCGGCTTCTGCGTGGTGGTATCCCCGGCGCAGCAGCAGGCCGCGATGGACGCGCTGCGGGGCGCCGGTGAGCAACCGGTCCTGATCGGTGTGGTCACCGACTGCCCCGGCCGCAGCGTGTCGCTGCCCACCGTCGGCCTGACCGGACGCGGCGAGGTGTTTTCCCCCGGGGGGACGACCCCCCCAGACCCCCCCGATCCTGGGGGGACCCATCCCCCCAGACCCCCCTTGGATACGGTCTAGTTATGAACCCCCTTGGCTATGGTGAGACGCTCCAGACGCTCGCGCTGGCCCGGGGGACGGTGGACCGGGTCACCGGGAAACGCAACGACCAGGACTGGCTCGATGCCGCCTGGCAGGATCCGCGGACGCGCGTGCTCGTGGTGTCCGGCGGCCGGGCGCTGGTCCGGATCGACGACGAGCAGGCGGAGCTGATCTTCATCTCGCCCGCCGAGGCGCCGCCAGGAATCCGGATGCTGCTGGGTCAGGACGCCGACGGGGGCGACGGGCTGGTGTATTTCGGCGTCGACGCCGAGCTGCCCGCCGCCCCGCCCGATGGCGTCCGGCCTGCGTCGCTGCGCGAGGCGGGGTCGCTGCTCGGGGACCGGGACGCGGGGTTGTTCACCCACGCGGTGGCGCTGGCCAACTGGCACGACACGCACACCCACTGCCCGGTGGACGGCACCCCGACGGTGGCCGCCCCGGGCGGGCATTCGGCCATCTGCCCCAAGGATGGCACCGAGCACTTCCCGCGGACCGATCCCGCGGTCATCATGCTGGTGACCGACCCGGATGACCGGTGCCTGCTGGCCAGGAACGCCGCCTGGCCGGGGCGCCGGGTGTCGATCCTGGCCGGGTTCGTGGACCCGGGCGAATCGGCTGAGCAGGCCGTGGTCCGTGAGGTCGGTGAGGAATCCGGCATCAAGGTGAAGAACGTCCGGTACGTCGGCAGCCAGCCCTGGCCGATGCCGCGCAGCCTGATGCTCGGCTTCCGTGCCGACGCCCCGGCGGGCCAGGCCATCACCGTCGACCACGACGAGCTGGCCGAGGCGCACTGGTTCAGCCGGGACGAGCTGCTCGCCGCCATCAAGTCGGGCGAGATCGCGCTGCCGCCTTCTGTGTCGATCGCCCGGCACATCATCGAGGCCTGGTACGGCGGCGCGCTGCCGCCCACCACCTGGCCCGAGCCCGCCCCGCCGGGTCGCTGACGTGGCGCTGGCCGCCAGGCCGGGCTGGTCCCAGGCCTGGCGGCCAGTAGCTAGTTGTGGTGCTGGGTCACTGCTGCGGGGTGGCGGCGAACCCATCGGTGTTGCCGTTGCCGTCGACGTAGAAGCCGACCGCGACGTCGCTGTCGTTGACCATGCTGGCGTTGTTCATGCTGGACCAGAACCCGACCGTGACACCACTGTCGTTCAGCCCGGTGACCTGGGTCTGCACCGAGCCGGGGACGTTCTCGCTGCGGTACCCGGCCGGGGTCAGCTGGTAGCCCATGTTCGGGTGGCCCTGCGCGCCGGAGCCGAAGTACCCCGCGATCACGCCCTCGTTGTTGATGCCAAGCAACTGGTTGAACGTTAGGTCAGCAGCGTTGTCAACGGTGCGGAAGCCGTAGGCGGTGCGACTGCCGACCACGTGAACGCCCATCACGCCATGCATGCCGGCCGAGTGGCTCGGGCTGGCGCTGGCCGACATCACTACGGCGAAAGCCCCCACGGCGAGTGCGCCCGCGGCGGCGGTGGCAATGGCGGCCCGGGTTCCTGTCCGGTTGGCAAACCTCATGACAAGTCCTTTCTGAGCTGGCCAGGCAGCTGGTGGGTTACGCCGAGAAGGTTCGCCGCGAGCACAGGGGGATCCGCAGGGGGGTGCGGGGGAAACGGGAGGGACACCGTAGGGTGTCGAGCGTGAACGTGAACGTGGATGCGGCGCGGCCACCGCGAACGAACTGGGCAGGCAACATCGTCTACGGCGCGGCTGACTTCTACCGCCCGGCCACCGTCAGCGAGCTCAGGGGGATCGTCGCCCGGGCCGGCCAGATCCGGGTGCTGGCCACCGGCCATTCGTTCAACGACATGGCCGATTCGCCCGGTGCCCAGGTCAACCTGGCTGACCTGCCGCCCGAGGTGGAAGTGGACTCCGCCGCGGGCCTAGTGCGGGTGGCGGCGGGCCTGAGCTACGCCCAGGTGGCCGGCCGCCTGGACGCCCAGGGCTTCGCGCTGCGCAACCTGGCGTCGCTGCCGCACATCTCGGTGGCCGGCGCCTGCGCGACCGGCACCCACGGGTCGGGTCCGGCCAACCAGAACCTGGCCGCGTCCATCACCGCCCTGGAGATCGTCACCGCGGACGGCGACCTGGTGGAGATCGCCCGCGCCGAGGGCTCGTTCCCCGGCGCCGTGGTCCACCTGGGCGCGCTGGGCGTGGTCACCCGCCTGGTCCTGGAGGTGGTGCCGTCCTTTGACGTCAGCCAGTGGGTGTACGAGGGCCTTCCGCTCGAGGTGCTCGACGACCACTTCGACGGCATCATGTCCAGCGGCTACAGCGTGAGCATGTTCACCGACTGGCGCGCCCCCCGGTTGACCCAGATCTGGGTCAAGCGGCAGGTCGAGGACCCCGCCCGCCCCGTCCCGCCGTCCGAGCTGACCGACGCCCCGTGGTTCACCGCCAGGCCGGCCCCCGCCGACCGCAACCCGGTGCCCGGCCTGGCCGCGGACTCCTGCACCGCGCAGCTGGGAGTGCCCGGCCCGTGGTACGAGCGGCTGCCCCATTTCCGGCCCGGGTTCACCCCGAGCTCAGGCGACGAACTGCAGTCCGAATTCCTGCTCTCGGCCTCCCACGCGGTGTCCGCCATCCACGCGCTGAACCAGATCAGCGACCGGCTGGCCCCGGTGGTGCGGATCTGCGAGTTCCGCGTCGTCGCCGCCGATGACCTCTGGCTGAGCATGAGCTACCGCCAGGACAGCGTGGCCTTCCACTTCACCTGGATCCCTGACCTGGCGTCAGTCCTGCCGGTAGTGACGCTGATGGAACAGCGCCTGGCCCCGTTCGCCCCCCGGCCGCACTGGGGCAAGGTCTTCACCGCCACCCCGGAATCCCTGCACGCCAGCTATCCCCGCCTCCCGGACTTCCTGGACCTAGCCCGTCACTACGACCCGGCCGGCAAGTTCCGCAACCCCTACACCGCCCGCTACCTAGCCCGCTAGCCCCGCCCCGCTAGCCACCCCGCCCGTCCAGGCAATTTGCTATGTAGTGGTTGTGGCAGCCTGCACAAAAGAATGTGCAGGTTGCCACATCCATGCACAAAGTGCGACCCACAGGAGTGGTTCACGAGCTTGGAGCTGGCCCTGTGACAGCGGTGACATCCCTCCGACCGGCGGCACGCTCCGCCCTCGACGCTGTAGCGAACTTGCCGCCCCTGGTGGCACGCGCGGCGCAGCTGTTCGCCGGCGTGCCCCAGGTGACGGTCATCGGAGGTGACTGGCTGGAGATCTACCCGCACGGCCCCTTCGACCTGCTGGTGCTGGACGGCGGGGCGCACGGCAAGGCCGGCCCCCCGGCGGTCGACCCGGACGTCCTACTCCGGCCGGGCGGTGCCCTGGTCATCGATGACCTCACCCCGGCCCGGGACTGGCCGCCCCGGTATGCCGGCCGAATCGATGAGGCCCGGATGTCCTGGCTCAGTTACCCCGGGCTGGACGCGGCCGAGCTACGGCTGGCCCCCGACTTGGCCGCGCTGGTGGCCACCCGCCGCTTCCCCGCACATCCGTAGGCTCGCAGCCGGACGCCAGCCGCTCGGCCTGGTCAGCTGCCGTCCCGGACGTTCTTCGGCGCGCCGGGGCGGAACGTGATGTGGTCGAAGGTGGCCGCGCAGCCCGCTCCGGTCGGGGACTGGGCCAGGAAACCGACCCGGACCAGCTCGGCGGCGTCCCCGCTGAGCGCGAAGTAGCGCAGCAGCCGCCACCAGGCGCCGTCGGTCGACGCGTGGAAGGCCCAGGCCCCCCCGGTCCGGGTCATCCTCAGCCACAAGGTGCTGCCGTCCACCTCGAAGGAATTGCAGTCGTCGGAGGTTCCCTTGGTCACGACCGTGACCGCGGTCGGCTGCTGCTGCGGCGAGTACTCCATGCAGACCTTGGCCCAGTGCCGCTCGCGGGCGTGCAGCAACAGCGCGCCCGCGTCGTACATGCTGCCGAACTCCACGCTGACCTGCGCCGCCAGCGTGAAGTCACCGGCCGGGGGCAAGCCCAGGAAGCGGCCCGCGTCGGGCAGCCGGGTGAGCTCCGTGCCCGCCGGATCGATGAACAGATCGGTACCAGCCCCGGCGGTCAGCGTCAGCACCCCGTGCCGTACCCGGCACCCGGCCGGCGGGGACCCGGCGGGCACGAGCGGGAACGGCAAACTGGGCAATTTCAATGCGGCCACATGGGTAGTTTGCCACGACATACGGGTCTGACGCGTTCGTACTGCGAGCCAGGGTGATCTCGTCCAGATGTTCAACATCCTCGGATAGCTGAGTCTTGCATGGGTGTATGACAGTTATGTAGGGTCTAGTGGGTTTGCGCTGGTAGCGGCCTTGGCCTGGTTGCGCGTCCTGCAGCCAGAATCGGAAACATGCTGGTCATCGGGGTGTCACCGCGGCGTGATGCCAGGCCGCCCGGCACCCGCACCGCCACTACCGCCGGCCCCGCCCCTGATCCTGATCCTGGGTTGCCCGCCGAGGTGCCGCTGGAGCGGGT
>OCZU010002752.1_pt1 | contig 11180 bp, 10 predicted proteins | sample 1539001 | NCBI WGS metagenome assembly OCZU01 (sample SAMEA3539306, study PRJEB22396) | soil metagenome | biome: tundra; feature: field; material: soil | place: USA | collected 2010-05 | depth 0.15 m
CCGGGTGCTGCGGGCCACGACGATGGCGGAGTTCCGGGACGCGCTGGCCGAAGCCAGGCAGTGGACCGGCGGCCCGGTGCTTGTGCACATCGAGACCGACCCGGCCGTGGCGGCGCCGGACAGCCAGGCGTGGTGGGACGTGCCGGTGGCCGAGGTTTCCGAGCTGGACTCCACCCGCCAGGCGCGGGCGGACTACGAACGGGCCAAGGCGGACCAGCGGCCGTACCTGGCCTAGGTGGTGGCACCACGGTCCGTTCGGACTATAGATCTTGATCTGAACGAGCCGTGGTTTCAGCCCCGGTTGAGGTAAGCCCGCGCGAGGGCGGGCGGGGCGCACGCCAGCCAGCCGTCGGTAACCGCCTCGCGCAGGGCCTGGTCCGCGACGGTGCGCAGCTGGATGAGAACGGCGGCGTACCCGTCGAAATGCGGAATGGTGAAGAACGCTCCGGGGCAGTTCCGAGGCCATCCGGGCTACGTCATCCAGGGTCGCCACCCTCGTACCGTAATGCTTGGCGCCGGTCCGGCTAGACCGGAATCTCCGCGGAGTCTGTGAGTCGGAGTTTGCGCCGGGCCCGCTGGTAGAACGTGGTGCGGCCGAGGCGGACGACGTGCGCGGCGCCGGGACGCGACTGCAGCTCGATCAGGTCGCCGGGTTCGACGTACGCGGCGACGTTGCCGTCCGCCTCGACCGCCAGCCGCCCGCTGCCGGGCAGGATCTCCAGGCTCAGCTGGTCGCTGACCGAGATGACCAGGCCGCGGTTGTACGCGGAGTGCGGCGCGACGGGCGTGACCAGGAGGGCTTCCACCCCCGGGCTTACGATGGGGCCGCCCGCGGAGAAACTGTAAGCGGTCGAGCCGGTCGGGGTCGCCACCACGACCGCATCGGCGGCATAGCTGACGAATCCTTCCCCCGCGGCCCGGACCGCGACGGAAGCGGTCTTCTGGCCGGGGAACCGCACGAAGGCGATGTCGTTGAACGCCGTGATGACCTGGCCGGCGATGACGGTGTCGACGGCCAGCCGCGGCTCGGTGGTGAATTCGTGGGCGTCAATCGCCGACAGCGCGCTGGCCAGGTCGGGCACGTCCACCTCGGCCAGGAAGCCCAGCCTGCCGAGGTTCACCCCGAGGACCGGGCAGCTCAGCCGGTCCGCGAGCCGCATCGCGCGGAGCATCGTGCCGTCGCCGCCCAGGCTGACCACCAGGTCCGCCCGCTGCCGGAACTCCTCGGCCGTCACCGCCTCGGCGGCGCAGTTCAGCCTGCCGATCTCGGTGTCGATGCCGAGCACCTGGATGTGCCGGCGCGCCGCCCACTGCAGGATCGAGCCCACGGCCCCGCCGCAGTCACGCTCGGGGTGCAGCACCAGGCCGACGACGTGCATCTCAGCGGGAACCCATCAGCCACATGCTCACAAGCTACTACGGCCGGGTCAGCCGTTCGCGGCCCGCACTAGGTACGATGTCTGCCACCAGCAACGATGCCTGGCACGAACGTAGTGGCGGATGAGGAGCGTGACCTTGGCCGGGCGGCTGACGATCATTGGCGGCGGCGTGATGGGGCTGATGACGGCGTACCACGCCGCTCCGCTGGCCGAGGCCGTGACGGTGCTCGACCGGTCCCAGGTAGGTGACCCCGCGACCGCGTCCTTCGGCCTGACCAGATCGGTTCGCAACGACTACCGGGATCCCGCCTACGCCAGGCTCGCCTTCGAGGCGCGGCGGCTGTGGCGGGACTTCGAGCGGGACTGCGGCCAGCGGCTGCTGGTCGACTGCGGCTGCCTGAACCTGGTGAAGGGCAGCGTCACGCCGGATCTGGACCGCACCTACGCGGTGGAAAGCTACGCGGTGCTCGAGCAGCTGCAGCTGCCCCGCGAGGCCCTGACCGGCCCGCAGCTGCGGACCAGGTTCCCGCAGTTCGACGCCGACGGCGGGTGGCTGGATGTGGACGCCGGGTTCGCCGACCTGGCCGCGGTGACCGGTGCCCTGCGCGAGGGCCTGCGGGCCCGCGGCGTGCGGGTGGTGGAGAACTGCGAGCCGCGCGCGATTACCAGATCCAGCGGAGGGTGGGTCGTGGCGACGGATAACGGCCCTGTGGAATCCGACGTGCTGGTGGTGACGGCGGGCCTGGGCACCAACGACGTGCTCGGGCTGGTGCCTGGCTGCCCGGTCCGGTTCCCGCTCAGCCCGGACCGCCCGACGCAGTCGAAGTACTTCATTCCCCCGGCCGGGTCGCGAGCCATGTTCACCCAAGACGTGATGCCGGTGTTCGCGTACCTGGATATCGGGATCTACGGCCATCCGATCTACGACGGCAAGACGCCCGGGGTCAAGATCGGTTTCTACAATCCGCCCGACGTGGTCCGGACGCCGAGCCGGATCGGGAGCGTGGAGGAGTTCGTGGCCGAGTGCGTACCCGGGCTGCGGGACGCCGAGGTGGTCGACGTGGCCACCGCCAGCGGCGTCGATACCTGCTGGTATGACCTGGTCGCGGACGACGAGTTCATCCTCGGCGCGGTGCCGGGCGCGGACGGCCTGTACACCGGCGTCGGGTGGCGTGGCACCGGATACAAGTTCGCGCCCTGGGTCGGCCGGGTGCTGGCGCAGCTCGCCGTTCAGCAGGGCACCGTTTACGACATCGGGCGCTTCACGCCCGCCAGGTTCGCCGCGCAAGCTGCGTAAGAGGAGGGGATCACTTTTCATGGGCTTGTCCATCATGGAACGGATTGCGGGCGGCACCGTGCTCGGGGCCGAGGGCTACGTCTTCGAGCTGGAACGACGCGGTTACATCAAGGCGGGGCCGTTCGTGCCCGAGGTCGTCCTGGACTTCCCGGACGCGGTGGCCGAGCTGCACAGGGAGTTCCTGCGGGCGGGGGCTGAGGTCATGGTCGCGCTCACCTATTACGCGCACCGGGAGAAACTGCGCGACGTCGGACGCGAGGGCGACCTGGAGGCTATGAACCGCCAGGCGGTGCGGATCGCCCGCCAGGTCGCGCGCGAGGGCGACGCCCTGGTCGCGGGCAACGTCTGCAACACCTGGGCGTACGACCCTGATAACCCGGCCACCAAGCAGACCGTCCGGGACTCCTACGCCGAGCAGCTGGGCTGGGCGGCCGAGGAAGGCATCGACTTCGTCATCTCGGAAACCAACGACTACCTGGGCGAGGCGCTGATCGCACTGGAGGTCATCGGTTCCCTTGGCCTGCCCGCGATGGTGACGCTGGCCCCGACGCAGCCCGACCGGACCCGGGACGGCTACGAGTACGCCGAGGCGTGCCGCATCCTCGCGGCCGAGGGCGCCCAGATCGTCGGGCTGAACTGCGACCGTGGCCCGCAGACGATGCTGCCGCTGATCACCGGTATCCGGGAGGCCGTGGACTGCGCGGTCGCCATCCAGCCGGTGCCGTACCGGACCGACGCGGTCGCGCCGACCATGGAGACGCTGCGCTCCGCGGCGGGAGAACGGGCCTTCCCCATCGCTCTTGAGCCGTTCGGCTGCACCCGCTTCGAGATGGCTTCGTTCGCGCTGCAGGCCCGTGAGCTCGGGGTGGATTACGTGGGGATCTGCTGCGGCGCGGGTCCGCACCACGTCCGGGCCATGGCCGAGGCGCTGGGCCGCGATGTCCCGGCGGGGAGGTATTCACCTTCGATGGAACTGCATCCCATGTTCCGTTCGGATATATCGGCGAAGGACGCCACGTTCCTGCACACCTGGTCCGCGTGACGGCCGGGCCTGGTCAGGGCGCGGCGGGGTTGGCGACCCGGGCCAGGAAGAGCGGCTCGCCTGAGGCCTTAGCGGTGACCAGCATCAGGTAGGGGCGGTCGAACACAACCCGGGGAGGTTGTACGCGCGCCGCGGTCGGCGCCATGCCGACGGCGGTCGCGGCGCTCGCCACCGTGCCCTGCTCGCCGACCTGCAGGGTGGCGGCCTGCCGCACCAGGCCGATGCAGCACGCCTGCGGGGACAGCCCGGTGAAGTCCGCGGAGCCGGTGAAGGCGACCCCCATGCCGAGCTCGCTCAGCAGGGCCTTCATGCTGACCTGGACGGCGAGGTTTACCCGCGGCAGCGCGATATCCGAGGTGCGGGCCGCAGCCGGGCCGGTCAGCCGGGCGGTCATCGCGGTGAGCTGCGGCGCGGACGGCGGGGCGCAGCCGCTGGCGCCGGCGGGTGGCAGCAGCGCGGTCATCGTCAGCTGGCCGCCCCGGTAGGGCAGCGCGACCGCGGTCCAGCCTGCGGCGCGGACCGTGCGGAACTGACCGCCGTTCATGAACGGCACCGTGACTTGCTGGCCGGCGGCCGTGGTGAACGGCCCTGGACTGGTCTGGCTGGCCTGAAACGGAGTGGCCCACGCGGCCTGCATATAAAGCGCATCGGTCAGCACCCAGCCGATATCGGACAGCGAGCCGGGCGGCAGCAGCTGCGGGATCTGCCCTTTGGTCGCGACCGCGATCGCATGGTTGATCTCCTGGGCGGACTGATCGGGGTGGCTCAGCAGCGGCGCCTGGGCCACCCCGGCGTCATAGCCCGTCGCCACGGCGTTCAGGTAGCTGCGCCGGGCCTCAAGCGTCGGATCAGCCCAGACCTGATCGCTTGCGTTCAGCGTGACGCCCGGGCCGTCCAGGCCGCGCAGGGCCGCCGATCGCGCCTGCAGGCCAGCCTCGAGGGTCTGCGGGGCCTCGGTAGCTCCTCCTCCGGCTGCGGGCAGATGCAGCACCCGGGCCATGGCCCGCGCGGTGCCGCCGTGCGCGCCGAGATACGCCATGCCCAGCCCGCTGGCCAGGCTGGACGGGGACAGCACGAGGTTCCGCCGCGGATCCGCCTGGCACCAGGCGCGCAGCACGTCAAGCCCGAACGCGGTGTCCGCCGCCCCGTAGGGGCGCGGATCGGCGAGCGGCTCCCTGATCGCCACGCCGTGGGCCATGACCGGCGGCGTGACCGCGCCCGACCCGCACCCGGCCATCAGCAGCGCCGCGATGACGACCCCGGCGGCCGCCCGCAGTTCGTTCTTCATGCGGATCAGACGGAGCGCGGTTCTCGGCGGTTGCACCGCGAGGGTAACGAATTGGGTTCCGTGGAAACTTTGGTACCTCCCCCCGTTGCCCCGATCTTCCGCGGAAGCCGGATCTTCCACGCAAATTTGCCTCCGCACGCTAAAGCGCGTTTCGCCTGGTGGAGGTAGGGCCACCGTGGCAGGTTGGATCTGCGGGAAACGGATCGCCGTGGAGCTGGGGGACCTGCGGGGAACCGATCGCCGCTGGGCCCATGGTGACGGCGTCCTATGGTGGTAGGTGCGAGCATGCGAAGAATCGTGGCCGGGCCGTGGATGGGAGAGCAGTTATGGACAGCGCAGCGCTGCGCGCGGTGCAGCAGCCGCTCAAGGACGCCTATCGCAAGAACCCGGACGAGGCGGTCGTGACCTTGCGGGCGCACGGCCAGCTCGACGAACAGGCCATCTCGTGTTCGGTGGCCACCGGCCAGGCGCTGACCGTGGCGGGCCTGCACCCGGCCACCGGAGGCGACGGCTCGCTAGCCTGCTCCGGGGACATGCTCTTGCAGGCGCTGGTGGCGTGCGCGGGCGTCACGCTGCGGGCCGTGGCGACCTCGCTGCAGATCGAACTGGCCGGAGGAACCATCACCGCCGAGGGTGACCTGGACTTCCGCGGGACCCTGGCGGTCAGCAAGGAGGCGGCGGTCGGGTTCACGGCCGTTCGGCTGTCCTTCGACCTGGACACCGGCGCCAGTGCCGAGCAGGTCGACACGCTGCTCCGCCTCACCGAACGCTATTGCGTCGTGTACCAGACGCTGGCTCACCCGCCCCAGCTGGCGATGTCGGCGGTCAGCTAGGCTCGTCATCCTCGGCCTGCGGCCGGTGCTCGGCCGCCTAGCGCTGGGCGAACGGGAAATGCTCCGTCCAGTGACGGGCGCCGTCGAGAGCAATGATGAGCGCTTCGTAGCCTTCCAGGGCCGCGATCACATCCAGGCCGGGTGAGCCAGCGATAGCGAGGGCGGTGGCCAGAGCGTCGGCGAGGCCGAGGTCGGGCCCGGTCACGCTGGCCGAGGCGGCCCGCGCCATCGGCCGGCCCGAATGCGGGTCGATCAGGTGGTTACCGCGCTCGTAGGTACCCGAGGTGGCGATCGCCCCGGTCAGGTAGGCAACCTCCGCGAGGTGCCTCGGCGAGAAAGGGTCGGCGATGCCGATCCTGAAGGGCTCGCCGTGTCCCAGGCTGCCGATGCTCGCGATGTCCCCGGCGGCGTTCACGATCGCGCCGCGGATGCTGCTGCCGCGGAACGCACCCAGTGCCCGCTGCGAGGCCCACCCTTTGACGTATCCGGTCGGGTCGACGCCTCCGGGCATGGCCCACGGGTCGAACCATCCACCGGAAAGCTCACGTGCGATGGCGCATAGTTCGAGGACTTCGGAGACCTCAGCGGGAGCTTGCGCGCTGGTGATCTCCCCGCGTCGCAGGCGGCTGACCGGGCTGTCCGGTTTCCATGTGCTGAACACCTCATCGGCACGCTGCAACAGCGTCCGTGCCGCGGTGAGCTGCCGGGAGACATCGGCGTCCGCCCGGCCGTCGGCGGTCCAGACGTCGATGGTCACGATGGTGCCCATCACGTCCTCAAGGTGGTGAACGGAGGGGACGGGCGGCCCAGTCACGGGCCGGATACCAGCCGTCATGACAAGCCGAGAGTGTGGAGTGCTGACTGCAGTGACTGCTGGAAACCGGCGCTGGTGTAGCTGGCACCTGACACACCTTGGATACTGGCGCTTTGCGCCTGCAGGGCCTCCTGCTCCAGGATCGGGATCGACTGCTGGTCGATGTACTGAGAGCGCTGCATGCCGCCGTCGTCGATAGAGGCAATCCCGACCTTGGTTATCTTGCGGCCGGAAACGGTCACAGAAACGGACAGGACGCCATAGTTGTAGTTGATCGCCGGGCCGGTGACGGTCCGGGTTCCGCTCGGTTGCGTGCGCGCCGCTGACCCGGACCGCGACGGAGAAGCCGGGCCGGCTGTCCCCCGGGGCCGTGGCGAACCGCTGGAGCCGGCCGGGGCCGGCAAGGTCGCGGAAGCCCCGGGGAATGCGCCGGCGCTGAGGCGCGCCGGGGTGGTGTGAAAGGCCAGCACCCCGGCTAGGCCCGCCACGGTCGCCGCTACCACGATCGGGGTCCGTCTCATCGAGCTGATTTTCTGGCAGTACTCACGTGATGTCCGCTCTCTACGCGATCTAGAAGCCGAAGGCTTCCTGGTGGATCTGCTCGCTGGCCACACCGAGCCGCGACGCGGCGCTGACGACATCCGCGGTGAACCGGTCAGGGCCACATACGTACACGTCACGGACGGCGAGGTCGGGAACCAGTCGTCGCAGCACGTGGGCGTCGAAGCGGACCCTGTGCCGCGAGCCGACGAGCTCGTGCAGCCGGCCGCCGCGCCGCCCGATGAGGGCAGCGACTTCGTCCCGGTGGATAAGGTCCTTGGCGCTAGACGCCCGGACGATGACCACCACGTCGGTCCAGGCCGGCAGGTCCTCCAGCATGGCGCGCAATGGAGTAATGCCTACTCCGGCCGCGATCAAGACGACGCGATCAGACGTCCGGGCATGGTGGGTGAACGCTCCGTACGGGCCCTCGATGGCAACGCGGGTTCCCGGCGGAAGGCGGCGTATCGCACGGCTCTGGTCGCCGAGGCCCTTGATGGTCACCCGGATATACGGAGGCTGCGGCAGCGCGGACAGCGAATACGGGTGCGCCTGCCACCACAGGTCCCTGGTCAGGAACCGCCACAGGAAGAACTGGCCTCCCGACACCGCCAGCCGGTCGAGCCGCCGGCCCCGGCAGATGACCGAGACCACCCCCGGCGCCTCGTCGCACACCTCCACCACCCGCAGCTGATGCCGCACGCTGCGCCAGATCGGCTGAACGACCCGGAAGACGATGACCAGCCCCGCGGTGCACGCCCAGATCGCAATCCAGATCGCCCGGGTCAGCGGGTGGCCGATGAACGGGACGCCGGTGACGATCTGGTGGGCGAACGCGAGGGCGAGCGCGAGGTAGGTGTAGAGATGGACAACCCACCAGGTTTCGTACCTGAGCTGCCGCCGGACATACCTGACCGACGTGATCCCGGCCATCACCAGCAGGCCGAAGCCGGCCATCGCCGCCAGCACGTCGGGATAAGAGGTGACGAACACCCACAGCTGGCGCAGCACCCCGACCTTCGCCGCCTGGGCATAGCCGAGTGTGATCAGGACCACATGTGCGATGATCAACCCGAAGGCCCAGGGCGCGACCCGCCGGTGCCACCCGATAAGGCGATCCTGGCCAGCGGATGTCTCCAGCCACGGCAAGCGCGCGACCAGGACCACCATGATCAGCATCAGGTACGCGCCGGTGAAGCCGCTGAGCCGGCCGACCGCGGTCAGCAGTCCACCTGGCGCTTTAAGCGAGCCGAACGACTCGCTGAGGATGACCGTGCCGAGGGTTACGCCAAACCCCAGGCCGGCCAGCGCAGCGCACCCGTCAACGACCCGGGGCCGAGGCGCGGGGCCTGGCCTGTGCATGCGCGCGGATTCTGTTCCCGTGCCAGCGCGCTTGGCAGGGGTGACCGGCGAGCGCATCACCAGGCCATTCTGCTGGCTGAGCATGAAGGAATCGTGACTGCTTCTTCTGAATTGCCTCTGATCCCTATGTGTTAGCTCTGAGCCGCTTGTTGTTTTATGAACCGCCGGCGATCTTGCGGGACTCCTCGTCGGAGTAGCCGAGCTCGGTCAGGACCTCGGCGGTGTTCTCGCCGAGGAGCGGAGCAGGGCGCCTGACCTGGGGCGGAGTCTTCGATGTGCTGGCCCTCACCGGTGCGGTTGCGGTGGTTCAGCGCGATCATCATCATCGCGGCGGCGTAGACGCCGACGGCCCGGTCGTTGAACGAGACAGGGACATACTGCGGCTGAGCCGAGCCGGTCCGGGTGAGCAGGGACGGGATCGCGGTCAGCCCCTGGATCAGGTCCTCGTAGGCCGGGCGTCCCGTGTACGGGCCCCCCTCGCCGTAGCCGACCAGGCTCACGCTGATCATCCCTGGGTTCAGCTCGGCGAACCGCTCGGGCGTCAGTCCCATCCTGGCCATGGCCTTGGGCCGGACGCTGTAGATGAAAATGTCCGCGGTCTGGAGCAGCTTCTCCAGCGCAGCGAAGTGCTCGGCCTGCTCTAGAGCCTCGGCCAGCTCGACCCGGTTCGATCCAGGGCCCATGCCCAGGGCGTTCAGCTTCTCCGGGCGGTTCAGGACGACGTGAGCGACCCCGGAATCGACGTTGTAGAGGATGTACTGCCAGTTCATGCACAGAGAGTAGGCCCCGGCTTGTGTCGGTTAGATGTCAGAAGCACCCTGGACGGTGCGGACCACGCGCGCGTGTTCGCGCATGGTCTCGGTGCCGTCCGCGCCCGGCTGGCGGCCGAACCCGCAGTACATCGCCACGCCGAAATCGGAGAGGTAGCGCGATGCCGTGGCGTGCCTGCGCCGCAGCCCGGCGGCCCCGTCGATCGGCAGCACGATGCCCAGGAAGACGCGGGCGTCGCCTGGTTCCAGGTCGGCCAGCGGGCGGAAGAAGCCGCGGTCCTCGCTGCGCAGGTAACGCGGCCCGGCCAGGTGCAGCCAGTCCACGGTGCGGCCCGAGTTCGCGACCGCGAAGTTGGCCATCCGCACCAGCAAGCCCATGTCGCGCGCCTCGTACATCGGCCATTCCGGGAACGTCCCGTAACACAGGTGGTAGCCGACCAGGACTTCCTCCGGGATCAGCCGAGTCAGCCGGGTGACCGGCCCGGCGAACCGCTCCCACCCGCCTTCGCCCGTCCACGCGAGCACACCCTCCAGGTCCTGGGTCTCATACGCCAAGTCCCACTGGATCGCCAGGTCGGCGGGCGGGATAGTCACGGTCAGCCGGGTCAGCTCGCGAGCCGCCAGATCCTCGAACGCCCGCTCGGCGATGGGGTAGTCGGCGGCGAAATCGGCCTTGAACCCGTTCAGCGCGCTGGACGGGAACGGCAGCCCGACCTGGAACCGGAGATGGGCGGGAATCACGCCTTCGGCGCGCAGGGCGCTGAATACCTGGTAGCCGGCGATCGCGTCATCGATACGCGGCCAGGAATCCCAGTGCAGTTCGGTGACACCCCGACCAATGCCGAACACCGGGGTTTCATACGCATGCCGCGGGATCCCGGTCGGCGACTCCGTCTCCTGCAGGACGACGACGCCCGGATTCGGCCGGACGAGCCGTTCTCGCTCGTAACCGACCCACGCCGCCCGGGGACCGGTCTCGCCGTCCGGCAGCGCGAACACCAGGTCACAGAAAAACCCGGCCGCTGAGCGCAGCGCCGAATCGGCCGAGTCGGTCGGCAGGCTCCCCACCAGCAACAGCTCACTGTTCACCCGCGGCGCCATCGCCGCCTCCTTCCTCGCGACCGCTGTCTGCCGCCATCCCGGCCGCCCAGGCTTCTCCTCGATGAGGTCGCGGCACGCTGTCAGGCCTGACAGTATCCAACGCGTCTTCCATGACTGGCGCATCGGCCAGATGACCGTGAAAAACATTCCGTCCGGCACACGGAATATGCCGGCAGTCGTCGCCCGGCTGCATCGTCCATAGCGTCCGGGGCCAGCCCTCGAGGTTGTATCAAATGCGGAGTGTCGGCTCTCCGATTACTGGAGATCGGTTACAACCTTGGCGTGGAGGTCCGACATGCCCATTCCCCGGCATTCTGCGAAACTGCCCAGCGTCCAGATCCCGCTCGAGGCGGCCTGCATCGGCGTGACCGAACTTCGCGTGCACGGGGTCGGCGGGACTCCCCCGGACGCGATCCTCGGCGACCTGGCTCCCGAACAGGTCAGCGGCGATGCGATCGCAGGCTTTTACCGCTCTTCGGATCACCGCGCCAGTGACGGCGACCGGGAGGCGGGCCTGGACGTGGACCGGCACGTGGAGGTCTATTCGTGGGGCGGCCTGACCTCGCAGAGCAAGGTCCGGGTCCTGTGGCTAGCGCTGCTGCCGTTCCTGTTCGGCAACCTGGCGGGCTGGATGTGCTCGGCCAGAACCCGCAACTCCACCTGGAGGTTCCGGCTGCACCGGCTGGCCGCCGGGCTGGGTGCCCTGGCGCTGACGGTGAACGCGGCCCTGGTCGCGGTGATGATCAGCGCGGAC
>OCZU010002753.1_pt1 | contig 11179 bp, 5 predicted proteins | sample 1539001 | NCBI WGS metagenome assembly OCZU01 (sample SAMEA3539306, study PRJEB22396) | soil metagenome | biome: tundra; feature: field; material: soil | place: USA | collected 2010-05 | depth 0.15 m
TGATCGACGTGACATCCGAGGCCGATGCGATGACCCCTTCGCCGGCCAGGAACCCGGCGGCCAGGTCGATGTCGTCACCGGGAGTGCGCATGGTCACCGCCAGCGGCTCGCCGCCCACCCGGATTTCCAGCGGCTCCTCCACCGCGAGCAGGTCCGCACGGGCGTCCTCGCCCGGTCCGGAAGGGACCCGGACCCGCAGCACCCGCCGTCTGGCCGTCCTACCGGTCACTGCCGCCTCCCACGTCTCCGCTATGAGGCTACGTCGGCCGGCCTATCGTCGGAGACGCCGGTGCCACGGCGGGGCCGGCGGCAGCGGCTCCCGGACGGTGCGACAGTTCCGGGTCCAGGCCGGCTGGCGGCGATGCCGGGAGCGGGTCCGCCGCCCAGAGATGGCCCCGGGATGGCCGCGTGAGCACGGCCGCCGCCATCATCGAGGCGAACAGGACCAGGCCGGCCAGGATGTACGCGTTTCCGAGGATCAGTTTCGCCCCGGGCCAGTGGTACAGCTGGCCGTAGAGGTGATCGCTGGGGCCGCCGTAGACCGAAGGCAGCAGCCCGCGGGGGATCAGCGAGCGGGTGCCCTGCACCTGCCCGGGCCAGTCCGCGAATACCGCCACCACGGCGCAGGCCGTGGCCCAGTGCGCCCACCGCCTGACCCCCTCGGCGCGCACCGCGGCATCGACGAACAGCACCAGGACCGGAACCATCCATACCCAGTGGTGGTCCCAGCTGATCGGGGATACGAGCACTCCGGTCAGCCCGCAGAGGGTCCAGCCGTGAACCGGCTTCCCCGACCGGTAGAGCGCGGCCGCGCCCAGCACCCCCAGCACCCCGACCAGGATCGTGATCACCAGCCCGGGTACCGCGGGCACACTCCCGGCCAGCCGGGTGAGCAGGCCGCGCAGCGACTGGTTGGCCAGCGACGCCACGCCGCCGGTCCTGGCGGCGTCCATGAAGTAGCCGGTCAGCCACCACTGCCGGGAGGGCCGGGGCAGCACGGCGAAGCCGACGATCACCGTGCCTGCCAGCGTGGCCGCCGCCACCCCGGCTTGCCGGAACCTCCTGGTCAGGAGCAGATACGGAATGAAGATGAGGGGCACAAGCTTGATGCCCGCCGCCAGGCCGATTCCGGCCCCCTGCCACCAGCGCCGTGTCGGCTGACCCAGATCCCACACGATCAGGGCCATCAGGATCAGCTCAACCTGGCCCAGGTGCAGTGCGCGCTGAACTGGTTCGAACCACAGCGTCACCGCGCAGAGCATCGCCGCCGCACCCAGCCGGCGCCGGCCCGACCAGCCCAGCTGGCGGAGGGTCACCGAGACCGTCAGCACCAGAGCGGCGATGCTTGCGCTGGTCATCAGCCATTTCGCCAGGGACCACGGCATCAGGGACACCAGGCCGAACAGCGCCGCCGCGAACGGGGTGTAAGTGAACCTCACCTCGGGGCTGAGCCGCCAGGAGTAGATCGTCGCGGGAGAATGCCGCGCCAGCAGGCCGCCGTCCCAGTAGACGCGGAAGTCAAACCAGTTCAGGCCCATATGCTCGGGATAGGCCACCATGCTCACGCGGTAGAGACCCACGGCGAGCACGCAGGCCAAGCCACCGCCGATGACCAGCCAGGCACCGCCCGGGCGGCTGATCCGCGGCATCAAGCCGTCTGAACCCCCCGGCCTTCCCGAAAGCACCGATGTTCCTTTCCCGGAGAAGTGGGCGCGCTCCAGGACGGCCGTCCCGGGCCTGAGGGTATGCATACCCTCTCTGGTTATGACGAATTACCCGACTCGGGAGATGCCCACGGGAAGGTAAAGATAGCGCCTAACAAGCAAAGACTTGACAGGCTCAATGCGCGGCCCTTCATGACCTGGCTCGACGGAACTAGGCCTACAACACATTACCGCGTTCCATGAGCCGAACCGGGCAAGCGGCCCGATTGTTGCGCCGTACCTAAGATCCCTAATGGACTGTGATCGCGGTCCCGGTGGCCGGCCTGAGCTCCCCGATGATCGGTGCGCCGGGGATCTCGCCCGCGATCAGCAGGCCACCCGAGGTCTGGGCGTCGGCGAGAAGCAGCAGATCTTCCTCGGCCAGGCCGCCGAAGTCGGCGTGCGGCATGACCCAGTCCAGGTTCCGCCTGGTCCCGCCCGGCACATAACCAGCGCGCGCCGCGTCCCGGGCGCCTTCGATCAGTGGCACGGCGGAATGGTCGAGGACGGCGGACACCCCGCTGGCCCGGGCCAGTTTGTACAGATGACCGAGCAGCCCGAAACCGGTGACGTCGGTGGCGCAGCACAGGCCAGCGGCGAGCGCCGCATGGCTGGCGTCCGCATTCAGCATGGTCATGACCGCGATGGCTTGCTCGAAGACCTCCCCGGTGGCCTTGTGCCGGGCGTTGAGCATGCCCGAGCCGATCGGCTTGGTCAGGCTGAGCGGGAGCCCGGCCGCGCCGGCGTCGATGCGGAGCAGGGCATCGGGATCAGCCAGCCCGGTCACCGCCATGCCGTACTTGGGCTCCGGGTCGTCGATGCTGTGGCCGCCTGCCACCAGGCAGCCCGCGCCGCAGGCCGCGTCAAAGCCGCCGCGGAGCACCTCGCCGGCCAGCTCGGCGGGCAGCTTGGCGCGTGGCCAGCCGAGCAGGTTCAGCGCCACGAGCGGCTCACCGCCCACCGCGTACACATCAGACAGCGCGTTCGTCGCGGCGATCCGGCCGAACGTGTATGCGTCGTCGACGACCGGGCCGAAGAAGTCGGCGGTGGCCACGACCGCCCGGCCGCCGCTGATCTTCACCACGGCGGCGTCGTCGCCGTGGTCAAGGCCGATGAGCAGGTCCGTACTGGGCGCCGGGCCCGCGGCGAGCAGCCGGGAGACCACGTCCTCCAGTTCGCCAGGCGGGATCTTGCACGCGCAGCCCCCGCCGCTGGCGTACTGGGTAAGCCGGACTCCGGAGGTTATCGTCATGCTAGAAATCTACGGGAACCCCCATGCGGTACCCGTCGGCCGGAGGTGTGCATGTCCACCAAGACACTCCAGGAGCGGGCGGAGATCGAAGCGGCGATCGACGGCCGGACGATCTGCGATCAGCTGCGGGTCACCGCACAGCACTCGGGCGACGCGCCCGCCCTGTCCAACCCGGGCGACGGGGGCTGGCGGACCCTGACCTGGGCGCAGGCCAGGGAGGAGGCCGTGGCGCTGGCGGCCGGCTTCATCGCCCTGGGCCTGCGGCCGGGCGAGCGGGTCGCCCTCATGCTGCCGAACCGGGCTGAGCACGTGCTCGCCGATTCCGGTGCGGTGCATGCTGGCGGCGTGCCCGTCACGTTCTACGCCACGCTGGCCGCGGAGCAGATCGGTTTCATGGCTGACGACTGCGACGCGCGGATCGCGGTGCTGGATGGCGCGAAGGAACTGGCCCGCTGGCAGCAAGTCCTGACCGGGCTCCCGGCCCTGAAGAAGATCATCGTCCTGGACAGCGCCGCCTGCCCGGCCGGCGATCTCTATCTTTCGTGGGCCGACTTCGCCGCGCTCGGCAGGCAGCGGCACGCGGCGGAGCCGGACGCGGTGACGGCACGGGTGGCCGCGATCAAGCCCGAGGACCCGGTCACCTTGCTGTACACCTCCGGCACTACCGGAAATCCCAAGGGAGTGCTGCTCACCCACCGCAACGTGCTGTACGAACTGGCCGCGGCCGACATGATGGGTAATATCGATCCGGGCGTCCGCTGGGTGTCTTACCTGCCGCTCGCGCATATCGCGGAGCGCATGTTCACCATTTACCTGCCGCTCACTTATGCCGGCCACGTGCATTTCTGCCCGGATCCGGCCACGCTGGTCCAAGCGGTCGGCACGGTACGCCCGACCGCCTTCTTCGGCGTCCCGCGCGTCTGGGAGAAGGTGCAGGCCGGCATCCGGGCGTTGCTCGCGGCGGAGCAGGATCCGGCCCGGCGGGCAGCGGTGGAGCAGGCCATGGACATCGGGCGCCGCTACGTGGAGAGTGGCCAGTTCGGCCGGACCACGCCACCGGAGCTGGAGAGCGCATTCCAGCAGGCCAATGAGCAGGTGCTGGCGCCGATCAGGTCGCTGCTCGGGCTCGGCGAGGCAGCCGTGGTGACCAGCGCGGCCGCGCCGCTGCCGCCTGAGGTCGCGGCCTTCTTCGCCGGCCTCGGCATGAAGATCCTCGATCTCTACGGGATGACCGAGACCACCGGCGCGTTCGCCCAGAACACGCGGTCGGAGTTCAAGATCGGGACAGTCGGGCGGCCGTTCTCCGGGATGGAAGTCGCGATCGCGGAGGACGGGGAGATCCTGGTCCGCGGCCCGCTGCTCACCCCCGGCTACCTGAACCGGCCCGATCAGACCGCCGATCTGATCGACGCCGATGGCTGGCTGCATACCGGGGACATCGGAAGCCTGGATGAGGACGGCTTCCTGTCCGTGGTGGACCGCAAGAAGGAACTCATCATCACCGCCGGCGGAGAGAACGTGCCGCCTGCCGCCATCGAGAATCTGCTCGTCGCACATCCGCTGGTGGGCCAGGCGCTGGCCTTCGGCGACCGCCGGCCGTACGTGGTGGCCCTGCTCACCCTGGACGGCGACGTGGCGCCGGCCTGGGCCAAGGCCCGCGGTATCGAGGCAGCGTCGCTCGCGGAACTGGCCGAGGACCCCGCCGTGCTCGCCACGGTCGGCGAGGCGGTGGCGGCGGCCAATGGGCGGCTGGCCCGCGTTCAGCAGGTCAAGCGGTGGCGCCTGCTGCCGGTCGAATGGACCGCGGAGAGCGAGGAACTGACGCCGACGCTCAAGCTCAAGCGGCGCATCGTGCACGCCAAGTACGCCGACGACATCGACGCGCTCTACGCCGGCTGATGGCCACGTCGGCGGCTCACCGCGTGGGCGCGGATCCACCCGCCACGGGGTCCCGTGACGCGACTGGGATCAGCGGGACCTTTACGGTCACCGCCGTGCCGGCGCCCTCTTGGGACTCCACCGCTACGTCGCCGCCGTGGTGAGTCACGATCGTTTGGATGATCGCGAGACCGAGGCCGGTGCCGGGGATGCCGTGTGCGGTCGCGTTGGAGGCCCGGAAAAACCTGGTGAAGAGGTTCTGCAGGTCGTGTTGGGGGATACCGATGCCGGTGTCACGCACGCTCACCACGGCCGCCCCCTCGTGGGCGCAGGCTGTCACGTCGATACGGCCGCCTGGCGGGGTGTACTTGACCGCATTGGCGAGCAGGTTGACCATGACCTGGCTGAGCTGGCCGACGTCGCCGTCTACGGCCAGTGCGCCATCTGACGGCCGGTAGGTGAGCGTGAGTTGTCCCGCCGTGACCGACGGCCGCACCGAGTCCACAGCGTGGGCGATGATCTCGTCCATGTCCACGGGCCGCATCACCTTGGCGAGCGCGCCCGATTCGAGCTTGGACAGGGTGAACAGGTCTTCGATCAGCTGCCGCAGCCGCACGGAGTTGCGGCCGATCGTGTCCAGCATCTTGCGCTGTTGGGGTGTTATTTCTCCGGCGTCCCCGTCATCGAGCATCTCGACGTAACCCTCAATGGTGGTCAGCGGGGACCGTAGCTCATGGGAGATCGTGGCGAAGAAGTCGGACTTGGCGCGGCTGAGTTCCTTGAGCTCTTCGACCAGCCGGTTCTCCTGTTCATACAGCCGCGCCTGGTTCAGCCCGCGGCCGAGATCGGCAGCGATTGACTCAACCATGTCCACCTCGGCGTGGCTCCACCGGTGACCGCCGTGGAGCCGCTGGGCGATGATGACGCCGAGCATGTCGGCGCCGACGCCGAACGGGGTCATCAGCATGCCGATCACACCGGAGCGGCGGAGCGTCTCGAACACCTCTGACCCCAGTGCATGCCTGAACTGCGGCTCTCCCCTCTTACTGCGCATGTCATTGATGATCGCGCTGCGCTGGATCCGGAACAGCTCCTGCAGACGCTCGTAGGCCCAGGTGGTAACCCGGCTAACAGGCTGGTCCGTGGGGAGCGCCCGGTCGCGCTCGTCGCCGACCCGGGGGCCCAGTTCCCCGTCCTGGATCAGGCGCAGGCTGACGATTTCGGCGTCCAGGTTCGCCTTCAGCGCGAGATAGGCCTCGCTGAGCACGTCATCGGCCACCAGGTGCTCCCGGATGCGCAACCCCGCCTCCCTGGCCTTCGCCCGGAGCCGGTTGCTCTCGTCCTGCCCGGCGCGCAGATGGTCGCTCTCGTCGGCTAGCTCGTTCACCGACTGCGCCACCGCACGTACCGCGGCCGCTCCGCCGACGGCGGCCCGGGCCGCGTGGTCGCCCTGGGCCAGCCTGCGCACCGTAGCCTCCAGGCTGCGCAGCGGGCGGGTGATCACGTACACCGTGCTCAGCGACGAGGCCACCGCTACCAGGACCGCCACCGCTAGCCCGGCGGCGGCCCAGATCAGGCCCATGGCTGGGAGCCAGCCGACGGTGAGTCGCCTGATGCTGACTTCATGCCGCCCCCGAGCCACCGACATCACGCTACGAAATCATCATACTACTAAACGATATTCACCCCGCTGCTGAGCACCTTCAGCTCGGCGATCCGCAGGAAACCCGTCCCGCTGCCGGGTGTCGGGCTCGTCATGGTCAGCCTGACCTGGCTGCTGCGGACGGCGTCGAAGGTGAGCGTGCTCGGCTGGTTGGACGCGGTGGCCAGGACCGTCTTCAGGTTCTTCACCGGGACGAAGTCACGGCCGTCCCAGTACGCCACCGAGACCGAGGCGGGCAGGGTCAGCGTGGAACTCAGCGTGAAGTACGCCGTGATAGCCGAGAACTCCTGCTGGTCCGGCCACGAGACAGAGACCCAGTCGCTGGCCCGGGACACGCTCACCGCCTTGATGTTGGCCGTGGCTGCCTTGTTGTAGTAGTTCGACCATCCTGTGGCCAGGTCCCCGTCCAGCATCGCCGCGGGCACCGTATCCGGCGCGCCCGAGTAGCTCGCGTCCGCGGTCGGCGTCTGCGCGGCGGCCGAACTGGCCAGCAAGACGGCCGGGGCGGCCGGAGTCGCGCCACGCACCGCGGACGTGGCGAGCCCGCTTCCCTGGCCCGCCGCAGCCACCGAGCGGATCGTGACCTTCGCCGTGGCCAGCCCAGCCGAGGTGGCCGTGACGGTGATGCTGCCGGGCTGCCCAGCGGACCGGATGATGACCAGTGCCCGGCCGTTGAAGGCGGGGACGGACGAGGCCTGGTAGCTCTGCGCGTTCTCCTGCTGGCCGTTGTCCACACCATCGAGCGTGCCCGGCCCGCCGAGCCCGAACTGGATGAGGTTGCTGGCCTCTGGTACCAGCACCCCGGCCTCGTCCACCACCTCCACCGCCACGAACGACAGGGACGTCCCATCGGCGGTGATGACCTGCTTGTCCGGGATAAGGGTGAGGGCACGCGGCGCCCGGGCGGTGCGGATCTCGTCGCGGGCGGCCACCCGGCCGCCGGACGTCGCGACGGCCGTGATCGTGCCCGGCTGGAAGGGCACGGCCCAGGTGAGGTGCAGTTTGCCGGTGCTGCCGTTGGGGCTGGTGTAGCTGCCGGACGGGTAGTTGTAGTCGTCTCCGGTGGGCTCGGTGGTCTCCAGGTACTTCCGCCCGTACGTGGTGACCTTCTGGTCGAACGACTTCACCCCGAGCGACGTGCCGTTGAGGAACAGTTCCACGGTAGCGACGTTGGCGTAGACCCACACCGCCACCGCCTGGCCGGGTGTGTAGTCGGTCCAGTTCATCGGCACGATGTGCACCATGGGCTCCGTGGTCCACTGGCTCTTGAACAGGTAGTAGGCGTCCTTCGGGAAGCCCGCCGTGTCGATCGCGCCGAAGAAGGACGCCTTGACGGGGAAGACGTCGTAGGGGGTGGGCTCGCCAATGTAGTCCTGGCCGGACCAGAGGAATCCGCCGTTCCAGAACTTGCGGTCACGGTCCTTCTTCAGCTCGTACTCGCCGCTCATCGTCCACGAGGCGAGGTTGTTGTCGTAGGACGATGTGGCCCGCTTTCCCGGGGTGTAGTTCTCGCCGGTGTTGAGCAGTTGCGGGTCCTGGTACACGCCGCGGCTGGATGTCTCCGACCCCATTTCCGAGCAGAAGAAGAACTTGCCCGGGTACTTCGCGTGCAGGCCGTCCATGGACATGGCCGTGTTGTAGTTGACGCCGAGCCCGTCGAGTTCGGCCAGGATCAGGTCCTGCGGTGAGCCGGTGGACGGCACGCTGCGGTACTGGTCCGAGCCCATCACCACGGGCCTGGTCGTATCGACCGACGTGATGTCCGCGATCAGCTGCTTGGCGATGCCAGGCCCGTCGGTCATGTAGGTGTCCGGCGTTTCGTTGCCGATCGACCAGAGCACCACGGCGGGCGAGTTCTTCGCCGCGTTGACCATCTCCTTGATATCGGAGTCGCTCCACTGGGCGAAGTAGAGGTGGTAGTCATACGCCAGCTTGCCGTGCAGCCAGCAGTCGAAGGCCTCGACCATCATCACGATGCCGAGCTGCTCGCAGATCTGGATCAGCTCCGGGGCGGGCGGGTTGTGCGCGGTACGCAGGGCATTGACGCCCATGCTCTTCATCAGTTCCATCTGCCGGGCTATCGCGTCATAGCGCACGGCCGAGCCCACCGCGCCTTCCGTCGCATGCAAGTCGACGCCCTGGATTTTCATGGACTGGCCATTGAGCGAGAAGCCGCCCGCCGGGTCGAAGCTGAAATACCTGATGCCGAACTCCGTGGTGGTGCTGTCCACCACGGCGCCGCCGACGGTCAGATCGGTCCGCAGGCTGTGCAGGCTGGGGCGGCCGGTCGACCACAGCTCAGGATTCGGCACCTTCACCGCGATGCCGGCGCTCTGGGTCTGCCCGGCGGGCACGCTGACCGTCGCGGAGCCCTGGGCCACGGTCTTCCCGGCCGGGTCGGTGATGGTGGCGGCCACCTGTACCGACGCTGCCGCTGAACCGTCATTGGCCACGTCCGTCTGGACCTGGACTGTCGCAGACCCGGACGCGATGGTGCTCGGCAGATCTGGCGTGGTCACGAACGTGCCGTGCCGGGCGACGTGCACCGGGCCGGTGACCACAAGGTAGACGTTACGGAAAATGCCGTCGCCGGAGTACCACCGGCTGCTCGGCTGCTGGTCCGCCGCGCTCACCGCGATCACGTCCGCGGTGACGCCGTCGGTATGCACCAGGCCGGTCAGGTCATAGCTGAAGCCGGTGTAGGCGTACGGGTGGTTCCCGAGCAACTTCCCGTTGAGGTAGACGTTGGAGTTCCGGTACACGCCGTCGAACTCGATCGAGATCCGCTGGCCCGCCAGCGACGCGGGCAGCGTGAAGTGCTTGCGGTACCAGGCCAGGCCGCCCTGGAGGAAGCCGGTGGCGCTGCTCGTGCTCGCGGTCGCCGCAGGCGTGAGCTCGATGCTCCAGTCGTGCGGCACGTCCAGCGTGCGCCAGCCGGAGTCATCGAAGCCGGGCGCCTGAGCGTTCGCGTAGGCGCCCGTCGGGTCCGTGACGCCGTCCGGGTTGACGAGAACGAACTTCCAGTCCTGCCCGAAATCGGTGGACCTGGCGCCGCTCGCCCGGGCGGTCAGTCGCGTCGTGGCCCGGTCGGCGGCCTCGCCCATTCCGAAGACCGGGGCCAGGGCGACGGCGCCAAGTCCGGCCCCGGCAGCGCGCAGCAAGTCACGCCGCGACGGGCCGCCAGCCTGGGTTGCGGTATCCGCCGCCGGGCCGAAGACAGGACTGGGCAGGTCAGGCTGGGGGACGCGATTCCGGCCCATGGTTTCCTCACTTCGGGACATGGCGAGAATGGCTCATCCACCTAGACCGAACAGGTTCGTGCACTTCTCGCGACAGGACTGAACAGCTTCAGACACACATGGTGCCGCCCCAGCGCCGAATGTCAAGACCGACCCGCAGACGAATGGCCGCCCCAGCGTGGTGCTGGACGCGGACCTGCTGTGGAAGCCGTTAAATCCTTTTACCCCCCGGCGGGCAAAGGACTTAACGGTGAATGAGTATCCGGCGCGCTCTAGCTCACCGCACCGGTCCGGTCACTAGCGGCCGGCTCGCCGAGTGCGGCGGCGGCCGGCGCGTAGACGGAGGATTGGAGCCTGCGGCGCCGCCTCTACCCGGGGATGGCCCGGTTAAGCACAAACCAGGCCAGGTAAGGTCACGCTCGTGGATGCACGCCGCTTCGTGCCGCGGACCGACGCGGTGCTGGCCGACCCGCGGCTGGCCAGGGCGGCGGACCGGCTGGGCCGCTGGCAGGTGAAGGCCGTCGTGGCCCGGGCCCAGCAGCAGGCCAGAGCGGGCCACATCACTCCGGACGCAGTGGCCGATGCGGCCGTGGCGGCGCTGCCCGCCACGGCCGCTTCGCTGCATCCGGTGATCAACGCGACCGGGGTGCTGCTGCACACCAACCTGGGCCGGGCGCCGCTGTCGGAAGCCGCCGTCCAGGCGGTGGTGGCCGCGGCCGGCTGGACCGACCTGGAATTCGACCTTTCCGCTGGGACTCGAGGACAACGGGGGAGAGGCGCCCTGGAGGCACTGACTGCTGCCGTGCCCGCGGCGCAGGCCGTGCATGTGGTGAACAACAACGCGGCCGCCCTGGTACTCGCGGCGACCGCCCTGGCGGCGGGGCGCGAGATCGTGGTCAGCCGGGGCGAGCTGATCGAGATCGGCGACGGGTTTCGCCTTCCCGATCTGCTGGAATCGACCGGTGCCCGGATTCGGGAAGTCGGCACCACGAACCGGACGACCGCAGCGGACTACGCCGCGGCGGTCGGCCCGGACACCGGTTTCCTGCTCAAGGTGCACCCGTCAAACTTCCGCGTCGAGGGCTTCACGGCCCAGGCGAGCATCGCCGAACTGGCCGGCCTCGGCGTTCCAGTGGTCGGGGATATCGGCTCGGGGCTGCTGGCCGCGCACCCGCTGCTGCCCGACGAACCGGACGCCGATTCCTGGCTCCGGGCCGGCGCCGACCTGGTCACCGCGAGCGGCGACAAGCTCCTCGGCGGTCCCCAGGCCGGCCTGATACTCGGCCGCGGCGACCTGGTGGGGCGGCTCGCCCGGCATCCGCTCGCCCGGGCCCTGCGGGTGGGGAAGATGACCATGGCGGCCCTCGAGGCCACCCTGACGGGCCCCCCGGTTCCGGTCGCGGCCGCGCTGAGCGCGGACGGGGCGTTCCTCGCCCGCCGTGCC
>OCZU010002755.1_pt1 | contig 11177 bp, 6 predicted proteins | sample 1539001 | NCBI WGS metagenome assembly OCZU01 (sample SAMEA3539306, study PRJEB22396) | soil metagenome | biome: tundra; feature: field; material: soil | place: USA | collected 2010-05 | depth 0.15 m
CGGCGCTGTTATCTGGAACCGCCGGCATCTTGCTCGCTATTCTGCTCAGCGGGTGGGCGTCGGCTCGGGTCACCCGCCCCGTGGAACAGCTTGCGCGGGCCGCTCGGGAGGTCGCTTCTGGCAACTGGAATACGCAGGTGGTGGTTAATTCGTCTGACGAAATGGGTGAGTTGGCGGAATCGTTCAATCGCATGACTCGCGAACTTCTGACGCAAAGAGAGCATCTGGTGCAAGCTGAACGGGTTGCCGCGTGGCGTGAACTCGCCCGCCGCCTGGCGCATGAACTGAAGAATCCTCTTTTTCCGCTGCAGTTGACGGTCGAGAACCTGCTGCGGGCGCGGCAGCAGAGCCCACAACCGTTTGATGAAATATTCCAGGAAAGCTCTTCTACTTTGCTGGCTGAGATTGCTAACCTCAAAGCCATCGTCTCGCGCTTCAGCGAGTTTTCCAGGATGCCGCAACCGCAGTTTCAGCAAATACAACTCAATGACGTGGTGCAGAATGTGAGTCGGCTGTTTCAGGCACAACTCCAAGCGCCGGAGCATGCGTCGATTGAATGTAAACTGGAATTGGCTGAACCCATGGAGCCAATTGCCGCCGACCCCGACCTGTTGCACCGCGCACTCTCGAATCTGGTATTGAATGCGATGGATGCCATGCCGCGAGGTGGAACACTTACGCTGCGCACGCGCCAGGAAGGCGATCTTAGCTACGTTGAAGTTTCGGACACTGGTGCGGGCCTCACGCCGGAAGAGTGCGAGCGCCTGTTCACTAACAAGTAAACCGCATGGCACGGGACTGGGCCTTGCCATCGTTCAGTCGGTTATCAGCGATCATGGCGGCAGAATCAGTGTCCGAAGCAAGTCCGGACGCGGAGCAACATTCGTGATTGAACTGCCGCGCAATGTGGATAAGCTGCAAGCCGCCGACCAGGCACGCATCGCAGCTTCGAGGAGTAATTAGTGTCGCAGAAAGCAAACCTTCTGATTGTGGACGATGAGCCCAACACCCTAGCCTCGCTGGCGCGCGCATTTCGCCTGGCAGGCCATGAAGCGACGGTTTGCGACAACGTATTGAAGGCGCTCGAATGTGCGCGGACGCAGAACTTTGATTTGATCCTCTCCGACGTGGTCATGCCCGGCAAGGATGGCCTTTCCTTTCTGGAAGACCTCAGGTCGCAGGGGATCACGGTTCCTGTAGTCATGATGTCGGGCCAGGCGCATATTGAAATGGCGGTTCGGGCAACGAAACTGGGAGCCCTCGACTTTCTGGAAAAGCCGGTCTCCACGGAAAAACTACTGCTCACCGTGGAGAATGTCCTCACACTGCGGCGACTGGAATCGGAAAACCGGCAGCTTCGCCAACGTCTGGGAAAGCACGAGATTGTTTGGACTTCCGAGACCATACGGAAACTCGTGGCGCAGGTAGAGCGCGTAGCGGCGAGCGAGTCGCGAGTTTGCATTCTGGGAGAAACCGGTACAGGCAAAGAACTGGTTGCCCGCACCCTGCATGAGCGTAGTCCACGATCCTCAGGACCCTTCATTACTTTGAACTGTGCCGCGGTTCCGGCTGAGCTGATCGAAGCGGAACTTTTCGGACACGAAAAAGGATCATTTACCGGGGCGACCGCACGTCACGCGGGAAAATTTGAACAAGCGGGGCACGGTACGATCTTCCTGGATGAAATTGGGGACATGCCTCTATCCATGCAAGCCAAACTCCTGCGCGTTCTTGAGGAAGGCGAAGTGGAACGCATTGGCGGAGACAAACCTATCCCGGTGGATGTGCGGGTTCTGGTGGCAACGCATCGCAATCTGGAAACTCTGGTTCGCGAAGGCAAGTTTCGCGCCGACCTTTTTCATCGGGTGTACGTGTTTCCGCTCGTCCTGCCTCCACTGCGGGAACGCCGGGAGGACATTCCCGTATTAGTGGAACACTTTGCCCGGCAAGTCTGTAGTCAGAATAGCTGGAAGCCGATCCCCTTCACGCCAACTGCGATTGAAGCGCTTGCGGCGTATTCGTGGCCTGGCAACGTCCGCGAGTTGCGCAACGTGGTGGAGCGCCTGATGCTGTTGACGAGCGACGAGCAAGTTACGGTGGAGACAGTTCACCTGGCATTCCCTTATGCTCCAACCGGTCTGCTTTCGTCGGGAACAAGCTCGGGAACCCTGGCTGATCGAGTACAACACTTCGAGCGTGAGGCGATTCTAGCCGAGCTCAAGCGAAGCAATTACCACATCACGAATGCAGCTAAGTCGCTCGGCCTGGAACGCAGCCACCTCTACAAGAAAGCCGAGCAACTCGGAATCGACATTCAGAAGCAGCGTCGAGAAGAAGAGTCGGACACCTCCTAAGCTCAATCCAGCGACCAGCCATTCTCCCACCGCCTCATTTGATTTATGCTGTCCCATTCAGACATTTTGACTGGAGAGCCTCATGATTCGATTTCATCGCCTGGTCCTGATTTTGTTCGCTGTCACCTTTAGCTTCTCGGTTCTGGGCATCAGCAACGCACAGCAGTATCCCGAGAGCATGTATCAGGAGATGCGCTGGCGCATGATCGGACCTTTTCGTGGCGGCCGGACCCGAGCGGCTACCGGCGTTCCCGACCAGCCTAATGTTTTTTACATCGGCGCTGTGAATGGCGGAGTCTGGAAGTCGGATGACTATGGCCGCACCTGGACGCCTATCTTTGATCAGCAGCCGACTCAATCGATCGGCGCCATCGCGGTGGCTCCATCCGATTCCGATATCATTTACGTCGCGAGCGGAGAGGGGCTGCACCGTCCTGACCTGTCGGTTGGCAACGGAGTCTACAAGTCCACGGACGCGGGCAAGACGTGGACCCAACTCGGCTTGCGCGACGGACGACAGATCCCCGTGCTCGTGGTTGACCCGCGTGACCCGAACCGGCTGTTCGCTGCGGTGCTCGGGCATCCCTATGGTCCGAACGACGAGCGAGGCATCTTTCGCTCGACCGACGGCGGGAAGAGTTGGCTGAACGTCCTTTCCGTAGACGAGAACACCGGAGGTTCCGACATTGAGATCGATCCTTCAAGTCCCAACGTGCTTTACGCATCCCTTTGGGAGGTGCGCGAGGGGCCGTGGGAGGATAACAACCAATTTCAAGGAACCAGCGGAGGGCTCTTCAAATCCACGGATGGCGGCGACACCTGGCATCCATTGACCAGAGGTCTCCCCAACAACCTCACCCAAATCAATGTGGCAATCGCGGCCAGCGAGCCAACTCGACTCTATGCGACTCTGGCAACGACCGGGCATGGAGAATACGGTTCCAGCGCCGGTCTGGGTGTTTACCGCTCCGATGACGCTGGTGAAAACTGGCATGTAGCCACGATTGATGCACGCCCGGCTATGCGAATCGGCGGGGGCGATCTTCCAATTCCCAAGGTCGATCCCAAGAACTCCGACGTGGTGTACAGCGTAAGCATCGTCACCTGGAAATCCACCGATGGTGGCAAGACCTGGACGAGCCTTCGAGGCTCACCGGGCGGGGATGATTACCAGAACCTCTGGATCAATCCTAACGACCCAAACATTATTCTTGTGGTCAGTGATCAGGGCGCCATTGTGACCGTCAATGGCGGACAGACATGGAGTTCGTGGTACAACCAGCCAACCGCGCAGATCTACCACGTTGCCGTCAGCAATACCTTTCCCTACAAGGTCTGCGGGGGACAGCAGGAAAGCGGTTCAGTGTGCATTTCGAGCCGTGGCAATGACGGCGAAATCACTCTTCGCGACTGGCATCCGGTTGCTGCTATCGAGTACGGGTACGTCGCCCCTGATCCGCTCGATCCCGATATTATCTATGGAGGCGGTCGGAGCGAGGTTTCGAAATATCATTGGTCGACCGGGCAGGTACAAAACGTAACGCCCATTCCGCTGCGCAGCGCAAAGTACCGCACCAACCGCACTGAGCCCACTATCTTCTCACCCATCGATCCTCATATTCTTTACTTCTCGTCTAACGTGCTGTTCAAGACCACGGATGGCGGGCAGTCCTGGCAAACCATTAGCCCGGATCTCACACGGGAGAATCCGGGAGTGCCGGAGAGCGTGGGCACTCTTGCTGCCAAGAATCCCGATGCGGGGAAGCAACGTGGAGTAATTTACGCGCTCGCTCCATCCTTCAAGAGTGTAAACACGCTGTGGGCCGGCACAGACGACGGCTTGATCTGGATGACGCGAGACGGCGGAAAGAATTGGAGCAACATCACGCCGCCGGAATTGACCGCGTGGAGCAAAGTTACGCAAATCGAAGCTTCCCATTTCGACGATCAATCCGCCTACGCGTCCGTAAGCCGCTTCCGCATCGATGACCTCCATCCTTATATCTACCGCACCCACGATGGCGGAAAGACGTGGAAGCTGATCTCAGCCAGCTTGCCAGCCGACGCCCCGGTCGATACCGTGCGCGAAGACCCGATCCGCAAAGGCCTGCTCTTTGCGGGCACCGAAACCAGCGTCTGGGTTTCGTTTGACGACGGTGATCACTGGCAGCCTATGCAATTGAATCTGCCACACACCTCGATGCGCGACCTGTGGATTCACGAGAATGATCTGATCGTCGGCACTCACGGCCGATCGTTCTGGATACTCGATGACATCACGCCCTTGCGGCAGATTGCCGAATCGATGGAGAATTCCGAGGTCTATCTCTTCAAACCCGAACCGGCTTACCGAGTCCGGCAAAGCACCCATTCTGACACTCCGATCCAACCCGATGAACCCCTTGGCGAGAATCCTCCGGATGGCGCGATTCTCGATTACTTCCTCGCGCAACCTGCTCCCGGCCCGATCACACTCGAAATCACCGATGCGCAAGGAAAACTGGTGCGCCATTATTCCAGCGCAGACAAGCCGGAGGTCAGTCAGGCGGAACTCGAGAAGCAACTGATTCCGTTGTACTGGATCCGCATGCCAAAAATTCTTTCAACAAGCGCAGGCATGCATCGCTGGGTATGGGATCTGCGTTATCCCGCCCCCGAGTCGCCGCATTACCAATATCCGATTTCGGCCGTTCCGCACGATACGCCCAGAGTGCCGCTCGGCCCAGTCGCTTTGCCCGGAGAATACACCGCACGACTCACGGTAGACGGACACAGCTTTACTACCCAACTTACGGTCAGGATGGATCCACGCGTCAATACTCCCCCTGCTGCTCTCGAACAGCAATTCAGCCTGGAAATGGGACTAGCTTCCGAGTTCACGACAGGTACGGAAGCAGCCAGGCAGGCGCGTTCAGTTCTCGATCAACTTCACAAGATTGGAGTTCAAGCCAGTGGAGCACTCTCCGACTCGATCAAAGCGCTCGATCAAAAAGTGGGGACGATCATGAAAGGGACGACGCCAGCCGTTGCCGGTGCTGCGCCAGAACCAACGCTGTCTCGCGAGAATGAAGCGGTAGGAACACTCTATGGCAGCGTGGGACAGGCCGATGCTGCGCCGACCATGGCCCAGGTCAATGCGGCTACGGAGGCTGAACAAGAGCTTTCCATCCTGATGAAACGTTGGGAGGACATTAAGAAGTCCGACTTGCCGACGCTCAATGACCAGCTCAAGAGCGCCAACTTAGGCGAGATTCGTCTGGAATCGAAGGTTCAGCGGGATGAAGCTCAGAGCGATATCGAGTAACGCGGTGTCCGTACCCATTAGGAACTGTTATCTCGATCGAAGCCAGGGATCTGGGTGTTTGCCCGCGCTGGTTATACCGGCGGCGCAGGCAAGAACCTAGATCCCTCGCTTTGCTCGGGACGACAAATTGTACCGTTGTCGGCTATGTCTGAGAGCCGATTGATCGGCAATTTATTCGGCGATCAAGAGGTTTTCGGCAAACGGCCATTCCTCGTCAATCCACTGAGCGTCGCAACGAAAACCTGCGTTCTCGGCGATGCGGGATACTTCGTCGAGAGAGTACTTGTGACTGCTCTCCGTCCATATAGTTTCTCCCTCAAGAAAGGTAACTGACAAGGCTGCTGCCGGGATGGTAACGGTCTGTTTTTTCAGGGAGCGAATGTGCATCTCGATGCTGCCCACATCCTGATTGAACCTGGCAACGTGCTCGAACTGCGGAAGAATGAAGTCGGCATCGAGTTCGCGATTGATTCGCGCCAGCAGATTCAGATTGAAGGCCGCCGTCACCCCAAGCGAATCATCATAGGCATCGAGCAGTTGATGAATCGGCTTCTCCAGGTCGGTACCGAGCAGCAGCGCGTCGCCGGCTTGCAGAATTTCCCGCATCTGACGCAGGAATTTTACATCTGCCGGATGCTCAAAGTTGCCGATGGTGCTGCCCAGAAACAGCACCAAAAGCTGCTCTCCCTTTCGGCGTCGCGCAGCCACCTCCAGCAGTCCATCAAGGTATTCTCGCTCGAAGCCTGCGATGCTGACCGCATCAATGTCTCCGAGCTCACGCTCGCACATTGTGAGCGCCGCCCGCGAGATCTCGATGGGGTAATACGAAATGTGCTGATGGCGGCTCAGCGCTTCGAGCATCCAGCGTGTTTTCTTTCCGCTACCGCTGCCCAGTTCGGCTACCGTGGTCGGCGGCATGAGTCGCGCGACGATGTCCTCCGAATGCCGCCGCAGAAGACGCTCGTCGGCGCGCGTCAAACCGTATTCCGGAAGGACGCTGATAACCTCGAACAGCGCCGACCCAACACTGTCATACAAGTATTTCGAAGGCAGTTCTTTCTGTCCGGGCTTGGTTAGACCAAGGCGCACATCTGCGATCAGCTCGGAATTAGTATCGGCAGTAAAGGCCTGGGTCAGCATGTTATCCTCCGAAATCGGTCAGTTGCTCACGCAGCGAAACCCCGCGTAAACATACTGGTAATGGGGCTGGAACCAGTTGCGAAACGAGCGGCGCAGCATGCATGCGGCAGTGCGCGCCGAAGCCCCTTTCATCACGTAGTGCTTGCCATCGAAGAAGTCCGCGGAGTAGCCGGGATAAAAAGAGAACTGCCGGAAGCCGGGAAATGGCTCGAATCGGCTCGCTGTCCACTCCCACCCGTTGCCCAGCAAATCAGAAACGCCAAAAGCGCTCTCGCCCCCAGGAAATGCGCCCGCTGGAGCAGGGTCCCAGCTATGGAAGTCGAAGTTGCCCATGATCGAACTCGGAGCGGCGACGCCCCAAGGGTACGGCCTCTCCGTTCCGTTCCTGGTTCCATAAGCTGCGCGGTGCCACTGCGCTTCTGTGGGAAGTGATTTCCCTGCCCAGCGAGCGTAGGCGTTCGCTTCGGCTTGGCTCACGTAGACAGGCCAGTCCAGGGGCAAAGGAATCTCATCAAACATGGTCCGGTAAAGCCAGCGCTCGCCGATCTGTCTCCAAAACACAGGATAGCGAATAGACTGCGTGGTTCGCCAATTCCAATCCTCTTCTGTCCAGTCGGCCGCATTCTCGTAGCCTCCTGCAGCAATGAAATCGAGGTACTGGCCGTTGGTCACTTTGTACTTGTCGATTGCGAATGCCGGGACGTCGACGGTATGTGCTTCATATTCGTTATCCCAGCCAAAGCTATTTTTTTCGCTACGCGAGAGTCCAAGCGTTGCCCGCCCAGCGGAAATCTCGATCATTCTGGGAGCAACTGGAGGGACAGTCAGCTCCGGCTTACGCTGTCTCTCAATCTTCTGTTGAAGCGGTAACTGGTGCAGCATGTAGGCGAGTGTTTCCCCATGCATAAGCCGATGCTCAATCGCCACGTTAAGTAATGTCGTGGCGGAAAAATCTGCCCCGACCGGATTGGAATCCCAATCCGCAGGTCGCAAAGCGGCCAATCCTGCATCAATACTTTCCCGGATCCGCTTAACGTAGTGACGCGCATCGGCCACCGAAGGCCAGTCGGCAGCCTGATCGGATGGAAGGGCCCCATTGACCGGATCAATCCCGAAGGCAAATAACCTGTCAAAGTCGGGATGGAAAGCTGTCAGACCCAGAACCCGCTCTCGCAGAAGGTTCCAATCAAATGCTTCCAAATGACCAAGATAGAAAATGATCCGATGTCTTTCCGGAATTGGCCGCTCGTATAGAGAGTCGGGCCTGACAATGCCAAAAAGCTCGTCCGTTCGAGCCCGAGCCTCCGACAGATGCTCCAGCAGTTGGTGCCGGACTTCGATTTCATTTTTCGCAACGTGCATTTCCAAAGTCCCTGTCCAGTCCCTCATGGCACGCTTGATTCCACTCGAACCTTGCTCGCACTTCTCGCAGCTCACTCTTTCTACATGATTTACCAGAAACTTGCTTACAGAGCACGCATGATCCGCCGACCGAAGTCGACCTTTCGTCCCGCCATCCGGTAAATTCGCCTCACCCTTAGATGCTCACGAGCCCATGTTGGAACGATGATTTTGTGAGCCCATCGCTTTCCGCACAGGCAAGTGAGCCAGCCCCGGGGCGACACCGGAATCCTCAAGCTTCCGTTCACCCTGATGCCAAGTGCAGTAAAATATACTCTTGTTTTGGCTTCGAGTCCTGCGTAGGAGTCTCCCATGAACGTCGAGAAGTTCACCCCCGACCCCTGGCCGGAATTACCTCTTGAATCCTGGAAGGATACCTACGCGACCCTCCACATGTGGACGCAGATCGTCGGCAAAGTGCGGCTTGCGCTCTGCCCGAAAATTAATCATTGGTGGGAAGTGCCACTGTACGTTACCTCAATCGGACTCACAACTTCTCCGATTCCATACGACGGTGGGATCTTTGAGATTCAATTCGACTTCATTCATCACAAGCTGCTTATTCAGACGAGCCGAGGCACGGAACGAGTGATGGCGCTTGCGCCGCGATCCGTCGCCGAGTTTTACAGAGAGTTCATGGAGTGCCTGGCATCACTCGGTATCCACGTGAAGATCTGGAGGATGCCGGTCGAAATTCCCAACCCAATCGCCTTCGACCGGGATACAGAACATGCTTCCTACGACCCTGACTACGCGAACCGATTCTGGCGGATACTTGTGGGCGCGGACAAGATCTTCAAAGAATTTCGGTCCCGATTTATCGGCAAGAGCAGCCCGGTACACTTCTTCTGGGGTAGCTTCGATCTGGCGGTCACGCGCTTTTCAGGCCGCCGGGCACCCGCGCGAGAAGGAGCCGATTCGATTACGCGAGAAGCGTATTCCCACGAAGTGATCAGCGCCGGTTTCTGGCCCGGTGGTGGAGACATTAAGGGTGCGGCATTCTACGCTTACGCCGCTCCCGAGCCAGCGGGCTTTGCGGAGGCGCATATCGGCCCGGCCAAGGCTTTTTATCATCCGCAAATGCACGAATTCTTGCTGATGTACGACGACGTCCGGAGTGCGTCGTCGCCAAGAGTTGCGCTTCTGGAATTCCTGCAGAGCACCTACGACGCCGGCGCGAGCCTGGGAAAATGGAACCGCGAGGAACTCGAGAGACCTGCAGCCTGAGCTGCATAGATCTCTCGGATACTTTTATCGGCGCCTATTTTTGCGCGCCTTGAACATCCAGCGTCCGAACCAGCCACGGAATAATGACTTGCTTGAAAATCACCGGATCTGGCCACACCTTGACCTGCCGCCCCAAGTGTCCGCCTTGCGGATTGATCCACGCATCTTTCGGAACGTCACCGCTGTTAAGCAACAAGTAAATATCTGAGATTGGAACCTGGGTGTCCAGGACTCCAGCAAGGATCAGCATCGGCGTGGTTGGTTTGCCGAGAAGACCCTGTTTTACAAGAGACATTTTCGCGAGGCTTGCCGCGAGGTCGTCCAGGTTTTTGACCCCGTCGAAAATATTCATCAGAGCTGGCACCTGATCGAACAAGTATTCTCGATTTCCAAGCAGCGAATTCATCAGGAAGTCTTTTTGAAAAAAAGTATCAACCGGTGGCGACTGCGCACTGGCGCCCTTCAATCTCGCTCGCTCCACGATGGACAGCTTGGTCGCCCAGTACGCGCCCCAACTGACGCCGTGAACGGCCAGCCTATTTTTGTCCACTTCAGGCCTGGTCTGCACGTAGTCGATCACGCGCGACAACATTCGGTCCGCGGTCTCGCTCACTTTGATCGGCGCCTGACCCGTGCCGGGCCCATCCACTGCGAGAAAACCGATGCCAAAGGGCAGGATTGCCGAGAAACTTTCCGCTAGATCTTCCTTCCGGCTGTCCAAACCGTTCACCGCAATCACCAGGGGAACTGGACCTTTCGTGTTCTTCGGGAGGCGCAAGTACGCAATGATCTCAGAGCCTTCGAAGGGTATGTGAACGACTTCCAAGGGCGGATCCCAGAACCGGGCGTGCGCGAGAAATGCTTCGATCGCCTTGGCATACGCACGCTGCTTCCCGGAAGAAACCGGTATTGGCCAGCGTCCGAACGAGTACAACCGCCATGCCCGGATGTAATCCGCGTTGGCCTTGGTGGGGTCGGTTTTCTCCAGTGACTTCGCCTCGTTGAAGTACTGGTCAGCAACGCCCATGAAGGCGACCGCCCACTCATCTTTATCCTTGGTGTGGATGCTGTCGAAGGCTTGCTTCACATCGGCGGGATCAAGCCCAATCAGCGGATACTGGCCGACCTCGGCGCGATGAATCGCCTCAGCTCTGATTTCGTCAATTGTGCGCTCGGTCCGTTGCTGGGCGAAAACGGCCGACGGGATCAGCGCGGCGCACATCAACAAAACTGTGAATACGAGATGACGGTTCTCCATGATTCAGTCCATTCTGGTTTGGTGGTCGAGCGAGGCTTCTTCGGCGAAAGGGCCGGACGGTACGCCCGGTCCGGCCCTCGTAACTTGTCAAAAAACGACGGCCTGCTAGAACGACAGCTTCAGGCCCAACTGAATAGATCGGGGGCCTCCTGAACCCACGGCAGGATTGGCAGCCGCAATGTCAGGCGTGGCACATTCGCAACCAAACGTCCCCGGCGCTCCGGGATCGTTCTGCCCGTACCCGTTCTGTCCACCGTAAGGGTTGGCGAAGTTCGGGTGGTTCAGAATGTTGAAGAACTCGGCTCGGAACTGGGCTCGCAAGCGTTCCCCGAAGTGCCAGTTCTTGGCCAGCGAGAAATCCAGGTTTCTGAAACCAGAATCGGGGAATATGTTCCGGCGCATCGTTCCGAACTGCCCGAGTGGCGGCGGAGTCATGATAGAACTGCCCTTCGCGTAGCAGCCCCATGTAGCCAAGGTATTAATCGCGTTGCCT
>OCZU010002758.1_pt1 | contig 11168 bp, 13 predicted proteins | sample 1539001 | NCBI WGS metagenome assembly OCZU01 (sample SAMEA3539306, study PRJEB22396) | soil metagenome | biome: tundra; feature: field; material: soil | place: USA | collected 2010-05 | depth 0.15 m
AACCTCGATCTTCAAGTTCAAAGCCCTTGACGGACTACCTCAGGGCGTGAAGCAGCCGTTCGCACTCCTCAGTAGAAGCCGACGTTCGCGGATCTCGCTTGGCAGCCCGAAGCGGTCGCTTGGGGAATCGTGCCAGCCGGATCTGCGCGGACGTTCGTGATCGTGGGATTCTGTAGCGGCGACAGCGGTCTCCTCTCGTCAGAACTTGTACGACAGCGTGTCGCGAAAGCTGCGCTTCTCACCGGGGTGGAAATGGATGTCGTTCACGCCCTCGACAGGCTCGCCCGGCAGGCGCGACGTGTAGTAGTAGGTGATGTCGCTGGTCTGCGCATTGAACAGATTGAAGACATCGAGCCGTAATCGCGTGTTGGTCAAGATGTCGTAACCGACTTGCTGCATCGAAGATCGTCGATGCATTCGCGCGCACGTTGTTGTCCTCGGTCAAGGGATAGCTGCCGATGTAGCGCATGAATATTGCCCCCGACCAGGCCCATAGCGCGCTCGACGGCGACGCCCGCGGAGACCACGGCGTCAGGTGCGCCCGGAATGTAATTTCCCACCGGCGCATCGCCGGTTACCGCACTCACATGCAAGGCTCGCTTCCGGTTGATGGCTAATCTTTACCGGGAGGGTGTCGAACCCTCTGGATTCCAATGAAAGGTTTCCGTCTGCTACATAACTTCCCCCTTTCCCAGGCTTATCCTGGCGCGATGCGGAGCACAGGATCGTATTATCTTGATTTGCCGGGGCTCATTCAGGCGAAGCGGGCAGCGGGGCGGGAGAGGATCTCGCGGCGCTGGATGAACTGGAGAGCCTGCTCGACGCCGGAGCGGCGTGAAGCCATCCGGCTCGTCCCGCCGCTGTCTCAGGGCAAAGGCAGGGCGAACCGGATTGAAGCACTATCGCAGGGCGGAGGCCAGCCGGCGGCGCCCGAACAACAGCGCCACCATGGCGATAGCAAGCAGACTCCACGTCGCCGGTTCCGGCGTAGCCGTCGCTGTCGTCAAGGGATCGGGAGCAAGCCCCAGGATCCCTTGCGTGAGCACCGTGTTCGCGCCTTGCGTGAGCGCGCCGGTGCCGGTGTTGACGGTGTCGATGCAGACTGCGGCCGTGGGGCAGTTATCCACCCCTCCAAAGAGCGTGCCACCCTCGAAGAGCAATGCGTACACCGAAGAGGTCAGCACGTTGGGCCCAACCAGCGTAGCTGCGCCCGATGTGGTGCTGACGGTGTAAAGACTCCCCTGCCAGTCAAGGTATAGCGTGCCGGAATTGGTGGAAAGCGCGGTGCCGGCCACGCCGAGCGGCAGCCCTGTTAACCCAATCAACGTGGGCGCTGCCGTGAGAGGATTTATCGAATAGAGATCTTGTGTGAAGCCGTCTATGAAATACAGCCCCGTGGTGGTTGAGCCGAAATTGGACATAGGCACGCCCGAGACTCCGATGGCCGTAAGAGCTCCGTTGGAGGGATTGATCGACTCAAGCGTATCCGACCCGTTGGCGTCGGTATAGAGCGTTCCGCCCGCAACACCTAAGCCTATAACTCCTGAAGGGATGGTGCCGAGCGAGGTAAACGCCCCCGTGTTTAGGTCGACAGTGCCAAAAGCCTGAGTGGGCCCGCCCTGGCCCCCGAGCAGGTAGGCAAGCGGGTCCGCCTTTAGACTGCCTACAAAAAGGGCCAAAAGGCCAACTGCCAGGAACCCGGTCACGGCTGGTTTCCGAAAATGCTTCATATATATATTTCCTTAGTTGAGATGTGATGGCTCGGAGTAGCCTTCGGATGCTTCATAACTGGGCTCCGGAGTTGGGATTGCATCGAGGCGTACAAGTACGTTCAACACTGACGTTCAACACTGACAGGCTGAACGAGGCCGATCCAGCATCAGACGCGCACTGGCGCCTGACCGCTGACCGCGCCGTTCCTCCAAAAGCAACGGCTGAGCTTTCACCCGCAACGTCTTTTTCCTCGCGGAAGTTCGGGGCATCGAGGGCCTCCCGACATGGGGCTACCCGGACCCTCGCTACGTGGCGGTTTAACTACGCGGTTACGCTACGCGGATCCGGCTTCCGCTCCGAAAGCAGAATTCATACCAAGGCTTCGCAATTGGCGGTCCACTCATTGAATGCAATGCGTAAAGTGCTTTGCTCGTGCGTCGGAGCACGTCCTGTGAAAGCTCGCACTGTAAGTTTGCTCGACGCCCGCTAGGTCCAGCACCACTGTCGCCTCGTCATGATCTGCCGTTCAACCCTCTATGCCCGACGGAGTCGCCGGGAGACCGTCCGTGAACGCGCAGCCTCGAGGACGTGTGTTTTGCCGAGAGGCGTATCAGTCCAAGCCTGCGAAGGAATGCGTCGCAAGAGACCGCTATTTACGCGGACCTGGCATGACGACGGTGGCACTGATATGCGAGGGACGCGGTTATTGTCGACACCGCTTGTTCTCATCCGAGCGGATCCGCGTGACGATCTTGAAGACCCCGTAATGACATGGGCTGCATGGCCGCTTTCGGGCGATGAGCCGCGACGATCAGATGTCGGCTCTTGGCCGGATGCAGCCGGTGTGGTCAACGCGGGCGGTTGCTGCCGCTCGCTGGCCCTTCCGGTAGCAGAAGCCTCTGGAGAACCGCCGCAGGGGCAGCATTTGCGTAGGCGTCCGATCCTTGGCCGAGCCGATGCCCGAAAAGAATGGGCTTTGACGTAGGCAGCCTCCTGCCGTTGCGTTAGGGAGCACCTCGTCGCGGCGTAATGTCGATAACCCGTCCCTTCGCACGACGTCTCGCATTGCGTTCGCGTCTGTCGCTTAGTCGCGCCAGCTTCTCCTCCAGCGGGCTGATCTCGTAGAGGATGTTCAATATGATGTCGAAGCGCGAGACGAACCTGATCTTCGCTCCTCCTCGGGCCGTCCCGGGGCTGTAGGCAGCTCTTTCCGCGGCGACACTTTCACGGCGGCGATGAGCATGGCCGCTCTGCGGTTCCCGCAAACCCGAAGGCACTGGCAGTCGACTTCGAATATGTCGCTCGACTCAATGAAGACACCACTCGGAAGCATTGCCAGTGGACAGTGACAACGCTAAACAAGTTGATGAAGGGCCTCAGCGAGTTCATCGCGTTACATCAAACGGCCTAAGTCCGATCGCGCTTGTGGTTTTCAGCTCGGTGGATCGCAAGCTGTCGTACTGGCGTCCGCGCCGAGCGTCCCGCAAACTCGACGGATGCACGGGCGATCATTCGAACCATCACCGGGCCCGTGGACGTTTGCCACGCACATGTACGGCATCGCCCACTGCCTGATCGATCGCGACGGCCGCGTGATCGGTTGCAACCTGCCGATCGGGAATGGTCCACTGCTCGCGCAGGCCCCGGCGATGGCTGATCTGTTGTGCGAACTGCTCGCCAGCGCAACCGCCGAACAGTTGCGGCCGCACGCCGCGGCAATCCTGCGCCAGATCGAACGGCGCCGAACGCGCGAGCCGGGCGAGGATGACGAGTAGGATGTGGGGTCGCTTCACGCTGGCGGACACCAGGTCCACGGCGGAAAACATAGGCGAGGCAAGCTAGCCATCAAATTGACCGTGAGCCAAAGAAGTCTGTATCAGCGAGGGAATAGGGGGAACACATGGGAGCCATGCCTAAGCGAGTCGCCGAAAGGCTTGTCGCCGGAATTAAGCGGTATCAGCCAATTCTCGTCGATGCTAAGGCCCGAGATGTTGGCGAGGCCGACACCGACACCGTCACAATAATCAAGGACATGCTTGCCGACGTTTTTGGCTATGACAAGTATTCCGAGGTAACATCTGAACACGCCATTCGAGGAACGTATTGCGATCTTGCACTTAAAATCGACGGAGCACTGCAGACCTTGGTCGAGGTAAAGGCGGTTGGCCTCGCACTCAAAGATGCACACATCAAACAGGCGGTTGACTACGCCGCGAATCAAGGCGTCGACTGGGTCCTTCTGACAAACGGCGTGTGCTGGCGGGTGTATCACGTTTTATTTTCCAAGCCGATCGACCACGAGTTAACCGTCGACATCGACTTTTGCGCACTCAGCTCTCGATCGGAGAGTGACCTTGAGCTGCTTTATCTTTGGTGCAAAGAGGGCTGGCTACGTTCTGTCCTGGGCGAATATCAGCTTCGAAAGCAGGCCCTCTCACGCTTCTTTGTCGGTGCGATGTTGCTCACGGATCCAGTTCTTGAGGTGGTTCGTCGTGAGTTGCGTCGGGTTTCACCAGATGTCCGCATTGATGTCGAGCAACTCAAGGCAGTACTTGTGAACGAAGTGATCAAGAGAGAGGTTGTCGAAGGCGAAAGGGCACAGGACGCTCGCAAGACCATCGCTCGCACGGCCGCCAAAACTCTCCGGACAGCAACTATTCGCCCGACCCCGCCAACGGAGAGCGAGGGCCCGGAAAAATAGCTGTGTGCAGGCGGGCTCATGTTCTTGCGCCTTCGGTTTAGGCTCTAAGACGTACGCGCGTATGGCTACGCCGAACCGCGACACACTGCTTCGCACGATCGAGGATTTCGAGCGAACCCTCGCCGAGTTCCAGTCGAATAACGTAGTGCTCGCCACGACGGTCCTACTGCGTCGCCTCGAGGAGATCGGCGTTTCGGCAAATGAGCTCGGCGATCCGACCTTGATCGCGATGATCGAAAAGATGCGGCGTCAGCTCACGACCGGCAAGGGCCTGGACGGCTGACGCAAGAAGGTCAGCGCTTGCCGCGTTACGCGTATAGACGAATTGCGTCGCGCAAATCAGGGTATGCCTGGCCGATCAGCATTGTCACTGCGCGACAACGAGTCGCTCTTATGAGCTGACGCCGCTTGTACGTCGCAGTGAAAAAGCCGACGACTTTCGCGTCTGCGGCGGCCCAGGTCTCCGGCGATTTAGTGAGGCTACCGATTTGCCACACTCCGCAGCCGCTCGCACCTTTCAAATCGCCCGGAAAATTCGCCCTGATCCCGCTCCGCGTCCGCATATCCATCTCGCTGCCGCCGGGACCAAATGAGCCTTCTTCCCGCGCTTCAATCAACAAATGTTCCGCGCAATCGTAGGCCTCTAATCCAACCACGTCCCCGTTGTATGCGGGGCCGCCATATTGAAGCATGCGAAAACTCAGCGTCTTGTTGCTCTGATCCGCGGTCGTCGCCCACAGGCCTGGAAAACCGCTGAGCAAGAAATATCCATCCGTCAGAGTTTCTTCGAAGCAAAATTCAGTGAGGCGCAGGAAGCTCGCGGCGTCGAAGCGCTCGATCTGCGCGTCCGACAGTCTGTAGACAGCCACGTCTTGGAAGTCGTGGGCGTTTGGCGCCCCCCCCGTTGAACGCATCCATTCGCCAGACGTCGCAACAAACGCTGGCGGCCGAGCCGTAACGCCCACGGTGCGCGGGTACCCTCCGTCTAATACGTGAGCGGCGGTAACAACAAAGCGAGCGTCGGCGATCGCCAGTAAGAAACCGCTCCCGAGGTGACTAACTGCTTTGTTGGCACCAACGACGATCGCGACGGTTGATTTTGCGACCGCGTCTGGCACTGCCTTCATCGCGTTAGCGACAAACTCTTCGGACATGGCGCTGACGCCGCGACACTACGGGGGAAGCAGCTTACGTGAGCGCGGCGCCGAGTGCACCTAGCCGCTACAATGTCGCATGTGCGGCCGCTTCACCCTAACTCAGCCGGCGGAGATCGCGGCCAGGTTCGAACTCGACAACTTCGCGCCGCCGGAGCCCGAGTTCTACACGCCGCGGTTCAACGTGGCGCCCACGCAGCGCATCGTCGTCATCCCGACGTCAGACGGGCAGCGCGTCGCTCGGCGTATGCGCTGGGGTCTGATTCCGATCTGGGCCAAGGACGCGAAGATCGGAGCGGCGATGATCAACGCGCGCGCCGAAAGTGTTGCGACGAAGGCGGCATTCCGCACCGCGTTTAAGTCCCGGCGCTGCCTGATTCCCGCCGACGGCTTCTACGAGTGGCAGCCGACGCCGCGAGGCAAGCAGCCCTACCGCATCACGCTCGCCGATGGCTCGATGTTCGCGTTCGCCGGCCTGTGGGAGCGCTGGCATGATCCGAAGACCGACGAGTGGATCGAATCCTGTTGCATCGTGACGTGCGAGCCGAACGAGCTTACCGAGAAGTTCCACGATCGCATGCCGGTCATTCTCGGCGACGCCGACTACGATACCTGGTTGACCGCGACGCCCGAGCAGGCGCAGCGCCGCGGGCGAGCCCGTCATCGACGCGGTCCTTGCAGAAGGTGCATTTCTGCGCCACGCCAGTCGGCGGCGTAATACAGGCTCGAATCTGGGGCGATTCGGGACAGTCGATACTACAAGTCGGTGTTCACCGAGGACAGGGGCGCGAGCGATACTCTATCCCACCGTGGTCACGCCCTGGATGTAGTCCTTTAGCATGCGATTCTCGTACGTGGTCTCGCGCAGATGGGCGTTCACGACGTCACCGATGGAGACGATACCGATCAGCTTGCCGTCTTCCAGTACCGGCAGATGGCGAATCCTGTTCTTCGTCATGATCCCCATGACGTAATCGAGGCTGTCCTCGGACATGCCAATGATGACGGCCTTTGTCATGATGTCTTTCACCAATTCCGGACAGAGTGATTCGTCGGGACGGGCGCGCTCGGCCATCCGGGGGCAGCGCTCTCCGCATTCCCGCAGGACGTCTCTCTCGGTCACGATCCCGACGATCTCGCCTGTCTCTGCCTTGACGACTAAGGCACCGATCCGATGCGTACACAGCATCTGAATTGCATCGCGAACGGTCTGTTGCGGCCCGATGGTGATCACCGACGAGCCCTTCTTATCAAGGATATCTTTGATTTTCATGTCGAGCTTCTTCCCGCATGAAGCCGGAGCGAGGTCCCCAGCATTCGTCACTTCGATGTTCGTAAGTGAGCGTTAATACATTGCACCTTGCAACAAATGACGTCAAGCAACCCTGTTGACTTGTAGCCCGGCAGACGCCGCAGCAGGTCGGCGAGATACCAGAGGGCTCCTCGCCCTTGAGCGGCAGGAGATCAACCGGTCGACGTTGAAGTCTTGCCGGACTCAGCTTCTCGCGTCAACGCAGGAGAATATAATTGGCTGACGCCCCGACGGCGCAGATAGCGCGGCGGGGTGCGAGGGAGCGGGTCACACAGACCAGCACGGACACCGGCACAGTGGTCCAGCCCAGCGCCGATCCTGCCCCTACCCGCCGAATCTGCGCCTGCCGCCGCCTTCTGACCCGGCTGCGCGGCGGTGGCCGGCTCCTACTGTGGGTGGCCTATCCCTGCCAGAGCCGTGGTGGGCCGCAAGTCCATCAGCGTTTCAACGCTGGGGGCGCGCCAAGTTGAGCCGAGGGAGAGTCACTATGAAACGAACGCTCGAACTGATCGGTGGAGCTGGACTGACCGTTGTTCTGATTTTGTGGACCGGAGCCAAGGCAATGATTGACTGGCTCGGTCGCGGAGTTGTCCTAAAGGATTTGGGGGCGCAAGACTCAACGGCATCCCAGATATTTCATTGGGTATTTGCGACACCCTGGTACGTGCCTGCTGGTCTCGCAGCATTGGCGACGACGGCCGCGATCTACTTTCTTCTTAGAGCGGATCGTAGCGGCTCAAAGGCAGTCGACGCGGTGTTGCCTGATAAGAAGTGGTCTGCTGCGCCCGAGCAAGTCTATCGAAAGCGTTATCTCAATGAGAAAGTAGACTTGGATGGTCACGCTTTTATCGAATGCACATTCGATCATGTCACCCTCGTATGCGAGGGCACCTCCCTGTTCAGTTTTATGAAATGCACTTTTGTCGAGGGCACTATTAAGTTTGAATCACACAGTCAATCAGTGGGAGTCGCGTGGAGTTTATTCAACGAACTGGGGATGCTCAAACAGCCCGTAACAATGGAAATTATCAAAGGTGGATTTAGCAAGCCTTGAGCGCAGCGCCGAAAATGTCATCGTTCATCCGCAGGCCTGGAAAAACTGACCACCGCACTTACCTAATTACCTTGCGCATGTGCGCCTCGCAAATAAAAGGCGCGGACCCGACTTTGGTTGTCTCCGGCCATTTCGTCGAGTCGTGGGACAGAATCGACCGCGTAGAACGATCCAGGAGCGATTCTACGAATGGTCAGGCTACCTAGGGCCTATCCAGAAGTGACTGCGTAGCTGGCCCTCCTCGGACCTCCACTGGGCGCTGGATAACAATAAGCGCGCGTACACGGCAACACGCTTGGGTTTCACCATAGTTTCTCCGTGCGAATCGGCAACGCACATGGTGACGCTGACGCATACGGCTATCAAATGTTTGCGGTATGTCTTAAGAGGGCAACATTGGCCGGGGCTACAGAGTACCGATTTCGGGAGGGGATTTCGGTATGGGCGTGAGAACGCCAACGGCTCGAAACGACCCGCCACCGACACATCATCAAGACTGCGCGAGAGGGCAGAGTCAACCCAGAGCAGTCACTCGCGCCAAAGTGTAACGCGTGGGTTTTCTGCGAAATCTCAACGACAGGTAACAGGCAACGTCGGCGAGTACACCGAAACCTTCGAGCATCACACGTGCGGTGATCTATCACTGACTCACCTCGTCCGCGCCCAGCAGGAGCGACTGCGGGATCGTAAGCCCGAGCGCCTTCGCGGTGTTGGGGTTGATCACCAGTTCGAACTTCGTGGGTTGCTCAATCGGAAGTAGCCCTTGGTCGACGCCAGCGCACCACGCACCGAGGAATCTGGGCTGAGTGCCGGGCCGGCTGGGACGAAGGTCTGTCATATTATGGCCGGTCACGGCAATCGCAATCGGCCGAGGTCGACCGATACCGGTAAAAGCTCGGTCTGGACAAGATCGGATGTCCGGTCCCTTTGTCTTTGCAGCATTAACAGGAGATCTTCAAATTGATGAATCGAGACAATCCCGTTTGGTTTATCACCGGCTGTTCCACCGGCTTTGGCCGCGAACTCGCCAAACTCGTGCTTGCACGCGGCTGGCGCGCAGTCGTCACGGCGCGTGATGCGTCGAAGGTGGTGGACATCGCCGCGGGTCACGATGACCGGGCGCTGATCCTGCCACTCGATGTCACCCGACGCGCCCAGATCGACGAAGTTGTCGCCCAGGCGAAGCAGCGGTTCGGCCGCATCGATGCGCTCGTCAACAACGCCGGCTACGGCTATCTCGCTGCGATCGAAGAAGGCGAGGACGAGGCCGTACGCGCGATGTTCGAGACCAACGTGTTCGGCTTGGTCGACATGACGAAGGCGGTACTGCCGATCATGCGCGAGCAAGGCAGCGGCTTGATCGTTAACATCTCGTCGATTGGCGGCATCACGAGTTTTGCGGCGACGGGCTACTACCACGGCACGAAATACGCGGTGGAAGGTATCTCCGAATCGCTCGCGATAGAGGTGAAACCGCTTGGCATTGACGTCCTGATCGTTGAGCCAGGGCCATTCCGCACAAACTGGGCGGGTCCATCCATCAAGCAGTCGGCGACGCGTATCAATGCCTACGTGTCGACGGCCGGTGAGCGCCGCAAGCAAACGGAAACCCGCAGCGGGAGCCAGGCGGGCGATCCAGTCAGGGGCGCGCAAGCCATTATCGACGCTGCACTGTCGGACACGCCGCCGTTGCGCCTGCTACTCGGCAGGACCGCGCTCGAGTTAGCACGCAAGAAGCTCGACTTGCTGCGCAACGACTTCGATACCTGGGAATCGACGACGATAGCCGCGGACTTTCCGGAGGGCGCGAGTTGATGCCTGCTTTTTGAACGGGGGGGCGGACTACGTATGTCGAAAGTCGGGTGCTGGCCGGTCAGCGACATTCGCAAACGGCTGGAGACGACCCCTATGCATAGTTGTCAACTATGCGTAGTTGATGCCATGGAAGCGCGCCCGGTCTGGGTTGAGGCGTTGTGCACTTTGCATAGTTATCGCTGTTGTAGGAGCTTCAAGAGTTCGTCGACGGGGCGATATCGCCGCATTTTTGTCGTCGGTTCTTCGAGACGGCAAACCGATACTGGCTTGGCGAATTCATCGTGGTCTCCTTCATTGCAACCACAACGACTCGACCACATCGACAAGAACTATGCAAAGTTCAGATCAACATCTACCAGCCCAGTAACATAGCGCATTCGGCGCAGCGCGTATGACCAACTACGCATAGTTGACAACTATGCATAGGGGTCGCTGTACTAACCCGCTGACGCGGGACTCCCTCCGTTAATCCTTCCTGTGAGAGGCGGCGATTTCGACCTCTTCGCCGTTCTTTCCGTTGAGGTGCGCGCGAAGCTCTTTTGCGGAACGATAGTCGTGCTGTTCGCAGCACCCACTGTCCATTTCACAAAAGGAGTTTTGCCATGACACCGCTACGCCAGCGCATGTTAGAGGACATGGAGATTCGCAATCTTTCCCTCAACACGCAGCGCTCGTACTTGCAGCAGGTCTCGAGCTTTGCCAGATACTTCCAGCGCTCTCCGGAAACCCTCGGCCCGGAGGAGATTCGCACCTACCAAGTGCATTTGACCACCGAGCGCAAACTCGCCCCGGGGAGCCTGTGCATCATCGCCTCGGCGCTGCGCTTTCTGTACAAGGTGACCCTCAAGCGCGCCTGGGTCGACGCGGCAATCCCGCTGCCGAAGAAACCGTTCAAACTGCCAGTGATCTTGAGCCGCGAGGAAGTCGCCCGTTTCTTCGAGTCGATTGCTAGCCGCAAACACCGTACCATTCTGATGACGGCCTACGCGGCGGGCCTGCGCGTGTCCGAGGTCACGCGACTGAAGATCACCGATATCGACAGTCAACGCAAGATGATCCGCGTGGACCAGGGTAAATCGCGTAAAGACCGCTACGTGATGCTCTCGCCGCAACTGCTCGAGATCCTGCGCGCTTATTGGCAAGCCACCCATCCTAAGCAGTGGCTGTTCCCGGGAGATATTCTCGGCCGGCCGATCACTAGACACGCCGTAGCACAGGCCTGCCAAAAAGCCCGCCGCGTGTCGGGGATTAAAAAGCCGATCACGCCCCACTCGCTGCGGCACGGCTTTGCTACGCACTTGCTCGAATCCGGTACCGATGTGCGCACCATCCAACTGCTGATGGGTCATCGCAGCCTTGCCTCCACCGCGCGCTACTTGAAGGTCGCCACCAGCACCGTGTGTGCCACCACCAGTCCCT
>OCZU010002760.1_pt1 | contig 11165 bp, 9 predicted proteins | sample 1539001 | NCBI WGS metagenome assembly OCZU01 (sample SAMEA3539306, study PRJEB22396) | soil metagenome | biome: tundra; feature: field; material: soil | place: USA | collected 2010-05 | depth 0.15 m
GGCCGTGAGCGTCGGCGCAGAAGGCAACCGGGTTCGCCTGGTGGTCGAGGATTCCGGCCCGGGTATCCCGGACGACGAACGCCCCAAGATCTTCGATCGCTTCCATCGAGCCGAAGCGCAGGGCGGCTATGGCTCCGGGCTCGGACTGGCGATCGCGGACGCCGTCGTCCGGCACAGCCATGGTCGCTGGGAGGTGAACACCTCGACGCTCGGGGGCGCTAGGATGGCCGTCAGCTGGCCTCGTGTCCTGACCAGCTCCAAGGACCCCAGCGAGGCGGATCCGCCGGTCAGCTGGACGGTCCCGGCAGCGGCGCCGCCCCCCGCTGAGGCCTAGCGACGGACCGCCCCGCGAGATCGGGGAGGGGGAAAACCCAACTCCGGGTGGCACAATTTGGCCAGTTCGTGCCATCATAGTCCGAAACCAACCGAGTCTGGAGGAGGCCGGAGCATGACCAAGGGAGCTATGGCGGCGCTGAGCGCGGGGGTTGCCGTCTTCGGGTTCGATCCTGAACCTGGGACCCCAGCGAGCCGGGCGTTGCACGTGCTCACGGTGAAACGGTCCCTTCCGACGGGCGATCTCGGCCCCAGGGAGCGGTTCCCTGAGGCGGCCCTGCGCGCCGCCGGCGAGGCCGGCATCGATCTCGGAGGCCGGCGTGGCGCCCGCGGTGCCCAGCGTCTCCACCTGGTAGGCGTCGACGACGATCCGGCGCGGGCTCGGAGCGTCACCGTCTGGTACTACGCGGCCGCGCCCTACGGGGCGGTCCCAGGCCCGGGTGTCTGGTCGCCGACAGGCCGAGGGCTGCACCTCGACGCTCCCGGCGCCACAGCCCTGCGTGCCGCCCTCGACCGGCTTCGGGCCGACACCCGGCAGCTCGCCGGTGCCGCGGCCCTGGTTGGCGACGTGTTCACCGGGGACGACCTGCTTCGCCTCCACGTGGCGCTGCACGGGGGGCCCGAGGGCAGCGAGCGGACCTTCCGGCGGCGGATCCAGGAGTTGCGCGATTCCGGCGTGCTCCGCCCCGTCCGCGACACCGAGGTGGCCGCACTGCGCCTCCGGGTGCCTCGATTCCGCTCGCCCGCGGGAACCGGGGGCAGGCCCCCCGAGCTCCTCCGCTACTCGGGTGCCGGCGGCGAGGACGAGCAGCTGGCAGCGCTCAGGGCACGTCGCGCGGGCTGATCCGGCGCTACCCGGCGTCGGCGGGCCAATTGGGCTCGGCGCTGGTCAGGACCAGGGTCACCGGCCCGTCGTTGACGAGGTCGACGTTCATGTGGGCGCCGAAGGTGCCCGTCTCGACGCGGTGCCCGAGCTGCCGTAGCGCCGCGACGAAAGCCTCGTAGAGCTCGTCAGCCCGGTCGGGCGACGCGGCGCGAGCGAAGGACGGGCGATGGCCGCGCGAAGTGTCCGCGTGAAGCGTGAACTGGCTCACCACCAGGACGGCGCCGCCGAAAGCCGCCAGATCGAGATTCATCCGGCCGTCGGCGTCGGGGAAGATCCGGAGGGTTGCGATCCTCCCGGCGAAGCGTTGCGCGACCGCCTCGTCGTCGCTGGGGCCGACCGAGAGCAGGACGCAGAGCCCCGCCTCGATGGCGCCCACCGTCGCGGAACTGACGTCGACCCGGGCACGGCTGACCCGCTGAACGACCGCCCTCACTCGAGGAAGCGCAGGCCGCGCCACATCCGCATCGCTTCCGCCTCGGCTTCGAGGAAGCTCGGCCGTGAATCGCGCATGCCATGGACGAGGAAGCTCCAGGCCCGGCGTTCGCCGACGGCGCCGTCGATGGTCCCGAAGGCGCTGCCGAGCGCACGTGGCGGGTACATCTCGATCCGGTTGCCGTCGCGCATCCGCTTGAAGATCGGTCGTCGCACCAAGATCGATTCGAGCGCCCGCCGGTCCCTGAGCCTGCCGTTCAGGAGGTCGACGGTGCGCAGCTTGGCGATCGGGTTGTCCGGGTCGCGGATGTCGACCCGGCACGAGAAGCGCTCGGAGAGATCGCGGAGCACAAAGACGAGCGCGAGCGCATCGGTCTCGTCGCCGGCAACGCGAATGAATCCGGCGGCGGAGAGATCGGTTCCCTGCCGGTCATCGCGGCGATCGGCGGCCACGGCCTGGTCGAAGAAGAGTTGGGCGAAGAGATCGGTCGACGCGGCATCAGCCAGCCAGGGGAGCTGGTCGCGCCATTCCCGGCTGGTGATGAGGTCAGCGAACCGGCCCTGTAATCGATCCCGGTCGGCCGCCGCGACCCCGCGCACGCGAACGTGGATGACCCGGGCCATGCTCTGATTGTACGGGCGCATCCGTGGCCCAAACGCGCCATGGGAGGCGCAGGGCGTGCCGCTACACTGCGTCGCGGATCGCCGAGGTAGCTCAGTTGGTAGAGCACAGGTCTGAAAAACCTGGTGTCGACAGTTCGATCCTGTCCCTCGGCACCACGATTTTGAATACGAAGCTGCACTTTGTGAGCGCCTAAGAACCACAGATTTGTATCAAATGACACCTTCGCTGACACCTTCGTGACACCTATCGCGCCAGAATCGGGGCCATCCGGAAGGCGTTTTCCGAGCGGCAAAACGACCGTGCACTCTACGGGCTGATCGTCTTCAGCCGCGTACCGCGACCACGCACCGGCTTCGCCTATCTGGCGATTCGACCGCAGGGCGCCAGCGGCTACCGGGCGCTGGGATCGACGAATCCGCGACGCCTCTGACGTTGGCCATCGGGCGGGTCTCGTGCACCGTCGACACCATGATGTCGCCGATTCGTTTGAGGTGCCGAGCGCGGTCTCTCGTCGAGTTATGGCACGAGATACATCAAACGGTCCTTCCCTGTACGGATCCCGCCAACCCTCGAACAGACCCGTGACGGGGGCCTAGAATGACGCTGGAATCGTCGAGGCGGTTGGCGAGTCAGGAGGTATAGGGATGCAGTTGCTCAGAGTGAGTGCGATCGCGCTCGGTCTCGCGATGGCCAACGCATCGGCGTTTGTGGTTGCCGAGGCGTCCGGTCAGTCAAGAACGCAGCCGGTATGCACAGCGGGAACGTGGACCCAGGAGTCCGCCCACGTGCTGCCGTCGATGGTGAACGGCGATCTGAACGCCACCAGCGTTGCGTCGCCGGCGCTCGCATGGGCAGTTGGCGACTACTACACCGGTACGTCGTTCGGTAGCCTGATCGAGAAATGGAACAGCAGCGGTTGGTCCGTTATCGGCAAGGGTGAGCCTGATGCGCAACTGTTTGCAGTTGCCAGCTTTGGTTCGAGGCATTCTGTGGCTGTGGGCACCATCGCTGAGAACGACGAGACTGTCGTGCATGCGTTGATCAGCCAGTGGAACGGTTCAAGCTGGAATCCAACCGCCCTGGCCCTGCCCGCCAAGGCGAAGGCATCCTCACTCTATCTGGTGAGCGGATCATCAGCATCGGACATCTGGGCGGCTGGCACATACACGATCGGCAGAGAGCAGCATGTCCTTTTGGAGCACTCCAACGGTTCAAGCTGGATTAAGGTCTCATTGCCAGCTCGCGCCCAATCACTGGGGGAGCCGACCGGCATCGTTGATCTCGCTCCGAACAATGTTTGGGCTGATGGCGTGAGCGATAGCGGTGTGCTTCGCATGTGGCACTACAACGGAACCACGTGGTCCCTTGAATCAGCCATGCCACCCGTTGAGGGATCTCTGACTGGGAGTTCCGATGATGATCTTTGGATCACTGGGTTCGACAGTGTGTGGCACTTCACCGGCAGCTGGTCGGAAGTCGGCAGAACCAACGCCGATGCTTCGCTGTATGTCAGTGCTGAAGGTGCGCGTGGCGCGGCGAGTCTTTGGACGGCTGGATGGGTCTTTGATACCTCCACGAGTAAGCCGCTGGTGTACATCGAAGAGAACGGTGTGAAGGTGCGCATTCCGAAGATCAATGGTTTCTTGCAAGGTCTTGGCGTTGGATTTGGGCTGGCTTTTGCGGTTGGGTATCCGGCTAGTGGGCAGCCGATCGTTCTGGCAAGTTGCGACTGAGGACGAGACTGCGTAGCGTTGCTCGGCGGCTCGTGCCCTTGCCAGCAGGTCAGCTGCCGCCTCCGTAAAGCTGTTGTCAGCGAAGCCCGGGGCGATCAGAGCCAGGACCGGGATCGCGTACTCTCCCGCCCTCAGGTGGGAGTTGGCACGTAGCTCGTTTTCGCCGTTTGACAGGGTTCGATTACCTTCCTGCCGCCCAATTCTGATCCAGACTGACCAAATGGTCGTGACACTCTGGGGTGCTTCCGAGAATACATAGTCCGGTTGCGAGGCCTCCCTCACGTGCTCGTCGAACGAGGACTCGAAGCGCTTGAGCGCAGGTGTCAGCCGAGGTATCATGGGCCACCCCAGACGACACTGTGAGCGCTCGACGGTATTCAACCACGGCCGTTCAAGCCAAGGTTCGCCCTAGGTTTGGTGTACCTGACGTGGATGCGGGCGAAATCCTTTTATTGATCTCGATGGCCGTGTTGACACAACACGGGCCCAGCGCTGCCCTTGCGCTTAAGACTGCCGACCGATACGGCGGTCGTTGCGCGGCCGGCCCTAGCTGCCGCGCCCCGCTATCAACGTTACTCACAATGCGGACAGCGGCAGATGAGTGACCGTCGAAACAAACCGGCTGCTCGATGCCCTTACGGCTGCTCAAAGCCGGCAGCTGCAACGAGCCCTTACACCGGTATTTCTTGACATCAAGCCGTCCTGTTTCAAGCCAGCCGCAAGCAATCCGAGCGCGGGCCCTGTGTAGAGTGCCGCACTATGGCCACAAAGCTCTACCGAGATGCCGCATTCGCTGACGGGCGCTCCACCGCTCTACGCGTCGGTGTCAGCGTCCTCGTCGAAGGCAACCGGGTGGTCTGGATTCGACCCACCGACGGGGAGGAGGAGGTCGGCTCCGAGGTCGAGGTGGTCGACGCGTCCGGAACCACGATCGTCGCCGGGATGGTCGACTGCCACAGTCATCTCACATTGCCCGGTGGGGCTCACTGGCTCGATCATTTGAGCGACCCTCCTCAGCAGCTGATCTCCACCGCAGAGGACAACGGCCGATTGTTGAATACGGCCGGCGTCCGCTGGGCACGCGACGTTGGAGCTCCGATCGGACCCCACCCTGTCGACGGCGTGGTGCGCGCGCTCAATCTCGGTCTCCGCGAAAAGTGGAGCGGGCGCCGGGACCGCCCCTATGTTCGGGCCGCCGGCTTGTTTATTGAGCGTTCGGACCAGACGCCGGAGGGGGTCGACCAGAGCCCGTGGCTCGCGGATGTTGTACGTCTGCAACTTGACCAGGGCGCCGACCTGATCAAAATCTATCCGGAGTCCGGTTTCCCGCAGCACATGGCGTGGAGTGCCGGCGAGGTCGCGGCCGCGGTCGAGGCAGCGCACCTACGTGGTGCCAGGGTCACCGCGCACGCCTCGACGCGTGATACCGCCGCCGTCTGCGTGGCTGCGGGGGTCGATTCCATCGAACATGGCTTCGTCCTTGATGACACCACCGCTCAGTTGATGGCTGCGCGAGGAACCGCGCTGGTCTCGACGCTCGCAGTGTTCCGGTCGTGGATCTCGTTCTCTCGCACCACGACGCTTCCTCGCTTCGCCGAGACCGAGGGTCGTGACCGGATCCTCGAACGGCAGGAGACGGCAATAGCGAGCGTTCGCGCTGCGCATCGTGCTGGCGTACTGATCGCAGCGGGTACCGACTTCGGTGGTGGTTCGACCCGCGCGAACCAACTGGCCTGGGAGGTGGAGTGTCTCGTCGACGCCGGCCTCGAGCCTTGGGAAGCACTTGCCGCCGCGACCTGGCACGGCGGCAGTGTCATCGGGGATCCTGACGCAGGGGTTGTTCGTGAGGGTGGCCCTGCCGACTTCATTCTGGTGCATGGCGACCCTCTCAGTGACCCAACCGCGCTCTGGAGGGTGTGGCGGGTCGCGTGGGCGGACTGAAGCTGACGCGGTCGGCCCGCTTCCTCCAGCGAGCGCATCAGCGCCCGCTAGCGATCGCGTTGCCTATTGCCTTCACGGGTCTGAGTGCGCCCAGTATCAGGCAGGCTCGCTCACACGAGCGTCCTATTCCTCGACCTAACGTGAGGTGCCGCGTGTAGGTGTCAGCGAAGGTGTCTTTTGGGCGATAGCCGCGGACGAGTTGGTCCGGATACGTTCGATCCGGCGTCGACTCTGCCAGGTAGGCATCAGGTTTGGTGAACCTGGCTGAACTCGCCCAGAAACAGCATTCGTCAGCTACGTGCATGTCGGAGTCACAGTTGGCCGCCTCGGATATAACGCCTAAGCGACCACCATACGCAGGCCGAGGCTTACGCAGCGCCAAGCGTTGCAATCCCCGCGACTGATGCCCGCGCTCGAGCGCGGGCAATGTAGGAGAACATCCACGTCAGCAGCGCGAGTAACCCGGCATAAAAGATCACGGGCGACAGCCACACCATGCTGGCCACAGGCAGGACGAATGTGAGTACCACCCGAAAGCCGGCATCCAGGAGCAGGCCCACCGCCCACACGGCTGTGATCGTGTATTGAACCCGCCGGAACTCTGGGTACACCCAGTAGCTGTTCCAGACCTGCACTCGGGCCGGATCACCGGCGGTGGCGAACTGGCGTCCGAAGAAGAACGCCAACGGCCTCGGCAGCGCCAGCGAGACGGCACATGCGACCCCGAATACACCGGTCAGGACGGACTCCTTGACGAGATGAAATCGCGGAGAGCCGGAGACAACACTTCCGAGGAGACCGATCACAATCAGGATCAGGCTGACGAGTGCGAGGCCATCCAGGCTCCGGGTCCGGGTAATCGACACCAGCGTCGCGATCACGGGGAATGCCGCTGAAGTGCAGAGTGCCGCGACCGGTGACCACCCCTCACCGGTCAGGATCGTGTAGGCGACGACTGGAAGAACCGCATTGACAACGATCCCTGGGATCAGACCGAGAAAGAATCCCCCGCGGCGTATGGGCTCAGGTGATATGTCGGCGGGAGCCGCTGATGGCGTGTGCGTGGATTGCGGGTCCTCGAACTCAGCCATCTCGCCGAGTGTACGACCCCTGGTCCCCGAGACCAGCACTTGTTTCCCGGTGCGGGCTGAGTTCGAGAGCGCGAGCACATGGATCTACACGCTGCAGGGCGCCATATAACGGTCTCGGTGTTTGACCCATCCACTACGCGATCGCGCGCGGTCCAATTAGCCTCGCTCACTCGAGCGCGCAATTAGACCCCGCCCCAAGTGTTGCCGGCGACGTCAGGTTGGCGTCAGCCCGAACCGCGTCCTGAGCAGCGCGAGGTTGAACTCGGCCGCAACCGAAGAGGATCCGGACGAGGTCGGCACCGGTGGAGGCAGCGGCGCGCACGTCTTGTCCCACTGCGCGTCGTTGTCACGGGCGGGGAGGTCGCCGCTGGTCAGGTACGCCGCGACCGTGCGGTCGACGCAGAGATCGCCCGACAGCGAGTCGGCATGGTTGGTCCCGCCGGGCTCGGCGAGCAGCACCGAGTGCGGGAACAGCTGCCGGGCGTCGAGGCTGCCGTCGAACGGTGTCGCGGCGTCAAGAGTCTCGTCGATAAGCAGCATGTTCTTGATGCCGCTTCCGTTGACGGTGAAGAGACTCCTGGACGGCGCCGGCCAGTAGATGCACGGAGCGTTGAACCAGGCGTTGCCCCAAGCCTCGAACGGAGCACGCGCGTAAATAGCTGACACGTCATGGTTCCAGGTGGACCACTCCAGTGGCCAGTGCGAGTCTGTGCAGATCACCGAGAGGTACACCGCGAATCCGTTGTCGTTACCGGGTCCGTCGACCGCTTGATACAGAGCGATGAGCTCGTTCGCCGCGGCGGTGTCGTGCTTGTTCACCCAGTCAGAGAAGGCCTGCGCCCAGGTGACCCACGTGCCGTTGAAGTAGCCCGGCTCGATGAAGAGGTCCGTCCACTCATCGGGCCCCACGATCCCGCCGGCCGGATGGGCGGCGAGGTTCGCCTCGGCGGTGTAGAAGGCGTGCTTAACGGCCGCCGCAGTCGTCCCCAAGTGATAGACCGAGTCGTACTTCGCAATCCAGCCCATCCAGATGTCGACGTTGCGGTTGAACGGCACATCCTGGTCGAGGTTGAGGTCGTGGTAGTCGTTGCGCAGCATGTCGACATTGCTGTCCAAGATGATCCGGCGCACGTGCGTTGGGAACATCGTCGCGTACGTCTGGCCGATGTCGGTGCCGTACGAAAACCCGTAGTACGTGATCTGCTCCTTCCCCAGCGCCTCGCGGATGCTGTCGACGTCCCGCGCGACGTCGCGCGTCGTCATGTTGCGGAGCAGCGCCGATTGCAGCGGGCTCAGGCTGTCGCACGCCTGCGCGTACGACTGCGAGTACTCAAGCCAGAAGTCGAGGAGATGCGGCGTGGTCGCGATGTAGCTGGGTCGAGGACCGTAGAAATAGTTTGGGATACAGCTGATCGCCGGCACGCTTGACCCAACACCGCGGGGATCGAAGCCGATCCAGTCATAGTCGGCAGCAGCCGCCGGGAAACCCTCAGCTTGGAGCGCCTGGATCAGGAACACATTGAGGTTGAGCCCGGAACCGCCAGGACCACCGGGGTTGCTCAAGATCACACCCTGATAGTCGGCGGCGCTCGACGTGTGCCGGATGCGCGACACAGCGAGCTGGATGTGCCGACCTCCAGGGTTGCCGTAGTCGAGCGGCACCGAGACGAAACCGCACTGTGCGTGCGCGGACTGCAACGAGGGATCCGAACAGGGCCCCCACGCGATCGAGCCGGTACCCGGAGACGCTGCCGCGCCTCCAGCGGGTGCCGCGATCCAGACCGTCCCTCCGAGCAAGGCCGACACGGCGACCGCTGCGATCCGACCCCTCATAACAAATCCCTCCAATGCTGGACGTGCGTCATTCTGAGGCGTTGGGAGCGAGCCCGCAACCCGTAGTCAGAGGCGATCGCCCGCCGCCGCTCGGGTAGGGCCTTGGCGCGCGCTTCTCGCCGCGACGGAGGACTTCCGACCAACCGGCTCAGGAGGGCCGCTGAGAGCTTCGTGTCATCGTCGCCGGACGATGAGGATTGCCCCTTCGCAGGCCGCTCGCCGTGGCCGCCACCGCCTCCTTGATCTCGTTGACGTCGTAGGTGACGTGGATCGGCGCGGGCAGCCTCCCGTCGCGTCGTTGCTCGGTATATCGCAGGAGCCGATCCAATACTGTAAAGGCTACGAAGCCTGGGGGCGTGCCAAAGCCGAGGCCATCGCGGCTGGAAAGGAGTTCCGCTTCCTCGGGATCGGCTCGCATATGCTGCTCCGCTTCAGGCGAGTAGGCGCCAATGTCTACTCGACGCCGGCCTGCCCGCCAACCCACAGCCTTCGCCTGAACGGTACCTTTGGATCGGGCGATTTCCATCAGCGATATAGCGCCGCAAACGACCCTCCCGAATTGACCTGAGCTCGGCTGAATTCGGGCGGGGGCCTTCATGTGGCTACCGCGTCGCCCACGCCAGCATTCGCCAATGTACCCAGACGGTGCTGAACGCTGGGTGGTCTTAGAGTTGCTAATACAACCCCTCCGACCGAAATGACTTTCGGCTGGCGCTAGGGGTGATCCGCGGGAAGCGCCGACGGAAGTGCGCCAGCAGGCGCAGCCTTACGCTTCAGGCGCAGAAACGGTTGCTCTAGATATCTGTAGGAGGCCGTTGCCATACCGACCGCCATGAGACAGCCCACGAGAAGTGGCAGCCAGCCGTCACCGCCGGCAAAAGGCTGGATCAGGGCGGCCGCCGGCGCCGCATACAGGTAGATCCCGTAGGACCGCTGCCCGACCCATACCAAAGAGCCCGTCGATAGGATTAACGCGATTCGACCGCTCTCATGCTGGGTGACCGCGAGAACCAGAACCATAGCCGCAAAGTCAATCCATGTGAGCGAGAGGCCGATCGCGCGGTCTTCCTGAACTACGAGAGCGCCGACTACGAGCGCCATAGCGGAAAGGATGCCGACGACATTCCAGGCGCGCCGGGGCACGATCCTGAGGTATCCGAGCGACTCGGCCAATGCAGCGACGCAGCCGAGGAGCAAGGCGCCCGCACGAGCATCGGTTCGGAAGTAGGCACCATTAGAGAACAGCAAGTGATCCCCCGTCGATAGCAGCGCGCCTACGAGTGCAACCGTCAAAGCGACTCGACGACCACCCAGTCGCAGAGCCGCAAACAACGCAATCGGCCAGACCCAGTAGAACTGCTCTTCGATCGCGAGCGACCAGGTGTGGACCAACAATCCGCTGTGGACAACGCCGACAACGATCAGCCAGTTGGCGATGTACCCCATGGCTCCTATCGCCTCGCGGGCAGTGTCGGCGGCTGACAGTGGCCACTCGATGAATGCAACCAGCAGGGATAAGGCGATGGTCGCGCTCAGCGCGGGAAGCAGGCGGAGCGCTCGGCGCAAGTAGAAGGTCCGAAGGCGAATGTGCCCAGTGAGTTGCCACTCGACGGTGAGCAGCGCGGTGATCAGGTAGCCACTGAGAACGAAGAAGACATCCACACCCAGCCACCCGCCACGCGCGACTTGGCCCCACGAGTGCGAAACGAGGACGGCCAGGACCGCCAAGGCACGAATGCCGTCAAGCGCAGGCCGGTAGCGGAACGACGCGGGGGCCAGGGCCGCCTTTGGCCCGCTAGAGGTGCTCGCGTCTAAAGCGGTCATAGGCACTAATGCTCACGGCGCACTCAACGGACGCCTACTGCAAATCCGTGGCCACCATGGTCGAGTCGGTCGACCGAGCGTTCCGCGCGGTGGGCTTGCCGGATCGTCGTCGCCGCGGTGACCCGTGGAGTCGCGCAGGGGAGCGCACCATGTGACATAAAGGAAAGGTAGCTTCGACTCGTCAGCGATTCCGCTGGCGTTGCTGGAAAGTCACTCTCGCCTCCGCGAGCAGGCCCGCCATTTGATTGGAGTACCAGAGTTCGCTCAAATTTGGCCGCGGCCGTCTTGACTTGACCGGCGGAACGAAACGCGGCAACCTGGTCAATTCCTAATACAACCCCGTGGGAAGGGGCGACTCACCGTAAGGCGGCCACCACCACCGGTTGACGAGCGTATACATCGCAGTCGCGACTGCTAGCGCGATGCTCGGGTTGATTGAGAGGAAGGGCGTCCCCGGTGGCGGGATG
>OCZU010002761.1_pt1 | contig 11162 bp, 8 predicted proteins | sample 1539001 | NCBI WGS metagenome assembly OCZU01 (sample SAMEA3539306, study PRJEB22396) | soil metagenome | biome: tundra; feature: field; material: soil | place: USA | collected 2010-05 | depth 0.15 m
ACGGAGCGGAGGGCGCGCTGGCATGAACGATGTGCCGATCGCCCGACTCGATCTGAACGGGCTGCGCGCGCAACTGGCGAGAACATCCGCCGCCGTGCCGTCGAGCCCGGCCGCCGGGCCAGCCGGTCCAGCTGAGGCAGGACCAGCCAGCTCACCGAACGAGCCGCTGCAGCCGCTCGGTTTGAGCCGCGTGGTCGAGGGCGACGGCGCGCTGGCAGCCATCGCGGACATCCTAGCGGCCAGCGGCGGCGGAGCCTCGCGTCCCGTCGTTGTCCTAGCCGCCGCGACGCCGATGACAGTCGGCCGAACCGGACTGCGGGCGGCAATCGAAGAACTGATCGGCAGCCGTTTCGCAGTGAAGTGGGTTGTCATCGGGCCTGCCAGCGGAGCGGTGCACGCTGACGAGCAAACAGTTGCCGAGGCCACGGCCGCGGCAGCGGGCGCGCGCTGCGTCGTCACCGTCGGGTCGGGCACGATCACCGATATCGGCAAGGCCGCTGCCCCGGCCGGCGCCACCCTGATCGCGGTGCAGACCGCTGCCAGCGTCAACGGCTACGCCGATCCGTTCTCGGTGCTGCTGCGCGATGGCGTCAAGCGGACCACACCCACCCGGTGGCCGGACGCGCTGGTGATCGACCCGGCCGTGCTGCTCGACGCTCCGGCCGAGCTGAACCGGGCCGGGGTGGGTGACATGGCTGCGATGTTCACGGCCAGCGCCGACTGGTACCTGGCCTCGGTGCTGCGCGCCGATGGCCCGCCGTTCCGCCGCGAGGTGGCCTGCCTGGTGCGACCGCACGGGCAGCGGATGTTCGCGCTGGCCGGCTCCGGGGACGGCGACTTCGACCGGCTGGCCGAGCTGGCCCGGCTGCTGACGCTGAGCGGGATCGCCATGGGGGTCACCGGCTCGACGGCGCCAGCGTCCGGGATGGAGCACGCGGTCAGCCATCTGCTGGAAATGGCGGCCACCGCGACCGGCCAGCCGGCCAACCTGCACGGCGCCCAGGTTGGCGTCGCCAGCATCACCGCCGCCGCGACCTGGGCGCACGTGCGTCAGCGGATCGCCGCAGGGGCGCTCGACCGGCCGGCCCGGCTGCCAGACCCCGATCTCATCGCGGACCGGATCGCCGCCGCGTTCGGTCCGATCGATCCGACCGGGGCGATGGCGGCGCAGTGCCTGGCCGACTACACCAGCAAGGTCCGGCTGCTGGCGTCCCGGCCAGATCCGCTCGCCCCGCTGCGGACCGGCTGGGCGCAGTGCGAGGCCGCCCTCGCCGAGCTGCTGACCGACCCGGCGACGCTCGCCGCCGGGCTGCGATCGGCCGGATTGCCCGTCCGGTTCGATGAGCTGCCCGCGCCAGTGGAAGCCGCTGCCGCCCGCTGGGCGGTCGCGAACTGCGCGCTGCAGCGGCGCCGGTTCGGCGTGGCTGACCTGGCGATGCTGATCGGCGGGTGGGAAGACGACGATGTCGACTCGGTGCTGGCCACGACGGTAGCCGCAGCCACCGTGGGCTCGCCATGACGCCGGAGTCGGGCGGCGGCACCGCGACGCGGCCGGCGCCGCAGCGGCGGACCGGGCTGTTGCGCCCGCAGCGCGTCTACGCCGGTTATGTCCTGGACCTGGACGGCACCGTGTACCTGGGCGATGAGCTGCTGCCCGGGGCGGCGGACACGCTGGCCAGGATCCGGCGGGCCGGATCCCGGGTGATCTTCCTGACCAATAACCCGCTGCGGTCGGCCGCCAGTTACGCGGAGCGGCTGCACGACCTGGGCGCGCCGGCGGATGAGTCGGAGATCGTGACCCCGCTCAGCGTGCTGACCAGCTATCTGAACGACAAGCACCCCGGCGCAGTGGTGCTCACCGTGGCCGAGCCGCTGGTCGATCAGACCCTGCTGGCCGCGGGGATCCGGGTCAGCGCCGAGCCGTCGGCCGCGCAAGTGGTCGTGGTCTCGTTCGACCGCGGCTTCGACTACACCAAGCTGCTGCGCGCGTTCCGCGCGGTGCATCGCTACGGCGCGGTGATCGTGGCCACCAACCCGGACCCGTTCTGCCCGACGCCCGATGGCGGGCTGCCGGACTGCGCGGCCATGCTCGCAGCCGTCGAGGCATGCACGGGCGCGCGGGCGGAGGCGGTGCTCGGCAAGCCAGGTCCGGAGACTGCGGCGCAGGTGCATCGGCGGCTGGGCGTCCCGGCCGGCCAGGCGGCAATGGTCGGTGACCGGATCCTGACCGACGTCGCGATGAGCCGCGCGCTGGGCATGACCAGCGTCCTGGTGCTGTCCGGCGCCAGCACGGCAGCCGATCTGGCCGGATCCGCCCTCCGGCCGGACTATGTCATCGACGGGATCGGGCAGCTGCTGCCCGGCGCCGAAGCCAGCCAGCGCAGCGACGGGAGTCCGCAGTGATCGAGTTTGTCTTCATGCTGACCCAGCAGGACCGGACGGTCAGCGGGCCATCGGCCGTCTATGCCGAGATTCGCGACTGCGGCCTGCGGTATGTCGGCTTCAAGGACATCGGCGCGACGGTGGCCGAGTTGCGGGACGTCTGCGCCCATGCGCACGCCGACGGCGTCCAGGTCATGCTTGAGGTCGTCTCCACTACTGCCGAAGAAGAGCTCAGGTCCATCGCCGCTGCGGCCGAGATCGGGGTCGACTGGGTGCTCGGCGGCACGCACCCGGCGGAGGGGCTGCGCGTGCTCGACGGCGTCAAGGCGCGCTATTGCCCGTTTCCTGGCACTGTGGCGGGTCATCCCAGCGTGCTGCTCGGTGAGATCAGCGAGATCGCCTCCAGCGCCCGCGCGATCACGGCGCTGGATGGAGTCTTCGGCCTGGATCTGCTCGCCTACCGCCATCGCACCGCGGACGTGGCCGAGCTGACCCGGGCCGTGGTCCAGGCGGCCAGCGGACCGGTGATCGCTGCCGGATCGGTCACCACCGTCGCCCAGATCAAGACGCTGGAAGCAGCCGGCGCCTGGGGATTCACCATCGGCAGCGCGATCTTCGAGGGCAGATTGCCGGGCGGGCCGTCGCTCAGCGGCCAGATCCGCCAGGTGCTGCGCGAGGCTGGCTGAGGCATCCGTGCCTGCCGTCATCCTGGCCGTCGACCAGGGCAGCTCGTCGAGCAGATGCGTCGCGCTAGACGCCGGACTGGCGCCGGTGGCTGTCGCCAGCAGACCGCTGGCCAGCACATTCCCCGGGCCAGGCCGGGTCGAGCACGATGCCGGGGAGATCCTCGCTGGCGTGCGAGCCGCGATTGGCGACGCGCTCGCCCGCGCCGGGGCGGACTGGGCGGACGTTGCCGGGATCGGCCTGGCCGCGCAGACCGAGACGTTCGTGGTCTGGGACCGCGGCACCGGGCAGCCGATCTACCCGGCGATCAGCTGGCGGGACACCAGGACAGCCGATGCCTGCCAGCAGTTGCGTGCGGACGGCCGCGAAGCTGAGATCGCGGCGCGTACCGGGCTGCCCCTTGAGCCGGCCTTCAGCGCCTCGAAGCTCAGCTGGCTGCTGGCTGAGATTCCGGGCGCGAGCCGTGCGGCTGCCAGCGGGCAACTGCTATTCGGCGACATTAACTGCTGGCTGATCTGGCAGCTCAGCGGTGGCGCGGTTCATGTCACCGACCCGTCGATGGCGGCCAGGACCATGCTGTTCGACCTGCGCTCCGGCGACTGGGACCCGGCCCTGCTTGAGCTGTTCGGCATCCCGGCGCAGATGCTGCCGACGGTGGCGCCGACGGCCGGCCGCCTCGCCGTGACCGACATCGCTGCCTCCGGCGGCCGGGCCGTCGTCGCCGCCAGCGTCGGGGACCAGCAGGCTGCGCTGTTCGGCCAGCGGTGCTGGCGCGAGGGGATGGCGAAGCTGACGCTGGGCACCGGGGCGTTCTTGTGGTGCCACGCCGGGACCAGGCCGCCGGCCGCCGCTCCGGCCGGGGTGGTCGCTACCTGCGCCTGGCAGCTCGGCGATGAGACCAGCTATGCGCTGGAGGGATTCGTGCCCAACGCGGGCGCGGTCACTACCTGGCTGCGTCAGCTCGGGGTGCTGGCCGCGGACTCCTGGCCGCTGATCCGGGCTGGCGCGCTGTCGAGCCCGCAGGACCGGCCGTGGTGCGTGCCTGCCCTGTTCGGCCTGGGCACGCCCAGGTGGGCGCCGGTGGCCAGGGCGCAGATCGGCGGCCTGACGGCGGACAGCACCGGGGCGGACATCGCCGAGGCCGCGCTGATCGGCGTCGTGCACCAGGTGGTCGATGCGATCGACGCGGTCCAGAGCGGTCTGGTCAGCCCCCTGGAGCTGCTCCGGGTAGACGGCGGCCTAGGCCGCAATGACTCGGCGCTGCAGGCCATTGCTGACCTGTCCGGCCTGCAGCTGGAACGGTCGGCCACGGCCGAGGTCACCGCGCTTGGCGTCGGCGCGCTGGCCGGCCTCGGCGTCCGCCAGTGGGATCTCGCCGCGCTGGCCAGCCTGCCGTTCGAGCCGGAGCACCGCGTCCGGCCCGAACTGCCGGAGTCGGTCAGGCAGGCGGCGCGAGCGGCCTGGCGCTCGGTGCTCGCGGAGTCGGTCGGCCGGTGGCAAGGCGCCGCCGGGTCAGTCGGGGAGACGCCGTGAACTCAGCCGCGCTGAGCCCGGAGCACCGGGCCTGGTCCGCTGGCCGGATGGCTACGGAGACGTTCGACGTGCTGGTCGTGGGCGGTGGGATAACCGGGACCGGCGCGGCGCTCGACGCGGCGACCAGAGGGCTGTCCGTCGCCCTGGTCGAGGCGGCCGACTACGCGGCCGGAGCGTCCAGCAAGTCGAGCAAGCTGATCCACGGCGGGCTGCGTTACCTGGAGATGCTTGACTTCGGGCTGGTCCGCGAGGCGCTGACCGAGCGGGGGCTGCTGCTCACGAAGCTGGCGCCGCACCTGGTCAAGCCGGTGTCCTTTCTGTGGCCGCTCACCCACCGGGTATGGGAGCGGCCGTATGTAGGCGCCGGGCTGCTGCTCTACGACACCATGGGCGGTCGGCGGGCGGTGCCGCGGGCCAGGCACCTCAGTCGGACGAAAGCCCTGCGGCTGGCCCCTGCCCTGCGCCCGGATGCCCTGGTCGGCGCGGTCCAGTTCTATGACGCGCAGGAAGACGACGCCAGGATGGTGGTGTGCGTAGCCAGGACCGCGGCCGCGCACGGCGCCGCGCTGGCCACCAGCATGCCGATGGTCGGCATGGTCACCAGCGACGGGCGGGTGACCGGAATCCGGGCCCGCGACCTGCTGACCGGAGCTGACCTGGAGATCAAGGCCAGGCACGTGGTGCAGGCGACCGGAGCCTGGACCAGCGCGGCGGCCGGCCAGGACCTGCGGGTGCGGCCGTCCAAGGGCGTGCACATCGTCGTTCCTCGGGACCGGATCGCGATGGCGGCCGGACTGCTGACCCGGACCGAGAAGAGCGTCCTGTTCGTGATTCCGTGGGGCGATCACTGGCTGATCGGTGACACCGACACCGAATGGCCGCACGACCCGGCCAGCCCGGCGGCCAGCCATGGCGACATCGAGTATCTGCTGGCCAAGGTGAACCGGATGCTGATCGAGCCGCTGACCCCGGCGGACATCGAGGGCGTCTTCGCCGGATTGCGACCGCTGGTCGCGGCCCAGGAGGGCGCGGACACGACCCGGCTCAGCCGGGAGCACACGGTTGATTCCTCGGTGCCTGGGCTTTCGGTGATCGCCGGCGGCAAGTACACGACCTACCGGGTGATGGCTCGCGATCTGATCGACGCGGCCGCGGCGGATCTGCAGGCAGCGTCCGGCGGCCAGCGCGCCGCCATCGGCGCCTCGCGCACGCAGGACGTGCCGCTGACCGGCGCCGCGGGCTACGCCGGGCTGCTGGCGGCCAGGCAGCAGATCGCCGCGGCCAGCGGGCTGCCGGTCAGCGTCGTTGAGCGCCTGCTCGGACGGTACGGATCGGACATCGACGGCCTGCTCGGCCTGATCGCGGCCCGGCCCGCGCTGGCGCAGCCCGTCCCCGGCTCCGGCGGCTACCTGGGCGCCGAGATCGTCTATGCCTGCAGCCACGAGGGCGCGTTGCGGCTTGACGACGTGCTCGCCCGGCGGACCAGGACCACCATCGAGACCCGCGATCGCGGCTTGGCGGCCGCGCCGCACGCCGCCGCGCTGATGGCAGCGCAGTGCGGCTGGGACGAGGATCGCGCTGACGCCGAGGTGGCGCGTTACCGCGAGCTGATCGGGGCAGAATTGGCCGGGGAGGCCCAGCCCGATGACCTGGGCGCTTACCAGGCGAAGGCCGGAACGCTGCAGCTACGGGAGGTCCGAGATGGCCGTTGACGCGCGGGGGCTGAGCCTGAGCGGCTCGGCCGAGGCCGCGGCCGGCTATGACCGGGCGCTTAATCACCTGATCAGGTTCCAGCCGGAGGTGGTGGACGCCGTCGCGGCGGCGGTCGCGACGGATCCTGGCTGCGGCCTGGCCAGCGTGTTCGGCGCCTACCTGGCGCTGATGTCAACGGAGCAGGGCGACGTGGCCGGAGCGCGGGACGCGCTGGGCCGGGTCCAGGCCGATCGCGCGGCGCTGCTCCCACGGGAGCAAGCACACCTGGCAGCCGCCGAGCGCTGGCTGGCTGGCGACATGGCCGGGGCGGGCGACCTGCTCGGTGAGATCTCGGTGGAGCACCCGCGCGACCTCCTGGCGCTCGCGGTCGGCCACCAGATCGACTTCTTTACCGGCAGCGCGGTGAATCTGCGCGACCGGATCGGCCGGGCGCTGCGCGGATGGCATGACGATGACCAGCAGCTCGGCTTCGTCCAGGGCATGTACGCGTTCGGCCTGGAGGAGTGCAACCTCTACCAGCAGTCCGAGGAGATCGGACAGGCAGCTGTCGAGCGCAATCCCCGCGACGTCTGGGGCATCCATGCGGTCGTGCACACCTACGAGATGACGGGCCGGGTCCCGGACGGGCTCCGCTTCCTGCGGCGGCGCGAAGCCGACTGGACGGCAGGGAACTTCCTCAACGTGCATAACTCCTGGCACTACGCCCTCTACCTGCTGCAAGGCAGCGATGTGGACGGCGCGCTTGCCGTCTATGACCGCGTCCTGCATCACGAAGGCTCGCAGAACACGGCGCTTGAGCTGCTCGACGCCACCGCCCTGCTCTGGCGCATGCAGCTAGAGGGCACGCCGGTCGGGGACCGCTGGCAGCCGCTGGCGCTGGCCTGGGCGCGGTCGCTGGCGCCAGGCTTTTATCCGTTCAACGACATGCATGCGGTGATGGCCTTCATCGGCAATAGCGAGCTGGATCGGGCCGAAAATGTCGTCAGGGATCTGGAAGAGGTGGTAGCTCACGGAGATCGCGCAGCGACCGGCTGGCGGATGACCGCCGTCGTCGGCCTGCCGGTCTGCCGCAGCCTGGTCGACTTCGGCCGGGGCGAGTACGGCAGCGTCGTCGCCGCCCTAATGCCGATCCGGACCCGGGTCCATGAATTCGGCGGCAGCCACGCGCAGCGGGACGCGGTGGAACGGACGCTGCTTGAGGCGGCGATCCGGGCCGGGCGGCTGGATCTGGCCAGCGCGCTGGTGAGCGAGCGGCTGTCCATGCGGGAACGCAATACCTATGCGTGGTCCAAGCGAGCCTGGCTGATGAGCGCCACCGGCGACGACGACGGGGCGGTCTCGGCCACGGCCCGCGCCCGCGAACTGGCCGGACAGATCCAGGCAGCCACTGTCGCCTGAATCGGCGGGCCGGCCGGCCTGTCTTGCCTGGCGTGGCCGTCTGGAGGAGCCTTGAGCGCTATGACCCCTGACCAGCTCAGCGAGCAGGTTCTCGACCGATTCGCCGGGACGCCGGACCCGCGGCTGCGCGCGCTGCTCGCAGCTCTCATCAGCCACCTGCACGCGTTCGCGGTGCAGACCGCGCTGACGTCGCAGGAATGGCTGGCCGCAGTGGAGTTCCTCACCGCGACCGGCCATAAATGCGATGCCCAGCGGCAGGAGTTCATCCTGCTCTCCGATGTGCTCGGCTTGTCGTCGCTGGTTGACCTGGTCAATGCCGAAGAAGGCGGCACCGAGCCGACCGTGCTCGGCCCGTTCTACCTTCCGGGCGCGCCGGAGCGCCGGATGGGGGAGCAGATCGGCCGGCCGGAAGATGGCCAGCCAGCGTTGGCGCGCGGCCGGGTGACCGACACCAGCGGACGGCCGCTGGCTGCGGCCAGACTCGACATCTGGCAGGCCAGCGCCAACGGGCTGTACGACATCCAGGATCCCGGCCAGCCGCCTTTCAACCTGCGCGGCGTCTTCGTCACCGGGCCGGATGGCTGCTTCGAGTTCCGGACCGTGCGGCCGGCCAGCTACCCGATCCCCACCGACGGCCCGGTCGGCGATCTGCTCCGCGCCGCGCGCTGCGATCACTGGCGGGCCGCGCACATCCACGCGATCGTCTCCGCGCCCGGCCATGCGGCCGTCACCACGCATATCTTCGACGCGGAGAACCAGTACCTGGACACGGACGCCGTCTTCGGCGTCAGAGACTCGCTGATCAGGCCATTCCGGCCCGCTGGGCCAGCCGACCCGGCCGACGTCAAGTTCGTCGTCGAGATGGACTTCGCCCTGGTGACCGCGCGGGCGCCAGCCTGACCGGCTGATGTCGGCTCGGCGTGCTGCCCGACGCTAACGTCACCATTTCGCGGAGCGCTGTAGCACCTGCGCGTTACCTAGATGGCTCACGAGCCAGGTCCATGCATTGCGGCCCGACGAGCCAGCCGATGAGCAAGCAACCGAGCTGGCCGTGGTCGCGTTCGCTAGGCCGAGGTCAGCTCGGCTCGGACCTGCGCCGCCGCCGCGACCATGGTCGTCAGCTTGGCGCGGGCCGCCTCGGGCTGCAGGTGCCGAAGCCCGCAGTCCGGATTGATCACGAGCCGCTCGGGCGCGACATAGCGCAGCGCTCTGCGGATCCGGGTCGCCACCTGCTCCGGCGGCTCGACCTGGTCCGTCTTCACGTCGATCACGCCCAGACCCAGGCCGCGGTCCCAGTGATGCTGCTTCAGCAGCTTGAGATCCTCGTCTCCCTTCCGGGCGAATTCCAGCGCGAGCCGGTCCACCGTCGTCTCGTGCACAGCAGGGAAGAGGAAGTCGTAATGTCCTTCCCAGAGCGGCCGCGCGTACCGGTTGCCGTAGCAGACATGCAGCACCCAGCTGACGTTCGGGACGTCGGTGACGATGTTGATCGCCTCCACCGCCAGGGCGATCTGGTCCGGATACCCGGCCAGATACGGCTCGTCGATCTGCAGCAGCCTCGCGCCGGCCGCGGCCAGCTCCCTGGCTTCGGCGTTGAGGTGGTGAGCGAGGGCGCGGACCAGATCGGCCGGATCGGAATACGCCGTATCCCGGATCCGCCGAGATAGCGAGAACGGACCGGTCAGCGAGACCTTGACCGGCATGTCGGTCAGCTGGCTGGCGAAACGGAACTCATCGGCGAGCCCGAGGCCGTGGCCGTCCGGCGCGGGCAGCGGCCGGCTGACCTGGGCGTCGTAGTAGTCGAGGTAGTCGGCCTTGGCCCGGTGCGCGATGTCTACGCCGGGGATCCTGGCCAGCAGATAGTCGAAGTCGTTGTCGCGCCGCAGCTCTCCGTCGGAGAAGATGTCGATGCCGGCCCGCTGCTGGTCCAAGATCGCGGCTTTGATCGCCATCTCGTGGATCTCGTTGAGGTATCGCTGGCTGATCCGGCGCTGGTAGTAGTCATTCCTGAGCTGACCGAGCCATTCGGGCACCGCGTAGGACCCGACGACGGTCGTCGGCAGCACCGCTGCCTGGCGCGGCGCCAGGTCCGGCAGCTGGGCCGCTGGCTCGGTCATTCCCGCACCGCCGCGGTCAGCGTCCTGATGTTCGCCGAGGGGCGCGGCGCGAATGGCGAGATGCGGACATCAAAACCGGCTCTGCGGCCGACATGGCGGAGCAGCGGCCCGTTGACCCAATTCACTACCGAGCCGTCGTACTTACCTGGGCCGTAAAACCCGCGATGGTAGTCCCGGATGTCGGTCAGGAACAGGTCATGGCACTGCAGCCGGCCGAACGGGTGCAGCAACGGCAAGGTCTCAGCGAAACTGCTGAGCGCGCCGTTGTTGACGTGAATCCGGATATCTCCGTCCGACTCCAGCTGCGCGCGCAGCGTCTCGCCGGTCAGCTCCGGTCCGATCTGATAGAGGTCGAGCCCTTCCAGCGGCACGTAGCGCTCCTGCAGCCGGAGCGCCGCCCACACTTGCTGCCAGAAGGCCACGGCCCTGGCAGGCTCGCTGAAGTGCTGCGGCAGCGCGTCGCAGAGCAGCTCCGGGCCGAGCCGCAGCAGCTTCTCGACCAGGTCGGGCACCTTCGCGACCGGGGCGCCGAACCGCCGGGCGATCCGCCGTGCGGCCGCCACCGGCAGGAAAGCCCGCACCTGCACCTGGTAAGAACGCCCGCCAACCCGAGCCACCTCGTCGGTCGGCAGGTTGTCGTAGACGTTGGATATATAGACAAGGAAGGCCTTGCCGTGCAGGAATCCCAGGCTGATCGCGGGGTGGGTGGCGTCGACGACCAGGGCGTTGACGTGGTCGCTATGGTGCGCCACCGCCTGGCGGGCCCGGCTGAGCACGTGCGGCGAGTAATCGCCCATCAGGTAGTGCAGTCGACGGTAGTAGTCACGGCTGTGCGCGCTGGACAGGGCGACGAACTCATCCAGCCAGGTCCGCGCCTGGCTGCCGTTGCCGACTCCGAGCTCGATCACGTAAAGCTCGGCGGGCAGCGCGCCCCGCGCGTCCAGGTCATCCCAGACCTTGAACAGCTCCAGGATGAGCTCGCGGGCCGCCTCGATATTGCTCGCGTCGCTCTTGCCGCCGGGCAGCGACCTCTCGTACTCGCGTCCGGTGGCCTGCTCCCACGCCGACAGCGCCTGCCAGTAGAGCGTGTTGAACCGCCAGACGCAGCTCGCGGTCCCGGCCACCCAGGGCTCAAGCGAGCATCGGGCAGAGGGCTGCGGGCTGGCATGCTCAGCCAGCAGCCCGGTCACCAGCGCGCGGAGATCGACGTCCGGGCAGCGGCGCAGGTCGACCGCTAGCTCGATCCCCGGCTCGGCCGCGTCCGCGTGCGGCGTGGCCGACAGCAGCAGCCGCAGGTCGGCCACCTCCCGGAAGCTTGACCGGTACTGGATCCAG